>SMVB01090835.1_pt1 | contig 12239 bp, 19 predicted proteins | sample 2456461 | NCBI WGS metagenome assembly SMVB01 (sample SAMN11095934, study PRJNA526329) | marine sediment metagenome | biome: Marine sediment; feature: Surficial sediment; material: Deep marine sediment; isolation source: Hadal surficial sediment | place: Pacific Ocean | collected 2014-05 | depth...
CATCAAAGGGAAGGACGATGCGGTACTGACGAGTGAAGATCAGGCCATGACCAAACTCATCGAAACGGTCACGACGAGACTTGATCGGATAGATGGAGCATTTGCCAGTGAAGATCAGTTCCCGAGGTTCCTCAATTAGCTGACCCGTCCCACGGACGACCTCGCGGTTGGAGTCTATTTTCGATGTGGGCAGGCGCTCAAGAACACAGGCATCCACCAAAAGCTGTTTGGCGTCTTGGCGGATACCAGCCAGTTCACTCGCGGAGATCAGTTCATCTAAAGCCATACGAAATCGTCGTCCCAGATACGGTAGTAACCGATGTGTTCCTTGTACCACCAGAGGATCACAGCAGTTGGCGTAATGATGACAGCCGGGATAGGAGCCAGACCTTCATCGTCGGTGACTGAAGGGTATTCGACGCCGTTTGGATGGGAGTGATAAATGGCTACCACGTCGAGATCCTGCAACTGGTAGGGAAAAACAAAAAAGCAGGCACGCCGATCTTCGGCTTCGGCTTCGTTGATGAGATGAACGCTGGTGCCATCTCTCAGCACGGCTCCTACCACTTCTTCATCCGGTGTCTCTCTGGCATGAGCAATCATGTCACCAATGCAAGACTTGACCGCTTCCCTCACGTCATCCTTGGTGAACTCAGAACTCGCCAGTCGTGCCGTCATCGGCTTCCTTTGCTGTCGAGATGATGGACATGCTCTTGCCCTTCTGAGTGGTGTCAACCAGCACTTCCAGCTTCATAATCTTGCGCTCCAAGAACTTGATGCGCTGAGATCGAGACAGAAGGGAGCCTTCGGTGATTATGTCGAAGGACCGCTCCTGAAGATTGAACAGGCGCCGTCTCCAACAGATGAGAGCCGTGCGGAGGATGTTGGAGTCGCCACGGTTGGAGTCACTGTAAATGTTCTCCAGGCTGTCCAACTGATCGCCAATAGCAGGGTCGGCGTCAGAGAAATCGGTGTCATTGCCGATCTCGTCTCGGATTAGAGCAATCGTTCCTACTGCTAGAGCCATCTCACTCCCTAAGTGAAGGTACGGAACCCATCATCAGTATAGGTTCGGGCGGTCAGATCCATGTCGCGCAGACCCTTCGGGGGGACGAACACCTGAAGGCTGATTGTGCCAACGAAGAAGGTGGGTGGGCGCAAGAACAAGACCCCAGTGAGAAGCTGGACATCCAGCGAAACTGATCCAGGGATAAAGGTTGGTGGTCGTAGGAACAAGACCCCGAGCAACTGAACCTGAAGTATGAGTTCTCCGACAATGAACGCGGGAGGCTTGGAGAACAGGCTTCCCGAGAGCAGGTTGGTTGGTGCGATTACCCCGACAATGAAGGTGGGTGGCCTGGTGAATAGAACACCATCGACCGCGACCCCACCTGGAGTAATCGTTCCAACGATGAACGATGGAGGTCTGGTGAACAGAACACCACTGAGCGTTTGCGTTTGAGTGATTTCCCCGACAAAGAAGGTCGGTGGTCGCGTGAACAACACTCCGTCTAATTCGACTCCCCCAGGAGTAACAACACCAGGGATGAAAGTGGGTGGCCTGGAGAACAGGACTCCATCTAGTTGAACTCCCCCAGGAGTAATTGCCCCAACGATGAAGGTCGGCGGCTTGGAGAACAAGACCCCACTCAGGAGGTTGGTGGGTAAGACAGCACCGACTATGAAGCTCGGGGGTCTGGTGAATAGAACTCCGTCTACCTGGACCCCTCCAGGGGTAACCGTGCCAACGATGAATGACGGAGGACGAGCAAATAAGACTCCATCCAGGGTTCTTCCTTGGGTAACAACTCCAGCAAGGAATGTGGGGGGACGAGTAAACAACACACCGTCAAGCTGGACCCCACCTGGAGTGACGACGCCAGGAATGAAACTCGGCGGTCTTGTGAAAAGAACACCATCTAGTTGAACCCCTCCAGGGGTGATCGTCCCAGGGATAAATGACGGGGGACGAGCGAACAGGACTCCATCGAGTTGGACCCCTCCCGGCGTGACTGCCCCAACAATAAATGTTGGAGGTCGAGTGAATAGAACGCCATCAACCTGGACCCCACCTGGCGTAACTGTCCCGGCGATAAAGGCCGGTGGACGACTGAACAGAACTCCGTCAACCTGAACTCCCCCAGGAGTGATTGCGCCAGTAATAAAGGCTGGAGGCCGACTGAACAGAACTCCGTCAAGGGTGAAGGTGGTTGAGACAACTCCAGCAATGAACGTCGGTGGGCGAGCGAACAGAACACCACTGAGAGCGCCAGCAATGACTCCAACGATGAAAGCTGGGGGTCGCTGGAATAGGACTCCATCAACGGTCTGAGGTCCACCACCACCGTCAGGAACCTCCAACTCGATGAAGTCAACCTCAAAGTCGGGCTGTGATCCACCGCCTTGGTATTCGTAGTAGAGCCGCAACTGGATGGCGTTGTAGTCGGTGATGTTGTCGGCTTCGGTGCTGGTCAGAGTCACCGTGTCAATCTGAAGACCATTGGGCAGATCATTGATGTTCAGCGTTGCGATCAAGGTGCCGGAACCGGGAACTCCCTGCCACAACTCAAGGAAAGCGTTGAGGATTCGGGCGTTGGCGGTCTTCTGCCACCTAGCTCGGAGAATATGATTGGCACTACTCGACGGATCGGTTACATCGGTGAGTCCTTTGTCGAGGTTTTGGTTCTGATTGCCCTTGGCATCGACGGCCAGATCTCCACCACCGGGAGCGCCTTCATCGAGTCGAGCGAAGCCTGAAGTGGTCCAACCGACGCCAGTTGCGGTATCAGCGTCGGGTACTGCGAACTGCGCCATGACCAAATCCTACCCATCGAAAGGAAGCGGCCCGAAGACCGCTCCCAAACCATCTACATGTCAAGTCTTACTTAACGTCGATCACTCCACCGACTGCTGGTGCCCAAGTGATGTCCCCACCATTGGGGAGTACCGGAAGGCCCGTAGCCGAGTCGATGACCCACATCAGCGGAGCGATGGCTGGAGTTCCGTTGAATGCCCAGTAACCGATGGACTCGACGTTGGCTCCTGTGACGCCTACGAAGACGAAGTTGGCATGGTCGAAGATCCCATCGGCCACAACTCCAATCGTCTTGGAACCCAAGTCAGTGGACTCGGCAATCTTGGCACCAGCCAGGATGTCAGCGAAGTCCTGATCGGCTACGTCCCGAGCATCAGCCCCCTCGTCATACAACCAGCAACGGATGTCGTCGGTGTCGAGGTCGGGCCTGTTGTGAACCGGGTTCCCTAGTAGAGCATTGGGGAAGTCGTCGTAATACTCATCGGCCATTAGCTGACCCTCTTTGCTCTGATTTGGGGAGGCCGAATCCCTGTGGGTGGAGTGGCGTAGTCAGGATCGGCGTTGCGCACGATCCACGACGCTCGCTGAAGTTCCTCAAAGACGGGATCTCTGACAACAATTGCAGCCAGAACCTTCTCTTTGGTCTTTTCAGCCGCCGTGCGTGCCTTGAGGTTGGCTACGCGAGCCGTTTCAAGGGGTGCCTCTACAAGCTCAAGTTCCTTTTCCAACTCGGGTAGCTCAAGGAACGCTACCTCCAATTCGGCTTGGGAAACTCCTGCCTGAGAAGCATCTAGTTGATCGAGTGGCTTAGACAATGACCGGCTCCTTCCAGATTCGTATTTGGTTGTTCGCTTGGTCTACTGCAAGCCTGTCGTCCCCAATGGTAATCGGGGGAGGATTCACAATGTCGGCAACGATGTCAAAACCTCCCATGTCGGAAACCATCTTCATTTCCTCCAAGACTCCCTCAGAGACAAGACAACCACCACTGGCGTCGAGAGGAAGATGGAGGGTCTTGACTCTGTGAGTGACCTTACAAGTTACGCATTCGTGAAGCTGACCCAGAAAAGGCTTCTTGGTGACGGTTACCAGAGCAATACCGAAGCGTTTGGTGCGGTGACGAACTCGGATAGATCGAGGCTTCCTGGTCTCAACCCGAGTTCTATCTGGGCCTAGGAGAACGGCACTCACACAGCCACCTTAGCCTTCGGGAATGTTCCCGTTGGCTACGAGGGTCTTGATGATGTCATCTCGGGACAACCGACCGAGGACTTCGCTATCCATGTCAGTCACCAAAGCTGCGAATTCGACCCAAGCCTTCACACCAGATCCTTTGCCATGTCGTGGAGGAATCTCGATCTCGACACCACCAGCAAGAGGAACATCTGTCTTGACTCCTGAGTCAGCCATAAGAGTCGGGTCAGGCATCTCGTCAGCATCCAACGCTCGCTGAAGATACATGACCTCCATCGGATTACCGCTCAGGCTGTATTCGCGCTTGCGGTTGTAGATGGCGTTTCGTTCTTTGGTGCTTAGTCCCATTTCTTCCTCTCTCTCAACCTGGGAGGCCAACTGACCCCCCAGGTCGGAGCGTCGAGAAAGCGTCCTTGCCAGACCGCGGGGTTCGCCTTCGGACTAGGAGACTATCAATCGGTTGGGGCAAGCGTCAATAACCGCGCAGAAAGGAGGCCCGAGTTACCGGACCTCCTTTCCTCATCTATTCCGTTACGGAGCGGATTAGAAGGTAGGTGGCGTGTACGAAGCGTTGCCGGTTCTCAGCACTACTGCTGCACCACGCTGGGCAACGGCAGCGCCGTTATACCCGTCATAGACAGCATCGTAGAGGGGATACCTCTGCCGTGGACCTTCGATGAGACGAAGACCTCGGGCGCTGGGGTTCTCATGTATCCGCATCGCCACGACGTTCTGCTGAGCGAACTGTCCGCCCGTGGCAAACAGCAACGGGTAGCCGCTCGGAATGTCGTTCATCTCCACCACGGCCATCTTTCCAACGAACCCTTCGACGGGCATATTGGAAAGCACCGATGCTGACGGAGCAGCACCAATGATCGGACCAGCGATGATGGATTTGACGGTCGCACTTGTCGCGGGGATGAAGTTGGCGAAGGCTCGCGCCAAGACCATCTCATCTCGATGCAACATCAAGAACAACTGCTCACCAAAGTCTCCGAAACCGTGGTGAATCAGGTGGACCTCCATCGAGTCGGCAAGAGCCTGGTCGAAGGCTCCAGCGTCAGCGAGGAAGTGAACGTGTGATCCGTCGTGCGTGAACCGCTTGTAAGGCGGTGGGGTCTCGTCAGCGTTGTAAAGGGTCGTGCCCACAACACCATCGGGGTCGGCAGTTGGCGCATCGTTGTAGATGGCATCAAGCACATCGTTCAACTGAAGGTTCCACCAAGCATTGGTGGCCGTCAACTGCACAGACGAGATCTCTCGCCCCTTGGCCTTGTCGATGAACTTCTGCGTGTAGCCGAAGCCCAAGTCGAAGTGGTCGAGCGGAACTTGCCGAGTGACGTACTGCAACGCGATGTTGGTCGGACGCCCGAACTCGGTGGCCTGCTCAAAGCCCTTTGTCGCATACACCGCCGTTTGCACCTGTGCGAAGATCGTGAGATCCGAGAACAGGGCAATGATCGGTGATGCCTGTCGGTTGTAAGCGGTCAACTTCCTCTGGAGATCGTCCCAGATCTCGTTGATAGGTTGGCCGTCAATGGTGAGTGCTTGGCCGGGAACGGTGTCAATCGCATCAGACCGCTTGAACAGTCCTGACGGATCTTCGCCTGTCGCCTGTGCGGTTGCCGCACCAAACAGTCCTTGCTTGAGTCGTTCCTGAATGGACAGAGACGACAGCCCTTCAATGGGCATTGTTCGTAGGTCCATTAGACCGACACCACCCTTCCGCCAACCTGGAGGACCATGCGCTCCCCACCCAGCAACACCCAGCCGATGAAAACATCGCCGGTTGCCGGGGTGATAGTGATGTCCCCTGCTGCGTCCGCATACACCAAGTCACCAGCGGAAAGGGTCACGCCAACATACGTTGCTACCTCGACCAGTTCAGCGAAGCGAAATACGGTGTACGCACGACCACCGATAACATCCTTGTTAGCGGCGAGGTCAGCGTCTTGGCCTTCTGAAGTCAGAATTACCCCGTCAATGTTCGTGCCTGATGCAGCGACGAGTTCGCCGCCTCCATCAACCGTGACATTGAGAAGGTTTCCTACGCCCCATGCTCCTGCCGTTCCATCCAGAGACGAGTTGGCATTCGCGCGGAACTTTCCGCCTTCAGGAGCCTTGTCAATTAGTGACATGCTTCTCCTGCGTTAAGGATCGCGGCGGAAGAAGGCTTGAGTTACAAGTCGGCTGGGAGTGGGACTGAGCCGTATCGTTCCTGAAGGTCTTTTTCATGCGCAGCGATCTTTTCTTCTTCTGTGAGTTCACCGGCACCACCACCCGCGCCACCATCAGCAGATCCAGGCTTTCCAGCCTCCTTGACGAGATACGGCTTGTCCTTGACCAGAGTTTTGAGTGCGCCTTGCACGCTCTTACTCGTAGGACGTTTCGTCTCATCGTCAATGTTCAGGTCGTTCACGTCGATCAAAGACAGAGCATCGGCAGGATCTTGGAAGGACATCTTCGTTGCTTCCAACGTGACGGCATTCCTGGTCCGCTCACCAGCCAGAAGATTCTCTAGCCCTTCCACCTTGGCTACTGCGTCGGTGGCTTCGGACTGAGCCTTCTCTAGCTCACTCATCTGTTCGTGATCGTGTTTCTTGACCTGTTCCTCTGCGTCTTGGGCACGCTTGCGGTACTTGGCCGACTCAGACCGAATCGAGTCAACGTAGCTCTGGTCGAAAGTGTTGGCCTCGGTCTTACCCTTGGCTTCTTCCTCCGCTTTTACCTTTGCTGCGGCTTCTTCTTCTTCGGTCTTCTTCTGAGCATCAAGCTCGGCCTGAGCTTCATCTGAAACTTCAGGGGTTTCGTCTGGCATCCAATCCTCCAGGGATTCGACTTGTCTAAGCAATCAGGGTGACTGCTCGGGGGGAGCATACAACAGGGGGATGGGTTGCGCTACGACTGCGAGTTTTCAGAGTCCTCTCTAACGAACTCCCCCTCACCGTTCATCCAGCGATCATAAGCGGCGACGTGACCGGGGAATCCCAGCCGGATCAGTTCACGATTCACCTTGTCGGCCTTGGCGATCAATCTCAGCAGATGTGAAGTGAACCAAGTGCCGCTGTTGTTCATAGCCACTTCCATTTCCATCTTCCAATTACGTTCATCCATCAAACCCTCCAAACGGTCGTTAAACGGTCGGTAATAGTCGTATCCACAATCAGGCCAGCGGCACCAACCCCCAGTACCAAAGTCGTCAGTAAATCGGACGATGGCTGACTTGCGCTCACAGTTGGGGCAGCGACGTGCCTCTGCTGACCGCTTCATGGCTGCGGCGAAAGTTGGTCCCTTGCGATGGTTATACGTTGTGCTGCTCATACTTATAAGAGTCCCAAGTCAGTCAGATTTTTCAGGGAATTGCTCGATCTCGGCAGCGATCTTTTCGATCTCCCAATCGACAAGAATCTGAAAAGCCCTTTCCCTGTGTTCCCAAGATCGCTTCACTATGCGAATCCGATACCAGCGCAGCCACCGCGGGAGGGAGTGGGCGACATCCACCATCACGTCTGCCCAAGCAATGCTGAGTTTGGCTGCTTGGACCTGACGTGACTCAGGTGGTTTCTTCGGCATCAGCGGTTGTCCCTTCCTCGTTCTCTATGAGAAAGCCCAGTGAGTCGAGAATTCCGGCCTGGACTCCCTGGTCAATCTCGTACAGGCGCTCAGCAGCCATGAAGACGGCCACGGTGCGCTTGTTGGCCCCAACCCGAGAGTCAGCCTTGATGTGAGCCTCGACCGCCATGCTGATCCCTCTCAAGGCGCTGGCGAAGGGGGACATGGAGTGGCGGACCTTTTCCAGAGACTCAGAGAATTTGTCGGTGTTAATGACAAGCTGGACCTCGATGTCTTTGCCCCTGACCATCATCCAACCTCCCCGAACATCTTGTCCCAGCATGTTCCGTGGGTGCCGGTTATCAGCAACTCACGCTCGTCAGCAGACTTCTCAGGCCAGACTATCTGGACATGATCGCCTTGCTCCCATGCCTTGAGCTTGTCCTTATCCAGTTCAACTATCGACGGTTCATGGCAACCGATACACGGCTTGGTCAGATACGAAATCATCATGCTTCTTGAGTCTCAACTTCCTTCTGAGCGATGATCTGCCGCTCTCTCTTGGCAGCGACCTCATCGCAGATGTCCTCGTTGATGGGGAGCCACCGTGGGGTCGATCCTGGGTAGTCGTAGCCGTCCCACTCTGGAGGACTGAAGATCCCTTCGATCTGATGGACCTCACATAGCCCCTCTTGGAACTTGTCAGCCTTTTGATAAGCCGCCCACATCCGGCGATAGACCTTCACGCCATCCCGGTCACGATCCAGGTACTTGCCCCGTCCAACAAACCAGACTCGATCATCCTGCATCCGGTACGAGACGATCCAGAGGGGAGCTTCCTCGCCAACCCGATCTTCCTCTCGCTGTTGTCGTGCAGAGATTTTCATTTCGTGGGTGCGTTCCTCTTTGGCGCTAGTGACAAGCCCGACATTCAGATAGCAACGTCGAAGGTTGCGCTCACGGCCATCTCCAAAGTGGACCCGAACCGTGTCGAGCATCGCTTCGGTGAAACGACCCCCGTGGCTACGTCCAACCGGGAAGCGACGAGAGTGGGCTAGAGCATGAGCAAATTCGTGGAGAACCGTCTTCAGGGAAGGGGAGTCGGTACGAAACTCGATCCGATGTCCCCGAGAGTGATACAGACCATCCCACCGTCTCATCTGAGGAACGTGAATCACTCTTGGCTGGCGGATCTCAAAGTCCTGAGCCAGCAAGTCGATGATGTCCGTGGCCTCGTCAATGCTGATGATCCCGAGATCACCTTCGGCCCGTGCCCAATTACTCTCGGCGTCGTATGACTTTTGCCTTTCGGAATCCCTCATTGGATTCCTAGCGGTATGTGCTGCTCGCAGTAGGCCACCGGCATCCGGTATCCAGATGCGGACTTCTCGATGGCGGTCACGACGGCTCGATTGCCTCTGATGCGCTCCACGACGCAGCGGTTACACATCCTTGGCTTGCCGTCAGACCACTTGGCTCCACGCTTGAACCACTTGATGGTGACGAAATTTCGATCTGTCACTTGGGTCTCCTTCCCAGTAGGTAATATCACCCTAGCAGATTAGGGTGGAGACCTCAAATCGACTATTCGTCTGTTGAACTTTCTTCGGCTTCAGATGACTCGTTTTCGGCGCCATTTTGAGACGCCTCAGTTTCCACAGGCTCGGGTTCCTCGGTTTCCTCTGGACCGAGTTCTTCAAGCAACGCGACTTCCTCGGGATTCAGCCCCAGCTTCTTGATGATGAACTCGTAAGGAATCCGCAACTCCATCATCTTGGTGGCGTCCTCCAAAAGAGCAGAGCGGTAGTCAGCTTGGAGATCCTGCCAGATGACCTCGCCAGCAGGAAGGGTCAGAGTGCGGTCGAGAGTCATCGCCTTGGCCGTCAACCGGACCACCTTGTACCAACTGTTGCCGAGACGCTTCTGCTTCGACTGAGCCTTGTCGATGAGAGGCTGATCCTCCACGCGTAGTGCGTCACCAGAGGGAGCGTCACCACGACCTCCACGGTCGGACTGGAAGAACATCCGCACAGGGGTCTTGGTGGTGAGGGCAATGTGCTGCAAGACCATCTCGATGTATTTGACATAGGGGTCGAGGTCGGTTGCCGAAAACTCCCCAATGGACGACAGGATTGGTTTGCCCTCTGCATCGAGAACGTGAGGCAACTGCCAAACTCGACCAGGATCATTCGACCAGCCGCCTACCGGCTCGTCCGCATTGGTCATCATTACCTTCTGCGTCATGGCGTTGAACTCGGCGGCGCCGAAGCCCGAAGTGAGCAAGTAGTTGATGCCATCCTGAAGGGGGATGACTCCCTTGATCTCGGAGCCTTTGCGATTGGTGAACTCGACCACTGGCACTTCGCCTATCGGGTTTGGAAGCGGCCACGGCTCACCGTCTACGAAGAATCGCTCCAGCCCAGCATTGGGAAGGGACAGGGGAATGTCTGTGCGGTTGGTCGGCTCATCGGTGCCACGCCATTTCTCGATTCGATCAGCGAAGTAGAGATTGATGCGAACGACGCCCGAAGATGTCACCCACCGCTTGATCGCCCAGACAGGAACTCGGTCGTCGTCATCGGCGTACTTGATGCGGACGTTCTGGGCTGGTTGCCAATCGAAGCGGACACCCAGATCCTCGTCGGGCCAGATGATGGCGTAAGCCCGAGACTCAACCAAGACCCCCTCATGGAGTTCTTCCTGTTCCTCATCGAAGTCGTTGCGACGAAGGGCATCAAAGATCACGCTGCTGAGACCCTCAAACCCTGGGATGTTGATGCCTATGACCTCCAGCTTGTCGAGGACGGCATCAACCACCGGCCCACACCAGTTAGAGACCAACCCCTCAAAGGACTCACCAAAGGTCTCCTTGAAGCGGTCTCCACCGTATGACAGCAGTTGCTCCCCGTCGTAATAACTGCGGAAGCGATCAAACTCGGGAAGGTCCATCGCAAGTGCTTCAGTCTCAGATCGAAGGATGGCTTGCGACTGTGAGAAATCGAGTTCTTCATCCTCGGTGACGTAATCGAAGGGGACAGTCAATGTTTTGTTGCCTTTGGCTGAGACAGGTAATCCGGCATCACTTTAACGGTGGGCGAGATGGTTGTTTGGGTGATCCGACAACGGTTACAGATGAGCGTCATCTTGTGAGTGTGAAAGTCGAACTGCTGGACTGCCATCAGGTGGCCGTGAAGCCGACAGGTCAAACGCTGGATAAAAGTTACGTCAGTGTGTCGAGGCACGCGCTGGTCCCTCCATTCTCATCTCTTTAGCCATAGCGAACAGTGTGCCAGAAGTGGCGTCAAGTTGGTCGTCGTGAGGACCACCCTTGGTGTTTCCGGTGTAGAGGACTGCTTCGTCCAAGAAAGGCTCATTCCAGCCACCTATCACCATGAAGAAGCGGCCCTCCTGGGCACGGGTAGCCAGGGCGCCTATCCGCTCGGGCTTGGGGCCAGTGAGCCACATGCCTCGCAGTTTGTACGCAGCCAGGACATCATCTCGATAACGCTGGATGACGGCCTTCCCAGAAGCTCCACGCTCCTGCTCGATCCAGACTGGGACGGCAAAACCATCCCTGGAGGCTACCGCGCGGATGTTGTCCTCCACCTTGCCCGACTTCTCACGGAAACGGCTGATGTCCTCCAGATAGTAGAAGGGGCCGGTTGGCTCGATCCCTTCCTCACGCATGGCCTCGGCGTAACGCTCAGGAGGGTCGTCAGAGCGTGAGACGAGAGATCCGGCTGTCCAGTCAGGGTCAGGGTCGAGTTCTGACGGCTCTGATGCTCCCAAGTCCCAGTAACGAATGCGCAGGTTGGTTTCGGGGATCTCATCGGCTGTGATCGGTGAAAACCAGTTGGCGTCGAAACGACCACCCTTGACCTGAGCATCCCAGTCACCTTTGCGAAGCTGGGCGTAGGTAACGGCCCCAAGTTGATCGAACGACTTTTCGTAGGTCTCGATGTCCAGATGAGGGTTGTCTTCCAGTCTGGAGAAGACGAAGGCTCGCTCAGGGTTGTCTCTGGGACCGAAGGGAAGGCTGAACCGCTTTTTGACCCAAGAGTGACCGGGACCGCCAGGGTTGGTGGCCCCACGCATCCGAATGGGCACATCAGAGTCCTTGAGCCGTCGCAGACGGGAGAACATGTAGAGGTAGGCGTGTTCGGGGAACTGGGTTAGCTCGTCAAACCCGATGAACTGATATTCGGCGGATTGGTACTGAAGAAGGTCGGCATCGCGCTCCAGATAGCCGAACTCGACCGAGGCTCCTGACGGGAAGGTCCAGGTGTGGGTTTCAGAGGACCAGTGAGCGTCGGTGCCGTCCCACCACGAATGAGAGCGGTCCATAAGGGCACCAGACTTGGAAAGCTCCTTGAAGGTTCGACGGAGCAGCAAAGCGGAGTAGCGAGGGACATCAACATACTCACTAGCTCCGTGGAGCAGAGCTTCGGATTTGCCGCCGCCTGCTGCCCCTCCAAACAGAACTTCTAGGACTTCACCTAGAAGATGGAAGACCGTTTGTTTCGTCGTCGGCGTCGTCTTGAGAAACGTGTTCGATCTCGGTTGCAGCTTCCTCGCCAACGTCGATAGTTGGGCCTCCGACAAGTGCGATAGCTCCAGCGTCATGGAGTCCTTGGAGGATGTCGGTGACTTCAGAGAGGTTGGGGGTGTGGACATGCTC
>SMVB01425410.1_pt1 | contig 12236 bp, 15 predicted proteins | sample 2456461 | NCBI WGS metagenome assembly SMVB01 (sample SAMN11095934, study PRJNA526329) | marine sediment metagenome | biome: Marine sediment; feature: Surficial sediment; material: Deep marine sediment; isolation source: Hadal surficial sediment | place: Pacific Ocean | collected 2014-05 | depth...
ACGAATCGGTACTTCGGGTGGTCGTCATAGGAGCGAACCACCTTGCCGTACTTCGAGTAGTTGTCGACGCCGACGACGGTATGACCCCGATCGAGCAGCTCTTGCACGACATACCCTCCGATGAACCCGGCGGATCCCGAGACGACGACCGTTTCGCTCACGCCTGCCCTCCTCCCTGTTTGAGTGTTGAAACTTTGGTGGTCTTTGGGGGCCCGAACGCGTACACGTACCACCGCAGGTAGTGCGGAATCCAGGCGGCGACTTTGAACCTCGACTCCCCGGAGGTTCGGTCCCGCCATGTGGTGGGAATCTCCGCCACCGGCATGCGCGCCCGTCGCGCCTTGGCAACGAGCTCGATGCCGATCTCGAAACCCTGATCGCTGTCGACACCGACCTGACGCACGAAATCCGTCGAATACGCCTTGAACGAGTTCGTCGGGTCGTGGGTCCCGACCCGACCCAGCACATACAGCGAGTGACCGGCCAGGCGCGACAGCGTCCGCTTCAGCAGCGGACCGCCGATCTGACGCCCGCCCTTCATGTATCGCGAGGCCACCCCGACTGCCGCCCCGGCGCGCACCAGCTCGGCGAGGTCTTCGATCTGGCTGGGATCATCGCTCGAATCCGCCATCATCACCACCGCAACGTCTGCCTTCGGCTCGCCGAGTCCGTAGCGGATGGCGTTGGCCGGGCCGGGTCCGAGCGTGTTGTGCAGCGGCCGGAGCCGCGGTTCGCCTCGCCGTATCCGTTCGAGCACCGGAACGGTCGTGTCCTTCGGCATGTCGTAAACGACAAGGACCTCGGCGTCGTCGGACACGGCAGCGAAGACGGCTTCGAGGGTCAACGTGACGGATTCGCCTTCGTTGTAGACCGGAATGACGACAGACAAGCGCGGGAGCACCTAAACCCTGACCCCATTGCCGAGCACGTTCCAGACGTCGACCACCGGGAGATCGGTTTCTATCTCAGCGTAGATCGTATGCGGTGCGGCGATGATGAGGAGGTCGGCGCGCTCCAGCACCTCGTCGAAGGGCACCAGGTGGGGATCAGCCTGGACGTACGGATCGGTGCACAACACCGTTCTGGCACGGAAGCGGAGCAGGCGCTTCAGCTTGTAGCTGAGGCTCGATCGGATGTCATCCGACTCTCCTTTGAACGCCATCCCCAGGATCCCCACGGTTGCCGACCTCAGGTCGGTCGTTCGCTCGATCTGGGAGACGATGTAGTGCGGCAGGCCCTCGTTGACCAGCATCGCGGCGTGGCCAAGGGTGAATTGGTTGTTGTTGAATGCGGCAAGCTGCATGGTGTCCTTGAACAGGCAGGGCCCAGCAGCAAAACCGGCGCCGGGGAGATCGGCAGCTCGCGGATATCCCTCGGCGAGGCCCGTCCGGATCTTCTCGTAATCCAGGCCGTAGTCGTTGGCGATCATGTACAGCTGGTTGGCGATGGCGAACTTGATGTAGCGCCACGTGTTGGTGAACAGCTTCGCCAGCTCGGCCTCTTCCGGTTCCATCAGCACGATGCGGTCGGTGAGGTGTCGAAAGAGGATCTCGGCCCGCTTGGTCCCAGCGCTGGATCTCCCCGCGATGATCTGGGGCAGTTCGAACAGTTCGGTCATCGCCTGGCCCTGAGCGATTCGCTCCGGGCAGAAGACGACGTCGACGTCGAGACCTTCCTGCGCCATGAGGTCTTCCACCAATGCGGTCACGCCAGGAAACACGGTGCTCCGCAGAACGAGGAGTTGCCCATTGCGCAAGTGATCTGAAATGCGCGCAATGACCCTGCGGACCTCCCATGGGTCCGGGTTGAGGTGCTCGTCGATCGGTGTCCCGACGACGACAACCACGATGTCGGCTTCGGCGATCGAAGCCGGATCGGTGGTCGCCCGGAGCGACCCGTCGGCGCGAACGCGTTCGAGCACGGGCGCGGCGCCGGGTTCGCGGAACGGCAGCTTGCCATCGTTGATCGTATCGACAATCACCCGATCAATGTCGAAGAGGGTGACATCGAGGCCCTTGCTGGCAAAAGCGATACCCAACGGAAGCCCAACATGGCCGCCGCCGCCCATGATGACGACGGATGGCATCTCATCCTTCATGGTGTGACCTCACTTGCAATCGGCCCGCGGATCCACGATGGAATCGACGCAGAGAAATCGAATGCGACTGCCACATGAGACGCGAAGAGGATACGCGAGATGGGGCTGTCGCCGTAACGAGATTCAACATCTGGTCATTATCGACATGCCAAATCCAAACCTGACCGATAGGCGCTCCAGCCGGTGGCGGGGGGAGCCGGGTGACGTCAACTCTCCTGGGCTGCGAGTCGCGTGGCGAGTTCCGCAACTTGCCGGAGAGGGCAAGAACAAGCGTTCTCGTCCCCGGGTCCGATCAGGAGACGGCGAGGCGAGAGGCAACGAGCAGGCCAGTTGCGGCGACCGCAGCCCCGATCTCGATCGGTCTGACGCTGGTGAGAGTGAGGAGGACGAAGGCCACGATGGCAGCGGCCTGATAAGCGAGCCACCGATCGCGGATGACGCTTCCATTCAGCAGGTCGGTCATCATTGAATCCCGGGACATCGTCGGGTCACGTACCTGCTCCGCACAGCTCTGGGAGCTCAGCCTGATGCGCCGAATCGGCCGGTGGCAAGACGCGGAACAGGTACTCGGTGTACGGCTCGATTCCAAAGCCAGCGCCGGCCAGGTCGCACGCCCAGGCCTTGCCCGGCGCATACACCGGGCGGCCCGGCATGAGCTTCACTCGGGTATGGGGCACCTCAACAGGTTCACCGGCGAGGTACCTCCCGATAACCGACCCCTCGGGGTCGGCGGGTGGATAGTCCGAGATAATGACCACATCGGTGCGGGTTCCTTCAAGAAGCGACAGGTGGAATGCGGCCATGGTGTCGGTGTAGCTCGCCGCCAGCACACTGTCCAGCGGGAGCTCCTCGACCCAGGTGCGGGTCCGCTGCGCGTACTCGTCGGGCGATTGGAAGTCGACGAACCGCACCCCACCGGCGATGCCGAGCGCGGCGATAGAGGCGAGCGCTACCACCGCCACGGGCGTTGACGTCGCGTACCGAGCTGCAATCCAATCTGCGCCGACGCCGGCAACAACGACCAACACGAATACGACCGGGGGGATGAAGCTCTGCGGGTCGGGAGCGGCGTAGAGCAGTGCGAACAAGGCCGATGCCGCTCCCCACAAACCGAGCATCGTGACCGCCGCGTCCCGCCATAGGACGCGAAACCCAACGATCGCCAAGGGAAGGGCGAGCAGCGCGCTCCGAGCGACGCCCAGGCTGAGACGCGGCATCCGCCCCACGAGCGCGTCCGGACCCACTACGAGCGCTGCCCCTCCGCTCCCGATCCAGATCGCCGGAATGTCGAGCCACGACTCGGGCGCGACCTCAACGAACGGCGTGGCCGGATCGTTGGCTCGCCAGATCAGATAGCCGTACAACAGCGCGGTCACCAGCAGCGAGCCGAGGCCGAACAGCCACACGCCGAGTCGCCGGAACGTTCTACGGTCGGTCTTCCAGACAAACCAGAGGATCCCGGGCACAAGCAGGGCTATACCCATGTGGTGGGCAAACGACAGGGCTAACACGACAATGGCACCACCGAGGTCAACATCCGCTCCGGTGCGCCGCCACCGCAGCAGCATGGCCAGAACCGCTGCCATGAAGAACAGGTGGGCCGAATACACCTCGGCGACGACGGCGTAGTAGAAGATGACAGGCGCGACCCCGAGGAGCAGAGAGAACGTCGCGGCGACGACGGGTCCTGCATGCAGTTCGCGAAGCGCCACGTAGGTCATTACCGCGGCAGCGATCCCAAACATCGCGGACACCGCGGTGGTGGCGGTGGCGGCATCGATAAGCGGCACCGTATGCGCCGCCAACCATATGATCATGAGGTACAGGGGGTATCCGGTCTGGTGAGCGGTTCCTCCCAACGGGCCGGCGAACTGGAACTTGGAGATATCACCGTGGGGCGCGATCCCCGGCTGGAGCTGCCAGGTGTAGAGCAGCCCGAGAACGACGACCAACACGCAAACGAGCATCCAATCGAGCCGGGAGGTGGCAGACGGTGACTGGACGGACGTCGTTGCTTGGTCGTGGTCCAACGCTGCGGAGGTCACGCAGGAGTTATCGACCAGCAGATGCCCTTCTGGACTGTTAGCCGGGAGAGACCGTATTACGGAACAACGTGCTACGACACCGACCGAACCGAAGCGTCTACGCCTCTTCGTCGACCTCGGTCGCTTCGACCTCGGCGCGCAGGTCGGCAGCCGCTTTCCTGGCCTCTTTGAGGCCACCCTCGGTCATCCGGGCCCAGTCGGTGAGCAGCGTCACCGTGTTGTGGTGGATCTGGAGAAACCCGCCGTGGAGACCGGCCGAGGTGATGACCCCATCGTGATGCACCTGGACCGCACCGGTGGCGAGGGCCGCCATCGTCGCCTCGTGGTCGGCCAGGATGCCGATGTCGCCTTCGGTGGTACGTGCCGACACCATATCCGCTTCCCCTGACCAGACCACGGCCTCCGGGGTGACGATGTCGACGTGGAAGGTCTTGGCCATCAGGCGGCCTCCAGCTCGGCGGCCTTGGCGATCACATCGTCCCTGCCGCCCACCATGTAGAACGCCTGCTCCGGGTACTGATCCATCTCACCATCGATGAGGGCACGGAACGAGGCGACGGTCTCCTCCATCGGCGTGTAGATCCCCTCCTGGCCGGTGAACTGCTCGGCGACGAACATCGGCTGGGACAGGAACCGCTGGATCCGCCGCGCCCTGGCCACAATCAGCTTGTCCTCCTCGGACAGCTCGTCGATGCCAAGGATGGCGATGATGTCCTGCAGGTCCTTGTACCGCTGCAGGATCTGCTGCACCTCGGTGGCCACCGAGTAGTGGTCCTCACCGACAGACTGCGGATCGAGCAGCCGGCTCGTCGAGTCCAGCGGGTCGACCGCCGGGTAGATCCCGAGTGCGGTGAGCGGCCGCGACAGCACCGTGGTCGCATCGAGGTGAGCGAACGTGGTGTGCGGTGCAGGATCGGTGATGTCGTCGGCTGGGACGTAGATCGCCTGCAGCGAGGTGATCGAGCGCCCCTTCAGCGAGGTGATCCGTTCCTGGAGTTGCCCCATCTCCCCCGCCAGGGTCGGCTGGTAGCCGACGGCCGAAGGCATTCGGCCCAGCAGCGTCGATACCTCGGAGCCGGCCTGGGTGAACCGGAAGATATTGTCGATGAACAGCAGCACGTCCTGGCGTTGCACGTCGCGGAAGTACTCGGCGATCGTCAGCGCCGACAGCGCCACCCGTAGGCGCACCCCTGGCGGTTCGTCCATCTGGCCGAAGATGAGCACCGCCTTGTCGATGACACCGGACTCCTGCATCTCCAGGAACAGGTCGTTGCCTTCCCTGGTGCGCTCCCCGACCCCGGCGAACACCGACACCCCACCATGCTGGATGGCGACCCGGTTGATCATCTCCTGGATGAGCACCGTCTTTCCCACCCCGGCGCCGCCGAACAGGCCGATCTTCCCGCCCTCGAGGTAGGGGCAGATCAGGTCGAGGACCTTGATCCCGGTCTCGAAGACCTTGGTCTGCGGCTCGACCTCCTCGAAGGGCGGCGGGTCGCGGTGGATCGGCCACCACTCGCCGGTGAACTCGAGGTCGGGGGCATCGAGCGATTCCCCTCGCACGTTGAACAGGTGACCAAGCGTTTGGTCGCCAACCGGAACCGAGATCGGCCCTCCGGTGTTGCGCACCACGGCCCCACGCACGATGCCGTCGGTCGGCGCCATGGCGATCGCCCGCACCTGGCTGTCACCGAGCTGGGCGGCGACCTCGCAGAGCACGGTTCTCTCTTCGTCGCCGATCTTGATGTCCACCTCGAGGGCGGTGTTTATCTCGGGTAACGCCTCCGGCGGAAATTCGACGTCGACGACCGGGCCGGCCACCTTGACGATCCTGCCGGTGGGGAGGGTGCTTTCGGTCATGTTCGCTCCGTTGGTTGGTGAGGGTTATGTGATCGGGCGCTTCGGTGCATTGGAGCAATCATCCGTGGGCGAGCGCCTCGGAGGCACCCACGATCTCTGAAATCTCGGTGGTGATCTCGGCTTGCCTGGCCGCGTTGGCTTCCCTGGACAGGATTCTGGTGAGCTCCTCAGCGTTCTCTGTCGCTGCCTTCATCGCCCGCCGCCGTGCCGCATGTTCGGAGGCCGAGGCGTCGAGGAGAATGCCGAACATGCTCCCCTCCAGGTAACGGGGCAGCAACCGGTCCAGGATCGCCTCCGGGCTTGGCTCGAACGTGTAGCCGGCGGCTGCCGCTTCTCCCTCCACCGTCGCCGGCGGCTCGATGGGAAGCAGTGGCCGCCGCACTGGGGTTTGGGTCAGCGCCGATACATAGCGGGTGGTGAACACCTCGACGGCGTCCACCGCGCCGCCCTGGTAGTCGTCGATGAGGACATTGGCGACGGCGCGGGCATCCCCGTACGCCGGCAGGTCGGTGACGTCGAGCCAGGCGTTGGCGATTATGTGGTTCCGATACCGGAAATAGGACTGGGCCTTGTTGCCAACCACATACAGGCGAACGTCGCGGCCATTGGAGCGATGTCCCTGGATCTGGTGCTCCGCCATCCGGATCACCGACGTGTTGTAGGAACCAGCGAGGCCACGATCGGAGGTGATGACCAGCACCCCAATCGTGTTCGGCTGGCGGGTTTCCAACAGTGGATGCGACGCCGAACCTGCTGCCGCTACGTTTCGAACCACCTCGTTGAGCTTCTCCGAATACGGCCGAGCATCCTTGAGGCGGGCCTGCGCCTTGCCGATTCGGGCGGTAGCGATGAGCTCCATGGCGCGGGTGATCTTCATCGTCGATTGGACGCTTGTGATCCTGCGACGGATTTGACGGAGCTCGGCGGACGCCATCTGCGGCTACGTCCCGTCCGAGGTCCACGACTCCGCGAACGCCTCAACGGCGGCGGCAACCGCGTTCACGTCCATGCGACCGGTCTCGGCGATCTCGTCGAGCAACGAGTTGTGCCGGGTGCGCATGTGATCGACCAAGTCGGCCTCGAACTGCGCGATCTGCGAGACCTCGATGCCGTCCATGTACCCGGTGGTGACGGCGAAAATCACCACCACCTGTTCGGCTATCGGTACGGGCTCGAATTGGCCCTGCTTGAGCACCTCCACCACCCGACGCCCCCGTTCCAGCTGGGCGAGGGAGGTGGCGTCGAGCTCGGAGCCGAACTCGGCAAATGCCTCGAGCTCGCGGAACTGCGCCAGGTTGAGGCGCAGCGGGCCTGCGATGTCCTTCATCGCCTTGATCTGGGCGTTACCGCCCACCCGGGAAACCGACTGGCCGGCGTTGATCGCCGGGCGCAACCCCGAGTAGAACAGATCGGCCTCCAGATAGATTTGCCCGTCGGTGATCGAGATGACGTTGGTCGGGATGTAAGCCGAAACGTCGTTGGCTTTGGTCTCGATGATGGGGAGCGCGGTCAGCGACCCGCCGCCCAGCTCGTCGGATAGCTTGGCGGCCCGCTCCAGCAGCCTGCTGTGCAGGTAGAAGATGTCACCCGGATACGCCTCGCGTCCAGGAGGGCGGCGCAGCAACAGCGACAGCTCGCGGTAAGCAACGGCCTGCTTGGAGAGGTCGTCGAAGACAACCAGGGCGTGCTCCCCCTTGTACATCCAGTACTGGCCGATCGCCGACCCGGCGTACGGCGCGTACATCTGAAGGGCGGCGGCGTCTGCGGCCGAGGCGTTGACGATGACCGTGTACTCCATCGCCCCCGCCTTCTCCAGGACAGATGCGACCCCAGCGACCGTTGAGTTCTTCTGGCCGATCGCCACGTAGATGCACTTCACCCCAGCGCCGGCCTGGTTGATGATGGTGTCGACGACGATTGCGGTCTTTCCGGTCTGCCGGTCGCCGATGATCAGCTGGCGCTGGCCGCGCCCGATCGGGGTCAAGGCGTCGATCGCCTTGATACCGGTCTGCAGCGGTTCCTTGACCGGCTGGCGCTGCACAACAGAGGGTGCCTGGGTTTCGAGCAACCGACTCTCGCTCGTATTGATCGGCCCCTTCCCGTCGATCGGATACCCAAGCGAATCCACGATTCTGCCAAGGAGGGCATCACCAACCGGCACGGAAAGCACGCGCCCCGTTGAGCGCACCTCGTCACCCTCCTCGATGTGGGATGACTCCCCCATGAGCACGGCACCGATCTCTCCCGGATCGAGGTTGAACGTGGCGCCGATCAGGCCACCCGGGAACTCAAGGAGCTCGGAAGCCATCGCCCCCGGCAGCCCGGATACGGTTGCCACGCCGTCACCAACGGCAGTGACGTAGCCAACGGTCTCTGCTTCCACCGACGGCTCCCAGCCATCGAGGTTCCGGCGAAGTGCCGCGGTCACGTCCGCCGGATCGAGCGTTAACTCTGACATATCCCTAACCCCATTGCTCTCGAAGATCGTCGAACCGGCTCTTCACCGATCCGTCGAAAACGGTATCGCCAACCTGGGCCACGATGCCTCCGATCACCGAAGGGTCGGTGATCGCCTTGACCTGAACGTCCTTGCCGGTGGCATCGGACAGGGCCTTCCCGATCCGGGCGATCTGTTCGTCGTCGAGTGGTACCGCAGAGCGCACCTCAGCGACCAGCGACCCCTCCGCGGCGGCTGCCAACGCCGCGACCCGAGAGGCGATGCCCTCCAGATGCTTGGCCTGGCCCGCCGCGATCAGAAAGTCGATGGTGGCTACGACAACGGCGTCGGCGCGAGCGCCGAGTAGGTCGTCGACGATCGCTTGCTTGACGTCCACCGGAATCTGAGGGTCGGCGAGCGTGTCCCGCAGCTCGGCGTTGCCCGAGATGCTCTTTGCCGCGGCGTAGAACCCGTCGGTGAAGGCAGCCGAATCCGGCTGAGCTGCGGCGATCCCGCTGACGGCGAGGGCGTAGCCGTCGAGACGCTCGGGATGGGCGGAGGTAACCATTGCCTAGCTCACGCCTCCGAGCTCGTCGATGTAGCGGTCGACCAGCTCGCGCTGACTTTCATCGTCGAGGCTGAGCCTGACGACCCGCTCGGCGACGTCGAGCGAGAGGTCGGCGACCTGGCGACGCAGCTCGCCGGCGACGCGCTCCCGTTCTGCCAAGAGCTCGTCCTGGGCGCGTTCTTTGATCTGCTCGGCTTCTGCCTCGGCGCGCTCGACAATGCCCGTCTTTACCTCGTCGGCTGCGCCACGGGCGTCTTCGACGATCTGGGCCGCCTCGGCCTTGGCGTTGGCAACCTGGCGCTCATAATCAGCGAGGAGGCTCTCTGCTTCCATCTTGGCGGCTTCGGCCGCCTCCAACTGGGAGTTGATCGCCTGTTGGCGGGCCTCGAGGGCGGTGTTGAGTACCGGGATCCCCCACTTCCACACGAAGAAGAACACGATGCTGAAAGCGATGATGCCGGCGATGAGCTCTTCGGCGGCCGGGAGCAACAGGGCGGCGCCGGACTCCTCAGCACCCTCCTCCGAGATCGGCTCTACCTCTTGGAGGAGGTAATACGCTTTGGTCAGCAACACGTACATGGTCGGCACTTCCTAGGTGAGGAAGAAGAGCACGAACCCGATGAGGGCTAGTGCCTCGGTGAACGCGATGCCGAGGAACATCGTGGTCCGGACCATGCCTGCGGCTTCCGGCTGACGTGCCATAGCCTGGACGGCGTTGCCGGCGATGATACCGATGCCGATGCCAGGGCCGATGGCGGCAAGACCGTAGCCGATGAGGGCCAGGGATCCGCTGATCGCTTCCATTGTTTCCCTTTCTTAATGTTGCGGGTGCAACGACGTTTCGATATAGACCGCAGAGAGCAGGGTGAAGATGTACGCCTGGAGCAGGATGACGATCACCTCGAACATGTAGATGGCCAGACCGAGCAGCCACCAGGCGATCCCGAAGGCGCTCTTGATCACCCCGATCTCACCGATGGTGAGGAAGGAGACGAGACCGGTCACCAGCAGGATCGACAGCATGACGTGGCCGGCGACGAGGTTGGCGAAGAGCCGCACCGCCAGCGAAAAGGGCCGGACAAAGAATATTGAGAAGAACTCGATGATCCCGACCAGCGGCTTGAGCGCTACGGGCACGCCGGGCGGCCACAGGATGTCACCGATGTAGCGGAACCCTTGCCGCCTCAGACCGGCAGCGATGAAGATCACGTAGGTCAACAGGGCCAGGAACAACGGGATGGCCATCCGCGACGTGATCGGGAAGTTGATGAACGGCATCACCTCGAAGGCGTTGGCCACCAGGATGAACAGAAACAGAGAAAGCAGGTAGGGAAAGTAGCGGATCCCGTCGGGGCCGATGATGCCAACGGCCACCTCGTCACGGATAAACCCGATGAGCCCCTCCATCGCCACCTGGAACTTGCCAGGTTGGACCGCCTTCTTGCGGAGCCCGAAGAAGAGGAGCCCGATGACGACGGCCGCGGTAAGGAAGATGATCACCACGGTACGGGTGATGGGGAAGCCGAGGATCTCGAAAATCGGGGTGCGGAACTCGAAGAGCTCACCGACGTCGGCCGGAGCACATACCGAATTCTCGACGAGGTCGCACTCCTCGCTGGCCAGGATCAGTTGCTCCACTCGAGATCCCTTTCCCCTCCGTTGACGATCGCAACCGCCTCCCAGGACAACAGCACGAGGTAACTCACCACCACCGATATGCCTAGGGCCATCCGATCGATCTCGGTCACGCCGCCGATGAGCAGCAGCGACAGCGTGATGAGGCCGAGACGGATGAAGAATCCGAACAGGGCGGCGGCATGATACAAACTCAGGGATATGCGGGCGGCGTAGGAGAGTACGTACCCGCCAAGAAGAAAGTTCAACACCACGATGGCGACGCCAATGAGGGAGGCGACGGCGCCTCCCCAGCCGCTCGTGATGCCGAAAACAAGGGCGAGCACAGGGGCGACGACGACGGCCCGCTTGGAGATATTGGTGCCGATAATCGCTTCGATCGGCCGCTGGTCCGGTGCCGGGGCGTATCGATCCAGCGAGTCAGACTCCATGGCTGCGCTCTCTACCTTCCTGGTCGAGGTGCTCGGAGCGCCGCCACATCCGATGGAACCCGACACCGAAGCCCGCCAGCAGCCACAGGATGGTCATGATCGGCGCAGTGCCAAACACCCAGTCGAGGACCAGGCCAATCAACAGACCGGAAACGATGTAGGAGATGAAATCGGCCCCATCAGAGAAGCCACCTGTGATCGCGTCCTTTGGCGGTACCAGGCGGCTGCCTTCCATGTGGTCGTATCTCCCAGGGTCAGGGGTCGTCATCCGGTGCCTCAGATCGAAGGCCCTCACCAGTCCCGGCGGGAGGATACCGAGCGGTGGTGTGCTACTGAAATTGAGCCAGAGAGTCATGCGTCGAGAGTCAAGCGTCCTGAGTCAAGAGGGTTCCAACCGAAAGCCCCGTCTGATATGAGTCCGGTATGCGTGACTTCCGAAAGCTCGACGTGTGGGACCGATCTCATCAACTGACCTTGGATGTCTACCAAGCTACGGACTCCTTTCCACCCAATGAGCGGTTCGGTCTGACCGCCCAGATACGGCGCTGTGCCATCTCCATTCCCTCCAATATCGCCGAAGGTGCTGGCCGCGAGTCAAGGCCCGACTACGCACGATTCCTGGGAGTAGCCATCGGCTCCGCTCATGAGTTGGATTACCAACTTCAGCTTTCGAAGGACCTGGGCTACCTAGGCGTCATTCGGCACGGGGAACTCACAGGCGATGTCGTGGCGGTCCGCAGCATGCTCGCCTCGCTGAGAAAGAGGGTTCTGGAAAACGGAGGCATTTCGGTCGATTCCTGACCGCGGACCCAAGACTCTGGACCCAAGACTCTGGACCCTGGACCCAAGACGCTTGACTCTTGACTCTGGACCCAAGACTCTGGACGCCCTAGACATGCCCCTTGAAGCCTTCGGGGTAGGCGGGGAAGGCCTCGATAAGACCGTCGACATCCTTGCGGATGGTTGCCACGGCGTCCGCGTCTTCTCGCGCCGACAACAACCGAACGATCGAGCGGCCCAGGGTCACCATCTCGTCCTCACCCATCCCCGCCGTCGTCACCGCCGGTGTGCCAATGCGAACACCGGAGGTGATGAACGGGGAGCGCGGGTCGAATGGGATGGCGTTGCGGTTGAGCGTGATCCCATGATCGTCGAGGAACGA
>SMVB01054232.1_pt1 | contig 12235 bp, 11 predicted proteins | sample 2456461 | NCBI WGS metagenome assembly SMVB01 (sample SAMN11095934, study PRJNA526329) | marine sediment metagenome | biome: Marine sediment; feature: Surficial sediment; material: Deep marine sediment; isolation source: Hadal surficial sediment | place: Pacific Ocean | collected 2014-05 | depth...
AGCAAATTCTTTCTTATCCCCACATCCCCTCCTATCCCCACCTCTCCTTGCTTTTAGCGGCGTTTTTAAAGGCAAGGGGATGTGGGGATGAGAGTCAGCTGTGTGGTTTGGATTTAGAACGCTTTCAGGTTTACCTGGCTAAATCTAGAGCAAGACAATCTCACCGCAGAGGCGCAGAGCACGCGGAGAAGAAGAAATCCCGGATTTTCCTCTGCGTCCTCTGCGGTTCAAACGCTTTCAGGTTTCCCTGGCTAGGGCCTAGGTTCCGGTGAACGTATCGATGTACAAGTGATAAACCCGAAGCCCTAGCTCACGCGTGTCGTCTCCCAATCCCGCATCCGATGGGATGAACGACGCGCTGTTCACGATTCGCAGGTCGACCCAATCCTCGTCCCCGAGGGCATCGGCCGGGATGGTGAGCTTCTGCAGGAACGGATCCCTTCCGGACACCTCGAACGTGGCGATCTCGGTCTCGCCAATCATGACGGAAACGTTCAGGGGCTCGTCGAAGGCCTCGACGTTCGCGTCAGCTTCGAGATAGAGAACGCTTTCCTTTTTCGGGTTCCGGAACGAGCACACCGCTTCTTTTTTGGTCCACTGCCACTCCAAGTTGGGGTTCTCGGGAGCGGATTCGAGCTGGTGCCAGCCTTCTTTGTAAACGAGAAAAATATTCTCTTTTTGGTCCAGAAGCTCGAGTCGTCCGGCTCGGTAGGAGAGGCGCCCGCTATCGGGGCCGTCGAGGCCGAGGCGGACGCCGCCTTCGCCGGGGAGGTAGAGACCGATCTCCACCGTCGTGGTGCCGAGATAAGGATATAGCGGGATGAAGAGCGTCCGCTTATACTCGACCTTCGACCCGGCCTTCCATTTGCTCGTGGCTATCTCAGGCATATGGTCGTCGGTGAAGAGTTGGGCGTTGTGGGAGTCGAGAAAATGGACGAACACGGTGTAGTCTTTCGAAATCGGCTCGGAGTCCGCGGCGATGTCGAAGCTATAGGTGATCTCGATGGGGCTTCCAATCGGCGCCCGGGGCTTGTTGACTTCGAAGCTCACCGTGATGGGCCGGCTCTCGGTGGGTTCTTTTCCACCGCATGCGGCCATGACCAGGCCGGCGAGGCTGAGTGCCAAGATCGTCGCGCGGAAGATCTCGAATCTCGGTTGTTGTGTTGTCATGCGCTACAAATCTCCTCTTTTTGGGTTGCCCGCGAATTAGGATAGGGCTTTCGTGCGTTTCTCCGCAAGCAAACCCGGAAGTATGTCACAGCGGCTTGCCTCCGTCAATGTGTCGCGCGACCAGGGGTTTGAGCGCTCCTTTTCTTGACCTGGTTTCGACCGCTTTGCTATAGTCGTCGCGAATCGAAGGGACCAACATTTTGAACAACTCAGAGTCCGGCACAACCACTTGAATGGCCAAACAATTTGAAGAGGGTGACGCACTCGGCATGATCGAAACGCGCGGACTCATAGCAGCGATTGAGGCTGCGGATGCGATGGTCAAGGCGGCGCGCGTCGAGTGCGTCGGTTATGAGACGATCGATGCCGGCTATGTGACGGTCATGGTGCGCGGAGACATCGCCGCGGTCAAGGCCGCTACGGATGCGGGCGCCGCCGCCGCGCGCCGCGTCGGTGAGCTCATCGCGGTGCACGTCATTCCGAGACCTTACGGTGACGTCGAAAAGGTGTTACCCAAGCCCTGAGAGACGCGAGCCTAGACATGGCCAGCGACAAGGATCTCCGCTCGATACAACAGGCGCGCGATTTGGTGCTCGCTGCCCACGAGGCTTGGGAGAGCTACGCGCATTCGAGCCAGGAGGAAGTCGACCGCATCGTCGCTGCAAGTGCTGTAGCGGCTTCCGATGCGTCGTACGAGCTTGCGAAGCTCGCCGTCGAAGAGACGGGCTACGGCATCGTCGAGCACAAATTCATCAAGAACAAATTCGCCTCCGAAGACGTCTACGCGTTCATCCGCGACATGAAAACGGTCGGCATCATCCGCGAGATTCCTGAGCGCAAAGTGTACGAGATTGCGGAGCCGGTGGGCGTCGTCGCGGCCGTCATCCCCTCGACCAACCCGACCTCGACCGCCATCTACAAAATCCTCATCTCTCTCAAGTCACGCAACGGCATCGTGCTCTCACCGCATCCGGCGGCCAAGAACTGCATTCTCGAGACGACCGAAGTCATGAAGCGCGCCGCCATCGCTGCGGGAGCTCCCGAAGGGCTCGTGGCCTGCTTGAGCGAGGTCTCCCTGCAAGGAACGCAAGAGCTGATGAGCCATCGCCGCACGTCCGTGATTCTAGCAACGGGCGGGATGGGGCTCGTCCGCGCCGCTTATAGCTCGGGAAAACCGGCATTCGGCGTCGGTCCTGGAAACGTACCCGCATATGTCGAGTCCTCGGCCGACATTCCCAAAGCGGTTCGCGACATCATCACGGGCAAGAGCTACGACAACGGAACCCTGTGCTGTTCCGAGCAAGCGTTGATTTGCGATCGCGCCGTCGAGCGGGAAGTGCGGGAGCAAGTGCAACACCAAGGCGGCTACTTTCTCTCGAAAGAGCAGGCGGCGACGCTTGCGCAACTCGCCGTCTTGCCGTCGAGGCTGGCCAACCCGGAAATCGTCGGGAAGAGCGCGCGCTTCATCGCCGACTTGGCGGGTTTCTCTTTTTCAGCGTCCGAAGGCTCACTGCCCGAAGGCACCCGCGTGCTCGTGGTCGAGCTCGACGGAGTGGGCCGAGACTATCCGCTCTCGATCGAGAAGCTCTCGCCCATCTTGGCTTTCTACGTCGTCGACGACTGGAAAGAAGGCTGCGAGCGCGCCAAGCAAGTGCTCCGCTACGGCGGCATGGGACACACCCTCTCCATCCACTCGAAAAACGACGACATCATCCGCGAGTTTGCGCTTCAAACCCCGGCCTCCCGGATAGTGGCGAACTCGCCGGCCACTCATGGAGCGGTGGGCTTCAGCACAGGACTCGCGCCCGCGATGACTCTCGGCTGCGGCTCCTACGGAGGGAACATCACCTCCGACAACATCACGCCGCTTCACCTCATCAACGTGAAGCGGCTCGCTTATGAGATTCGCGCCGTCGACGTCGATGAAGCGCTCGCCGCTTACGGCTATCCCGGGGAGATTACCGCGCCGCGGCCGCGGGCCATGAGCACGCGACCGTCCTCTCTCGAGTCTCGCGTGTCCTCCTTTCTCGAAAGCAGGGGCGTGACGTCGCCTCGGAGCAGTGGCGCCGACGCTTCTTTCGAGGGTGAGGCTTTACAGGCAATGACCGCGTCGTCGAGCGAAGCGCCGGCCCCAGCGGTGGTTGCGCTCGAGTTCGTTTCGGAGGACGATGTGCGGGGCGCCGTGAGCAACGGGCGAAAGCTGCCCGTTAGTCCCGCGACGGTCATCACGCCATCAGCGCGTGAGCTCGGGAACGAACACAATATTTTCGTGCGGGTGTGAAAGCAAGATTACTTGGAGGTTTGCGCGTGCCGGAGCTTTCCCACCGATTGATATGGATTTGTGCTCTAGGCCTATTGGCGGCGTCCTGCTCGTCTAAGAAGCCGGCAGGTGGACCCGAGCCGCCGCCGACCGCGGAAGTCACAGCATCGCTCCAGCGTCAGGCCGTGCAAGAAGCGCGCATCGAGCTCGACTATGGCGAGGAGCTCGCGCATCGCGGTAATTGGAACGAAGCGCGGCTCGCGCTCGATCGCGCGGTCGACTTGCTTCTGGGTGTTCCCGGTGGCATCGCCGCCTACCCCGAGTCGGAGCGACTCTATGACGAGATCATCGCGACCATTCAGGAAATGGAGCGCGGCGCCCTCGATGTGGATGCGCAGGAGCAGTTCGAGCTTGCCGCCGTCGACGAGCTGACGAGCGAAGAGCTCGAGGAGCTCCCCGAAGACATCGTTCTTGCGGCGGATGCCGATCTGCCCACCACCACCTACGACATCCCCATCGAGCTGAATGCGCGGGTGCGCTCCATCATCGAGATGTACCAGCTTCGCCGCCACGATTGGTTCCAAGAGGCTCTCGACCGCTCCGGTTATTACCGCGAGATGATCGAAAAGATCTTTGCCGAAGAAGAGATGCCCCAGGATTTGCTCTACCTTGCGATGGTCGAGAGTGCTTTCAAATCTCGCGCGATGTCGCGAGCAGGTGCGCGTGGTATCTGGCAGTTCATCCGGGGCACCGGACGGCGTTACGGCCTTCGGCAGGATTTTTGGGTCGACGATCGCTTCAATCCGGAAAAAGCGACGCGCGCGGCGGCGCGCCACTTGAAGGACCTCTACGAACAGTTTGGCGATTGGTATCTCGTGATGGCTGCCTATAACTCCGGATCGAGGCGCGTGGAGCGCGCGATCCGGCGCACCGGGAGCCGTGATTTCTGGGTGCACGCGAAGCGCCGCGTGCTGCCGCGCGAAACGCGCAGCTATGTGCCGCTCATTCTCGCCGCGATCGTGATCGCCAAGAACCCCGAGGTGTATGGCTTCGAGCCGCCCACGACTACGCCGCTCGAATATGAGGTCGTGCGCGTCGAATATCCCGTGGACCTCGCGACGGCGGCCAAGTCCGCGGGCGTGACCGTCGACGACATGAAGTTTCTGAACCCCGAGCTCCGCCGCTGGGTGACGCCGCTCGACAGCAAGAATTACGCCCTGCGTGTCCCCAAAGGAACCACCGAAGTGTTTCGCGCCGCGCTCGCGGAAATCCCGGAGGCGGAGCGGGTGCGTTTCGGGACGCACGTCGTCCGCCGCGGCGACACGCTGTCCCAGATCGCGAGCCGCTATGGCACGACCATAGAAGCGCTCACCGCCGCCAACGACATCAGCCGGCGCTCGCTCATCCATCCTGGACAAGTGCTCACCGTTCCTGTGCCTCCGGGCACGGGTGCCCAGCGTATCCGCGCCGTGCAGAGGCGAGAAGCGGTGGCCGAGAACGGTCAAGAAGTCTACGTCGTGCAGCGGGGCGACACGCTCGGTGCGATCTCCACCTCGTTCAACATGTCGCTTCGATGGCTACGCGAGCTGAACGGAATGCGGCCACGCTCGACCCGCATCTATCCGGGTCAAAGGCTCGTCGTCACCGAGCGAGCCGCGGGCAACATAGGTTCGACACCGTCCTCGGCGCCGGTGCGGAGCGCCACCGACATCTACATCGTGCAGCCCGGAGACACACTCGGGCACATCGCTGAAGCGCACGGCCTCGGTCTTTCGGTGCTGCGGCGCTTGAACGGTTTCTCGAGCCGCCGGACGCGGATTTATTCCGGCCAGAGGCTGCGTGTCCGTGAAGCTGTGACAGCAGACGAAGCTTCGACGCGTTATCGCATTCGGCGCGGCGATACCCTCTCGACGATTGCCCGACGCTTCGGCGTCACCGTCGGAGAAATCCGCCGGTGGAATCAGATGAGCTCCGATCAGATCGTGACCGGAGAGCGCCTTACGATTTACGTCCAAGCCGGCACGAACTAGGCTGGCTAGCCAGGCGAACTTGAAAAGCGTTCGAACCGCAGAGGCGCAGAGGACGCAGAGGAAAATCCGAGATTTCGTTGAATCTGAGGCTAGCTTTCCTTGATCTTTCAATGAACAATTTTCCTCGGCTCCCTCGTTGCTTCCATTCGTGGCCGCCTGGGGCTCGACTGCGAGCGAGCGAATGTAGGTGATGGCGTCGACGATCTCTTGATCCGTAAGCTTCGGGTTGGATCCATAGGGCGCCATCGCGATGCCGGTCTTGTTCATCGGATCGTTCATCACGCGGCCCGTCTTGACGAAAGCGACGAGCTCCGCATCGCTTTTCGCGGGGATGAAAGTGCTCACCGTGAGGTTGTCTCCAGCGCCAGGGACCCCTTTGCATCAGCGCCGTGGCATTCGCGGCAGGTGCTGAGAAAGACGTCGCGGCCACGTTGGGCGTCTCCCGGAGGAACGGGAACGATTTCGACGACGGCACTCCCGCCGCCGCAACCGGCGAGCACAAAGACTGCTGGGAGAAACGCCTTCCGATTCATCGGCCTTGACCTTCATCATCGCGTTCGACCTGCGAAAGATTCAGCACGCGGTCCACGAGCTCTCGGCACATTCCAGTATTCGCGCGATAGTCCAGCAACGACTCGATCGCGTCTTCGCTGAGGTGCTCGCGGACGGCTGCAGACTCCAGAAGCGCTTGTTTGAGTGAGCGGCCATCCTCCGTCTGATGCGCTCTCATGGCTACTTCGTAGACGAGCCGATGTGCGGTTTGCTTTCCCACCTTTTTCGCGAGAGCGAGCATCACCGACTCGGACAAAACGAATCCACGCGTTGCCTCGAGAACGACTGTAAGTTACTCAAAACGAGCCGCTTGTCAAGCCTTCTTTGGCAAACTGGGACCCAATTACAGAGTCTTGGGGAACGGATGGACGGGAGTGTTGCTTTTTTTTTGACGGCGAGGTTGGAAGAGCAGCAAGTTATGCTAAATTGGAGCGTCTATGTCAGAGAATCAACTTGCCTGGACCAAGCTGAGCGAGGCGCATGAGTGGGTCAAGGCGCAAGCGTTTCAGCTCTCCTCCAGTCGTTTTCCCGTGGAGGCGTTGTGAAGATGACCTACGATCCCGAAAGATGGGAGCTGTTTGAGCGCGACATCGAAGTAAGCCTCATGAAAATCCACAGCCTGAAATGGGTTGAGGAAAAAGGTTGGATGGGTGGAGACCGGCTTTGGCGAGTCAAGGGTAAATGGTCTCGACAGAGAAGTGTCTACGCAGATGCGGCCGCGGGCCGGATCGAGTTGGACATCCACCTCCACGAGGCGCCAGACGCACTTGAAAAAGAAAAAACCAAAGACAGGATAGTCGCCCGCGTCTGCCAGTGGATGAAGTCCATTCCAAAGGAGGCCCGGCTTCCCGATAAGCGACGGCTCGGCATCACATAGTTTGTAACCTGTCGAGACTCGAGACTAGCTCGAGTCGCGCGAGGCTCCTTCGCGGGTGTTTTGCTACAATTAAGCTCCATCCCGGGACGCCCGCACATGTCGAAATCGGTAATGGCTCTTCTTGCCGTGGTGGTCGGGCTCGCCTTGCCAGCGAGTGGATTCGACACCGCGTCTAATACGTGTGGCCGCATCACTGACGTTCCCGTGCCGACAGCGTCATTTGCCGGTGGCTCTAGACCGTGGCTGCGCGGGTTGCACCGGCTGCTCGAGCGCTTCTCTGAAGGGGATGGCGATCTCAAGGCGAAGGAGACGGCGAGTTTCGTTCTCGCCATCGACGTCAATACGCGGCCGCTTCCGTGGGAAATCGATGCGGAGCGCCGCGGGCACATGCGCCTCTTGACGTGGCGCGGCCGAGCGCGACAAAACGACGAGAATATGCCCGCTCTCGTCTTGAAAGCGGGGGAGTCCTGGTGCACGTCGTCGCTCGCGCGTCCGCGTGGCGCACGTCTGCGTTTCGAAGCTTTCTCGCTCGAGCGCGATCGTCCGGCCACCTTGCGCGTCGCTTCCGCCGAGGCGGATCTCTTTCGACGGGAGCTTCCCTTTCCCCGAGGCTTCGGCGAATCCGAGCCCGGCGATGTCGCGCTCGAGCAAGAAAGCGGCAAGGTCTGTTTTCACGCCGAGGGTGGCGCCGTCGCCATCGGTGAAGCGCGCATCCTCGCTCCCGAAGAGCCGGGACTCGATCCGCGTCCCCGTTTTATCGTGCTCACGATCATCGACGCTTTGCGTGGAGACGTTCTGCGACGCACTGGTGGTGATGCGAGCGCGCTCGTCCCGAACCTCGAGAAGTTGAGCCGCTCTGGCCATGATTACGAGAACGCTGTTTCGCCCGGATGCCACACGCGCGCGGCGGTCTGGCCCCTTCTTACGGGTCGCGATTTGATGCGTATCGACCCGCTCAGGCGCCGGCAGACGAGGCCCTTCGAAACGCCGCTCGAATCGATCTACGCACGCGCTAATGTCCCCATCACACAAATTGCGGAGAGCGTGGGCTATCACTCGATCTTCCTCGGCAACAACCCCGATTTCCGAAGGATGCCGACCTCGTCACGCTATTCGAGATGGTCCCGCTCGGACATGGGCACTTCCGATATCGTTGGCGCCCTTCCAGCGCTCTTCGACCGCTACGGCGACGAGCGTGTCATGCTCGTGTACTACCTCCTTGCGACCCACGCTCATTCGGACACGCCGCGGCGGCTCGTTGAAGCGCTCTCCTGCGCTGAGCTCGGGGATGACGCGCAGTGTGGCTGCTCCTACGACGCGCGCGCACGCCACTCCGACGAAGCCTTCGGGGTTCTTCTAGAAGGGCTTTCGGCCTACGGTCTCGAAGACGAGGTCCTTCACATAGTGACGGCCGATCATGGCGAGCTTCTCGGCGAGGGGATGAAGATTGCGAACGAGCTCTCCACGTTCACGGTGGGAGTGCCTCGCGTCGCCTATGAAAGTTTCGATCGGGGCCATGGAAAGAGCTGCCACGTTGTCGAGACGCATGTGCCACTCATCGTCGCCGGCAAAGGCATCACGCCGGCTCGGTGGAGCGGCGCGGTCTCGGGCCTCGACATCGTGCCGACGCTCCTGCCGATACTCGGACGCGCTCCGCTTGCGCGATTGGACGGCGTGCCGCTACCGCTCTCGTTTCCGGGCGCGTCTCGCGAGGGTCCGTTCGTGTCCTACGGCTTTTGCTCCGATTCTTTAATTGTTGGCAACCAGCAATTGATCCGATGGGTGCAAGGGTGCCGGCTGAGCGAAGGTGGAAAGCCCCTCGATCACGAGAGTGAGCTCTGGACGGCCCTCGAGCGGGTCGCAACCGAGCGGAGTGCGCCAGCGCGACTCCGCCCGTGGATTCTTCAGCACGAAGCTTGGCTCGAGGAGAGGCTCGCGGCAGAGGACGCCCTCGTCTTCGCGACGATGAACCTCGACGCCGCGCGGGTGATCATTACCGTGGACGAGGGGCGCATTGTTGACTACGGACCTTCCGGCACCATTTACGGGCTCGACGCTATTGGGGCGTCTCGTCTTTCTCAGAAGGGCGATCGCCTCGAGGTCGCCTTCTCGGGCTATCGTGGACTCTACTACGTCTCGACGAGCCCGCCGCGGGCCCCCCTTCGGATTCGCATCGACGGGGAGCCTGATGTGGTTACGTTTGTCGGGCCGCTTCAGCTTCCAATGGAAACGGGAGCAGGATTCGTCGACCCCAATAGGGACCCGAGCTTCCTCGTTGCCGACGAGACACCTGCTCCGCGTGAGACATCACGTGCCGCCTTGCGTTTTTGGTGGCGGCGTTTCCCGAGCCACCTGAGTGATGCTCGGTAGCCGAGTACGCGTGTGCCGTGTTCGCGAAAAGCCATTGGCACAACATCAGGAGAACCACGGCTCTGCCGCGGCGTGAAGACCACCGCCTCATGAGTGACTCGTACCCTTCTCGATTGCCGTAAGTAACGGAATTTTGAGTGATTGACTCTATGGTAACACGGTCGCTACATGTTGACAGTGCATGCCCCATGGTCGAGAATTGAACCACTCGACAAAAAAGCTCACACTGCGAATCGTTCCTTGAAGATTACCGGAAAAGATCTTGCGGCCGGATTCATGGCCTTCGGCCTGCTGACGTGTGGCGATGTCTCACTCGAGGTCGAGACGGACGACTCGACGCTCGTGGGCGAACACGACTCCGAGGAAGACCAGAGGGTACTGCTCCGACTCGGAGTCTCCGCCCATAAAGACCCGCAACGCACCTATCGGAGCTCTCAGCCTCTGGTGGACTACCTGAATGCGCATACACCCTATCGTGTAGAGTTCCGGATCGGTAGGAGCTCGGAGAGCAGCGAGCTCGCGCCCACGGCTCAGGATCTCGTCACCTTCATCGAGGAACGCCTCGTCGAGATCGCGCCGCTCGGCGTTTTGAGCTACTGCCTCGCCGACGATCGCTTCGGCGCGCTCGCTCTCGTGCGGCACCGCAATCGCGACGGAGAGGCGCTCGACCGCAGCGTCTTTCTCGTGCCTGCTGCGTCCGATATGCGAGCTCTGTCCGATTTGAGCGGACGGAGCCTGGCGCTCGGGCCCTCTCATTCCACGCTTGGCCACCTCGTGCCCAGATACGAGCTCGCCCTGGCATCCGTCGAGCCCGGTACGGTCGAGAATCTCGAGAGCGAGTCGGCGATTGTCGAAGCGATCAAGAGCGGTGCTTTCGACGCGGGTGTCGCGCCGGAATACTTGATCGACGAGACCGCGCTCGAAGGCTTGCGCGCGCTTCACGTCTCGTCGCCGATCGCGTCGCGGCCGATGGTCGTGCGGCGCGACCTGCCCGAGCCTGTGCGCGCGTCCTTGCTCGAAGCGCTCCTTTCCTTTCGCGGCGAAGCGAGCGGGGTGACCGGGAGCGCTTCGGAATTCTCCCATGGTTTTGTCCAAGGAGCCCCGACGGATTACGACGTGGTGTGCAAGATGCTCGACACCATAGAGGCGAGCTGCAGCCAGGGGTGTCACGAGGCAGGCGACTGACTATCACGCGCGTGAAGCTTTTGGCGGTCCCGGCGCTTGCGCTCGTGACGACGCCGCTTCTCGCTTTCATCTCATCCTCGAGCGTTCTCTACCTTGGGAACCAAGCCGAGCTACATCACCAACGCGAAGTCTTGCTGCCTTTTTTGGCTCTGTTCGCGATCACGTGGAGCGTCGGCGCTGTGCTTTTCGCGCTCGCGTCGCGCCCGCTCTTCCGATTCATGTCTTGGGGCTATTTCCTGGCTGCCCCCGCGATCGTCCTCTATCGATTCGTCACGGGCCTTAGCGAGGACCACCCGGCCTTCGGGGCTCTTGGCGCGGGATGGCTCGTCGATAGCGGGCCCGGGCTCCTCTTTTGTTGTGCCGCGCTTCTGACCGTCACGGCTCTTTTGGCGCGTCAGTGGGAGCCGCGCGTGATTACGGCTCCCCTCGCCGCCTTCGGGGTCCTGTTGCTATTGCACGATGCCTCTAACTTTATCAGTGATGTCGAGCGCCGGGACGTTTCGCGCGTCGAAGCCGCCATGGCTCCTTCGTCTCTTCCCGAGGCGCCGAACGTCTATCACATCGTGCTCGATGCCTTTCACACGGAGGTTTTCGAGAAGCTCCGCGCCGAGGATGGCGAGCTCGACGCCGCACTAGGAGGCTTCGCTTACTTTCGGAAAAACCGCGCGCTCTACCACTCGACCCTAGTGTCGCTTGGGTCGATGTTCACCGGCCAACGTTATGCGTATGACCGGACTCTGGCCGATTTCATAGAGGCGGCCTTTGGCGAGGCGTCGTTCGTGGCGCGCCTCGCGGCCAATGGGTTCCGTACGGTTGCGGTCGTCCCAGCGTCTGATCCCTTCGAGAAAGGGCTCTTCGATCGGCTTTCTCACCACGTAGACCGCGTCGAGCGCAGCGCCGCCGTCAACACCGTAGGGTTCCGGAATCTCTGGATCGTCGCCAACGTGCCGCGCCCCGTGCGCGATTGGCTTTTCTCGAGCCCGTGGCTCTCCGAACAAACGAAACAAGAGCTCAGGCTAACGATGGCGGGCCGTGCTTTGACCGACTCGGCGCCGGTAGCGTCCTACTCGAGCTTCCTCGAGCTCGTTCGCGAAGAGAAGGACTTGCCGAAAAGCGGTCGCTACACGTTCATCCATCTTCTGATACCGCACACGCCCTATGTCTTGCGGGCGGACTGCTCCTATCTTGCGGGAGCCGTGCGCGATACGGATCCTTTGGAGCAAACGCGTTGCACGCTCGATCTGCTCACGGGATTTCTCGACCGCCTGCATGACCTCGACCGCTTCGACAGCGCGCTCATTCTCGTGCATGGCGACCACGGCGATCCGTTTCGTTTGCGTGGGGACGCACTCGTCCCCGCGCGCGCCCGCTCGTTGGCCACACCCCTCCTGGTCAAGCTTCCGGGGCGACGACGCGAGGATGGTTTTCTGGCATGCGAGACCCCGTCGACGCTTCTGGACATTGCGCCCAGCCTGCTCGACTGGCTCGAGCTCGACCCCGACCCAAGCTACGAAGGCGCGTCCCTAGGCACGGGCTGCCTCGACCCGCTAGGTCAATAGATCAATAATAAGAAAAAGCGTAACGCAAAGGCGCAAAGCCGCAAAGGCGCAAAGAAAAAAAAGCAAGAAATGAAAGGTGCCGCTTGCCGCGCCTCGCGACAAGAGCGCTCCGTCTCCTCTGCTTTTATTTTTGGGTCTTCCGCAAAATCTGTGGGTAGAAACCGTCTGCCATCGCCCCCTCAGCAGACCACGGTGCTCGCCGGCGTAAAGGCTTCCCTCGCTTCGCTCGGCG
>SMVB01211234.1_pt1 | contig 12234 bp, 7 predicted proteins | sample 2456461 | NCBI WGS metagenome assembly SMVB01 (sample SAMN11095934, study PRJNA526329) | marine sediment metagenome | biome: Marine sediment; feature: Surficial sediment; material: Deep marine sediment; isolation source: Hadal surficial sediment | place: Pacific Ocean | collected 2014-05 | depth 0-1...
ATCGCCCCTACCGAAAGGCGATGCCCCTCGAGGTGGTCTGCACCGAGCTCACCAAATATTCGGGCAGCCAGTTCGACCCGGTCTGCACCGAAGCCCTGCTGCGCATCCTCGACCGCGAAGGCGAAGAATTCATCCGCAAGGACCGCAGCTTCGACATCTACGAGTTCCTGGAAGGCTGACGCGTGCGACAACCGTCCAGTCTTCATCCCGACACTGGCAGTCTGGAGATCGATCCCGAAGCCGTCCTGGTCCGCGAGTCCGGGCTGCTGCTGGGCCCCCATTTCATGGGTGCGCTGCACGCTGAACTCCAGAGTGAGCTCGGGCCGGTCGCGTCCACCCTCATCTTGATGCAGATCGGTTTCCTGCATGGTCTGCGCGACGCCACCCAGGTGTTGTCAGAGAGCTTCGAGCCGGCGGCCAACGCCGCAGTGTCCAGTGTGGCGCCGCTGGCCCTGTGTTTCCGCAGCAATCCAGCAGCGAAGCCACAGGGCGCCATCGAGATGTACGGCTCCTGGCCGGAGGGCCACGAAGCAATGGCCCGTGCCCGTGCACTCGATCCGGACCACGGCCGCGACTGTGCGATCAGCTCGGGCTACACATCGGGCTGGTTCTCCGGAATGCTCGACGCCAACCTGCTCGCGCTCGAGACGACGTGCGTCACCCGCGGTGCTGACGCCTGCCGCTTCGTTGCACGAGAAGCCGACGTGTGGCGCGCCAGCCAGCACAGCCGCGCGCTATCGGCGCTGGCCGCCCTTCCCTTCGACGAGCTCCGCGCCGCCGTTTCGCTTCACGCGGGAATTGACGCGAACGACCTGTCCCCCAAGGGAATCGACCCGGACGAGGCCGTCATCCACATCTGGGGGCCGGTGATGGTGATCCCCTATTCCGGTCCGGAAGAAGTGATGCTGGCGGTCGAGCTGATCGGCCGCGACCCGGCTGCAGCCGCCGTCTCGGTGATCGTGATCGATCTCACCGGGGCCGTGATCGACGAGGCCTTTGGGGCGGCCGCGCTCGAGCAAATCGTCGAAAACATCGAGACCTGGGGCGCCGAAGCCGTCTTTGCGGGCGTTTCGCCGCTCTCGGAGCAGGTGGTGGCCGACTTGGTGCGTGCGCCCCTGCTGATCGAGAAGGACCTGAACGAGGCCATCGTCGCCGCCTTCCGGGTCGCCGAGTCCCAGCGACGTCCCGTCTAAGGTTGCCACCCCAACTGCCCGAAAAACCTCATTGATGGTGGCCATACCCGAGCAGGGACGCCTGGCTGAGGTGCCCTTTCCACACCTCTTGCTGGATCTGTACAAGGCGCGCTTCTGCGGGGCCGTGACCTTGTCCCGCGAACGCGTGGGCAAGCGCTTCCTGCTGCATCAAGGCGTGCCCGTCTATGCCGAGTCCAATCTCGCGAGCGAGAGCCTGGGCGTTCAGCTGATGGATGCAGGCCAGATCACTCGTTCCGATTACAGCCGGGTGGTGGGGCACATCGACAAGAACCAGTGCAAAGAAGGCACGGCTCTGCTCAAGCTCGGCCTGCTCGAGCCCAAGGATCTCTTCCACGCACTCAAGGACCAGATCCGGATCCGGCTGATCGAATGCTTCGGCTGGCCCCAGGGCGAATTCCAGATCGACCCCACGGCCGAGCCCTCGGCAGACGCCCAGCCCTTTCGGGGCAACGTCCACGCCTTGCTGCAGGAGGGGATCCAAACCCACTGGAGCAGCGATCGCATCCTGGACGACTTGACCGCGAACATGGAACGCTTTCCGGTGCGCACCCAGCGCTTCGAGAAGGTCGCCGGCCACTTGCACCAGGATACGGCCGTCGCCTCGTTGCTCGAATCCCTGGACGGCACGCGCTCGTTCTGGAAGGTGCTCCAGACCGCCAATACACCGCGGGCGCTGGCAGCGGCCTGGGTGCTCGCGGCGGCCGATGCGCTCGAGTTTCGCGATGAGGCCGTGTGCGTCGACAACGACAGAGAGCAGCTGGATCCCGATCTGGAGATCGTGGTCGGGTCCGGCTCGAAGAGGCAGGCGACCCAAGGTTCCAGCCGGCGCATTCGGGAGCAGATGGGAGCCACAAGTAAAACTCGCAGGCTGGCCATCGCCATCGAACGCGAGATCGAAGACAAGCACCAGCATCTCAGCGAGCTCAATGCCTATGATCTGCTCAACGTACTGCCCGAGGCCGACGACCGGACGCTCCGAAAGGCCTACCTGCAGGCCGCCAAGCGCTACCACCCCGACGCGCTGTCGCGGCTGGGCTTCGCGGACGACTTGCGGGAGCGCGCCAACCGCGTCTTCGCCGAAATCGGCAAGGCCCACAACATCTTGTCGGATCGGAAGCAGCGGCAGCGCTACGACGCAGCCTTGCTCTCCAACGACACGGACTTCGACGCCAACCGGCTCGCCCAGGCCGAGAAGCTCTACCGCAAGGGCGAGATCCTGCTGCGCCAAGGAAATTTCAGCGGCGCCCTCGAGTTTCTGGAGCCCGCCGTGGATTTGTGGCCCGAAGAAGCCGCCTACCAGAGTGCACTCGGATGGGTGCTCTACAAGAAGTTGCCGTCGGAACCCGGGCGCGCGTGCGAACACCTGGAACTGGCGAAGCGCCTGGATTCACGCGACTCCGAGATCGTCGTCCGGCTGGGCATCGTACTGCGAGCCAGCGGCGACGCCAACGCGGACAGCGCCTGAACCCCACGGCCCAAGAGGCTGTGGATGCCGGCACGCGCTGAGCGGCATCGCGCTCAGCGCTCGCTCAGCAGCCGCTCTGCCCGGCTCCACGGATCGATCACCAGTCGCTCGGGGTGCTTCACGGCCTGCTGGAGACCCTCGAGCAGCACGACGACCTCGGTCCCATTCCGCTCGTACCACTGCATGCGACCCTCGTGGTCGCCGACACGAAGCAGCGGCCCGATCCAACCCCGCTCCCGACCGAGCGCCACGAGCCGATCGACGACGTGCGTATCCGAAAGCGGAATGCTGCGCACCACGCTGCCCGATGGCACGGCGTACAGGGCCTGGAGCGTCGCATCGCTGTGGGTCCTTCCGGCCAGAGCGCGTTCGCCGGAGCGACGGATCGCGTTCGTGTCGCGCAGCATTGCGGTCGAACCCCGACGTGCGTGCCCCTGGAATCCCAGCGCATGCCCCAACTCGTGGATCACCGCCCCCGCCAAGCGCAGATCTCCTCGCGCCGCATGGATCGATGCCAGGGCAATTCGTGCCTCGAGTCGCCGGACCGACGGCGCGACCGGCTGCGTCAGGTCGACGGCACAGTCGGTCACCGTGTTCGTCGAATAGGCGATCATGTCGTCGCGCAACACGATCTCGATGCCCCATCCATCGAGCTTCTCTCCCCAGCGGCGTTCAAAGGAAATCCCGAGCCCGGCGCCTTCCCAGGCCACGAGAGCGGTCTCCAGATAGCGCCGATCCGTAGCGGAGGCATCGGCCGGGAGCGAGACCGGAATCCTGTGACCGTCGGGCCAGCGGCAGATGAACAAGATCAGATGCCCGTTGAGCGGCAAATAGTAGGGACGGAGGTCGGTCAGACGATGGCCCTCGAAGCGTTCCAGCTGCGGGTGACGCGCTTCGAACTCGGCCATCAGCGGCGCTGAAACGCTGCACGCGAGCCCCGTCACGCCCACGAACAAGACAGCGAGAGCGAAGCGCACGATTCTCAGGGACGACGCTTCGCTGCGAGCTGATAGAGGCTGACCGCCAGGGCTCCGAGAGAGGCGAAACGCGGGTCTTCGGTCTGGCCCGTTTGAAAGCGGAAGTAGATCTGTTGGAGAACCACACCCATCTTGAAGGTGCCAAAAACGACGTAATAGGGAATCGCCGCCACGTCACAACCACTGTGCTCGCCGTAGCGCGCCGTCGCCTCCTCTCGGGACATGAAACCTTCGCTCTGGGTCGGCATGGGATTGCTGCCCGCCATGCCCTCACCGCGGTTGCTCCACAGTCCGAGCAGCGTGCCGACGTCGCAGAGTGGGTCGCCCAACGTGCACATGTCCCAGTCGTAGACGGCGACGCAGTTTTCCGGATCCTTCGGGTCGATCGCCATGTTGTCGAGCTTCCAGTCGTTGTGGACCAGCGTCGGTCGCGGCGACCTGGGCACGTTGTCGATCAACCAGCTCGAAACCTCGAGGGCCACCGGAACGTCGTTGGTGCTGGCCCGCTCATATCGATCGGTCCAGCCGCGCACCTGCCTGTCGAGAAAACCATTGGGCTTCCCGAGATCCTCGAGCCCAACGGCCAGCGGATCCACGGCGTGAAACTCGACCAGTGTGTCGATCACGACCTCAGACAACTTGCGATTGGCGGCCGGATCGTTGCCGCCACCGAATTCGGGCGGAATTTCACTACGAACTACGATTCCGTAGCGCCGTTCCATCACGATGAAGTCGGACCCGATGATCGACGTGTCGTCACAGTAGAGGTAGGCGCGCGGCGCCTTGTCGAACTCTCGCCAGAGCTTCGACAACGCTCGGTACTCTCGGTTCATGTCGTGTGATGACTTGGCGACAGGACCCAGCGGCGGCCGTCGCAGCACGTACTCGACGGCGTCGTCTCCGTCACTCCCTTCGCTGAATCGGAGCAGGTAGGTCAGGTTCGCGTGGCCGCCCCCGAACTGCGCAACCGTGAGAGGCGCACCCGAACCATCGAGCTTGTCCCCGAGATACTCCGCGAGACGGACTTCATCGAAGCGCTCGCCGGCACGAACCTCGATGATTTCAGTGGAAATGTCACTCATCGCATCAGAATCCTATCACAGGGTCCTGCTAGACTCGGCTCCGTCTCATGGAAGAACTCAGTGCATTCCACGCCGCACTGCTGCTGATCGGCGGAGCGGTGGCGGGCATCGTCAACACGTTGGCGGGTGGGGGATCGCTGCTGACGGTTCCATTATTGGTTCTGTGCGGAGTGCCCGGCGTCATGGCCAACGGGACCAACCGCGTCGGCATCCTGGTGCAGTGCATTTCCGCGGTCTTTCGCTTCCGCAAAGAAGGCATCTTCGAACCGCGGGAAATGATGAAGATTGCCATCCCGGTGATGCTCGGGTCGCTGATCGGTGCGTATGGCATCACAGCCATCCCCGATGGAACCTTCGAGCGCCTCTTCGGCCTCGCGATGCTCGTGCTACTGGTGCCCACGCTGCGTCAGGCGACCCGCAAAGTCACCCAAGATCCGGCCGCCGTCGCCTGGCCGCCGTGGCTCTCTAACTCTGTCTTCCTCGGAATCGGGTTGTACGCAGGCGCCCTGCAGGCCGGTGTCGGCATTCCATTCCTGTTCGCGCTGCTCCATTCCGGCAAAGACTCCGTCCGGGCCAACGCCATCAAGATCGGAGTCACGGCGCTCTCAGCGCTGGTCGCCGTACCGATCTTCATCCTTCACGGAGACGTGGCCTGGCCGCCAGCCATCGTGCTGGCGGCGGGCTTTCTGGTCGGTGGCTCGTTGGGAGCCGCCGCCGCCGTACGCGGCGGCGACCGACTGATTCGCCCGATCCTGGCGGTGGCCGTTCTCGGCCTGGCCGGGCGCATGTTGGGACTCTACTAGGAGCCTCTCCCGGATCGACCGCTGGCCCGGCCGAAAGTGCTGGATTCCTGGTTTCACGCGGGTCTATGCTGGGTTCGCGCCACCACGGCCAATCAGTCCTCGATCGAGAGCGGAATGACAGTCGTCTCCAGTCAGGCCTGTCGCTGGATCTTCGAAATCCTCGATCGGGCGGAACGTAGCAGCGACGAACTCCTGTGCGGGCTCCCAGAGAAACACCGGGATCTCCAAGATCCGACCGGCTTCGTCGAGTGGGCGTCGTTTGCGACGCTGTGCGAGCGGGCCGAGCAGATCCTGGGCGGGCCGGAAGCGCTGCGCGACGCGGCCGTCTGCCTGCTCCACTCCCAGCTCGCCGAAGCCCGCTCGCTGCTGCAGGCGACGGGCCCCGGATCCGCCTCCCAGATCCTCTGGATCCTGAGCCGCTGGGTGGCTCCTCGCTACTTTCCCTCGCTTGATTGGAAGCTCGCCCACAGCGACGAATCGATGACCCTGCACGTTTCGAGTCCCGCCGACGCCGAAGCCTGCCGCTCGCTGTTTGACGCAGTGGGCGCGTGCATTGGCGAACTCTTGCGCGAGATCGACCCACAAGGGCCAACGGCCGAGATCGAGACCAATGAACGGTCTCTGACATTTCGGATCGCCCGCGACGTCACCGACTGGGCGAAGACCGAGGCGGCCCTGCGGGAGAGCGAAAACCGCTACCGGGTCGTGTCTGAACTGTCCTCGGACTACAACTTCGCCGTCTGCATAGAGCCCGACGGCACCGCCCGCAGGGAATGGGTCACCGAGGCCTTTGCCCGCATCACCGGCTACCAGCCGGAGGAGATGCCACCGGCGCGCTGGCGGGAACTCGTGCATGCCGACGACCAGGAGAGGATCGTCGAGCGCTTCGACCAGGTGATGCGGGAAGGAAGCGGTGAGATCGAGTACCGGATCCACACACGCGACGGCGAGATTCGCTGGCTGCGCGAACGACTCCGGGTGGTTCGCGAAGCAGACGGTCGCGTGTGGTGGTACGGCGCGTGCCAGGACGTGACCGAACAGAAGATCGCCGAGGAGGCCCGCAGCATCAGCGAGCAGCGTCACGCCGCCATCGCCGAGAACGCCCGCGATGTCATCATCGAGCTCGACTCGAAGGGCCGGATCCTCTACGTGACTCCCAACGTGCACGATGTGCTGGGTTATCCCGCAGACCAGGTCATGGGTCGACGTCCACAGGAATTGGTCCACTCGGGCGACCTCCAGACCGTCACTGAGCGGGTCCAGAAGATGCTCCAGACCGGCAATCCTGAGCAGATCACCTATCGGGTCCGTACCAAGCACGGCCGCTGGCGCTACATCGACGCCACCGCCAGCGCATTCCGGACGCCGGATGGGGAAGTTCGCGGCGTCCTCATCAACCGCGACGTCACCGAAGTTCTGCGCAACGAGCAGGAACGGGCCCGGCTGAGCTCGGTCGTAGAAAGCAGCACCGAGTTCATCGCCATCCTGTCTCTGGATGGTCGCATCCTGTTCCTGAACCAGGCGGGGGCGCGGCTGGTGGGCCTTGAGAACGAGTCCGAAATCCGCTCGCGCAACATTTTCGATCTCCTCGGGGCCGAAGACGCCCGCTCCTCGCGCTTCACGGTCTTCCCCGAAGTGCTGCGCTCGGGCCACTGGGAGGGCGAGTACGAGCTGCGCCACATCTCCACGGGTGAACCGATCGCGACGCTGGCCCACATCTTCCAGCTTCCCGATCACTGGGAGGGTGAAGTACAGGCCATGGCCCTGGTGGCTCGCGACATCAGCGCTCGGAAGTGTGCCGAGCAGGCTCTGCAGCAGAGCGAAGAGCGCTTCCGCATGCTGGTGGAGAACGCCTTCGACCTGATTTCCGAGACCACCATCGATGGACGCTTCGTGTACGTCAGCCCGAAGTACCGCGAGATCCTGGGTTACGCTGCCGAAGACCTGCTGGGCACGATGGCCAGCGACCTGATCCATTCCGAAGACAAGGCCGAGATCCTGGCGGCCGCCCAAGCGGGTATGGAGACACAAGAGGCCCGCCTCCTGAAAGTCCGGATTCGGGACCGGAGTGGCCGCTGGCATTGGATGGAGAGCCAGATCCACCGCTACCGGGGTCGCGCAGGCGAGCCACTGGTGGTGGTGATCAGCCGCGACGTCACCGAACGGCGAGCGGCCGAGGAAGCGCTGCGCCAGAGCCAGGAGCAGCTGATCCAGTCCCAGAAGATGGAGGCGATCGGCCGCCTGGCCGGCGGTGTCGCCCACGACTTCAACAACCTGCTGACCGCAATCACGGGCTACGGCGATCTGCTGCTGGACGAACTGGGACCCGACCATCCGCTGCGCGCCGACGCCGAGGAGATCATCCGGGCTGCCGAGCAAGCGGGCGGGCTCACCCGACAACTGCTCGCATTCAGCCGGCGCCAGCTGCTCCAACCCCGCGTCATCGACCTCAACGCGCTGGTGGCCGATGTCGACCGCCTGCTGCGCCGCTTGATCGGTGAGCACATCGACCTGGTGAGTTCGCTCGACGGTCAGCTCTGGCCGGTCAAGGTCGACCCGGGCCAGATGGAACAGCTGATCCTGAATCTGGCCGTCAATGCCCGCGACGCCATGCTGCGCGGGGGTCGGCTCTCGATCCGCACCAGCAACCGCGTCGTTGATGACGAGTCCGCCTCGAGGCATCCGGGTGTGAGCCCGGGCGAATGGGTCACCTTGTCGGTTCGTGACACCGGCATCGGTATGAACAGCGACACCCTGGACCGCATCTTCGAGCCCTTCTTCACCACCAAGGCGACGGGCAAGGGAACCGGTCTCGGGCTCTCGATGGTCTACGGAATCGTGGAGCAGAGCGGGGGAAAGATTCGGGTGACCAGCGAACCGGACCGGGGATCGACCTTCACGGTCTACCTGCCGCGCACCGAGGAAGACCCCGAGGAGATCGAATCCCACCCGATCCTCGAAGACTTCCGGGGCGACGAAACCGTGCTGCTGGTGGAAGACGCCGAGCCGGTTCGCCGCATGCTGCGCCGCTATCTCGACAAGCACGGCTACCGCGTCCTCGAGGCGGCCTCGGGCGTGGAGGCCCTGCGCCTGGTTCGCCATCACGAAGGCCCCCTCGACCTGTTGATGACTGACGTCGTGCTACCCAAGCTCGATGGACAGGCGTTGGCGCGCCGCCTCCAGGCCAGCCACCCGAGCCTGAAAGTGCTCTACATGTCGGGCTTCTCGGACGAGGCATTGGTGGAGAACGGCATGCTCGAAGGATCGGTGGCCCTGATCCAGAAGCCGTTCTCGCCGCCCGATCTGCTGCGCCGCGCCCGCAGCGTGCTGGCCGCCCCCGCAGTTCGCGCCTGAGGGCTCACCTACCTCGAGGATCTACTCGAGGGATCCCTCCGGAGCGACTGAAACCGCTATGGATTTACAGGCCAGCGTGTTGCTGCCGGCCGCCGCGCTGAGAATCGTGCGGGCCGATTGGCTGCCGGGTGTGGGCGTCCGCGTCGGGAGTTGCAGACGTGCTGCCGCGAAGCTGCGCGTTTCGCCGAGAATGTCACCAAGCGCGATCCGTGGCCACTTACCCGAGGCCGAGCACGCCCGAGAACCGGGGCGAGTCCAGCTACCCAAGGCGGTACGAAACACGAATGCGCAGCTACGACACAACTCGCGAGCTCGAATGGCGGCGGCACGACCAGGCGCCCCCCGCAGCGCCCCCGCGCGTCTGGGCCGTCGGTGGAGGCAAGGGTGGCGTCGGCAAGTCGGTCGTGACCGCCAACCTGGCCATCGCGCTGGCGGCGCGCGGACCGCGGGCGCGAGGACTGCGCTGCGTCGTCATCGATGCCGATCTCGGCGGTGCGAATCTCCACACGGTGTTGGGCGTGCCGAATCCCCCGCGCACCCTCGCGGATTTCCTGAGCGGGGAGGTAGCGAGACTCGCGGACGTGGTCTGCCCCACCTCGGTGCCCGGCGTTTCGCTGATCAGCGGAGCGCGCGCGCTGCTCGACACCGCAAATCTGCGCTACCCGCAGAAGCAGAAGCTGCTGCGCCAAGTTCAGCGCCTCGGCTTCGACCACGTGCTCCTCGACCTCGGGGCTGGCAGCAGCTACAACGTCCTCGACCTCTTCCTGGCGGCTCGGCGCGGGATCCTCGTGATCGTGCCCGAGCCCACCTCGATCGAAAACGCCTATCACTTCCTCAAGGCCGCCTTCTACCGCTCGTTGCGGTCGGTGGCACGCGAGCCGTCGATCCGCCCGGTGCTCGAGCAGCTGCTGGCCGGCAAGGCGAGCCGGCGCACACGATCGCCGCGCGAGCTGATCGACGGCGCGATGGCGATCGACAGGAGCGTCGGGGAGCTGCTCGCCGCGCGAGCTGCCGCCTTCAATCCGATGCTGATCGTCAACCAGGTAGACAAGTTCGAGGATCGCCGAGTCGGTCTGGAAGTCGCTACCGCCTGCGATCTCTACCTGGGCACACGCATCGATTACCTGGGCGCGCTGGAAACCGACGCCAGTGTCGCACTGGCCGTAAGACGGAAGCAGCCCGTGCTGCAGCTGTTCCCGGACTGCAGCTTCGCGAAGAGCCTCGGTACGATCGCCGATCGCCTGCTGCGGGCGGAGTTCGTCGAGCGATACGCAACTGCGCAGGAGCCGCGCGGTGCGCCCAAGGAACCGTCACTGGCGACCCACGGTCTGCAGACCGGGGAAGCGCCGCAGCCGAACGTTAGGCCGGTGGCGGTGCGCCGGGAGCTGCCGCCGCTGGATACTTCGCATCCCGGTGTCTACTTGCGCCGCTGTCGCGAGCAGCTGGGTATCCCGCTCGCGGAGCTCATCGAGCTCACGCAGATTCGCCGCCTCGATCGCATCGAGGAGGAGCGTTTCGACGAGCTGCCGCCCGAGCCTTATCTGCGGGGCTATGTGCTGCAGTACGCCCGAGCCCTCGGAATCGACGAGGCCGAAGCCCTCGCCGCCAGCTTCCTGGAACGCCGCCGCCTCGTCGTCGCCGCCGCCCACTGAAGATTCAGGGAGCGTCGCGGCCGGCAACGGCGTCGCGGCCCCGTCCCCCAGACCGCGATCGGCCGTACGGCCCCTGTCGCGAGGCGAACGCGGATCGCACCATCGCGACCCGTCCACCAGACAGGTGTGCCATGGGACCGAACCCGCTCGACCACTTCCTGGTGTGGCAACCCGAATCGCCCAAAGCAGCCGGCCGATGCAACGGCGACGCGCGCACCCACGGCTTCCAGGAACTGCGGGGTGGAAGAGGTGCGGCTGCCGTGGTGGGCGAGCTTCAGGACGTCTGCCCGAAGCTCGGCTCCGGTCGCGAGCAGGCCCGCTTCACCCTCGGCCTCGAGATCGCCGGGCAGCAGCACCACCGAGTCCGCCACCCGGATCCGCAACACGAGCGACGCGTTGTTTCCGGAAGGCAGGCGCGAGGATTCCGGAGGCCAGAGAGATTCGACCCGCAGATCGCCGAAGCGGGCCGGCGCGTCTTCGGCTCCGCGCTCCACGACACGAACACCACGGCGCCGAGCGGCTTCGAGCAACTCGGCCGCCGCGCGTTCGTGCCGAGATCCGCGCGGCAACCACAGCTCCCCGATCGACATCGCACGCAGCACGGCCGCAACGCCGCCGCGGTGGTCCACGTCGAGGTGGGACACCGCCAACAGATCCAGGTGGGAGATGCCGAGCGCGCGCAGCGCGGGAACCACCACAGAGCGCCCCAGGTCGAAGCGTCCGGGCAGCGCCCGGCCTGCGTCGACGAGTATGGCGCCCTGCCGACCTTGCACCAGGATGGCGTCGCCCTGCCCCACGTCGAAGAACACGACGCGGGGCGCCGCTGGAGAAAGCTCGACGGCCGGGGCCAACCACAGGACGCCGGTTACCCCGCAGGCGAGACCGGCCCGCAGGCGCCAGTCGGCGCTTCGCAGAGCGAGTCCTGCCAGACACAAGGCGGCGACAAACCAGCCCGTCGCCGGGCGGGGTCGGCCCACGTCGCCGGGAACGAACGCATCGAGTCGCTCAATGGCAAAGCAGGTGAGCGCAGCCACTCGTTCGGCCGCAGCCAGCACGAGGTCCGCAAGGCTCGCGTCCGATGTCGTCGCGAGCGCGGCGATCCAGGCGGCCGGCAGCAGCACGGTGGCGGTCCAGGGAACCAGCATGAGGTTCGTCAGCAACGCCAATGGCGCGTAGCTCCCCAGATGCCAGGCGGCCAACGGCGCCGTGACCGCCAACGCCGCGGAGGAGACCTCGACCAGCTGGACCCAGCGGCTGGTTCTGATCGGCGTCAGCCGCAGCGAACCGACGATGGCGGCGCTGGCGGCAAACGAGAGCTGGGCACTGGGGGAGAACAACAGCGACGGATCTGCCACCAGTACCACCAATGCGGCGAGGAAAATCGCGCTCAGCCCATGACGCGGTCGCCCGCTTGCAAAGGCCAACACCAGCAGAACCAGCATCAGCCACGCCCTTCGCACCGGAACGCCGCCTCCGGCCAGGATGGCGTACACGCCTGCAGCGGCCAGCGCGACCAGCAGCGCGGGTAGGCGCACGTCCATCTGCGCCGCGAGAGGCGTGCAGCAAGCCAGCAGCCGGCGGCTGCCGGCGTAGACGAACGAGGTCAGCATCGCCAGATGAAGCCCCGAGATCGCCAGCAGGTGTGCCAGCCCGAGGCGTCCGAAGGCCAACCGCAGGTCTTCACCCA
>SMVB01182917.1_pt1 | contig 12231 bp, 13 predicted proteins | sample 2456461 | NCBI WGS metagenome assembly SMVB01 (sample SAMN11095934, study PRJNA526329) | marine sediment metagenome | biome: Marine sediment; feature: Surficial sediment; material: Deep marine sediment; isolation source: Hadal surficial sediment | place: Pacific Ocean | collected 2014-05 | depth...
GACATCGCGAAAGCGAGCACGGAGGACGAACCCGCCGCAAACGTGTACAGCCCGTAGACGCGTCCCCGTTCAGTACTTGGGAACCAGTTGGAGAGGACTCGGCTCCCGGGAGCCCAGCCCATGCTCTGTGCGAAGCCGTTCAAGCCCCACGGGATCACGAGCCCGGGAAGTCTCGTCGCAAAGCTCACCACCCAATTCAGACCGAAGGAGAGCACGGCGCCGAGACTCATCATGCGCCGGCCACCGAAGGCGTCTCCGAGGTTGCCGTTCACGGCTTGGCCCAGCGCGTAGCACCAGAGAAGCGTCGCGCTCGCCCAGCCGAGCGACGTCTTCGAGAGCCCGAGCTCTTCTTCGATGCCCGGGATAGCGAAGCCAAACGTCTGCCGTCCCGTGTAGTAAAAGAGGTAGCAGAACATCGTGGCGAGAAGAACCCGCCTCTGCGCAGAGTGGAAGGACTCTTCACGCATCTGCCGCTCTCGGGCTAGAGATCAGCCGCCAAGTCCTTGGCCATCTCCAGGTGTAGTGGCATGCCGATGCTGCGGTAGCCGGTGATGGCATCGCTGAAAAGCTCTCGAGCCTTCTCGCGATCGCCCGACGCGTTTCGGTCGATCAGCATCTTGGCGTACCAATACCGGATCTGCGGCTCTTCCAGTTTGTGGGGGAATTCTCGAGCGTAGCGTAGCGCGATGCGGAAATGGGCTTCTGCCGCATCCCAATAGCGACCGCATGCCGCGGCGATGCCGGCTGCGGTCTCGGGCATGAGCGCACCATGAGATGAGCACTTCACATTCTCGAGGGGTTCTCTCATGAGGGGGTACAGCTCCGCCGCCCGATCGTCATCGCCTAGAGCACCGCGAGCGCCGGCACCGCGAACAACAACGCCGTCTGCTTTCCAAGATCGTTTTCCAGGCCAGGCGTGGGCAGCTCCATTGCGTCGAGCTGTCGAAGGGCATCCCTGTCTCCTCCATAGGCTTGTACGAGCATGAGAGTGGGTCGTGAACTTACCGGTAACTCGGTGCCTTCATCCGCTCCTACCGATTCATGGGCGAGCTCAAGGGCCACCTCATGACGACCACTCCAAAGTTCCCCCAACGCCAGAAGAGCGAGGGTCTCGCGAATCCCCCAGGGAATGCCCACCGTCCGTGCCCAGTCCAGGATCTCGCGCCCGCGAGACTCGAGGCCAGCTAGATCTCGGTCCATAATCTTGTATTGCAACTCGCAGGTGTAGCCAACCCACATCGGGAGGACATGGCCGAGTCGACCGGACAGGCTTTCCAGCTCGTCTTGATTTGCTTCGGCATCCCCATCCCCCCTCCGGCCACTGTACAACAGGTGGAGTTGTTTCCACGCCAGAGCGTCTGTCAGAGCCCACAAATCGCCGGCGGAGCGCATCAGCTCGACCGCACGCTCTGCGGCGACGATACCGGGGGCCAGGCGCAAATAAAGCCAATAGCGAACGGCGCTTTGGATAAGCGTTTGTGCTTCCAAATGGCTGTCCCCGAGCGCGCGAGCAATGTCCTCGGCTTCTGCGATGCTGGATTCGGCGGCCTGGTACTGACTCGAGCTACTCAACGTAGCGCCTTCAACGGCCAGAAGCCGGCAGCGCTCAGCGCTCGGGTCGGTGCCCACGGCTTGCAGGCCGCGTTGAGCCGCGCGCAAAGATTGATCAACCAGTCCCATTGTGTTCCACAGGTGTGCGGCCAGGTCATAACAGATGCCGGCCACCGCCTGGCGATCGCCCAGCGTCTCCAAGAGAGGGAGAGCTGCTTCCCAGTCGTGAACGATGTCTTCTAAACGCCCAAGCCGACGGTTGGCATCACCGCGCTCGACCAGTATCCGTGCGCGGAGCTCGATGTCATCTAACTCGAGCGACAGAGCTTCATCCAAGTAAGCAAATGCTTCCTGGGCGGCCGAAGCTTCAAGCGCCCGCTTGGCCGCCAGGTGGAGATAGTGGGCCGTCTTTCCCGGATCGGCTGCTGCGCCGGCTTGCAGCAAATGGTGAGCCAGATCTTCGACTTGCTTCGAGCCCGCAGCCTCCAGCGCGTTCGCGATCCGCACATGCAGCCGTTGCTTTCGCGGCAACGACAATCCAGTCAGCAACGTTTGTCGAATCAACGCGTGGGTGAACGCGTAGGTTGGCTCCCTCGCTTCTGAGCCCGGGGCTACCAACTTTGCCTTCTCCGCTTCCTCGATGGCGTCGAGCACGTTGGCGGAGCTCAAACCCTCGATCGATTCGAGAATGTGCAGATGGAACTTCTTCCCCATGACCGCCGCGACGGTGAGCACCTCGGGTGTCGCCTCACCCAAGCGCTCGAGCCTCCGCCCGATGACCAGACGCACTCCCTCCGGGACTTCGATCTCCGACTCGCTGAGCTCCGACTTCCAATTCCCCTCGGCAGTGAAAAGCTTTCCTTCCTCAGAGAGATGCTCGAACACTTCCTCGACGAAGAAAGGGTTTCCCTCGGTTTCGCGATAGAACGTGTCCACCAAAGACTCGGGAGGCGGCCCGCCTCCGAGTGCGCTAAGAAGCTCGGCCACCGCGGCTCGAGGAAGCCTCCTCAACGTAAGACGTCGGGCTAATCGCTGCCGAACGAGCTGAGCCAACACTTTCTCGAAGGGCTTGCCTACATCGAGGTCGACGTCTCGATAGGTGCCGAGAATAAGAACGGGTAGTCGATTGAGGTTTTGCACCAGGTGCTGCAGTAGATGCAAGCTCGATTCGTCGGCCCAGTGCAGGTCGTCGAGAAGCCACACGACGGGGCGCTCCGAGCTCGCGCGCTCGACGAATTTCTGGAAATTCTTGAAGAGGTATCGACGCTGCTGCTCCGGCGGGAGCTCGATGGGCGGTCCGATATCGTCGAAGATCTGGCGGAGTCCCGGCATCAATTTCGCGATTTCGGATGCGGAATCGCCCAGTGCCGCCCGAAACGCTTCGTGTGGGATATCGCGCGACGCTTGCTCCAATCCTTAGATCCAAGGCAAGTACGGCTGCGCCCCTTCAATCTCGTAGCAGTGGCCTTGGAGCGCGAGAAAGCCTTCTTTGCTCGCGAAGGCGAGGATTTCCTCACAAAGCCTAGTCTTCCCAACGCCAGGCTCTCCACCGACGAGCGCGAGGCTTCCTTTCCCCGCGCGAAGTCCTTCAACGAGCTGCCGCAGCTCCACGACCTCGCTCTCGCGTCCCACGAAAATACGTTCCGGCGTCGCTCCCGCTTCTAAAAGCTTTGGACGCGCCACCAACCGACGAAGCTCCGAACGCGTGTGCTCGTGCGACGGCCGTCCGTCCGCATTCTTCGATAGGAGTTGCTCCACCAAAGGCTGGATGACCGCAGGCAGTGCCTCGCTCCCGTGAGGTGAATCCTTCAGAATCGCCGCCATCGTCTCGGCGCCGCTGTTTCTTCTGAAGGGATGCGTTCCCGTCAGAATCTCCTGGAGCACAATCCCGAACGCGAACAAATCACTGCGGCCGTCGACTTTCTCGCCGCGAAGCTGCTCGGGCGACATGTAGCCGGGGGCTCCTACGATGTGTCCCCGGCGGCTCACGCCCTCTATCGTCTCCGCCTCGCTGTCCGCCGTTGCGAACTCCACCTGCTTGGCCAAGCCGAAGTCCATGACCTTCACGTGCCCGTCCCGGCCCAACATCACATTCCCTGGCTTCAGATCTCGGTGTACGATGCTCCGCGCGTGCGCCTTCTCGAGCGCCTCCGCCACCTCCAAGCCAATGCGCAAGGCGTCGATAAGCGACGGTCGCTCCCGCTCGAGCCGACTGGCGAGCGTCTCTCCTTCGACATACTCCATCGCGATGAAGGCCCGCCCGTCCTCTGTCTCCCCGGTCTCGTACACCTTGCATATATAAGGATGATCGAGAGCAGCCGCGGACTTGGCTTCGCGCCGAAGGCGAGCAAGGGCGGTCGCGTCACTCTGGAGCGCCTCGGGCAGAAACTTGAGCGCGACGCTGCGCTCGAGCTCGGTATCCTCAGCAAGAAAAACCTCACCCATACCCCCCTTGCCAATCGGCTCGAGAATTCGGTAACGCACGGAGCGAATCCTACCAGTTTGGACGTCGCAGATGAGCGGATAAGTTTCCTGTGGAGCTCCGGTGTTCGCGGAGTTGCCAATGACATGACCGCACTTCAGCAGAGTGTTTGGAGGCGTCGTTTGTTGAAATGGCTGGAGGATGGGTTTTGAGGGCGGGGCCCCGAACGGCGTAAACGCGGGTTTAACCCGACGTCAATCGCGACTATCTCGTGATTCGCGAAACTTCGCGATCAGTTCACGCACGAACGGGAGAAGCTCGACGGGAACGTCAACGAGCGTTTCTTTTTGTTCCTCTAGGGCATGCTCGTGCTCTGCGAGCGCCTCCTCATCGGTTTGGTTTTCGTAGTGCTCAATGACCTCCTGGACGCGCTTCTCGTCCCAGCCTGCTGGGAACCTCGCCTGTTTCATTTTTTCTTCCTCCGGCGTTTGTAGGTGGCCAAAGCCTTGCCCGTCAGTTCATACGCCGTAATGACGAAAACACTGTTCGGCTCCGGGTCCGGCACGTAGACAACTTGAAGGTAACGACCGGCGTCCGTCTGGCCCACGGCGATGCGTGAGTTCCGTCGCCCAGGGAAGTCATCTCCCGGCTCTCGGAGAACATCTTCGACCTCCCCCTCGTCAACATCATGGTTATAGATGTGTGGTTGTCCGGTAGCCGGGTCCACGAAGAACCTAATGTTCACTACCTTCCTATTTTACAACGCCTCCAGCCACAACGCAGGTTCGGAACGGGGAAATCGGTCGGTTTCTCGAGCTCCTGAATCGAGTCGTACCTCTTGTGAACGCCTTTCTCCTGGCAAATCGGTTGCACCACTCGGCTCTGACGGGCAGGGTGCTTTGCACACTCTGGTCTCTTTGAGTTGCGGGGGCTGAGTGTGGGTATCGCTGCCGAACAGCGGCATCGCGGCGGGGTCGGATTTTGAACCCAAGCAGGCCCTTTTTTCAAACGGCTCATAGCCTGCTCTAGGGCTAGAGCTTCGCCGCCAGTTCCTTGGCCATCTCCATGTGTAGTGGCATGCCGATGCTGCGGTAGCCTCCGATGGCATCGCTGAGAAGCTCTCGAGCCTTCTCGCAATCGCCCGACGTGTTTCCGCTCGATCAGCATCTTGGCGTACCAATAACGGATCTGTGGCTCTTCCAGTTTGTGCGGAATTTCTCGAGCGTAGCCGAGCGCGGTGCGAAAATGGGCTTCCGCCGCATCCCACGAGCGGCTACATGCTGCGACGATACCTGCCGCGGTCTCAGGCATGAGCGAGCCAAAGAGTCCGATTTTCACATTCTCGAGGGGTTCTTTCACGAGCGGGTATAGCTCCGCGGCGCGATCGTCTTCGCCTAGCACCGCGAGCGCCTCGGACGCTGGACAAACAACAACGCTGTTTGCTTGCGAAGGTGATTTTCCACTCCATAGGTGGGCAGCTCGAGCGCGTCGAGCTGTCGCAGCGCCTCGCGGTCTCCTCCGTAGGCTTGCACGAGCATGAGAGTGGGACGAGAGCTCAAGGGTACCTCGTTAGCTTCCTCTTCTACCGATTGATGCGCCAACTCGAGTGCCGCGTCACGGCGACCACCCAGAGTTCCCCCAACGACAGCAGACCGAGGGTTTGGCCAGCGCCAAGGGGAAAGCCCAAAGCCCGTGTCCAATCCAGGGTCTCGCGCCCGAACGATGCGAGGCCAGTCAAATCACCGTCCAGTATCTTGTGGTAAAGCTGGTTGGAGCCGCTACCCCACGCTGCGAAGACATGGCCGAGTTGGTTGGACAAGCTTTCGAGCTCGTCGTGCAGCGACTCAGCATCTTTCCTCCGGCCGCCGAAAAACGAGTGGATTTGTGCCCACATTAGCGCGTCTGCCAGTCCCCACAAATCGCCGGCGAGGCGCATCAGCTCGACCGCGCGCTCGGCATCAACGGCCCCAGGCGCCACGCGGACATAAATCCAATAGCGAAAGGCGCTTTGGACTAGCGTTCGGGCCTCCAAATGGGCGTCTCCGAGCGTTTGAGCGATGTCCTTCGCGTCTGCGATGCTGGATTCGGCGGCCTGGTACTGACTTGAGGTATCAGCATGGCACCTTCAACGGCCAGAAGCCGACAGCGCTCGGCGCTCGGGTCTCTGCCCCCGGATTGCAGACCGCGTTGAGCCGCGCGCAAAGACTCATCGAGCCTTGCCAATGTGTTCCCCGGAATTGCCGCCGATCTGCCGAACGGATACTATCCTCCGTTGAATCGAAGGTCGTGCTATCACGGGAAACCGCATGAGTTTTTTGACCAAACGCGCTCCTCTTCTTTGCCTCCTCCTCACGTCCTGCAACGGCGGCGCGGACCCACCCGGCGAGCTCGAGCGTAGCTTCGGAGGCCCCGGCCGATAGGTGGGAAACGCTGTAATGCAGCTCGCGGACGACGGCTTTATCGTCGTCGGTTACAAGGACAGCTTCGGTTCCGGAGGTACGGACGTCTATTTGATTCGGACCGACCGAATCGGCAACACCGTTTGGACGCGAACCTTCGGTGGCCCGGGCGACGACTTCGGATGGGACGTGCTCCCGGCGGATGACGGTGGCTTCATCGTGACCGGCTTCACGAACAGCGAAGGTGCGGGCGGCGACGATATTCTTCTACTGCGAACGAACGGAGAAGGCGAGCTCCTGTGGCAGCGCACGTTTGGCGGCGCCGCGGGCGAGCGCGCCTGGGCGATGGCGCCCTTCGGCGAAGGCTTTGTGATCGCCGGCCAGACAAAGAGCTACGGGAATGGAGACTGGGACATCTATCTCATTCACGTGAGCCAGGACGGTGACACGCTCTGGACGACGACAGCGGGAGGGAAGGACGTTGACCGCGTGTTCTTCGTCACGACCACGGAGGATGGGCAAGCTGTCTTCGCGGGCATGTCGTCCTCGTTCCGACCACTCCGTGTTGACGTTTGAGTTCGTCGTAGATTCTAGCGGCACTCTCATCAAAATCAAGAAGTCGGATCGCGCAGAAAAATTCCTGCATCTCCTGAAGTCGCTGGTATGCAACAACAAGCTGGCCTGCGGCCGCACGGCGAATTACGGATAGGCCCCGCGCAGCTGCTCTTCGTAGGTGATGATCGAAGTGGCCACTACTTCTTCCGGAATCTGAACGAAGTGTTCGACGACTTTTCGATTGCCGCGTTGGAGAGTGTAACGTGATCCGTGTCGAGAACGAACGGCCCCATTAGGACGCAGACTCGGTCGTTTCTATTTCCTTGCGGTATGTCCTCATGGCGTCGACGAACTCGTCGAACGTATCGTCGTCGGCCCACATTCCCGCGAAGTCGCGTAGCGAGCGGACCAAAGTAGTGGATTCGATCTCTATCCTTACTAGTTCACCTTCTGAGACGAAATCGGCCCGCCTCTCGGGCGCGCTGGATCGCTACGGCTCGCGAGGGGGCTTCCACGGTGCAGTTTGGGAAGCCCACTACGGTCGCGGTGAAATGGTCGCCTGTCTTCTTCACAAAGACGTTGTAAGTGAGTCGCTTAGCGGTAGCTTGCGTTGCCATCGTCGATCCTAGCTCCATCCATTCTAGCTGTCCCGTGAAAAGGACACAAAAGTCCCTCCGAATCGACCCGCGTCACGTGGGATGGGCTCCGTTCCGTCACGTCTCGCCGCAAGAAACCGATCTGGCTTCTTCCTGAGTGGAAAGTCCGTCCAAAACCCGTTGTTGAGAAGTCCGACACTAGACTGGAACAGAAGAGAGACGATCTCGAAGTTGCCCACCGACCATCATCGTCGTACCATCGGCGCACTGAAATGTCGCTCGAAGCCGGTCAGCAATTCGCCCACTGCAACATCCTCGAGCCTAACGGCAAATGGTGGAATGCGCGACGTCCTATCGAGCCCGAGACTCCAATGGGCATGGCGGGATGATCGAGGCAAGTGAATCGAGCCCAACGCCCACTCAGCTGGTTCTGGTACAGACTGGTTCAACGAGCTCGAGCGCCTCGCCCGGATTTGCGACGGTTCATAATCAATCGTCTTTTCAATACAGCGACGCAGAGGAGAAACACAAATCATGGCAACGTTGGAAGACCGTCTGAGTGCCATCCGTCAAAGTGCCAAAGATCGCATCCCAGAGGAGAGTCGGGAGCGCATGCACCGAGCGACCGCCGAGCTCGAGGCGTCGGGCGCCGCCGCCCTTGCGGTTGGTGAAGGCGATCCCGCGCCGAGGTTCGAGCTATCCGACAGCCAGTCGGTATCGGTCGAACTGCTCGCAGCACTCAAACCCGGTCCGCTCGTCGTTACGTTCTTCCGCGGACATTGGTGACCCTACTGCAAAGCGGAGCTGGATGCTCTGAACAAATCGAGAGACCGTATCGTCGACGCCGGAGCAACGCTGCTCGCCATCTCGCCTCAGCTGCCTAGCTTCAGTCAAGATCTCATCAAGAAGTATCGGCTCGGCTTCGAGATCCTCCACGACCAGGGGAATCGGGTTGCCGAGCAGTACAAGTTGCGCTTTGAGCTTCCAGACTATCTGCGTGAAACCTACACAGGGTTTGGGATCGATCTCGAGGCCACCAACGGCGACGACAGCTGGACGCTGCCGTTGCCCGCCCGCTACATCATCGACCGAGAAGGCGTGATTCGCTACGCGCGCGTCAACGTAGACTACACGCGTCGACCTGAGCCAGACGAGACGATCGAGGCGCTTCAACAGCTGGACCGATGAAGAAGGGACGGCGACGCCTTCTTATGGCTGCAGGCCATTCCGAAACCTGGCGGCCCTCGCGCCCTACGTCCCTGATTACTAACGAGGACGGGTTTTGACGACGGACAGGACGGGTTTACCGCTACTTACTTTGCTGCCTGTCCGAATCAACCGGTTATAAACCGATTTCATCCTTCAGTACTTTCACGCAAAATGCGTTAAGACTCTCATTTGCCTTCATGGACTCGACAACTAGACGCTCATGTAGCACCTCGCCCACTCGGATATTGAAGCGACCAGAATACTTTTTTCCTACTGTAGCCGACGGCAATGGAACGTCATCTGCCTCGTGGATCGCAATCCACTCATCTACGATGGTGCCGAGCTTCTCATAGACGTTCACTTCATTTTTTCCATGTACGCCACCGAGAGCCAAACCCGGTACGCGACCAATAAAACACTGGTCCTCTTCAGACCACTCCACGACCTTCAGATATTGATTACTTTTCTTCATCACCAACCAGCTCCATAGCCCGCTTCACGTCGTTTATCGGGTACCGCTTTGCGTCCTGTCCGGGTGTTCCACTGAGCGTGATATTGACCCCCTTCGGATGGCGAAAGTTGCGGTGATTACCCTTGCCACCACGACTCACGAAACCAGCGGACTTTAAGTCTCGGATCAATTCTCGAATCTTTGGTGGCACACGGATATGGTACTATAGTGGTACCACCAAGGCAAGATTGCGCGACACATCATCGATGAAAGCGAACCCGGATAGGTCACCTTTCGGATCCGCTCTGATTTGTCGGCTCAGAGGGCCCAGACTCCACGGGCGGCCTACCGTGTCTGGTCTGACTGGTAGGGGAGCGATTTCCGTTCTGACGACCCGAGAGATACAATGCGCGTGTTTTGCGACTGGAATTTGTTACGAATCTGTGGGAGCCTCTGGAGTTTTGTTGGGCCGGGAGTCGATGATCGCTGCACGGTGGCGCCACTCCCGCATCGTCGAGGGTCGGATCCATCAACCGGCCAAACTCGTCAGGGAAAGGGAAGAGTAAAATGAGCAACCACCACCAGCGCGGGCCGTCTTTGCGCCTGCCAACCTTGCTTCGGCTCACGCTAGCACTCGGCGGGCTGCTTTGCGCGTCCAGTGCGTCCATGGCTCAGGGCCCGGGCACCGAAGGGGGTCACTGGGCCTTCCTGGGTGGAGATGCGTGGCATACGCGGTATACGCCGGCCGATCAAATCAACGCGTCCAACTTCGGAGAACTCGAAGTCGTCTGGCGATTCGATGCCTCGAGCTTCGGCCCCAGCACCTCCCGGGCAACGGCCAGCTACATGGATGGCAAGCTGATCACGGTCACGGGCGAACGCCGGCACGTCATCGCTCTCGACCCAGCTACGGGAGAGCTACTCTGGAGCTTCACGGAGCCCAACACGTTCCGCTACGAGTACTCGATGCGGAAGGGATACGGGAAGGGCATCGCCTACGGCGAGATCGACGGTCGCGGGGTGGTGTACATCACCACGCCGGCCTTTTTCCTGCACGCCCTGGACGCCGAGACCGGGCGGCCCCTCGAGAATTGGGGCAAACCCGTGGATGTGCCCGGGTTTCCGAAGTCGGGCACCGTCGACCTGGTCGCGGATCTGATCCAGGACTGGGGTCCGTGGCAGGAATGGAAAAAGCCCTATGACGCCTATCAGGGAATTCCCCTCGAGCTCGGCTACATCACCAGCTCCTCGCCGCCGATCGTGGTCAACGACGTGGTGGTGGTGGGGAACTCCGCCGAGCAGGGCTACAACCAGACGCGCAAGGAAATGGTTCCCGGAGACATCCTCGCCTACGACGCCCGCACCGGGGCCTTCAAGTGGAAATTCCACGTCATCCCGCGTCCCGGAGAAGTGGGGCACGACACGTGGGAGAACGACGCGTGGAAATGGACGGGCGACATCTCTTCCTGGGCGCCGATGTCGGCAGATCCGGAGCTCGGTCTCGTCTACATTCCAACCAACGGGGCCACCATCGACTACTACGGGGGCTTCCATCCGGGCGATAACCTCTACGGCACGAGCTTGATCGCGCTGGACGTCAAAACGGGCGAGCGAAAGTGGCACTTCCAGATGGTCCATCACGACATCTGGAACTACGACACGCCCACGGCTCCGCTGCTGATGGACGTCACCGTCGACGGCAAGGTGATAAAGGGCATCTTCCAGGCCACCAAGCAATCTTTTGTGTACGCGCTGAACCGAGAGACAGGCGAGCCGATCTGGCCCATTGAGGAGCGCCCCGTTCCAGCGTCGACCGTCCCCGGCGAGAAGCTGTCGCTTACGCAACCCTTTCCCACCAAGCCGGCAGCGTTCGACTTACAGGGACGGACGGAGGAAGATCTCATCGACTACACGCCCGAGATTCGGCAGAAGGTGCTCGAGTACGCGCGTGAGAAGAACCTCTTCTTCCCGCTGTTCAATCCGCCAGTGGTCGCCGATAGCCCCGACGCGAACTGGCCGGGTGCGGGCCTCGCCTGCCCCGGGGGCGGAGGCGGCGTCAATATTTACAGCCCCGCCGTGGCGGACCCGCTAGCGGGCATTATGTACGTTGCATCGAGCAGCGGCTGCTCCGCGTACACCCTCATGCCCGGAAAAGAATCCCCGCTCGACACGTCTACCGTGCCGACGGGCGTGAGCCACTCCGAGTGGTCGCGCGCGGCGGGAGGCGGACGCGGCCGACGTGGTGGGGCACCGGGTCGCCCAGACCGGGCAAATATCGACGGGCTTTCCATTTGGAAGGGGCCCGCGGGGCGCATTACCGCCATTGACATGAACACGGGCGAGAATCTTTGGGTGATCCCCAATGGTGATGTGGAGGAGGACCAGCAGGAGGCCATCCGGAATCACCCCATGCTCCAGGGTGTTGCGAACGTCCCGACCAACCCCGGCCGGCGTGGATTCTCGGTAATGGTCGCAACGCCAAACATGCTCATGATTTCCGGCCAGACCAGCGACGGAACCTGGAACCTGTTCGCGATCGACAAGCTCACTGGCGAACGCGTGGGATCCGTCGAGATTCCTGGATCGACGCGGTATGGCATGTCGAGCTGGATGCATAACGGTCACCAGTATGTGATGATCCAGCTCGGGGACGGCCTCGCGGCGATGGCATTGCCCGGAGCCAAGGTAGAAAGCCAGGCGCACTGAGTTGTCGCGGAGGCGGCGAGGGGATTTGAGCTAACCGAGCTGCTGATTACGAAGGAACGAAGAAGGGCCACCAAGGGGCACGAAAGGGTTCAAACCCTTCCCTTGGTGGCCCTTCGTGGTCCTGCCCAAATGCCACTGAGGTGGCGAACCTCAATGAATGGTTCCACATTCCAGGAGGAATTCATGAGCGCTCTCTCTCTAGCTTAGCTTGCGCGGCTTGATGCCGACGAGCTCCATCGCGTAGGACGAGGACCTGTGGCAGATCGACGCCGTCGGGGGAGAGCCAAGGCGGATTACGTCCGGCGCTTACCTCGAGACGCTCTCGCTTTTGCCCGGAGGACA
>SMVB01193965.1_pt1 | contig 12231 bp, 22 predicted proteins | sample 2456461 | NCBI WGS metagenome assembly SMVB01 (sample SAMN11095934, study PRJNA526329) | marine sediment metagenome | biome: Marine sediment; feature: Surficial sediment; material: Deep marine sediment; isolation source: Hadal surficial sediment | place: Pacific Ocean | collected 2014-05 | depth...
GTCAGAACACCGTCGATATAATCGGCTGTTTTCTGTCCGGGACGAATACCGGGCACAAAGGCTCCCGACTTCTTCAAGTTATCTGCCACTTCCACCGGGTTAAACATCAACGCCGTGTAAAAGAAGCAGAAAAATACGATAAACACCGTAAACAACAATATGTTCAACGGCTGGCCGGGGCCCAGGGCCACCGCCACATCCTGCAACCAGTCCGCCGAATCACCGGACCCAAACCACTGTGCCAGTGACGCCGGGAACAGCAATATGCTGCTGGCAAAAATCGCCGGAATAACACCGGCCATGTTTACCTTCAGGGGAAGATGCGAGCTCTGCGCCTGGTACATCTTCCTGCCCTGCTGGCGCTTGGCGTAATTCACCGTAATGCGACGCTGGCCGCGCTCGATAAACACAATCATGTAAATAACAGCGATTGCCAGTGCCAGTACAAACATCAGCACCAGGATGTTCATTTCACCCTGTCTGGCCTGCTCCAGGGATTGGCCAATAGCCGAGGGCAAGCCCGCAACAATACCGGCGAAAATCAACAGCGATATACCGTTGCCCACACCTTTTTCTGTAATTTGCTCACCCAGCCACATCATAAAGACCGCGCCGGTAACCAGAGATGTCACCGCAATGACATAAAACAATACCGATGGATCGTAGGCCATGCCCTGGTTAGCCATACCCGCTGTCATGCTAAAGGCCTGTACGATGGCCAACAACACGGTCAGGTAACGCGTGTACTGGCTAATTTTACGTCGGCCAGACTCGCCTTCCTTCTTTATTGCTTCCAACTGCGGGGTGACCGCCGACATCAGCTGCATGATGATGGATGCAGAGATGTAAGGCATGATACCCAGCGCCAAAATACTCATTCGCTCCAGTGCGCCACCGGAGAACATATTGGCCAGACCCAGAATAGTGCCCTGGTTCTGGTTAAACAGTGCAGCCAGTTGGGCTGGATCTATGCCGGGAACGGGTATATGCGTGCCTATGCGATAGACAATAATCGCCAACAATACAAAGCGAAGGCGAGCAAAAAGCTCGCCTAGTCCTGCCTTATTTACCGAGGGGGTCTGAGCTTTAGCCATTTAGTCCTCTACTTTTCCGCCTGCCTTTTCGATTGCTTCGCGGGCACCTTTGGTTACCGCCAAGCCTTTGACCGTGACTGCCTTAGTCAGTTCACCGGACAGAAATACACGCGCACGTGTCGCATTGTCCCTGACCAGATCAGCATCTTTCAGTGCTTGCAAGTCGACCACATCGGCGGTCACTGCGTTCAACTCGCCCAGGCGAATCTGCGCGGTAGTGCGGGCTATACGGGAGCTAAAGCCATACTTTGGCAGCCGCTTTTGCAGAGGCATCTGACCACCCTCAAAACCGGGGCGTATCGAGCCGCCGGAACGGGCCTTCTGGCCTTTGTGACCGCGCCCGGCAGTCTTGCCCAGACCACTACCTATACCACGCCCACGGCGCTTGGCATCTTTTTTGGAGCCCGGAGCGGGGCTCAATGTATTCAATCGCATCACTTCTGACATGATTTAATCCTCAACCCGTAGCAAATAATATGCTGTGTTAATCATGCCGCGTACAGAGGGAGTATCTTCTACTTCAACTGTTTGGCCGATACGACGCAAACCCAACCCAGCCACGCACGCCTTATGGTTCTTCAGGCGCCCATTGGTACTTTTGATTTGCGTTACTTTAATTGTTGCTTTAGCCATGACGAGCCAACCTACAAATTTATTAGTTCAAAATTTCTTCGACAGTCTTGCCGCGCTTAGCAGCAATCGCATCCGGAGAGCTCATGTCACGCAAACCCTTGAAGGTTGCGCGTACCACGTTTACCGGGTTAGTCGATCCGTAACACTTGGCCAGTACGTTGTGTACACCGGCAAGTTCCAGCACTGCTCGCATTGCGCCACCGGCAATTATGCCTGTACCTTCAGATGCGGGCTGCATGTAAATCTTGGAAGCCCCGTGGTTGGCCTTGACCGCATACTGGATTGTGCCGTCGTTCAGCTCAACCGTAATCATATTGCGGCGGGCAGATTCCATGGCCTTCTGGATAGCGATAGGCACTTCGCGCGCTTTACCACGCCCGAAACCCACTTTACCATTGCCGTCACCAACAACGGCCAGGGCGGTGAAACCAAAAATACGGCCACCTTTAACCACTTTGGCTACACGGTTGATCTGTACCAGTTTTTCCTGGAGGTCGCCTTCCGTTTGCTGCTTTCTCTGATCGTTATACGCCATAGTATTACCCTAGAATTCCAGTCCACTTTCACGGGCAGCTTCGGCCAGGGCCTTGATGCGTCCGTGATATTTGAAACCACCGCGGTCAAACGCGACCGTGTCTACACCGGCGGCCTTGGCGCGCTCTGCAACAAGCTTGCCCACCGCAGCGGCGGCTTCAGCATTGCTGGTGTTGCCGCCACGCAAACTGCTGTCCAGGGTAGAGGCGCTGGCCAAAACCTTGTCGCCAGCCGGCGCAATTACCTGGGCATAGATATGCCGCGGAGTGCGGTGTACGCTCAGGCGATTAACGCCCAGGCCCTTTATATGGGCGCGTCCACGCCTAGCGCGACGCAACCTTGAATCATTCTTTGCACTCATATCAGTACCTACTTCTTCTTGGCTTCTTTGCGACGAACGTGTTCGTCAGCGTAGCGAATGCCCTTGCCCTTGTATGGCTCTGGCGGACGGAAGCTGCGTATTTCTGCAGCAGCCTGGCCTACGGCCTGTTTGTCAAAACCCTTAACAACCACTTCTGTCTGACTGGGAGTTTCTACGGTCACGCCCTCAGGCAATGTGTAATTAACCGGGTGGGAAAAACCCAGTGTCAGGTTGATGGATTTACCGGATGCTTTTGCACGATAACCAACACCGTTCAAAATCAGTTTCTTTTCCCAGCCTGCGCTGACGCCAATGACCATGTTGTTTAACAGCGCGCGTGTTGTTCCGGCCATAGCCTTGAACTTATCGCTGTCGTAAGCAATGGTCAGAACGTTGTCATCCTGGCTGACGTTAACACCGTCAACCAGTGACAGTGCCAACGACCCTTTGCCGCCTTTGATAGTGACATCGCGGCCGTCTTGCTTGACCTCGACACCACTGGGCAGTATTACCGGATTATTTGCGACTCTAGACATTTTAAATGCTCTTTAAATCAATTAATTAAAATACTGTGCAAAGCACTTCGCCACCAACACCGGCGGCACGGGCTGCTCTATCAGTCATAACACCCCTGGAGGTGGAGACAATCGCTACACCCAGGCCGTTGCGAACTGAAGGCAAATCCTCCTTGCTGGAGTAGTTGCGCAGACCAGGGCGGCTGATGCGATCAATTTCAGCGATCACAGGCTTGCCCTCGTAGTACTTTAGCTCGATGGACAAGCGGGGCTTGCCTTCGGATTCAGCAGCGTCAAAGCTGGCGATATAACCTTCGTCTTTCAATACAGCGGCAACAGCGGTTTTGAGCTTGGAACCGGGCATTTCTACGCCGGTCTTGCCTGCCATTTGTGCGTTGCGGATGCGGGTCAGCATATCTGACAATGGATCTTGCATACTCATAATCGAATTCTCTCCTAAACCAACTGGTCTATTACCAGCTGGCCTTAACCAGACCGGGTACATCACCGCGCATCGCTGCTTCACGCAACTTGTTACGGCAAAGGCCAAATTTACGATATACGCCGTGTGGGCGACCGGTGATCTGACAACGTCTGCGCTGGCGAACCGGGCTGGCGTCGCGGGGAAGCTTTTGCAGAGCAATCTGCGCGTCCCATTTCTCTTCATCGGATGCGTCAACACCGCCAATGATGGCCTTCAGCCCAGCGCGTTTTTGCGCGAATTTAGCGACCATTTTTGTGCGTTTGTGCTCACGCGCTATCATAGATTTTTTAGCCATGAATAAAGCCTCTTAGCTCTTCAAAGGGAAGTTGAATGCACGCAACAGGGCGCGACCTTCATCATCCGTCTTAGCGGTTGTGGTAATGGTAATGTCCATACCGCGTAGTGCATCCACCTGATCGTAATCGATCTCGGGGAAAATAATCTGCTCTGTAATACCCATCGCAAAGTTGCCACGACCGTCGAATGACTTGGGGCTGATGCCGCGGAAGTCACGAATACGGGGGATAGCAATGCTTACCAGGCGATCCAGAAACTCATACATCTGGTCGGCACGCAGCGTAACCTTACAACCAATAGGCCAGCCCTCGCGAACTTTGAAGCCCGCAATAGATCTGCGCGCCTTGGTAACTACCGGCTTTTGCCCGGAAATTTTGGCCATGTCGGCAACCGCATTCTCCAACACTTTCTTGTCGCCAAGCGCCTCGCCCACACCCATATTCAGGGTGATCTTGGTGATACGTGGCACTTCCATCACGTTAGCCAGGCCCAGCTCTTCTTTCAGCTTGGGAACCAACTCACTCCTGTACTTTTCTTTCAGCGTTACCATCATCTATACCTGTAAACTCAATCAGCCAGTAAATGCCGCTTAAGCGTCAATTGCCTCGCCACTCGATTTGAAGATACGGACCTTGCTATCTCCATCCACTTTAAAACCCACTCTATCGGCTTTATTAGAGCTGGAATTGAAAATCGCCACATTGGAAACCTGTATGGGCGCTTCACTTTCAACTATGCCGCCTGCCACACCCATTTGAGGGTTGGGCTTGGTGTGCTTCTTCATCATATTGACACCGGATACCAGTAATTTACCGTTATCCAGAACCTTGCGAACCTTGCCGCGCTTACCCTTGTCCTTACCGGCCAGGATAATCACTTCGTCATCGCGCTTAATTTTTAACATCTTCCTTCCTCTATCCTACTAGCGACTGCTAAACCCAATCTAGATGACTTCAGGTGCCAGAGAAATAATCTTCATAAACTTTTCGCCACGCAGCTCACGGGTTACCGGGCCAAATATACGTGTGCCTATCGGTGCATCCTGAGCATTCAATATTACGGCGGCATTGTCGTCGAACTTGATCAGGGAACCATCGGGACGCCTGACACCCTTACGAGTGCGGACAACAACGGCGGTCAATACCTGGCCTTTTTTAACTTTACCGCGAGGAATTGCTTCCTTGACGGTAACCTTGATCAGGTCGCCAATGCGAGCGTAACGCCTGTGTGAACCACCCAACACCTTGATGCACATCACGCGACGTGCGCCACTGTTGTCGGCTACTTCCAAATACGACTGTGTCTGAATCATTTCCTACTCCAAACTGTGGCCCGTGGCCACTCATTCCATGCAACGCTTAACTGCTTCAAGCTAGGCAGCGCTGACAATAACTTCCAGTAATTTCCAGGTCTTGCTCTTGGAAATAGGGCGACTTTCCGCAACGACTACTGTGTCGCCGATATTGCAAACGTTTTGCTCGTCATGAGCGTGCAACTTGGATGAGCGAGTAATGTACTTACCGTACACAGGGTGCTTTACCCGACGCTCGACCAATACAGTAATGGTCTTGTCCATTTTGTTGCTGACAACCTTACCGGTCACCTTACGTGTTCTCTTTTGTGTACCTGACATGATTAGCTACCTGCCTTTTCGTTCAGTACAGTCTTGACGCGTGCGATATCGCGCTGATTCGCCTTGAGCAAGTGTGTTTGCCCCAGCTGATCAGTTGATTTCTGCATACGCAGTTTGAACTGCTCTTCACGCAAAGTGAGCAGTTGCTTACCCAGGTCCTCTGGGGACTTTTCCCGCAATTCACTTGCTTTCATCACATCACCGACCGTTTAACAAATGTTGTAGCAACGGGAATCTTGGCTGCCGCCAGCTGGAACGCTTCACGCGCCAACTTTTCAGATACACCCTGTACTTCGTAAAGCACTTTACCGGGCTGAACCTGGGCTACCCAATATTCAACGTTACCCTTACCTTTACCCTGACGAACTTCCAGGGGCTTTTGTGTAATAGGCTTGTCCGGAAAGACACGAATCCAGATTTTACCGCCACGCTTAATGTGACGAGTCATGGCGCGTCGGGCCGCTTCGATCTGGCGCGCTGTAACACGACCCCTACCGGTAGCCTTTAAGCCATACTCACCGAAGCTAACCTTGCTGCCACGTAGTGCCAGGCCACGGTTACGCCCCTTCTGTGTCTTGCGAAATTTTGTACGCTTTGGTTGAAGCATCTGCGTAACCCTTAATTAGTTGCTGTCTTCTTGGCTTTGTTATCGGTTTGCTCTTCGTCACCAATAACTTCGCCCTTGAAAATCCAAACTTTCACACCCAGGATTCCATAAGTAGTGGAAGCCTCAAAGGTGGCATAATCGATATCGGCGCGCAGTGTGTGCAATGGCACACGCCCTTCCCGATACCACTCACTGCGAGCAATTTCAGCGCCACCCAAACGCCCACCGATTTGTACCTTGATGCCCTCTGCGCCCTGGCGCATGGCATTTTGTACAACGCGCTTCATAGCACGGCGGAACATAACCCGGCGCTCTAGCTGCTGGGCAACATTCTGTGCCACCAGCTTGGCATCCAGATCCGGCTTGCGAATCTCTTCGATATTCACGTGCACAGGCACGCCCATCATTTTTGTCAATGTCTTGCGCAGGGTATCAACGTCTTCACCTTTCCTGCCGATAACAAGACCGGGCCTGGCAGTGTGTATGGTGATACGCGCTGTCTGGGCCGGGCGCTCAATCACAATGCGACTTACAGACGCGTGATCCAGTGCCTTTTCCAGGTACTTACGCACTTCCAAGTCAGCAAGGAGCTGCTTGGTGTAATTCTTGGTATCCGCGTACCAGATCGAAGTGTGATCTTTAACAATACCTAAACGCATACCAATAGGATGTACTTTCTGACCCATGTGGGGTTCTCCTAAGCCTTAGCCTTCGCCGTCTGCAACTTTTACAGTGATGTGACAAGAACGCTTTAAAATACGATCTGCACGACCCTTGGCACGGGGGCTGAGACGTTTCATTGTCATGCCCTCGTCCACGTAAATGCTGGATATCTTCAATTCGTCGACATCAGCACCTTCATTGTTCTCGGCATTGGCAATCGCAGAATCAAGAATCTTCTTGACCAGGTGTGCCGCCTTCTTGGGACTGAATTCCAGCAGGTTCAGCGCGTCTTCGACAGCCATGCCACGCACCTGGTCAGCAACCAGACGGGCTTTCTGTGCAGAGATGCGTGCACCTTTTAAACTTGCTGCAACTTCCATTTCCTAAACCTCTTTACTGGTAAACAAGTGCCGGGCGCTTAGCGCTTGGCTTTCTTGTCTACGATATGGCCCCTGAACGTGCGTGTTAGCGCAAATTCACCCAACTTGTGCCCAACCATTTCTTCGCTGATAAGAACGGGGACGTGTTGACGACCGTTGTGAACAGCAATGGTCAAACCAACCATATCCGGTGAAATCATGGAACGACGCGACCAGGTCTTGATGGGACGCCTGTCGTTGCTCTCAACCGCTGCTTCAACCTTCTTCATCAGGTGAAGGTCAATAAATGGACCTTTTTTCAGTGAACGTGGCACAATATCTTTCCTCTAAATCTCGTTTACCCGAAGGGCGCTCTATTTCTTGCCGCGACGGCGTACAATCAACTTGTCAGTACGCTTGTTCTTGCGTGTCTTGTAGCCCTTGGCCGGTGTACCCCATGGGCTGACCGGATGACGGCCACCAGAGGTACGACCTTCACCACCACCATGCGGGTGATCAACCGGGTTCATGGCAACACCGCGAACCGTTGGACGAACACCGCGCCATCTGGAGGCACCCGCCTTACCCAACTTGCGCAAGCTGTGCTCAGAATTGGATACTTCGCCCAGGGTGGCGCGACAATCTGCCAATACCTTACGCATCTCGCCGGAGCGCAGACGCAAGGTAGCGTGTCGACCTTCGCGCGCAACCAGCTGCGCAGACGTTCCCGCCGAGCGTGCCATTTGTGCACCCTTGCCAGGCTTGAGCTCAATCGCGTGAACAACCGAACCCACTGGAATATTGCGCAAAGGCAGGCAGTTACCTGTTTTTATGGGCGCTGCAGCACCGCTTTGCAGTACGTCATCGGCCGCAACACCCTTGGGAGCGATGATGTAGCGACGCTCTCCGTCGGCGAACAACAGCAATGCCAGGTGCGCAGTGCGGTTGGGATCGTATTCAATGCGCTCAACCTTGGCCGGAATACCGTCCTTGGTGCGCTTGAAATCAACAAGGCGGTAGTGCTGCTTGTGACCGCCACCAATGTGCCGCGTGGTGATGCGGCCGTTGTTGTTGCGACCACCGCTCTTGGACTGCTTCTCCAATAAGGGCTTATAAGGCGCGCCCTTGTGAAGACCCTCGGTTACCACACGGACGACGTGACGGCGACCGGGGGAAGTGGGCTTACTCGTTAAAACTGCCATCTCAAACCTACTCCTTACTCAGCTACAGCAAAGTCGATGTCTTGACCTTGCGCCAGTCGAACGTATGCTTTTTTCCAGGTTGGCCGGGTAGAGAAACCAAAGCGAGTGCGCTTAACCTTACCCTTCACTTTCAGGGTGCGTACCGCATCAACCTTAACCTTGAAAAGCTGCTCTACTGACTTCTTGATTTCAGCTTTAGTCGCATCAACGGCGACCTTGAATACATACTGGTTGCTCTGGTCAGCCACAATTGCGGCCTTTTCAGAAACATGTGGACCTATCAGTATTTGAAATAAGCGTTCCTGGTTCATCCCAGCATCTCCTCAAACTTCTTAACTGCGTCAACCGTTACCATGACCTTGTCATAGGTAATCAAACTGACCGGGTCGACACTGGCAACATCACGCACTTCAACCTTGTGCAGATTGCGCGATGCCAGGTACAGATTGGTGTTGACCTCGGCGGACACGATAAGCACGTTATCCAGGCCAAACTCACCCAGCTGCTTGACCAGCAACTTGGTCTTGGGCTCTGCCATATCCAGGCTCTCGACAACAACCAGGCGATCCTGGCGTGCCAGCTCAGACATGATAGTGCGCAAGGCCGCGCGGTACATTTTGCGGTTGACCTTGTGGGCGTGATCCTGGGGCTGGGCGGCAAACGTTACACCACCGGAGCGCCAGATGGGAGAGCTGCGCGTACCCGCTCTGGCCCGACCTGTACCCTTTTGGCGCCATGGCTTGGCACCACCACCGCTGACAGCTGCGCGATTTTTCTGCGCACGGGTACCCTGACGGGCCCCTGCCAAAAAGGCGGTTACAACCTGGTGAACCAGTTCTTCATTGTATTCACGAGCAAACGTAACATCGGAGACAGACACTGTGCCCGCCGCTGCGTTACCTGCTTTAATTACACTCAATTCCACGTTAGAGACCCCCTAACCTATGCCTTGACCGCGGGACGAACGATAACGTCTCCGCCAGGTGCGCCGGGAACAGCGCCTTTGATGAGCAGCAAATTGCGCTCAACATCGACACGGATAATTTCCAGCCCCTGCGTAGTAACATTTTCAGCACCCATGTGACCGCCCATTTTCTTGCCCTTGAAGACACGACCAGGTGTCTGACACTGACCAATGGAGCCGGGAGCCCTGTGCGCCAGAGAGTTGCCGTGTGTGGCGTCCTGCATCTGGAAGTTGTAACGTTTGATTACGCCCTGGAAGCCCTTTCCTTTGGACCTGCCGGAAACGTCGACCATCTGGCCCACTTCAAAACGTTCAACCGTCAGCTGCGAGCCAACCTCAGGCGCCTCATCGGCATCTTCCAGGCGGAATTCCCACAGGCCAGTGCCCGCTTCAACGCCAGCTTTGGAAAAATGCCCAGCTTCTGACTTACTTACTTTTGCGGCCTTGCGGCTTCCCGCTGTGACCTGAATCGCCCGATAACCATCGCTATCCAGCTCTTTGATTTGAGTAACGCGGTTTGGAGATACCTCCACTACGGTTACTGGAATTGATGCGCCGTCTTCGGTAAAAACACGAGTCATACCAGACTTGCGACCGACTAAACCTATAGTCATTTTGCTAACCTCTCAGTGTACGGGGCTCTACCCTCTATGGCCGCTCCCCGTTACTTGCAATTCGGGGAGCGTTACACGCTTCGCCCCCTGCGGGGAGCGAAGCAGGTCCTGATTACGAGTGATCGCTAACCAAGACTAATTTGTACTTCCACACCTGCTGCCAGGTCCAACTTCATCAAAGCGTCTACGGTTTTCTCTGTAGGCTCTACGATGTCCAACAAGCGCTTGTGAGTACGAATTTCGTACTGATCACGTGCATCCTTGTTAACGTGTGGTGAAATCAGTATCGTGAATCTCTCTTTCCGTGTGGGAAGAGGAATGGGGCCCCTAACCTGGGCGCCGGTACGACGGGCTGTTTCCACAATCTCCTGAGTAGACATGTCTATCAGGCGATGATCAAACGCCTTAAGGCGAATACGAATACGTTGATTCTTCACGTGATCGAACTCCAATTAATAAAAAAAACCAGAGGCCCGCATGGGAGCCCCCCGAAAAAGGAACGCGAATTCTAATGATCGACCCCCTCCCTGTCAAGCACCATTTGGGATTAATTTGGGGGGCTGTGAATAGTTGTTTTTGAGGAGTCCCGCATGCCCCGGTGGCTTTTTACCCTGCTCAGTTGGAACCCCACGCCTTTGCAGGGTAAAAAGCCACCGGGACCTGCTACGTTCAGCGATAATCAAGCTGTTCACAGGCCCCAGAATACTCCAAACCAGTGCATTACCGAGCGATTTTCATCTAGCACAAGGGCTTTTTGCCTCAGTATCCAATATTATTGAGTTAAATAGTGAAAAGCAGCTGTCCTGCGTGGGTGGAGCCGCTCAAGGGCGTGGGGTTCCAACCAAGAGTGGTGCCACCCACGCAGGACAGCGGGACTTACCCCCCCTTTGCGCCAATAAAACCTAAGTTGAGATTAAATTATGAACAATGGACAGAAAACACACTCGTTGCTAATCGGCTATCTGCTGTGGATATTCGGCTTTATGGGGGCCCACCGCTTTTACTACGGCAAACAGATTTCCGGGGTCATCTGGTTCTGCACCCTGGGCCTGTTCTTTGTGGGCTGGATTATCGACTTGTTCCTGATCCCCGCGATGGAGCGCCAAGCCGACTACCGCTTTGTCTCCGGGCCCATCGATTATGACCTGTCCTGGATACTACTGACATTCCTGGGTTTTTTAGGCATCCACCGCTTTTATATGGGTAAGATATTCACAGGCTTGCTTTACTTGTTTACCCTGGGGCTCCTTGGCTTTGGCATCCTATACGACTTCTTTACCCTGAATGAGCAAATATCCGAATTGAACGACGAGTATTAGCGGTTTATTTTGATTGGCACAATGGTAGGTCACTGCAGGGAAAGGAATGGGGCCTGGCGGCCAATCAGGGCGTGCTCAGGCTTGCCATCATCACCGGGGCATTCTGCGAGCACTGTTCGAGTCCAAATTTTTGCACAGCAAAAATCGTCGAGTTGCGCAGCAGCCGGTGATGATGGCAAGCCTACGCCCGGTCACCAGGCCCCATTCCTTTCCCTGGAGAGACCGGAGCATTTTCTCCAAACCAAAAAAAGCCCGGTAAATACCGGGCTTTTTCGAAGCGCTAAGAGCTAAGATCACTCAAAGATTTTAGCAACCACACCAGCACCAACCGTACGACCGCCTTCGCGAATCGCAAAGCGCAGGCCTTCTTCCATCGCAATCGGGGCGATCAAAGTGGCAACCATCTGCACGTTGTCACCGGGCATCACCATCTCAACGCCTTCGGGCAGCTCACAAGCACCGGTCACGTCCGTGGTACGGAAGTAAAACTGCGGACGGTAGCCTTTGAAGAATGGCGTGTGACGGCCACCTTCGTCTTTGCTCAGGATGTAAACCTCGGCCTCAAACTTGGTGTGCGGATTAACCGAACCCGGGTGAGCCAATACCTGGCCACGCTCAACGTCTTCACGCTTGGTACCGCGCAACAGAACACCCACATTCTCGCCCGCACGACCTTCGTCAAGCAGCTTGCGGAACATCTCAACACCGGTACAGGTAGTCTTCTGGGTTTCCCTGATACCGATAATCTCGATTTCTTCGCCCACTTTCACGATACCGCGCTCTATACGACCGGTAACCACTGTGCCGCGACCGGAGATTGAGAACACGTCCTCAACCGGCATCAAAAAGGGCTGGTCAATGGCACGCTCTGGCTCGGGGATGTAAGAGTCCAGGGTCTCTATCAGCAGTTTCACTGAAGAGGTACCCAGGCCGTTCTCGTCTTCGCCGTTCA
>SMVB01050547.1_pt1 | contig 12224 bp, 9 predicted proteins | sample 2456461 | NCBI WGS metagenome assembly SMVB01 (sample SAMN11095934, study PRJNA526329) | marine sediment metagenome | biome: Marine sediment; feature: Surficial sediment; material: Deep marine sediment; isolation source: Hadal surficial sediment | place: Pacific Ocean | collected 2014-05 | depth 0-1...
GAGCACATTAAAAACGAGAGCAAACTTTTTTGTTAAAGAAAAGTTTGGCCGGTTCTGATAAAAATCTATTATTTGAATGTTTATAGAGAGTTGCCCTACGTCAAAAACCACGGGTCATAAAACGACCCTCGCAATGACAGTTGTGGGGAGTTATTACCACGTCATGCACCGTCTTGATTCATGAATTAAGGATGCGTTCCTCGCAATGACAAAAAAAACCAGCCCCCCTGTGCCAGAATACATTTAACAATTTTAAATATATTAAGTTGCTACCCAGCCGCCATCTACAGAAAGCATCGTGCCATTCATAAATTCAACATTATCATCGCAGAGAAAAAGTACGGCATTGGCAATTTCTTCTGGTCTTCCAAGCCTTCCAATAGGATGAAATGATTTAAAATATTCCTCACCTGCCTTAGGATCATCCATGGAATCGAGCATATTTGTAACCATTGGGGTAACAATTGTACCAGGACAGATTGCATTAACCTTAATCCCCTGGCTTGCGTATTCAAGGGCCATACATCTTGTAAGCTGGGTTACTGCACCCTTTGAAGAAGTATAGGCCGAAACTCCAGGAACGGCTTTTAAACCTAATATGGAAGAATTATTTACTATGGTGCCTTTTCCCTGCTCAAGCATATGAGGAATTGTATATTTAGACATAAGATATGTGCCTCTTACATTAATGTTGAAAATCTTATCCCATGTTTCAGTAGAAGTTTCATGGGTATTGGCAAGCTCCAAGACACCCGCATTATTGAAAAGTATATCAATCTTGTCATATTTATTTACTGTATAATCCACAGCTTCCTTACAGTTTTCTTCAATTGAAACGTCACTCACAAGATAGTCAAGCTCAATCCCTTTAGCCTTTGCCTCTTCTACCGCTTCTATGAGCGTTTTCTCTGTTCTTCCCGTAATAACTACCTTTGCCCCTTCCTGCGCAAACAGTTCAGCAGTACAGTTGCCAAGCCCCTGACTCCCGCCTGTAATCAGTGCAACTTTATTTTCCAATTTCATATTATTCTCCTTAAGTTAAATTTTATTTATAGAATTATAACCGAATCACATCCATATTTGTCAATAAATTTTTAAAGCCTGAAATATTTTTTTTATGGCAAGTTCAGTAAAATGGATTCAGGCTTTTGTTGTTATGTTGTTATTATTCGTATTGATAAATAAACTTCCTGTTCATTCAATAACAAAACAACAACAAAAGCCAGACCCCATAGTACAGCAATCTCGTTTCTAATCCTCTTCCATTTCATCAATTTCTTCAATTTCTTCAACCTGCTTTTCCAGCCCCCTGGTTCTAGAAAAGTACAGATAAGCACCTATAAGAAAAGGCTCAAACCTAAGTACCATACTTTTCAAAAAACCCTCGGAAAACTGCCAGAATACCAGTTTTGCTTCATTAGGCTTTTCATATCCAGTCCTAAGCAATGCTTCAGTGAGCTTAAGACCTTCTAAAAAGAATACATATAAGATGTGAATTGTAACTACCAGTACAGCCACTTCGATATATACTCTTTTTTTCCTGATAAAAGGGAAAAAAGCTGCGATAATACCAATTGTTAGTGGCACATTAAAAGTGAAATGACCAAAATTTACATTTTGGAGTAATCCGATATTTTTTGATAATGGTTTTTGGGTTCTAAAATAGGTGCTTATATTGTTTTTATCTTTTGTATCGAACTTTACTAGATCGAGTTGCAGGTTTTTAACAGGCGCAATTGCATGGGCTGAAATGGACGTGATCACATATCCATAGTATTTGCCAACAAAAAGCCAAAGCGTAAGTGACAATACAAAGGCAGCTATGAAAACGAGTGAAATATTAACTAGCCTTTTTCTAAGCTGCTTTTTGTTGTCTGCTTTCTCCATGACCTAAATAATAAATGTAAATTAAAAACACACCCAGAGCCACGGCAATCATAATCCCCTGCGCTATATAAATATGTAATAAATCAAAAATGTCCCTATAATAAACACCTGAATATGCCAGACCCACAATTCGCAGTAAATTAATGACCTGAATAATCAAGAAACCCGCGGCAATACCAATTGTTCTTTTTAACCATTTAGCAGGAAAACTAATAACCGCTACTGCATAAATGAGCACGGCTTCAAGCCCGTTACAACCAAATCTGACATCAAAAGTAATATTGGGAAGAAAAAGCAGCGAACCCTGCCCCGAAGCCTTTAATCCTAAAAAATTTAACAACTCCACACAGCTTGATATGAGACCTGTTTCATAGAAACTGTATAAATCACCCACTCCGCTTACAGGCTGAAACCTCAGTAGTGCAAAAAACCCTCCCATTAAGACCACATAGGTGACTATAAACTTGACGATGCTAAACGTATTTTTATTGGCATCAATTATTTTCTTAATACTGAGTTTTTTAGATTTTTTGGCCATCAGTCAGATTATTTGTTTTTTCTTAAATAATTTTTATAATAAAATATACCTGAAAATAGTATATTACTGAAAAACTGAAAGCAGCATACCTGCCGCAACAGCAGAACCTATCACTCCGGCAACATTTGGCCCCATAGCGTGCATAAGAAGCGCATTTTGCGGATCTTCCTTTGCTCCAATATCCTGAGAAACTCGGGCAGCCATGGGCACAGCAGAAACCCCGGCAGAGCCTATGAGTGGGTTGATCTTTGTTTTAGAAAACATATTCATAAATTTAGCCATCAAAATTCCGCTTGAAGTTCCAATGCTAAAAGCAACGATACCCAATAGCAAAATCCCAACGGTTTCGACAGACAAGAACTGATCCGCTGATAGTTGTGATCCAACTCCAAGACCAAGGAAGATAGTTGTAATATTTATCAAAGAATTTCTTGCAGTATCTGAAAGCCTTTCAACAACTCCGCATTCCTTCATAAGATTTCCAAACATAAAAAAACCAATAAGGGGGGCTGCGGAAGGCACCAATAGCATACATAATATTAATGCAATTAAAGGAAACATTATTTTTTCTGTTCTTCCAACAGGTCTTAACTGTTTCATTCTAATTTTTCTTTCTTCAGATGTAGTAAGAAGTCTCATAATCGGAGGCTGTATTAGTGGAACAAGAGCCATATAGGAATACGCGGCTACAGATATAGCCCCCAGCAATCGCGGTGATAATTGAGAAGCTAGATAAATAGCGGTAGGTCCGTCTGCGCCTCCTATGATTCCAATGGATGCTGCGTCCTGAAACGAGAAATTAATTTGCGGAACAAACTGACTAAGAGCTATAGCTCCGATCAATGTAAAAAATATCCCAAACTGAGCGGCACCACCAAGTAAAATGGTCTTGGGATTTGCAAGCAGTGGTCCAAAATCAGTAAGCGCCCCAACTCCCATAAAAATTATTAAAGGAAATGCCCCGGTTTTTATTCCGATTTCATATATATAGTAAATTATTCCTCCAGGTTCATTGATGCCTGCCTGCGGGATGTTTGATAAGATGCATCCAAACGATATTGTAACCAAAAGAAGGGGCTCAAAACCCTTGGCGATACCCAAATAAAGCAGCAAAAATCCAATAAGAATCATCAGCAGCCTGCCGTATCCGCCTGTCCAGCCGTTTTGGTTTCCTCTTATAAAACCCGCTATACCCGTAGACTTTGCGATATTTTTAAATAACTGTTTTACCGGAGGTATTTTCTGCTCTGCTTTGGATAGGGACTCTATTTCTGATTTTTTATCTGCAAAGCCAGATTCTGCAAAACTGCTGACTGGAGCACAAAAAGCCGGCAATATTAATAAAAATAGTATGAAAATACGAGTAAATTCTAAGCTCATTATATTTCAATAGTAAGTATAAGCTGACCCGCTTCAACGACATCACCGAGTTTAACGTCTATTGAACTTACTTTTCCCGGCGATGGTGAAACAAGCGGAGTTTCCATCTTCATGGCTTCAAGTACCACAAGCGTGTCATTTTCGTCTACCTGATCTCCCTTGCTAACAGCGATTTTATATACATTGCCTGGAAGGTTTGCTGTTACTTCAATTATATTTCCAGCAGTATTGGAAACAAGATTGGGGGCCCCTGGAACTTCTCTAACAGATTGTACTTCACTGCTGCCTTCCCTTACTCTAACGTCATAATCCTTACCATTAACCGTTACCACAAACTCTTCAAGACCGCCGGGGGGCCCGGATGTTTGCTGCTTTTGTTGAGTTTGTTTATTTTTTAGTTCCTCAGATAATTTTCTTACATTGATTGAGTAATTCCCTTTTAAAAAATCCAGCCCCTTATTGCCGCCAGGGGTCTGGAGAGCACCTATAATAAACAAATTTTCATCATTTACACTAAGACCTTCTTTTTCCAGTATTTCTTTTGCTTTAGGAATTCCAGGATCAAGTATATCTAATGGATTGCCTTTAAATTGTGGCTTTTCCATTTGCTCTTCTGCAATTTTAACTATCTGTGGATCGGGCTCTACAGGTGTTCTTCCAAAATAACCAAGCACCATGTTTCCATAACCGTTGGTGATCTTTTTCCAGGGCCCATGGACTACATTTGCATAAGCCTGCTGGAAATAGAACTGAGAAACAGGGGTTACAGAAGTGCCGTAACCACCCTTTGCCACACATTCAGACATCGCTTCAATTACTCGGGGATATAAATGGAGGGTTCCCGTATCTCTCATCATCATCGTATTTGCAGTAAGCGCTCCACCGGGCATGGGAGAAAGCAATACCTCTGAAGAGACCCTCATAGCTTCAGGCGGAAAATAATAATCTTCTAAACATTCTTTAAAAACGGCGTTGGCATCCAGTATTTTATTTACGTCTATATCCAGGCTGTATTCGGTTCCTTTGAGAGCATGCCACATAGAGATCATATCGGGCTGTGATGTGCCGCCCGAAACCGGAGCCCTGGCAACACATATTCCGTCACATCCAGCTTCAATTGCCGCTGTATATTGAGCTACTCCCAGAGCTGCCGTCTCATGGGTATGAACCCATAAAACAACATCTTGTCCAACAAGTTGTCTGGCTGATTTCACTGTGTCAAAAACCTTTTTTGGATTTGAAGTGCCCGAAGCATCCTTAAAACAAACAGAATCAAATGGGAGGCCAGAATCAAGTATCTTTTTCAGTGTGGCAGTATAAAACTCTGCATCATGCGCCCCTCTGCAGCCCGGAGGCAGTTCCATCATTGTGACAACAACCTGATGGTGCAAACCCGCATTTTTGATGCACTGCGCCGAGTATTCGAGATTTCTTACGTCATTAAGTGCATCAAAATTTCTTATGTGCGTCATTCCATGCTTCTTAAACATTTTTGCATGGAGATCTATCATATCTCTTGGCTGAGATGAAAGTGCTACAACATTTATACCCCTTGCAAGGGTTTGCAGGGTAGCATCAGGGCCTGCAGCCTGCCGAAACTTATCCATCATAGAAAATGCCGACTCACCGCAGTACATAAAGAGGCTTTGAAACCTCGCTCCCCCGCCTGCTTCAAAATGTGTAATGCCAGCGCTTGCGGCAGCCTCCACCGCTGGCATAAAATCTTCACTCAGTACTCTTGCTCCAAAAACAGACTGAAAACCGTCTCTAAAGGAGGTGTCCTGAAATAGTATTTTTTTCAATTTAAACCCGCACGACTCTTATTTTAGTTTTTTTGCTCTATATGCTGTAATAGCAGATGATATTACCGTAATAAGTTCACTTGAGTCATCTTTTCTTGTACCCGGACCCACTGAAACAGGGGATTGCTCGGAAACCTTAAAAATCTTTGATGAAATAATTATCGATACCATTAATAAAACTAAGAAGACATAGACTATGCTCATACCTACAACCATCAACTTTAAGCCTTCAAATATCTGAGTCATATTTATCAAAAAAAAATTGAGAGATAATGCAGAGTAGCTTATTTTATCAATAAACCAAAAGATTTCAATTATTTCATGAGGGGTTATTTATGTAACAAAGAGAGCAGTTAAAAAAACGGAATACCCTTAAGACTTGTTTTGTAATAAGTAGCTGCAAAATATTCTTTCTAACTTTGCTTTGCAATCAAACTCTTTCTTTCAAGATAGTTCTTAAACTGAATTACCTTAGTTACATATTTTGGAACTTTAATATCACCGTCTTTTCTGCTTGTGATAGTTTCAAATCTTGCCGGGCCGTAATTGTATGCAAATAAAGCGCTTTCCAGTTTGTTATATCTTATTAGAAGTTTATAAAAATAATATATTCCCAGCTCAACATTTACAAGCGGGTCTGCTATTATACTTTGATCATCTATGATTATACCTTTTTTCGGAGCCAGATACATTGCGGTTTCCGGCATCATCTGCATGAGTCCTACCGCACCTTTTGAAGAAACTGCCATCGGATTAAAGCTGCTTTCAACCTTTATGATTGCCAACACCAGGAAAGGGTTAAGATTATATCTTTTGCACTCTTTTCTTATGAGATCTGCAAGCAGTTTTGCTTCTTCGATGTCGAGGTTAGAAGAATACTTACGGAGATACCTTAAAATCTCGGAACTCGGCACATGATATTTATAGCTGACATCGTATGAGCTATCATCGAGTCCGGTCAAATTAAGATTACCGGCCAGATTTCCAAGAAGGTTGTTGGGTCGTTTATAATTTAAAGGAGACGTTACTGATTTTGTAAAAATAAAGCCTAAAATTAATACGCCAAAAAGAACTGGCAATGTAAACTTAAGTGAATATAGAAAATAATTTGCTATTTTTTGTTGTCTTTTAGTGTTCATAAACTCTTATTTCATTCCTCCGCATACAGTGAAGCTTATTTAAATAAAACTGTGCTGAAAAGTTATTGTTAATTAATATGGATCGCTACAATATTTACTTAAGAGATTTTACCAATATTATTTAAAAGTGGTTTTAAATAATGTGTTGTTTTAGATAGAAATATACACTTAAGATATATTTCTTTTATATACCAAGGCCCCCCTCTTTTTCATCAACCTCCAATCTATTCATATACTTCCGATCTTGTCTAATCAGAAAGAAATGAATGTTCCACGTTCCTTACTTCCCTTTTTTATAACTTAAATTACAGACTAAACAAAATTACCTAATACTTAAATAGTATGTTATTAGTTTTCCCACTTAAAATTAAAAATCAAGTATTTATTTGTAATAATAACAAAATAAATTTGCGCAAATGCACTGCATCAAATCCTGAGTTATAATAGCCCTTCATTAAACATTATAAAATATAACATTAAAAGGAAACCTAAAAACAATAAAGATGTACTCTGTAATTTTATTGCCTCCCTCACAATTTATATAAACTAATGCCATGGATTCTATAACTTTACTCTGCCCTGCTAAAATAAATCTGACCTTAGAAATTTTAGGCAAAAGATCGGATGGCTATCATTTACTTAGATCGATAATGCAGCCAATTGATCTGTTTGATGAAATAAGCCTGCAAACAGAAAAGGGAGAAGGCATAGAACTTGAGCTTGAGGGCATAAAATCACCGCAGAACACCAAAAATTTAATTTATAATTCGGCAGAGCGTTATTTAAACAAAACTGGCATCGCTGCAAAATTAAAATTTAAACTTAGCAAAAAAATTCCCCTGCAGGCTGGTCTTGGAGGTGGAAGCAGTAACGCTGCAGCAGCTCTAATTGGACTTAATAGAATATTTAAATCATTAAACACAGATGAGCTTATAAATCTAGCCGCTCAAATTGGCGCGGATGTGCCTTTTTTTATTAATTGCCGCACATCTGTTGTGGAAGGGATTGGAGAAGAAATAACGGTGTTAAATTCATTCCCCCTGCTTCACTTTTTAATAGTTAAACCTTCTTTTGGACTATCAACCAAGGATGTTTACACCAGATGGGATGATATGAGTATAAAGGACAATACCAGTTTAGATATCAATGAAACCATAGAAAAATATCAAAATGGTGAATTTTTTCTTAAAAACGATTTAGAAAAACCCGCAATTTCTTTAAACAAAAAGATTTCTGAGCTAATAAATCTATTAAAACAGTTTGGATGCGAAAGTGTATCCATGACTGGCAGCGGAACGGCAATATTTGCGTTATTCTCCTCCCAGTTTGAGGCAAAAGACGTTTACGAATATCTAAAAGACAGCGCTGAATTCAAGGTATTCTTAGCCAAAGGCATTTCAGGTTGGCACAGGCTCTGCTAGGTACTTGATATAGAATAAAAACCTTGGTAGTATTCAGACTTTTTTGGGGCGTCGTTCAACGGCAGGACACAGGCCTTTGACGCCTGGAATGGTGGTTCGAATCCACCCGCCCCAGCCAAGCATGTTTTTTATTGTTATAGCTTGGTTATGAGAATATGAACATACTAATCAAAAAAAATATGAATAAAATAGAAACAATTTTGATTACACATAACAATAGAAAGTTAATAAAGTAAAGTAAGGAGAAATAAAGGAGAAATAAATGAGTTTAAAAATACGCGACAATCTGCAGGAAGACTATTCGGATGTATACACTCCTGAGGTTCTAAACGCCCTGCAAGCTCTTTGCAAATTTAATAATGATCAAAAGAGTATCATGGCAAAAAGGTATAAGAGAAGAGCGGATAGAGATAAAAATAATGAAAGAATAGATTTCTTAGATCCAGATTCTGTAATACCCCGTACTAATATAAAAGTGCAGGATGCAAGAGACGGCAAATTTGAAGGCGGTGAAATTCCTGCTGACCTGCAGTGCCAGTGGATACAGGGTACGGGCCCTGCAGCCAAGCCCAATTCACCTATAGAGACGAGCATAAGAAATGCAGCCTATGCACTGCTGTCTGGTGCAGACGGTTGGATGTTTGATGGAGAGGATGCTCTTGGGCAGATAACCAGCATGTCCCTAGATAATCAGAGAAACCTTAAATTAGCTATTGCTAAAGACCCGGTTTTTTTAAAAACTGCAGAAAAAGTAGCAGCCTCTATGAACAAATGGGGAAACGAATTTTTTGGACATGACATAATTAAAGACTGGAACAAGCAGCTGGACTTTACAACTAAAATATTCCGCGCAAGGGGCCTTCACCTGGACGACAGGCACATCAGGGATGAAAACGGCATTGCACTATCGGCTTCCATAGTCGATATGGTTCTATATGTTGTTAATAATTATAAGGAATTGCAAAAAAATGACTCTTCTATTGTACTGTACCTTCCTAAAATTCAGACCGCCGAAGAAGCGGCTCTATGGAATGAAATGCTTAGTGCTTTAGAAGATCACCTGGGACTGCCAGATGGAACTATTAAGCTTTATGTCCTGATTGAACAGCTCGAAGAGACTTATCAGCTGATGGAAATCCGCGCTGCTCTTGGCAAACATTTCGTAGGATTTAATACGGGAAGATGGGATTATATAAATAGCGTATCAGATGCGATGACCTGGGATAAGGACTTTATTAATCCAAATATTGAGTCTATTACAATGACTTACAGCTATATGAGAAATTATGAAGACCGCGTAAGAAGAGCGGTTAATACGCCTGATATAAATGGCAACTTTGCCCTGTGGCAGGGCGGTATGGAACCAAATATCCCAGTTGGAAGCAAAGAGGGGGTTTCTAGTAGTATGGAAAAGGCAGTGGCAGGGGCTGAAAGAGAACAAAGGGAAGGAGCAAGCGGTAAATGGGTAGCACACTGGAAAATGGTACACATTGTAAGACCTGTGTGGGAAAAAGTGGGTGAAATAAACCAGCTTGGCAGATCGTTTCCCACTCTTACCTATACGCAACAAGATTCAGACGGTCTGACCCATCTTGAACCTGCACCCAGAACCATTAGAGGCGCAAGGAATCTTTTGAGTGTAGGGCTGCAGTATGGAAATGCATTTGGTCAGGGATTTCAGGCAGCTGCACTAAAGCCAGCCGATTTTTTTGATGATGATAATATATTGTATCTAATGGAAGATGCCGCAACAGGTGAAATTCGCCTTAGCATACTTTGGGAATGGATTCATAAAAGCGCAACACTAACAGAGGATGATTCGGAAACAGGGCTTAAAGCCGGCGACACATTTACCGTAGAAATTTTCAAAAAATTACTTGAAGAAGAATACCAAAAACTCCGAGGTGCAAAGGACAAGGACGTTTATGACATCTCTAAAGACACTACACTTCCGATTGCAAAAGAAATTGTAAGAACTTATGTTTTAGATGAAGTCAAAGTACCCTGGTACATAGACTTACTTAACATTAATTTGAACAATCATGATTTGCATACAGCAAAACAAAGGATACAGCACTACATGACAGAGTTTAAAAAAGATGGTACAAGAATTACAGAAAATCTGGATTTTGTTTTATCTTAAACAAAAATCTTAAATATTCAGGACAGGAGAGCACAGAAAAATGGGATTATTGGAAAACGAAGCAAAGAGAATGAAGTCATATTTTTTAAGCCAGAGATTTAAAGGAATCACCAGGCTTTACTCTGCAGAACAAATAGTCGCTCAGCAGGGAACAATAAAAGATGATTATACAATCGCAAAAGAAGCTTCCATAAAATTTTATAAGCGCCTGAGAGAACTTTTTTCAAAGAAAAAATCTATCACTACATATGGCCCCTATTCTCCGGGCCAGGTAATTATGATGAAACGCGCGGGAATTGAAGGCATTTATCTTGGCGGCTGGGCAACCTCGGCAAAGGGATCTATAACAGAAGACAGAGGAGCCGATCTTGCAAGCTATCCGCTTAGCCAGGTGCCAGACGACGCGGCAGTACTGGTCAGGGCACTGCTTAGTGCAGACAAAAATCAGCAGTTTGAAAGATCGAGAATGACAGAAAGAGCCCGCAGGGCTACCCCGGAAATTGATTATACGCCTTTTATAATTGCCGATGCCGATACAGGACACGGAGGCGACGCACATGTAAGAAATCTTATAAGAAGATTTGTCGAAGTAGGGGTTACAGGATATCACATCGAAGATCAAAAACCCGGCACAAAAAAATGCGGACACCAGGGCGGTAAAGTACTAGTGCCGGTAGACGAACAGATTAAAAGACTAAATGCCGCCAGGTTTCAGTTAGATATTATGGAAGTATCCGGAATTATAGTTGCCCGGACCGATGCCGAGGCAGCAACCCTGCTTGAAGGAAGGGGAGACGAGCGTGACCATCCATTTCTGCTGGGAGCAACCAACATCAATGTTCCCAGCTACAAGGATGCATACCTGGCAATATTAAAAAGATTCTATGATAAAGGAGTAAAGGATATTAACGGACATCTGTTGTACAAAATTTCAAATGATGTTTATAAATCCTGTAATAACTGGCTTAAAGAAGTTGGGATCTTGTCATTTGCTGACGAAAATATTGACGCCTACAAAAACGGCAAAAAAGCATCAATTGATAAAACACTGGACGACGTGGTAACCAAACTTGTTGATACCTGGGAAGTAGAATCCGGGATTAAAACATTTAGAAAAGCAGTAGCAGCCAGAATGGAATTCAGAGCTGAGGAAGGCACTGAATTTGAAATGACAATTGAGGAGTGGAATGAATTTGCCATGCATGTATCACTGCCCGAAGCTCAGGCAAAAGCAAAAGAAATGGGACTGAATGTTACCTGGGACTGCGAGTTATCAAGAACACCAGAAGGCTACTACCAGATACAGGGCGGCATTGATTATGCTATAGCTAAATCACTGGCTGTCGCTCCTTATGCAGATATACTGTGGATGGAAACAAAGACGGCAGACCTGGCAGATGCAAGGGTATTTGCAGCGGCGATTCACGCCGTTTTCCCTGATAAAATGCTTGCTTATAATCTCTCTCCATCATTTAACTGGGACACTACCGGAATGAGCGAACAGGAAATGAAAGATTTTCCTAAAGAGATAGGAAAGCTTGGATATGTTTTTAACTTTATAACTTATGGCGGACATCAAATTGACGGACTGGCATCAGAAGAATTTTCAAGAGCTCTTCTTGAAGACGGGGCGCTTGCTCTTGCCCGCTTGCAGCGTAAATTGAGACTTCTCGATTCACCTTACAGAACACCCCAAAGTTTTGTTGGCGGTCCTCGTATGGATGCCGCGCTTACGGCGTCTTCGGGCAGGACGGCAACCACAAAAGCTATGAGTAAGGGTTCTACACAGTTTCAGCATCTTGTTCAAACCGAGGTTCCAACCAAACTACTTGAAGGATGGCTGGAGCTTTGGGCAAAATATTACAAGATTAAAGGTACGCTGCGAGTCGAACTGCGCCCCAATAGAGCAGGCTC
>SMVB01391752.1_pt1 | contig 12221 bp, 7 predicted proteins | sample 2456461 | NCBI WGS metagenome assembly SMVB01 (sample SAMN11095934, study PRJNA526329) | marine sediment metagenome | biome: Marine sediment; feature: Surficial sediment; material: Deep marine sediment; isolation source: Hadal surficial sediment | place: Pacific Ocean | collected 2014-05 | depth 0-1...
CAGGACAAACCTGTGTGCAGTATAACCAGCCGAGCACATCGGATGATTCGGCGACCCGTGGAGCCGGGAGAAAGTGAAGCTGGGTAGACTGTGACGAATTTTTGAACATGCTGGAGGAAAAGGGTTGACGAAACGGCCTTCGTGCTGTCGCATAGGGGGGCGAGAAAGAGTGAGTCCGGCTGGTTCGAAGATCGCGTCACGCGGTCTTAGGAGCCAGAGACCGGAATGACGAAGAGGAGTCCCAAAAACCCCGGCATGCGTCCCGACCTGTCCCGAGCTTTTTGCATGGACTGACGCGGCCGGAACCGAGCTTGAAAATGACCCGGTGGGTTCATGCGCGCTGCCAATCGCCAATGGCAGCAAGGGGGCATGGCTCTCCGGAATAGACGTTGACGGCAATCGTGTGCTCCGGGGCGAACAGACCGGAGGGCACCGAGTGAACGACCTTTGTTGAAGCGGTTCGGAGAGAAGAGAGAGAGAGGGAATCCGAGATGGCGAGCGGTTCGAACGTCCTGAACCAGCTTGATGCGCTCTCAATTGAGGGCATCGGGACTCAGGGCGGGTTCGCAACTTCCGACAAGCAATGGATCGAGCTTGCAAGTCGAGCCGCCAGGTCCAAGTGCACCATTCTGATCACCGGTGAGACGGGGGTCGGCAAGGAGTATCTCGCGCGGTGGGTCCACAGCCACAGCACTCGTCGCGAACGCTCCTTTGTCCCGGTGAACTGTGGTGCGATTCCCGAGACTATTGTGGACAGTCAGCTCTTCGGCCATGTCCGTGGGTCGTTCACCGGTGCCGTTTTCGATCACCTTGGCCTGGTCCGGGCCGCCGAGGGCGGCACGCTGTTCCTCGACGAGGTTGGCGAGTTGCCGATTTCGTCGCAGACCCGCCTGCTGCGGCTGCTCCAGGAGCGAGAAGTCCAGCCGGTGGGCCGTTCCGGCCCGGTCATCGTGGATGTCAGGGTCATCGCCGCAAGCAACCGCGACCTGGCCGAGGCCGTCAGGACGTTGCGGTTCCGTGAGGATCTGTTGTTCCGACTCGACGTGGTGCAGCTGCGGGTGAAGCCCCTGCGCGAGCGTCCCCACCACGTGCCGGCGCTGCTGGACACCTTCAACCGCGAGTTCGCCGAGCTCTACTCGCAACCGGAGTTCGATGTGGACCGAGCGGCGCTGCGAGTTCTCAAGAGCTTTTCATGGCCGGGCAATGTTCGGCAGCTCCGCAGCCTCGTCGAGCGAATGCACGTGCTGAGCCCCGGCCGGACCGTGACGGTGCGGAGCCTTATGGAAGTCGGCCAGTTGACGGAGCCCGCCATCGCCCTCCGACCGATCTCTTCAATGCACCGCGTCAAGGCCGAGGCAGTCCAGCGTGTCCTCGCCGATGCCGGCGGATCGGTCGCCAAGGCCGCGCGGGTCTTTGGCGTGCACCGAAGTACCATCTATAGGTGGCTCAAGGGCTAATTGGGGGTGGCACGGTTGATCCGCCGCAGGCGGACCAGCCGTGTCTTCGGACGTCGTTCCACTGCAGAGCCCGCTTCGCGTGCTCTGCAGTGCCACCCGGTCTGTTTTCTTTTCCTAAGTTTTTCGTCGGCTCCTGACGCCACACCGCTGCGCGCCGCAGTGATGCGACACCTGTCGCACAACTGCGAAACATGGCGGTTTGCGCCCCCATGAGCATGTCGCGGCGCCGCACGCACACGCCGATACCCATCAGGTCGACCGGCGGGCACCCCCACTGAGAGCTCGCCAGGGGGTCGCGCACCCCCGTATCAACCGTTATCGGTGGCATGCCCTTTGTACAGGCCTCTATTGAGGCATGAGAAGAGGAGCCGCACATCTCACGATCGTTCTTGGCGACCCGGCAAAGGCCGACGAGTTGCGGTCCGCGCTGCACCGGCACGGCGTCGATCACGCCGCGGTGGTCACGCAGCCGCGATTCCTCCGCCGGAGCCTGGTCCTCGGTGAGAACGAGTTCGTGGTCGTGTGCATCGCGCTCGACGGCCCCACGATCCGGAAGCACGGGAAGGCACTGCGGTCCCTGCTGTCCGATCATCGCTGCTTCCCGACCGCGGTGCGGACCGTCGGCCTGTTGTCCGACCTGGGCCTGACCCGCGAAGCCGCCGAACTGGGCTGCGACGTGTATGTCGAGGACTCCGCGCACGCGGCAACGGCAATCCGGCTGCTCGAAGAGGGCTGGGCGACAGACGAACGGCGCGACGAGCCGCAACGACGCATGCAGCTTCGTGGCGGCTGGATGCAGGGTTCACCCGATCTGCCCGCCGAGCTGACATCGCTCGTCTCGGCCGGACGGTCCGCCGCCAGGCCGGTCCCGAAACGAAACCTGGGGCCAGTCCAGAAACCAGTCCCGAGCCCGGTTCAAATCACGGGCCGGCTCAAAGATCCGAATCCATCTTCAACTCACCCGCGTGACAACGCCGGCGAGGATTTTGGGGACCACCGCGGTCCCCCGTAGTCTCTCTCTCTTCTCTCCGCGCCGAGCTGGCGAGTTCGGCGTGGATTTTCTCGGGGATCAGGTCGGTTCCCGAGGGACTCTCTCCTCCGTTTCCCTCTGAAGAGAGCGAGGCGGAGTTACGGAGCTGAGATTGCTCCCATCGAGCTCTCTCTCTTCTCTCCGCGCCGAGCTGGCGAGTTCGGCGTGGATTTTCTTTCCCCGTTGCCACCTGCTTGTCCTGCCAAGGAACGGTACGTCCGGGGGACCCCCTCCTGTTGCAAGCGGTTTGCCGGATCCGCCGTCAGTCCGGCCCCGGCGGAAGCCTCGGATAGACCGACGACGCGCCGTGCGGCCCACCGTAGGCCGCCTGCAGGGCGGCTGACCGTAGCGGCCTGATCTCCACGCCGGGCCCGAAGGCTCGACGCAGCGCCGCGGATGCCGCCTCATCCACGCCCGCATAGAGGCCGCCGAACGCGGGCACCAGGTACGCACCGGGCAGGTGGATCCCGCTCAGCGCGTTGATGCCCGCCTCCTCGTCGCTCATCGACGGGATGAGCGCGACCACCATCCCGAGCGTTTCCAGCCGGGCGGCGAGGGCCCTGCGGTCCTCGGCGCGGTGCCGGAAGGTCTGCAGGTATTGCCTGGATTCATCCGACAGGGCGTCCAGTTGCGACGCCGCCAGCGAGTGCGCCGTCAGGATGTCCATCGCCACGAGCAACCGCAACGCATTGTCCGCCCCCGACTCCATGGGGACGGTGGCAAACATCGATGTGAACAGCGCCGTGAGTCGCCCCCGCGAGTCGTAGTAGTCGCCAACGACCTCGTTCAGCGCCCCGATCGCGGCAAGCGGTTCGTCTCGTCGGATGTCGGCAACGATGGCGTCGCCCTGTGCGGCCGTCATCGCGCCGCCGCGGGCCAAAGCGCCGACGGCCGCTGTGACGACGATCCGCGCGGCGGCAACCTCGTCGGGCAGACATGCCACCAACCCGTCACCGCGGACGCGGACCGTCATCTCCATGTCGAGGTGAAGCGAGACCGCGGGCAGGATCTCGCAGCGATCGACGCCGAAGTCGATTCGGAACGCCTCGATCACCTGCTCGCGCGTGAGGCCAAGCGCCCGGTTCCTGTAGACCTCCCGTTCTCCGATGAGCAGGATCGACTCGCCGGACGCGGGGTGGACGACCGGCAGCAGGTTGCCGCCCTGGAAGACCAGGCACGACTGCACGACCTCCCCGACCACCGCGCCGACGGTCTCGAACACAAACGAGTCACCCGGCACGAAACGCGTTGTCGTCTCGTTGCCGCTGGCGTACCGGGGGATCAGCGTCACGTGGCGCCCGTTGCCGATCCCGACCATGGCGTTATCCCCGGCCCACGAGCTCACGGGCAACGGCGTGGGCACCACGACCACGCGATCGGTCGGACCGGTCAGGACCGCCAACAATGCCTCCACGTCCGTGTCATGCACCGAGATCCACACACGAACGCCCGGGATCGCCGCCTGCAACTGCCCCACCAAGTCCAGGGCCGAGCCGTCGCCCGGCCCAAACCTGAAGCCCCCACCATCGAGCTGGAGCCGAATCCCCTCGATCGGCAACGTGGCGTCACCGGGTGCGACTCTGAAACCCGGTCGCGACGGCAGAAACCTGAAGTCCGCCTCGTTGCGTGTCAACGCGATCGAGCCCCCCGGCGCCCCGACGCTGTACCACGCGGCGATGGCATCGACCACGGACCGGTCGGACATGTGGAACATCCCAAGAAGGTCGACCGGGATACCCACGGCGCGCAGCGTCTGCTCGTCGAGCCGGCGACCATCGTCGGTCAGCCAGCCCAGGTCGATGTGACGCATCACCTGCATGGTCGTGGCGATAACCCCGTCCGCCGCGAGGTGCCGCGCGACGTACGTGGCCGCAACCCGATAGCCGGCCTGCCGTCCGTCCGGCGACGCGTCCATCGGCCGGACGGCTCCATGACGGGCAACCGGGGCCCGGAACCCTCGCAGACCGGGTGTCCCCGCCGTGTAGCCCCGCCAACGCTGCACGACCTCGACGGGGATCTCGACATTGGTCACCGCGACTCGCGACGGCGCCGGCTGCGCGGTCGCGACCGCTGACGCGTCCTGGACGACCTGCCTGAACTGCTGCCGGAACCGGAGCCGAACGGACCGGCCCGCCGCACGCCGGAGGAACTCCTCCGGCAGGCCCAGCGCGGCCACGTCGACGTAGCCGTTGCGGATCTGCAGCAACGACTGGATGTAAGCGTGCAGGGAACCGGTGCCCGGTGCGGCGGCGACGACTGTTGCCAGAACCGAACTGGCTATCGTGTGAATCATCAGGCTTCAGTTTAGATGGGTGGCACGGTTGATCCGCCGCAGGCGGACCAGCCGTGTCTTCGGACGTCATTCCACTGCAGAGCCCGCTTCGCGTGCTCTACAGTGCCACCCCTATTTTTAGACGAGTCCCTGGTCCAACATCGCGTCGGCAACTTTTACGAAACCGGCGATGTTCGCGCCGTTGACGTAGTTCCCCGGCGTGCCGTAAGTCTCGGCCGCCTGCGCACAGGTCTCATGGATCGAACGCATGATCCCCTGCAGCCGCCCGTCGACTTCCTCGCGGGACCAGGTGATCCGCATGCTGTTCTGGGCCATCTCCAGGGCCGAGACCGCCACTCCACCCGCATTGGCGGCCTTGCCGGGCCCGTAGAGAATCCGCCGCTCCAGGAACATGTCCACGCCTTCGGGCATGGTCGGCATGTTGGCGCCTTCGCAGACCAGCATGACGCCGTTCTGGAGCAAATGCTCGGCATCTTTGCCGTTGAGTTCGTTCTGGGTCGCACACGGGAACGCGCAGTCGGCCTCGATCGCCCAGAGCGGATTGTACTGGAGGGTCGGATCGGCGCGGGTAAAAGTCGCGCTGCGGAATTGCTCGACGTACTCCTCCATCTGCCCACGCCGCTTGTTCTTGAGGGTCATCACCCAGGCCAGCTTCTTTTCGTCGATCCCGTCCGGATCGTGAACGAGTCCACTGGTGTCGGACATCGTGATGACCTTGCCGCCGAATTGGGTGATCCGCTCCACGGCAAACTGGGCGACGTTGCCGGCGCCGGACACGAGACAGGTCTTGCCTTCGAGTGACTGGCCGATCGTCTCCAACATCGCGGCCGCGAAGTACACGGCGCCGTAACCGGTCGCCTCCGGGCGGATGTGGCTGCCGCCCCACTTGAACGACTTGCCGGTGATCGCGCCGGTGAACTCGTTGGCGAGCTTCTTGTACTGGCCGAACAGGTAGCCGATCTCGCGCGAGCCCACGCCGATGTCGCCTGCCGGTACGTCGGTGTTGTGGCCGATGTGCCGGTAGAGCTCGCTCATGAAGCTCTGGCAGAAGCGCATCATTTCCGCGTCGGTCATGCCCTTCGGGTCGAGGTTCGCGCCGCCCTTGCCGCCGCCGATCGGAAGCGTTGTCAAACTGTTCTTGAACACCTGCTCGAAACCGAGGAACTTCAGGATGCTCATGTTGACGCTTGGGTGGAATCGTATCCCGCCCTTGTACGGGCCGATCGCGCTGGAGAACTCGACGCGGAAGCCGCGATGGACGTGGACCTCGCCGGCATCGTCCATCCACGGGACCCGGAACTGGATCACGCGCTCCGGCTCGATCATCCGTTCGAGGATCTTGCCCTTGCGGTATTCGGGGTGTTTCTGGAGGACAACGACCAGTGAGCTCACGACCTCGCGCACCGCCTGGAGGAACTCAGGCTCCCGCGGATTGCCTTCCTCCACGCGGACCATGAAGTCGTCCACGAAAGTCGATACTTTACTGGTCATGGTGGTCGTACGGGTGGGCGTCGCAGTGCTCATGGACGGGAGAGTCTAACCGCCAGATCGAGGTGGCGAAACCCCCAAAGTCTGCAAACGTATCGACTTCTGAGCGTCGACAGACAAGGGAACACCCGGAAGATTGCCCATGCCCCCACCGCCCGACAAGACCGGACCTCCCGGAACCCGGCCGCTGGCCGTACTGCGGGCGGCGATCGACACCGTCGATCACGAGATGCTGGAGTTGCTCGCGCGGCGGAACGCACTGGTTGGCGAGGTCGCGGCCTACAAACGGGCCCACGGTATCCCGATCCGCGACCGCGTCCGCGAGCGGGAGATCATCGCCGATCGGCGCGATCGGGCACAACAGGTGGGTCTGCGGCCGGAGGTCATAGAGAGCATGCTGCGGCTGATGCTCTGGGCCAGCCGGGACCACCAGGCGTCGCTTCGCGCGGAGGTCCCGCCCGACCTCCAGATCCAGACGGTCGCGATCATCGGGGGCCAGGGTCAGATGGGCCGGTGCATGCAGCGGCTGTTCGCGGATCTGGGCCACGACGTCATTGCCGCCGACCTCGACACCGACATCACGCCGCGCGACGCGGCCGCCGCGGCGGATGTCGTTGTCATCAGCGTGCCGATCGATGCAACCGTCGAGGTCATCGGCGAGCTTGGCCCGCTCGTGCGCGAGGAATCGCTGCTCATGGACGTGACCTCGATCAAGACGGCGCCGATGAAGGCGATGCTCGAAGCCAGCCGGGCGAGCGTCGTCGGCACGCACCCCCTGTTCGGTCCGTCGGTGCATTCGTTGCAGGGCCAGCGCATTGTCCTGACACCGGGCCGCGGTGACACGTGGCACGCGTGGCTTGGGCAGATGCTGCGGGCGCGCGGCCTCCTGCTCGTCGCGGCGACGCCCGAGGAACACGATCGCGCGATGGCGGTCGTGCAGGTCCTGACCCACTTCGCCACGGAGGTCATGGGCAAGGCACTCGCGGACATCGGCGTGCCGCTTGAAACCACGCTCAACTTCACCTCGCCGGTCTACCTGATGGAGCTGCTCATGACCGCGCGTCACTTCGCGCAGTCGCCGGCCCTGTACGCCTCGATCCAGATGTCCAACCCGCTGACAAGCGAGGTGACCGAGGCATTCGTCCGGGCGGCAACCGAGCACAAAGCCGTCGTCGAGGCCGGCGACACCGCAGGGGTGACGGCGATGTTCGAGGAGGTCCGCGGATTCCTCGGCGATTTCACCGAACGCGCGCTGGAGCAATCGAACTACATGATCGACCGGCTCGTCGAACGGCAGTGACCCATGAAGTGGCGATGGCTTGTCTTCGACTACGTCGATCCGCAGTTGAACCTCAGCCGGGCGGAACGCCGGCGGGTGCGCAGGATCGTCTGGAATGCCCGGAACATGCCGGAGTTGCGGTCGCTCCAGCCGGGTCGGCGCCTGTGGTTCTCGGGGGGAAGGTCGTTTCGCTGGACTGACCTGATGATCGCCCTGATCCCGGCCGCGGTAAGCATGGTGATCATTCTGCCGTCGGTCTTCTGGACCCCTTCTACCGGCTGGTCGATCCTTCCCAAGATCGGTCTTCAAATGATGGCGAGCTGGATCCTGCTCGCCCTCGTCGGGCGCTTCGGCTGGAAACCCCGCGTCCATATTGCCCTTCGCCAACTCGGTTACGACGTCTGCCGCCGGTGCGGCTATTGGCTGCGCGGTCTAAGCGATGCCGAGGATCGCTGTCCGGAGTGCGGTCACGCTCGGCAAGAGGTCGCCACACGTTTGTAATGAGAAGGTCCGCGGATTCCTCGGCGATTTCACCGAACGCGCGCTGGAGCAATCGAGCTACATGATCGACCGGCTCGTCGAACGCCAATAGCCGTGCCGCACTCGGTACAAGCGACTGCACTCACCAACCACGAGCGGGGCGGCCGCGCGAGTCACGGTCGGAGTGCATATCCCACCGGTCATAATTTGGCCCGGGAATTCCCAAGCCCGGCGGAGCCGCCCACGGGTCATGTGGCGGCAGTTCGTCGAGCCACTTGCGCAAGTCCGCGTACAGCTTCTGCCGTTGTTTCCGAGAAAGTCCGCCGGTGCGCGAGGTATCGTAATCGACGACCAGCGCCGTTGCAGGACGGGGCGCGGCATCCGGGCTGGCAGCAGATGGTGAAGATTGAATCGATTCGCCGCAGCCGGCAAGGAGTAACGGCACACATATCAACGCTTGGGCGCTGCGCATCACTGGGCGATGATATGCCGCCGACGCATAGGAAGCGGGTTGCCGCACTCGGTGCAGACCGTCGACTCGCCCATCGGATAGCCGCACTTCACGCACTGACCTCGCTTCATACGGATGAGACCGCCTATCACCGACGGCCCACGAATCGGCAGCCAGAAGCACGTGGCGTACAGCAGCGCATTCAGTATGACTGCGTGCCAGATCGGCCCATAGGGGATCGTGAGGTCGTCCAACAGCCAGAGCGTATGCGTAGAAACCAGTCTGCCGCCGGCCATGTGTGCGACTTTGATGCCCACCAGCGAACGAAGGGGCCAACCGGCTCGCAACCGAGTCACACCAAGCTGCACCGCGCGCGGCCGTACTCGTTGGTCGGCACCCGGCATCTTGCCGCTGAATAACGCTTCTCGATAGTCCCAGGTCCTTGCGTCTGACCGAAAGCCGTAGTTGGCTTCCGGCCAGTCGGCAAGCGCGTACCTGGACCAGACCTTCCGCATCTGAGTGGTGGGGTCGAGATCGAGTGGGCCCGGCTTCTCAAATGCCGCGCCCAGGACCGCCACCGCCAAGCTCGCAACCATTCCGGCCGGCAGGAAGATCGCAGCAGTGCGCATGCGTTTCACGTCGGCACCTGGTGGGCCATGCCCCACGCCCCGGCGCCCGGGGTCTTCATGACCAGGCGGTCGCCGGGGGCGACTTCGGTGCCGTCGATGGAACCGAGCGGCTCGACGGTGCCGTCGGCTCGGACGATGTGCTGGGTTCCCGGCTTGCCGGGCTCGCCGCCGGCGGCGCCGTAGGGACCAACGGCCCGGTGCTGCGAGAGGATCGACAGCGACATCGGCTCCAGGAAGGTGATCTCGCGCACCGCGCCATCGCCGCCGCGGTACATGCCCGCACCGCCGGAACCCTTGCGGATGGCGAAACGATCCAGCCGCACCGGGTACCGGTGCTCGAGGATTTCCGGGTCGGTGATCCGCGTGTTGGTCATGTGCGTGTGCACGGCATCGGTGCCGGCGAAGCCCGGGCCCGCCCCGCTGCCGCCGCACACCGTCTCGTAGTAGCTGAACCGCTCGGTCCCGAACAGCGTGTTGTTCATCGTCCCCTGGCTGCACGCGGCGATTCCAAGTGCCTGCAGGAGCGTGTCCACGATACGCTGCGAGGTCTCTACGTTGCCGCCGCCGACGGCCGGCGCGTCGCGCGGGTCGTCCGGGAACTCCGGATCGAGCATGCCGCGGGGAATCCTCAGAACGACCGCGCGCATGATCCCCTCGTTGAGGGGGAGCCCCTCGCCGATCATGACCCGCAGAACGTAGAGGACGGCGCTCCGCACCACTGCCGGCGTCGCATTGAGGTTGCCGGGGTGACGATCGGCGGTGCCGGCGAAGTCGATCACCGCCCCATCGCCGTGCAGGTCGATGCGGACACGGATCGGGGACCCGTCGTCGAGGTGCTGCCGGCCGAGATACTGCCCGTCGGGCATCGCGGCCAGCGCCGCCCGTGCCAGCGTCTCGGCCCGGTGCTGCAGCGCGTCCATCTGCTCGCCGATGACGGCGGCCCCGTGTTCGGCGGCGAGGGCCGCCAGCGCCGAGGCCCCGTGGCGGTTGGCGGCAACCGCCGCCCGCAGGTCCGCCAGGTTGTCGGGGATCGCCCTCGACGGGTACGGGCCCCCGGCGAGCAGTCGCTCGATGGCGTCGAAACGGGCCTCGCCGCCGCGGACCAGGTAGCAGGGCATGATCACCACGCCCTCTTCGGCCAGCGTCGTCGCCAGCGGCGGCATGGAACCCGGCCGGACGCCGCCGATCTCCGCATGGTGCGCGCGGCTGGCCGCGTAGCCGATCAAGAGGTCACCATCGTGAATCGGCGTGACGACCGTGATGTCGGGGATGTGCGAACCGCCGAACGCCGGGTGGTTGGTCACGACAACGTCGCCGGGGCCCATGTCGAGCACGTCGCGCACCGCCCGCACGCACAGGCCCAGCGCCCCGAGGTGCACCGGCATGTGCGGGGCGTGGGCGACAAGGCGGCCGTCGGAGTCCAGCAAGGCGCAGGAGAAGTCCAGCCGTTCCTTCACGTTGGTGGACAGCGCGGTGCGCTCGAGCATCCGGCCCATCTGTCGGGCGATCGACATGAAACGGTTCGTGAACAATTCGCGGCGGACGACGGTGGTCCGCTGCGAGGCCCCCGTGCGTGCCTGGCGCCGCAGCACGAGCGCCCCTGCGTCGTCGGTCGCGCCGCGCCAGCCGGGATCCACGACATACGCGGTGTGCGAATCGAAGACCATCGCCGGCCCCTCGACCCGTTCCCCCGCCCCTCGCCCGCGTGACGCCTCGCGGCCGGCTTCGTCGTCGGCGGCCGGCAGCGACGACGCGACCACGCGGACCGACTCCACCTCGACGGGCTTTCCTGCCGGTTGGTGACCGTACATGGCCTGGTACCGCGCGGCGAACTCGGTTCCAAGGTCCGGTCCCATCGGCACCTGGATCGACGTCTCCTGGCCGGCCAGCCTGAGGTTGACCAGCTGCCGTCGCACTTGGACCTGTGTATCGGGGATACCCTCGGCGACCACCTCGGCGACGGCGCCGCGGCCCAGCTCGTCGAGGATCGCCGGCAGCCGGCCCATGACTTCCGTGAGCCGCTCCAGGACCTGGGCGTGCGCGAAACGCTCCACGACCGCCCCGCCAAGGCCTACCGCGCTGAGCAGCGACGCATCGGCGGGCATCACGATCGTCTCGATCCCCAAGTGATCGGCGACGGCGCACGCGTGCTGGCCGCCGGCGCCGCCGAATGCGACAAGCGCGTAGTCACGCGGGTCGTAGCCGCGTCGCAGCGACACCTCGGCGATGGCATCGGCCATGCGCTGGTTGGCGATCTCCAGGAAGCCGGGCAACAGCGTCGACGCATCGGCGTCGCCGCGCACCCGATCCAGGGCGCGTCGGGCCGCGTCGATGGAGATCGGGATCTCGAACCGGTCCGGGTCGAGCCGGCCCAGCAGCAGGTTGACGTCGGTGATCGTCAGCGGCCCTCCGGCGCCGTAGCAGGCAGGGCCGGGCCGCGCCGATGCGCTCTCGGGGCCCACACGCAGTTCCCCGTCGACGACCGCGCAGATCGACCCGCCGCCGGCCGCCACGGTTTCGATCGCGAGCGCCGGGGCGACCAGCCGCGTGGTTCCCACCCGGTGCTCGAACTGGTACTCGAAATCACCGTCGTACCGCGCCACATCGGTGCTCGTGCCGCCCATGTCGAAGCTGATTATCTTTGCAAAACCACTTCGCCGCGCGGCGGCCACGGCGCCGGCCACGCCGCCGGCGGGGCCGCTGAGCAGGCTGTCGCGCGCCCGGCAGGCCCGGGCGCCCACCAGGCCGCCGGCGCTGGTCATCACGTGGAGCCGGCCCCCCGAGAGCCCCCGCTCGATGTCCCGGAGGTACCCCTCGATGAGCGGCGCGAGATACGCGTTGACGACAGCCGTCTGGCAACGCGGCACCAGCTTGATCAGCGGTGACAGCTCCGACGAGCACGACACGTGCTCGAACCCGATCTCCCGGAGCATCTTCGCAAGCGTCCGTTCGTGAGCGGGATTGCGGTAACCATGCAGCAGCCCCACCGCGGCGCAACGCACGCCCCGGTCCAACAGGCCGCGGGCCTCACGCTCGGCATGAACCAGATCGATCGCCGTGATCACCGCGCCGTCGGCCGCCAGACGCTCCCGGACCTCGACGACGGCTTCGTAC
>SMVB01227324.1_pt1 | contig 12220 bp, 10 predicted proteins | sample 2456461 | NCBI WGS metagenome assembly SMVB01 (sample SAMN11095934, study PRJNA526329) | marine sediment metagenome | biome: Marine sediment; feature: Surficial sediment; material: Deep marine sediment; isolation source: Hadal surficial sediment | place: Pacific Ocean | collected 2014-05 | depth...
CGCGCCAAAGCCGACCAGGAACGTCTGATCAACGAGGCCCAGGCCTACCACAACCGGATCCTTCCCGAGGCCAGCGGCCAGGCGGCGCAGCTGCGCCAGGAAGCGCAGGCCTACAAGCAACAGGTGGTCGCGCGCGCCGAGGGCGGGGCCAAGCGCTTTCTGGCGGTCTACGACCAATATCGCCTGGCCAAGGAAGTGACCAAGAAGAGAATCTATCTGGAGACGATGGAAAGGGTTTTCCGTGACATGAACAAGGTTATCATCGACACCGGCGAAGGCGGGGCGGGCGCCGTGGTGCCGTATCTGCCGCTGCCGGAAATCCAGAAGCGCGCCGCCAGCGCGCGGGGAGACGGATGATGAACCGCCGTTTGTTGGTTATTCTTGGCGTCATCGCCGTGGTCGGGCTGTTCATCGGCCTCGGCGCCATGTTCACGGTGGATCAGAGGGAACAGGTTATCGTCCTGCAGTTCGGCGAGCCGATACGCTTGGAACAGGAACCCGGACTCTATTTCAAAATGCCGCTCGTCCAGGACGTGGTTCGCTTCGACAAACGCCTGCTGGATTTCGACAACCCGGCCGAGGAAATCATCGCGTCCGACCAGAAGCGATTGGTGGTCGACGCGTTCGCCCGCTATCGCATCGACGATCCGCTCCGTTTCTATCAGACCGTGAGCAACGAAATTGGGCTGCGCGCCCGGTTGGGTTCGGTGATCAATTCCAACCTGCGCCGCGTGTTGGGCACCGTGCCGCTCAGGGCGCTGGTGTCGGACAAGCGCGCCGACCTGATGCTGCAGATCCGCGACAGCGTGCGCCTCGAGGCGGCGGCGTTCGGCATCCGGGTCGAGGACGTCCGCATCAAGCGCGCCGACCTGCCCGCGGAGAACTCGGAAGCCGTCTATCGCCGCATGCAGACCGAGCGCCAGCAGGAGGCGGCCGAACTTCGCGCCAAGGGCGCCGAGGAGGCGCAGAAGATTCGCGCCCGCGCCGACAGGGACAAGGTGGTGATCATCGCCGAGGCCGAACGCGACGGGCAGATTCTGCGCGGCGAGGGCGAGGGCGAGATGAACCGCATTTTCGCCGACGCGTTCGGCCGGGACCCCGAATTCTTCGATTTCTACCGCTCGATGCAGGCCTATGAGGAAGCGTTCCAGGGCGACACCACCACCATGGTGCTGTCGCCGGACAGCGAGTTCTTCCGCTTTTTCGGGGATTTGTCGGGAACCCGTTAGGGGCGGTAAACCGAAGCGCGCGAAACCGCGGGCGCTGATCGATGGCGGACCTGCTGAGCGCGCTGGGCCTTGTGCTGGTGCTGGAAGGCGCGGCCTACGCGCTTTTCCCGGCGCAAATGCAGCGCATGATGGAGCGCGCGACGCACTTGTCGCCGGGCCTGCTGCGCAATTTCGGCCTGGGGGCGGCGTTGATTGGTCTGGTGCTTGTGTGGCTGGTCCGAAGTTGAGCCCCGCCGTCGCTTGAAATGGGTGGGTCCAGGTTCTACGTTAACCACAGTGGGAACAACCGGTGTTCCCCATACGTCCCCTTTGGAGGATAACCGAGTGGAGCATGATCGGGTGAACCCGTCCGTCGCCGCGACGCGGTCGCCGGCCCGGGCCCTCGTGGGGGTCGTTTCGGCGCCCGTTTTTTGGACGATTTCAGTTCTCGTGGCCGCGTTGGCCGTGGGTTTGACGTCGACGGCCGGCGCGGCGCGGGCCGCGCCGGGGCCAGAGGACTTCGCCGACATGGCCGACGCGCTGGTTCCCGCGGTGGTCAACATCTCGACCGCCCAGGTGTCAGAACCGGGCGCCTCGCCGTTCCCGCGATTCCCGCCCGGTTCGCCGTTCCAGGAGTTCTTCAAGGACTTTTTCGAACGGCGCGGCGAAAAGGGCGAGCAGGAAGACAAGGGCGAAGAGTCGGAGCAGAAGACGCGCCCCCGCACCACGTCGCTGGGCTCCGGCTTCATCATCGACCCGGATGGCTATATCGTCACCAACAATCACGTGATCGCCGACGCGGACGAGATCACGGTGATATTCTCCGACGACACCACCTTGAAGGCCGAGTTGATCGGGCGCGACCCGAAGACCGACCTGGCGCTTCTCAAGGTGACCCCGGAGAAGCCGCTGACGGCGGTCGAATGGGGCGATTCCGACGCCGCGCGCGTGGGCCATTGGGTGCTCGCCATCGGCAATCCGTTCGGGCTTGGCAGCACGGTAACGGCGGGAATTATTTCGGCGCGGGCGCGCGACATCAACGCGGGGCCGTTCGACGACTACCTGCAGACCGACGCCGCCATCAACCGCGGCAATTCCGGCGGGCCGCTGTTCAACATGGACAGCCAGGTGATCGGCATCAACACCGCGATCTATTCGCCGTCCGGCGGCAGCGTGGGCATCGGTTTCTCGGTGCCGGCCAATCTCGCCAAAAACGTCATTCATCAGCTTCGCGAATTCGGCGAAACCCGGCGCGGCTGGCTCGGCGTGCGAATCCAGACCGTCACCGAGGACCTGGCCGAAAGCCTGGGCCTGGACGACGCGCGCGGCGCCCTGGTGGCCAGCGTCACCGAGGGCAGTCCGGCCGCCGACGGCGGGCTGCGTGTCGGCGACGTGGTGGTGCGGTTCAATGGCCGCGACGTGACCACCATGCGCCGCCTGCCACGCATCGTCGCCGAAACGCGTATCGGCGAGGTCGTCGAGGTGGATCTGTGGCGCGACCGCCGTTTGGTCACCGTTGAAGTCGAAATCGGGCGCCTTGATGAATCCGATGTCAAGGTTGCCTCGGCGCGTCCGCCGGCGGACAAGCCCGCGGTGGCGGACGTGCCCGAGCTGGGCCTGACCCTGTCGGCGATCACGCCCGAATTGCGCGAGAAGTTCGATCTGGGCGAAAAAGCCAGCGGCGTGATGGTCGTTCAGGTCGAACCCGACAGCATGGCGGCCGAAAAGGGCATCCGTCCCGGCGATGTCATTGTCGAAGTGGGACAGGAGGAAGTCTCCACGCCCGATGACGTCATCGCCAAGGTCTCCGAGCAACGCGCCCAGAACAAGAACACGGTGTTGCTGCTGCTCGACCGCAAGGGCGATCTGCAATTCATCGCGGTGCGTTTGGCGGAAAGTTGATCGCGCCACCGCGCCGGCGCTACCGGGCGTCGCGCAAAATTTCGGACTCGCGGTAGCCCTGAAGGTACAGCAGGGCGGTGAGATCGCCGTGGTCGATACGGGCCGCGGCCTGCTCGGCGACGGCTGCCGTGGCCCGGAAGGCGACACCCAGTCCCGCCACGCGCAACATCCCGATGTCGTTGGCGCCGTCGCCGACGGCCATGGTCTCGGCCAGGGCCAGGCCGCGGTCGTTGGCCAGGCTTTCAAGCGCCCGCTGCTTGGAGTCGCGGTTGATGATCGGTTCGGCGATGCGCCCCGTGAGCCTGCCGTTGTCGACCTCCAGCCGGTTGCCCTGGTTGGCGTCGAACCCGGCCAGCGTCGCGACGCGGCTGGTGAAATACGTGAACCCGCCGGACACCAACACGGTATGGGCCCCGTGGGCGCGCATGGTGCGCACCATTGCGCGGGCGCCGGGCGTCAGGCGCGCCGCGTCACGAAACACCCGCTCCAGGGCCGCCTCTTCCAGACCTTCCAGCAGGGCGACGCGGGCGCGCAGCGAGGCGCTGAAATCCAGCGCGCCGGCCATGGCGCGCTCGGTGATCGCCCGGACCTTGTCACCGACCCCGGCCAAGGTGGCCAGTTCGTCGATGGTTTCGGCCGTGATGATGGTCGAGTCCATGTCGGCCACCAGAAGCCGCTTGCGCCGCCCCGCGCGCGGCTGGGCCACCACGTCCACGGGAATTCCGTCCAGCGCGCGCCGCGCCGCCGCCGCGGCCGCGCGCGGCGCCATGCCGGCGAAAGGCATCTCGCAGGCGACACGGTCCGCCAGCCAGTCGACCCCGCCGCGCTCGCCGACCAGCGCGCGGCGCGCGGCTTCGGCGATCTCCGGCGTCAGAATGGCTTTGCCGGGGTCGCAGAGCAGTGTGAGGATGTGATCCATGATTAGTGGACGCGGCCGACCTGTCGGGTGGGGGTGAACGTGCCTGGCCCCGTGATCCTGCTGGCCGGTCCCACCGCCAGCGGCAAATCGGCGATGGCGGTGGCGCTGGCGCGGCGCGTGGGTGGCGTCGTTATAAACGCCGACAGCATGCAGGTCTATCGCGAACTGCGCGTGGTCACGGCGCGCCCGACGGCGGCCGACGAAGCCGCTGTTCCGCACCGCCTGTACGGCGTGATCGCGGCCTCCGAGGCCTGCTCGGCGGCGCGTTGGCGCGCTCTCGCGATGGCCGAAATCGAGGCCGCCGGCGGTCGCGGCGAAGTGCCGATAGTGGTCGGTGGCGGGGGGCTTTATCTGCGCGCCCTGGTGCGCGGTCTGGCGCCGGTGCCCGACGTCCCAGTGGCGGCGCGCGACGACGCGCGGGCGCGCCACGCGCGGCTCGGCGGCGAGGCCTTCCACGCCGCGTTGGCCGCGCGCGACCCGGCGATGGCGGCGCGGCTGCACGCCGGCGACACCCAGCGCCTGATCCGGGCCTGGGAAGTGATCGCGGCGACCGGGCGGTCCCTGGCCGACTGGCAGGCCGTGCCGCCGGAAGACTCTCTGGACGCGCCCGTCTATACCGTCCTGGTGGCGCCGGAGCGCGCGGCTCTTTATGCCGCTTGCGACGCCCGCTTCGCGCGCATGCTGGCCGACGGCGCGCTGGAAGAGGTGGCGGCGCTTGACGCCTTGGGGCTGGACGGGCGCTTGCCGGCCATGAAGGCGCTGGGCGTGCCGGCCTTGCGACGCCATCTGCGGGGCGAGATACCGCTGGTGGAAGCGCGCGCGGCGGCGCAACAGGCAACGCGGAATTACGCCAAGCGCCAACTCACCTGGTTCCGCCATCAGATCACCGCCGAGCTGACCCTGTCGGGCGGCTCGGGCGACGCGCGTTCGTTGCTTGAGGGCGTGGAGCGGTTTCTGTTGACGGCGTAACGCCGAGAGACTAGCGTCCGCCGCCTCTAACGAGGAATATGGAGGACGTCATGGAGCTCAGCGGAGGCGGAATCGTCATCAAGGCCCTGTCGGATATGGGCGTTGAGGTCGTATTCGGCTATCCGGGCGGCGCCGTGCTCCCGATTTACGACGCACTGTTCCAGCAGAACGAGCTTCGCCACATCCTGGTGCGGCACGAGCAGGCGGCGGTCCACGCCGCGGAAGGCTACGCGCGCTCGACCGGCAAGGTCGGCGTGGTTCTGGTCACGTCCGGCCCCGGCGCGACCAACGCCGTCACCGGCTTGACCGACGCCCTGATGGACTCGGTCCCGGTGGTCTGTCTGACCGGCCAGGTGCCGACCCACATGATCGGCAACGACGCCTTCCAGGAAGCCGACACGGTCGGCATCACGCGACCCTGCACCAAGCACAACTACCTGGTGAAAAGCGTCGAGGAACTGGCGGTCACCATGGCGCGGGCGTTCTACGTGGCGCGCACCGGGCGGCCCGGCCCGGTGGTGGTCGACCTGCCCAAGGACGTGCTGGTCGCGACCACCGATTACGAAGCGGTCGGTGAAGTCATACACGACAGCTACCGCCCGCGCACCGAGCCCGAGCCCGACGCGATCGAAAAGGCGGTCGATCTGATCGCCCAGGCCCGCCGGCCCGTGTTTTATGCCGGCGGTGGGGTGGTCAACTCGGGCGACCGCGCCAGCCGGTTGTTGGGCGAATTCGCCAAGACGACCGGGTTCCCGGTCACGTGCACGTTGATGGGGCTGGGCGGCTATCCGCACGACGACCCCAAATATCTCGGCATGCTCGGCATGCACGGCACCTACGAGGCCAACATGGCGATGCACGATTGCGATTTGATGATCGCGGTCGGCGCGCGCTTCGACGATCGGGTGACCGGGCGTCTCGACGGGTTCTCGCCGGGCTCGACCAAAATCCAGATCGACATCGATCCGTCGTCGGTCAACAAGAATGTCCGCGTGGATTTGCCCATCATCGGCGACGTGGGATGCGTCTTGGAGGCGCTGACGCGGCGCTGGACGGATGGCAAGCGCGAGGTGCAAACCAAGGCACTCGCCGCGTGGTGGGAGCAGATCGAGAAATGGCGCGGTGTCGATTGCCTGCGCTACGAGACGTCGGAAGACATCATCAAGCCGCAATACGCGCTGCAGCGTCTGCAGGCGTTGACCGTCGGGCGCGACGTCCGCTTCACCACCGAGGTCGGCCAGCATCAGATGTGGGCGGCGCAGTACCTGCAAATGAACGAGCCCCGCCGTTGGATGACCTCGGGCGGCCTGGGCACCATGGGTTACGGGTTCCCGGCGGCGGTGGGCGTGCAGGTCGCGTATCCCGACTCTCTGGTGATCGACGTTTCCGGCGAGGCCTCGTTCCTGATGAACATGCAGGAATTGTCCACCATCAAGCAGTACCGCCTGCCGGTGAAGGTGTTCATTCTCAACAACGAGTATATGGGCATGGTGCGCCAGTGGCAGGAATTGTTCCACGGCGGCCGCTACGCGGAAACCTACTCCGACTCGCTGCCCGATTTCGTGAAGCTCGCCGAATGCTACGGCATGAAGGGTTTGCGCGCGACCAAGCCGCAAGAGGTCGACGACGTGATCCGCGCCATGATCGACCATGACGGCCCGGTGATCGCGGACATTTGCATCGACAAGGAGGAGAACGTCTACCCGATGATCCCCGCCGGCGCCGCCCATCACGAAATGAAGCTCGGCTCCGGCGACCACGTGCCCAGCCATACCGAAGACGGCATGGTCCTGGTTTAGGCCGTGGCGCCCGCGCCACGCGCGGGGTTCAGATGCTCAGCAGTTCCGCGGTGATGTCGCGGGCGACGGGCAGGGCCTTGTGGCGCGGCGTGCCCGGGCGCAGGCGCGGGTCGTAGAGCAGGCGGATCGCGAACCGGTCCCAGGACGAAAAATCTCTTGAGCGTTCCGGCGCTTGGCGCTTGGCCAACACGGACGGCGCGCCCCGTCCGCCCACGCCGCCCGGCCAATGGTTGTCGAAGCCCAGCGCGTGCATGAATTCGTGGCGCAGGCAATCGGCGTAACCCTCACCGATATCCATCCGCGCGGTGAACAACCGCCCGCGCCGGCCCTCGGTATGGGTGTGGCACAGCACCGTGTCGGTTCCGTAAAGGTGCTTCATGTCGGATTTCGAGACGAAATTGACGACGATGGAATTGCGCGGATGGGCGTGCCGGGGACCAAGGCGGAACGGCAGGCCGGTCCATGTGGCGATCTGTTCCAGCACGCCTTCCAATTGTTCGCGATGGGCGTCGGCCGCCTCGCCGCGCGGGTGGACGGTCACCGGGGTCGTCCACTTGCGCACCCAACCGGGTTCGTCGGGGCCGCCTTCGCGGCCTCGCATGAGTCCCAGCTTGTCGAAGAAGCGCAGCAGTTCGGCATGGTCGAGGGGTTGTCGCGGACGCAGCAACGTCAACGGAACCTCGCCGCCCAGAAACGCCACCGTTCCCGCCACGCCCAACATCATGGTTCGTCGATCGAGGTCGGATGCCATTGAATTCGCCAATTACCGCCCGTTGCCAGGGGCGCGGCCTCGCGCCCGCCCCTTAACCATGTATTGGATACCGGTTAACAATAGGTTGCCGCGCCGGATGGGAAGGGTCCGCGCTTGGCGTGGCTCGGCAATCAGCCGTCTTGGCCGGCCTCGAACGAAAAGCCGATTTTCTCGAAGCGCGCCTTCACGTCGGCGCCGTGTTCGCGCACGATTTGCTCCGCGATGGCCGGCGAAAATTCGATGTCGTTGTAGGCCTCGTCGCTCTCGCCGGTGATCATCACCAGCAGGAACGCGGTCTCGTCGGTGATGTTCTTGAACGCCCGCTGCACCCCGCGCGGCACCGCGACCATGTCGAAGGGGTCGAGCTCGATGGCTTGTTCGCCGTCGTCGCCCCAGCGGATTTCAAACCGCCCCTTGAGGCAAAAGAAGGTCTCGTTGGTCAGGTGATGGGCGTGCAGCACCGGCCCATCGCCCGGCGGGCATTCCGCGACGATTACGCTGAGGCCCTTCTCCCCGACGACGGCCGGCTTTTGCGCCATCGGCCCGCCCAAGGTCGACGGCGCCATCAACAGGTATAGGGTTTTCGCGGTCAGCGATTCATAGGCTTCGGCGGGAATCCCCAATTCGGACAAATGATGGTCGCTTTGCGGAGTCACGTCCTTGAATCGCGATACCCTTTTCATCATCTCGTCCATGGACACGCGCGCGGTTTTCATCTCGCTTCACCCCTCGATTGTCCATGTGTGGCCTTGGCGCAGGACGGCGTTGAAATCGGGTTTGGTGCCGCTGTCGCCGCCGGATTCCTTGATCTGGCCATAGACGGCGTCCTCGTAGCTGGTGGCTGGATCGCAGTAGAGCACGCCCAGCGCCATGGGCAGCGCCGGCGGCGACATGGAGACCAGCAGCGAGGCCATGGCGTGGTTGGTCTCGTCGTGCACCAGCAGGTCGTCCTCGCTCACGCCGTTCTCGCCGATCGTCGCCACTTCCAACTCAAGCAGCCTGGGCTTGAGTATCAGCCCGCGCTTGCCGTCCTTGCCGAACTTCAGGGGCTTGCCGTGCTCGACATGGATCTGACGGTCGATGGCGACGTCGCGGTCGGTGAAGTCGGCGAACACCTTGTCGTTATAGACGATGCAGTTCTGGTAGATTTCGACGAACGACGCGCCCTTATGTTCGCGCGCGCGTTTCATCACCACCGAGAGGTCCTTGACCGCGGTGTCGATGCCGCGCGCGACGAAGCGCCCGGACGCGCCAAGCGCCAGCGCGCAGGCCGAAACCGGCGCCTCGACCGAGCCCATGGGCGTCGACGGCGAGCGCGTGCCGACTCGCGAGGCGGGCGAATACTGGCCCTTGGTCAGGCCGTAGATCTCGTTGTTAAACAGCAGTATCTGCACATTGACGTTGCGCCGGAGAATGTGCAGCAGGTGGTTGCCGCCGATGCTCAGTCCATCGCCGTCGCCGGTGACCATCCACACGTCGAGGTCCGGATTGGCCAGTTTGATGCCCGTGACGAACGCCGGCGCGCGGCCGTGAATGGTGTGAAATCCGTACGTCGACATGTAATAAGGCAGCCGCGACGCGCAGCCGATGCCCGAGACGAAGACGGTGTTGTGGCGCTCCGCCCCGACATCGGCGAGGGTCTTCTGCACCGCCTTGAGGATGGCGTAGTCGCCGCAGCCCGGGCACCAGCGCACTTCCTGGTCGGACGCGAAATCGCTCGCCTTCAGTCCCTCGACCCGCGTGGTCACGGTCATCTCAATTCTCCAACTCAGTGTCGATCGCCTCGACGATTTCGCTGACCTTGAACGGCTGCCCGGTCACCTTGTTGAGGCCCTTGGCCGGCACCAGATATTCGGCGCGCAGCATTTTGACCAATTGCCCGGTGTTCATCTCGGGCACCAGCACCTTGTCGAATCCGCGCAGCAGATCGCCGAGATTACGCGGCAACGGATTCAAATAGCGCAGATGGACGTGCGCGACGTCGCGGCCGTTCTTGCGCGCCAGACGCACGGCCTCGTCGATGGGGCCATGGGTCGAGCCCCAGCCGACCAAAACCAGCCGGCCGTGGTCCTCGCCATATTCCACTTCTTGTAACGGGATATCATCGACGATCCCGGCGACCTTCGCCGCGCGGACGTCGGTCATGCGCTGATGGTTGGCCGGCTCGTATGAAATATCGCCGCTGTCGTAATCCTTTTCGATGCCGCCGATGCGATGCTCGAGCCCCGGCGTGCCGGGCACCGCCCAGGCGCGCGCCAGGGTGTCGGGGTCGCGCAGCAACGGGTGGAAACCTTCCGGGTCGGTGTGGAAAGTGACCGGGAACGGCTCATAATCATCGACATCGGGAATCCGCCAGGGCTCCGACGCATTGGCCAGATAACCGTCGGTCAAGAGCATCACCGGGGTCATGTATTTGGTCGCGATACGCACCGCCTCGATCGCCAGGTCGAAACAGCTCGACGGCGAATAGGTGGCCAGTACGACCAACGGCGTGTCGGCGTTGCGGCCGTAAACCGCTTGCAGCAGGTCCGATTGTTCGGTCTTGGTCGGCAGGCCGGTGGACGGCCCGGCGCGTTGCGAATTGACCACGATCAGCGGTAGCTCGGCCATCACCGCCAAGCCGATGGCTTCCATCTTCAGCGCGATGCCGGGACCGGAGCTCGACGTCATGCCGATCGCGCCGCCGTAGGACGCGCCAATGGCGGCGCAAACCGCCGCGATCTCGTCCTCGGCCTGGAACGTCACCACGCCCTGCTCTTTCATGCGCGACAGGATATGAAGCAAGGGCGAGGCCGGCGTGATCGGATAGGAACCCAGGACCAGCCGGAGGCCGGCCAGGTGGGCGCCCACCGCGAGTCCCCAGGCCATGGCGTCGCTCCCGGTAACCGCGCGGTATTCGCCCGGCGGAATGTCCGCCTTGGGCACCGTGTAGCCGTGGACTTCGTGTTCCAGTTCCACGGTTTCGCCGTAAGCGTGGCCGGCGTTCAGCGCGGCGATATTGGCCCGCGCGATGTCGGGCCGGCTGGTGAACTTCCGGGTCAGCCAGTCGACGGTGGTCAGCCGGTCGCGGCCGTACATCCACATCATCAGACCCAGCGCCCACATGTTCTTGCAGCGCAGGGACTCTTTTTGCGACAGGCCGAATTCCTTGACCGCGGCAAGAGTCATCTTGGAGACGTCGATTTCAACGGCCCGGCAATGGCCCAGCGAGCCGTCCTCCAGTGGGTTGGCGTCGTAGCCCGCCTTCTTGAGGTTCTTGGCGTTGAACGAGGCGGTGTCCACGAACAGCAGGCCGCCGGGCTTGAGGTCGGCGAAATTCATTTTCAGTGCCGCCGGGTTCATCGCCACGAGCACGTCCGGCGCGTCGCCGGCGGTCAGGATGGGATGCGACGAAAAGTGAATCTGGAACGCGGAGACGCCGAACGTGGTCCCGACCGGGGCCCGGATTTCGGCCGGGAAATCGGGGAAGGTGATCACGTCGTTGCCGGCCAGGGCGCTGGCCAAGGTGAACTGGCCGCCGGTGAGCTGCATGCCGTCGCCGGAATCGCCTGCGAACCGGATCACCACGGATTCGAGAGTTTCCCTCTTTGCCGGCTCAACGGGCTCGGTTCGGGCAACGCTTCCTTGCATTTTTATCCTCTTAAAGTCGCGCGCGGCGGCGGCCCGCCGATGCTCTTTTCGCGGGACACGCGGAGCACGAAAGTGGCCGCCACGGTCGGGCCGATATAAGCACAGGCTTTTGGTTTGCGCCACCGCCTCAAGGGGTTCTCACCGTGATTTGAAACGATTTGTGGCCGCCAAGTGTTAAATGGCCACCGGGCCCGCGGTTTCCAATGATTGTCGTGTCGCGAACGCGCCGGACGGCGGTTGCTCCGCCGGCTCCCATGCGCTTCAATGGCCCGATCTTTGGGGGGAGGCGACCATGACAACGCGGTGGAAAAACCGCCCGACCGGGTCCAACTGGGGCGACTTCGGGCCCGACGACCAGTTGGGCCGGCTTAACCTTCTGACCCCGGAAAAGGTCCGCCAGGGCGTCGCCGAGGTGCGCGACGGGCGCGCGTTCTGCCTCAGCCTGCCGCTGGATTATCCCGGCGGCAACGTGCTCAACCCGCGCCGCCACCCGCCGCGCCTGGCCTCGACCCTGCGCGGGGGCCGCGCCAATTATCTCTACGCCGTCGGCGAGGAAAACCCCGAACATACCGACGTGATATGCGACGACACGGTGTTGCTGACCCTGCAATATTCCACCCAGTTCGACAGCCTGTGCCATGTCGGCTCGATGTTCGACGCGGACGGCGACGGCGAACCGGAACCCGTGTTCTACAACGGCTGGCGCGGCGGCGAGCACGTGGTGGCGCCGCCGGCCGGCGTGGACGGCGATGGCAGGCCCATCGTCGAGGGTTGCCACGCCGACGCGCTGGGCATCGAGAACATGGCCGCCACCGGCGTGCAGGGCCGGGCGGTGATGATCGACCTGGAACGCCATATCGGGCGCGAACGCGTCTTGGTCGGTTACGACCGCCTGATGGAGATATGCGACGCCAACGGCGCCGCGGTGGAGACCGGCGACATGGTCTGCCTCTATACCGGCTTCGCGGACCTGATCCTGGAAATGGACAAAAAACCCAACGCCGAGGCGCTGCACAACGCCTGCGCGGCGCTGGACGGGCGC
>SMVB01040305.1_pt1 | contig 12217 bp, 11 predicted proteins | sample 2456461 | NCBI WGS metagenome assembly SMVB01 (sample SAMN11095934, study PRJNA526329) | marine sediment metagenome | biome: Marine sediment; feature: Surficial sediment; material: Deep marine sediment; isolation source: Hadal surficial sediment | place: Pacific Ocean | collected 2014-05 | depth...
ACGGCTTATCGTGGGGCGCGCTACTACTGAGCCAAAGTTCCTCTGGCTCAGTAGTAGCCCTTCGACCGCCACCCTCATCGCCCAGATCCACCCCTACGGCATACGCCCCGCCGCACACAACAAACTTGACCGATCCCCTCGCCTCCAGTTCAATCTGCGGCTGCTGACGCCCCGCGCGCAAAGGGGATCGTGTGACCGAAGCAGCTAAGCCGACTACGCCAACCGCGCCAACTGAGCCAACCGACGAGCAGAAGCGAGCGAGCGCCTACTGGCGCTCGAACCTCCGCCTGATGGCCGCACTGCTAACAGTCTGGTTCGCCGTTCCGTTTGGCTTGGGAATCGTCTTCGTCGAACCCTTGAACCAGTTCCAACTCGGCGGCTTTCCGCTGGGCTTCTGGTTTGCCCAACAGGGATCGATCTACGTCTTCTTCGTCCTCGTGCTGGTCTACGCGGTGCGCATGCGGAGCCTCGATCGCAGATACAATTACGAATGAGGCTCCCGCTTTGAGCATTCTCACTTGGACGTACATCACGGTTGGCCTGAGCTTTGCGCTGTATATCGGCGTCGCGATCTGGAGCCGGGCCTCCAGCACTTCCAGTTTCTACGTAGCCGGCCGCGGGGTACCGGCCTTTGCCAACGGGATGGCGACCGCCGCCGACTGGATGAGCGCGGCTTCGTTCATCTCGATGGCCGGGCTGATCTCGTTCATGGGCTATCAGGGCGGCATCTACTTGATGGGCTGGACGGGGGGGTACGTCCTGCTCGCGCTGTTGCTCGCGCCCTATTTGCGAAAGTTCGGCCGCTACACCGTGCCGGAATTTGTGGGGGACCGTTACGACTCTCAGTTCGCACGCGTGGTGGCGGTTTTTTGCGCGATCTTCATTTCATTTACCTACGTGGCCGGCCAGATGCGCGGGGTGGGGGTCGTGTTCTCTCGCTTTCTCGAAGTGCCGGTCGACACCGGCGTCCTGATCGGCGTCGGCCTCGTGTTCGTGTACGCGGTGGTCGGGGGCATGCGCGGTATTACTTATACCCAGGTGGCGCAGTACTGCGTGTTGATCGTGGCGTTCATGATTCCGGCGGTCGCAATTTCTCACCAGCTCACGGGCAACTGGATTCCGCAGTTCGGCTTTGGCGCCACCATCAGCGACGGCCCGAATGCGGGCCGCTATCTGCTCGAAACCCTCGACGCCATTCAACGCGACCTCGGCCTGCCGGAGTACACCGCCGCCTGGGTCGGGGGCAAAAAGAGCATGGTGGACGTGTTTGCCATCACCCTGGCGCTGATGGTCGGCACCGCCGGGCTTCCCCACGTGATCGTGCGCTTCTATACCGTGCGCAACGCAGCAGCGGCCCGGTGGAGTGCGGTGTGGGCCCTGCTCTTCATCGGCATTCTCTATACCACCGCCCCGGCGGTCGCGAGCTTCGCTCGCGTGAACTTGATCCAGACCTTGAACGGCCGCGAATACAGCGAGGTGCCGGAGTGGTTCAATAGCTGGGAGCGAACCGGGCTGATCGCGTTCAACGACAAGAACCACGACGGCATCATTACTATGGACGGCGACCCCGCAATCAACGAACTCGACGTGGACCCTGACATCATCGTGCTGGCGAACCCCGAGATCGCGGGCCTGCCCAACTGGGTGATCGCATTGGTGGCAGCCGGCGGGTTGGCGGCCGCCCTCTCTACCGCGGCGGGACTACTGCTGGTGATTTCGTCGTCGATCTCCCACGATCTGTTGAAGTCGTTCTTGTGGAAGGCTCTGAACGAAAAGCAGGAACTGCTGGCGGCGCGCATCTCCGCAGCCTTCGCGGTCGTGGTCGCGGGCTATTTCGGCATTCACCCCCCCGGCTACGTCGCGCAAGTCGTCGCGTTCGCCTTTGGACTGGCCGCGGCGAGCTTCTTTCCCGTGCTGGTCCTGGGCGTGTTCGACAAGCGGACCAACCGCGAGGGGGCGGTCTCCGGCATGCTGGTCGGGATCGTGTTCACCGCCAGCTACATCATCTACTTCAAGCTGGTGGCGCCCGGGGCAGACGCTTCCCAGTGGTGGTTCGGGATCAGCCCGGAGGGCATCGGGTCCATTGGGATGCTGATGAATTTCGTGACGACCATTGTGGTCAGTCGCGTCACGAAGCCCCCCGCAAGCGAACTCCAGAACATGGTCGACGAAATGCGGCTGCCCACCGAGGGACCCGCGGTCGGCTGAGAAGCAGTAGGCTCCTTACCCATCTATATAAAGAGCAACACCGAGCAACACAGGGAGATGGGCCATGAACCTTCTCGGACAACCCGCGCACGTCGGGCGCTTTTGCGGTTCGAACGTCTACGAAATCACCCGGGAGGGCGTGGCGTTTTACGCCGATGCCCTCGACGACCGGCATCCCCTGCAGAGCGAGTATGCCCCTCCCCTGCTCCACCATTCCGAGTGCTACCAGTTTGTCGGCGAGTGGTACCTGAAGAACCTGTTTGGAAACCTCCACGCGCAGCAGGATTGGGAGATGTTCCATCCGATTGCGATCGGATCCACGATCCGATCGGTCTCGACGATCACCGAGCGCTTTCAGAAGCGCGGTCGCGACTACGTGGTGAATGAAACGGATCTGTTCGATGTGGCCAGTGGCCGCCTGCTGGTGCGCGGTCGCACGTTTCAGTCGTTTCTCCCGCCGAAGACCGAAACCGCGCAAGACCCCGCATTCGTGGTCGATCAAGATGCGGCGGCGGACAAGGACAGGCAGCGCCCGGTGCGGCCGCCCTTCCCGACCGCGACCGGTAGCGACCTCGATCCCGTCGAAAAGCGCGTTGACCAGCGGCGCTGCTGGATGTTCTCGGGCCCGGGCAAGAACTACCACACGGACAAGGAGCAGGCGCTGAAGCTCGGCTTTCCCAATATCGTGGTGCAGGGCATGATGTCCACCTGCTTCGTCTCTGAAGTCATGCAGAGCCGGTTCGGCATGGGCTGGCTCGTCGGGGGCAAGATGTCCCTCAAACTCACAAATGTGCTCTGGGTCGACGAATCGGTGACCGTGCGCGCTCGGGTCCGCGAAGAGGTCCCGGAAGGCACCCAGACTCGCGTCCACTGCGAAGTCTGGGCCGACAAAGCCGACGAAACCCGGATCGCGCTGGGCACCGCCAGCGCATTGATCTAGCAGTCGTGGCTAATACAACACAATCCTTGGTGAACTTTGTCGCCGTTTGATGTTTCTTGCGGTTTGAGAAAGTATTTTTGCCACAAACGTGACTTTCCCACCACATTTTATGACACCACCAGGTCCTTCGCGTCCACTCCCTAAGTAAGAAGCAAACCTTGGGAAGGGGGCCGCTTCGAAACCCGAGTTCGCCACGTTGGTTCGTCTGGAGGAGGACCCTGTGGCTTCACGGTCAATCGCGTCGATGCCGTAGATGGTGATGTATCGCGGGGACTCGATTGAAATAGCGGGCGCAGTTCAGAGCGGTTAATCCGCACGAACTGCGCCCGCTTTCATTTTCGCGCTCGCCAAACCGCGCCAGCCGGACCCGCCGCCTCTCCCGCACCGACCCTGTTCAGAGTTTGTCTGCCAACAGCGGGTGAATCGCTTCGGCCACAAACCGGTTGCCCTCGGCCGACATATGTCCCACCTGCTTGGGGTTCCCCGGCACCGAGCGCAGATGAAAGAAAGTCTCCTGCGAAGCCTCGCCCGAGTCGATGGCCCGGCGCAGAAGCTTTTCGATCAGCAGCACTTCGACCCCGCGCTCTCGCGCCCGCGCGATAAACGGCTCCGCCCGGCGCGTACTCTCCCCCGGCAGCCACTGCAGCATGACGAGCAAGCCGTGCCCCCGCTCTTGTGCGTGGTCTGCCAGGCGATCGAGCAAGTGACGCGAAACTTCTTCTCCGCGTTTGTGGACCCGGACGCTCCCGCGCACCAGCCAATCGTTGGGATCGAGGCGTCGCAACACGAAATCGGCGAGGAAGCTCCGGCGCAGACTGCGCCGCAGCAGTCCCTCACCCGGCGGCGCGACACTGGGCGGGGGGACGGGATCGTTGCGACGGACCAGCACTCCCGCTTCGATATCGAAGTAGGGTTTCCACGAATAGCGGTAGGAAAATTCGCAGCGGGTCACGTCGTCCGGAATCAGACTCACGATCAGGTAGTTCGCCGAAGTTTCCTCCAGCAAGACTTCCGATCGCAGCACCGCTTGATCGAGCCCGTAACCAAACACCCCGCCGTTGATCACGGGACGTCCGAGCAGGCGCTCGAGTTGGGCCGGCCAGGTATCGCGATCGTTGACCTCATCTCCGTAGGTGAACGAATCGCCGACGGCGACCAGGGGAATTCCTTTGGGCGTCGGCCGATCTGCGCCGTTGCTCCGCACGCCATCCCGGCGGATGTGCGCGCTGGTATGCCAAATGGGATTGGGCGCAAACGCGCCGGGGGTGGGGACGTAGCCGAGGTGCGAGTCGAAGGAGCCCGGATAAACTCTGCCGATCATCGAAACCTCGGCAAAGGGATCCGGGATTTCCGCAAACCCTACTCCCTTGACGAGCCGCAGGCCGACCTCGAGACCGAGCAGGCTGAGCACCGTTGAACTCAACCACAGCAGTGCGAGCAGCGGCACCCTCCATCTGCGCCGATTCGCTCGCAAAGCAGCGTTCGAGGTACTCATCGGTCTTGAGCATAAGCAAGCAGACCTCGCCGGGCTATGCTGATCGGCCTAAGCTCGCGGGCGAAACACTGCGGCCCCGTCCACGCATGGACAAAACACACGGAGAACACGACCTCATGGATCTCGGATCGCTCTTGACCCAAACCAGCACCGAAATTACCGACCTGGCCATCTTGATCATTCGCGTCTTCATCGGATCCTGTTTTGTGGTGCACGGCATGGGCAAGCTCGGGATCGTCGGGACCGGGACCATGGAGGGCTTCGTCGAATGGCTCGAGAGCATGAACATCCCGATGGCGCCCGTGCAGGCGCGCATGGCCATGTTGTCTGAAATCATTGGCGGGACGGCGATTGTCTTTGGCCTGATGACCCGCCCCGCGTGCTTGTTGTTGATCGGCACCATGATGGTCGCTGCGCGACTCGGCCACAAAGGCTGCGGCTATCTGATCACCAACGACCCGCCCGGCGCAGAGTACGTGGTCAACCTCGCGGCGATCTGCCTGGTGATCGTCCTGCTGGGGCCGGGTGCCTATTCGCTCGACCATATGTTCTTTTTGTCGTAGCGGGACCTTCATGCATCATGCGGGCTAGATGGTGATCCACGCCGCTAGACCGTCGTGTGAAGCCGTGCGCAACAAGAACTGCAGACCCGACAGGGTGTGCTGGTACTCGCGGTTGTCGATGCGGATTCGGTACTCCACGCCGTCGACCGCTTCTCCCACGGCAAACTCGTAGCTGCGTCCATAGGTCTGCTCGTCCGCCCGGTAAAAGACTTGGCGCGCGGGCTCGAGTTGCGCCGGGGGGATCACGACCTGCAACCCAGTTCCCAGTCGGCCTTGCAGGGGCAGTTCGTTCAACAGAGCCAGCACCCCATGGCCCATCAGGGCGTGGGTCGAATTGGCCGACAGCCGCAGTCGCGTATCGACGACCAGACTCCCGTCGGTTGTGGGAACGATGAAGCCCGCCGCACCGAAGCTAAGCGAAACGCCCGGCACGGGGCTGTGCTCTTCTGTTAGATATTCGATGCGCACGGAGGCATTCCCAAACTGAACAGACCTGCTGCTGCCTCGGCACGGTACCGAAAACCCGGCAACCCATCAGGCGGCTACGGGTCAAAGCGTTATGCTTGGTCTCCCAAAAAATCGAACCCTCTAGGAGTGAAGCCATGACCCAGGAAGCCGTCATCGTCGATAGCAAGCGCACCGCACTCGCCAAGGCGGGACGCGGTTCTCTCAACATCACCGAACCGGTCAATTACCTCGCGCACACGATCAAGAGCGTGGTCGAGGGGATCGAGGGTCTGGATCCGCTTGAAATCGAAGACGTGATCGTCGGCTGTGGTTTCCCGGAAGGCTGCCAGGGAATGAACACCGCCCGCATCGCCGCGATCGCCGCGGGCCTGCCCAAGGAAGTTGCCGCGACCACAGTCAACCGCTTCTGCTCATCGGGATCGCAAGCCGTCATGATGGCCGCTCACTCGATCATCAACGAAGGCGCAGACATCGCCATCGGTGCCGGGGTCGAAACCATCACCATGATGCAGGACGGCAGCCAGAATACGACTCGGCTCGCCAACGCCGCCGCCGCCGAGCGCTTTCCGGGCCTCTACTTTCCGATGGGCATGACCGCAGAGATCGTGGCCGAGCGCTACGACATCAGCCGCGAAGCCCAGGACGCCTATGCGCTGTTGAGCCAACAGCGCTACGCCAAGGCGGCCGAACAGGGCCGCATCGCGGAAGAAATCGCGCCCATGAAGGTGACGCGCAAGGTGGTCCAGAAGGACAAGGATCCCTACGAAGAAGAGTTCCTGCTCGAAGTCGACGAGTGCAACCGACCCACCACCACCCTCGAAGGACTGAGCGGGCTCAAGCCCGTGTTCAAGAAGCCCGAGGAGGGCGGAACCGTCACCGCGGGCAACGCCTCACAACTTTCGGACGGCGCATCGTCGACCCTGCTCATGTCCGCAACCAAGGCCAAAGAACTCGGCGTCGAGCCCCTGGGCTTTTATCGGGGCAGCGCGGTAGCGGGTTGTGGTCCCGAAGAAATGGGCATCGGTCCGGTCTTCGCAGTGCCCAAGCTCCTGAAGCGCCACGGGCTGACGATGGCCGACATCGGCATCGTCGAACTCAACGAAGCCTTCGCCTCCCAACTGCTCTACTGCCAACGCGAACTCGAAATTCCCGACGACGTGCTGAATCCCCAGGGCGGATCGATCTCGATCGGCCATCCCTTTGGCATGACGGGGTCGCGCATGACCGGGAGCTTGTTGCGCCAGCTGAAGCGCGAGGGCAAACGCTACGGGATCGTGACCATGTGCATCGGCGGCGGGCAAGGATTTGCGGCGCTGTTCGAGGCGGCGTAGTTCGGGGGATAGTTCGGGGGAATTGTTCGGGGTACCCACGCGTCACATCTAGCAGCGACGGAAAGCGGGATAGAAGGGGAAGCAGAGGCAGATGAAATTCGACAACCGCGTCACGAAGATGTTGGGGGTGGAGATCCCGATCGTACAAGCGCCGATGGGCTGGATCGCGAGATCGCCACTCGCCTCCGCGGTTTCCAATGCGGGGGCGATGGGGATCATCGAAACGTCTTCCGGGGAACTCGACGCGATCAAAGAAGAGATCCGGAAGATGAAGGACCTCACGGACAAGCCCTTCGGTGTGAACATCGCCCAGGCGTTCGTGCGTGACCCGAGCATTGCCGAGTTTGTGATCGACCAGGGAATCAAGTTCGTCACGACCTCGGCGGGCAGCCCGACCAAGTACACAGCACAACTCAAGGCGGCGGGGCTCACGGTGTTTCACGTCGTCCCGACCCTGCGCGGCGCCCTGAAGGCAGTCGACGCAGGGATCGATGGTCTGATCGTCGAAGGGGGTGAAGGCGGCGGCTTCAAGAACCCCCGCGACGTGGCCACCATGGTGCTCCTGCCCCTGATCCGCTCCAAGGTTTCGGTGCCGATCATCGCCGCCGGTGGCATGCTGGACGGCTCGACCATGGCGGCGGCTTTTGCGCTCGGCGCCGAGGGGATTCAAATGGGGACGCGCATGGTCTCGTCCCTCGAGTCACCGGTTCACGACAACTGGAAGAACGCCATTGTCGAAGCGGCCGAGACCGACACCGTGTTTCTGAACCGACAGCACAGTCCGGGGCTGCGGGCCCTGCGCACCCAGCGCAGCGAATCCCTCGAGACGTTCGACGGCAACGTGATGGGTGAATTCGGGAAGAACATCATGGATCTCTACTTTGGTGGAGACATGGAGGCGGGGGTCGCGCTCACCGGGCAGGTCGCCGGTCGCATCGATTCGATCCGTCCCGTCGCCGATATCATCCGCGAGACCTCGAAGGAGTTCTTCGAGGTGATGGACACCTTGGCGGAGAACTATCTGCGCGGTTGAAAGCCGATCGAGTCGCTCGAACGTCTCAGACTGCTGCCAACTCGACCGCCGCGCTCCCCATCGCCTCGATCGTGTAGTCGATGTCCTCGTCGCTATGGGCCGCGGAAATGAAGAACTTCTCGTGGGCCTTCACGATCCCCCGGTCGAGCAAAAGGTCGATGAACTGCAAATTGCGCCGGGAGTCGGCCTTGAGGGTCGAGCGGTGGTCGACCACGACTTCTTCGGTGAACCAGGGCTGGAACACCGTGTCCTCGCCCATCACCTGTGCCGGAACCCCTGCGCTCTCTAGCGCATCGACCAGGCCCGCCCTCAGTCGGCTTCCCCTGCGCCCGACGGTTTCGTAGAAGCCGGGCTTCTTCAACTCTTCGATGATCGCGAGGGCGGCGCGACAACAGATGGGGTTGCCGCTGAAGGTGCCGCTCAGGCGCGCCCAATCACCGGTCAGCATGCGCATCGGCGAGGCCATGGACATCATCTCGCTCTTGCCACACAGAACGCCGAAGGGATGTCCACCCGAGATCGTCTTGCCGATGGCGCACAGATCGGGTGTTACGCCGTAGAGTTCTTGCGCGCCCCCCAGCGCCAGGCGAAAGCCCGTCACGACCTCGTCGAAGATCAGCGGGATCTCGAGATGGGTCGTGAGCTTGCGCAACTCCTGCAGGAAGCCCGGCCTGGGCGGAATCGTGCGATGCATGGGTTCGACGATCACGCACGCCAACTCGTCCGCGTGTTTTTCGATGATGGCGCTCGAGGTTTCGAAATCGTTGTAGGGCGCGATCAAGGTTTCGCTCTGGGCCGAGGCGGGAATCCCGGCAGAGTCTACGTGGGCATCGGGAAAGACCAGCGGGGCATCCGTCCACTGGGTGCTCATCAGCGCCGCATCCCCCATGCCGTGGTAGGCCCCCTCGAACTTCAGGATCTTGTCGCGCTTGCGAAACGCCCGGGCCACCCGCATGGCGTAGAACGTGGCTTCGCTCCCCGAATTGTGAAAGCTCACCTGTTCGGCACACGGGACCGCCTTGACGATCTCTTCCGCCAACTCGATGGCGGGTTCACTGACCATCAAATACGAAGTGCCGCTCTGGAGTTGCTGTTCAACCGCTTTCAACACCGCGGGATGCGCGTGGCCCAGGAACATCGGCCCGGAGCCCAACAAATAGTCGATGTACTCGTTGCCCGAGCAGTCGGTAATACGCGCACCCCTCGCCTCTTTGATCACCATCATGTAGTCCGGGTTGTACGACGCGTTCCGCACTCCGCTCGGCAGATAAGTGGCGCACTTCTCGAGCAGTTCCGCCTCGTGCTCGGTTCTCGGAAGTTTTTTGAACGTCATGGGCTGTCCACCGTGTCGGATCTTCAAGTTTTCACGTTGAAATGGCTGATGTACTTCGCGAACCGTTCGAGCATCTCTTCCCGGCTCACCGTGATGGCGTCGAGGGAATGGGCGTGCTTGCCGTGCTTCTCCTGGGGGTTGTCCTCTTTGTGGGCCCGCAGGGCCGACTCCCCTTCCGGCGTCCAATCGATGCCGAAGTGCTTGTAGATGCTCGCAGCCGACGCCACGGGATCTGCGACGAAGTCTTCGAAGTAGAGATCGTAGAACTGCGCTGGATCCCGGCTGCGCCTCACTTCAATCGCCCGCTCGACCGCGGCGGCCCAGAGTTCCATTTGCTCGCGCACGATGTCGTCGGGATCGATCTCGTCCGAATTGATCGCGCGAAAGCCGGCCAACAGGCTCGCGTAGGAAGACATCACGTTGGATGGATCCCGGTGGGTCCAGATCACCCGAGCGTCCGGGTAGACCTCGAGAAAATGATCCAGATGCTTGATGTGAACGGGATACTTGAGCAGCCAGGGCATGCCTCTGCGGGTCGAGCCGATCAGCTGCAGCAATTTCTTGTGCCGGCGGTAGGTCTCCACCAGGTTGGCGTTCTTGTACCAGTTGATGAAGTGGGGCACCCGCAAGCCGCCTTCCCAGAAATCGTCGGTAAAGGTGTGGGCCATCAAATGCCCGCACTCTTCCGGCCAGTCCGCGGCCATGAAGTGCACGGCCTTCAGTTTGGGATTGATCTGCCACATCATGTCGATGTTCGACTTGGAGGTCTGAAAATCTGGATGCGCTTCCCATTCCGCGTTGGGCGGCCGGGGTTGAGGATGCTCGGCCAGCCAATACGGCAACGACTGACGGTTGGGATCCGCAGCCAGCAGGTAGTGCAGCGCGGTGCTGCCGGTGCGAATCAACCCGGTGATCACCAGCGGACGTTCGATCGGGTTGTCGAAGATCGTCGGGTCGTCCTTGAAGGCCTGTTCCGAGAGCAAGCGCCGCTTCAACACGTGAACCAACTTCAAGCGAATCGAGAACTGCCCAACGGGAGACAGACCGCAGCCGATATCGTATTGCTCGAGCAGAACCCGGAGGCCCTCGAGATAGTGGGTGTCGCCGAAGTCTTCGAGTCCGGTTTGTTCCCGCGCGATCTCGTGCAGCGCCTCGGTCCAATCTACACACTTTTTGATTTGGTCTAGACGTTCCACGCCGATCTCCTCGTTACAGAACTCCGATGGCTTCGAGTTGCTTGCGGTGAAGGTTGGAAACCGGGTTGTCGATCTCGAAGTTGGCTTCCTGAGGCATGACTTCGTAGTGCTTCATCTGCCTGCCCAATCGGATCAAGATCACCGTAAAGCGCATCCCGGCGAGAATTTCGTAGTACGCGACGTGTTCCGCGCTGGTACCGCTCAGTTCGACGTAGCGTTCGATGGTTTCCTCGCGGTTCAAAAACCCGGGCAACTGCGGGTGGCCACTACCTTCGGTGTGATAGCGGCTGAGGAAGAGCCCCCAGGCGAGATCCATCATGGGATCGCCCAGGCGCGCCATCTCCCAGTCGATCACCGCAGCGCAACGCGGCCCCTGAAAGATCATGTTGCCAATGCGCGCGTCGCCCCAGACCAGAGTCGGTTTTTCAGGTTCCGGCGGGCGATTGTCCCGCAGCCACACAAGCGACGGTCCGACATGAGGATGGCCGCCCTCTGGATAGGCCCAGCGGTAGAAATTTTCGTAGTAGGCGAGTTCCTGATCCAAAGGTGACTCGCCGAGATCGGGTTTGGCCAAAAAATCGAGTTTCAGTTCGACGGGATCGAGCGCGTGAACTTTTACCAGAATGTCGATGTAACCGTTCCACAAGGTCGACTGGTCCTCGGGACTCATCTCTTTGAGCCAACCCTCCGCGGTATAGGCAGGGTTGTCTGCGGGACACAGCCCGTCAATTTTCTCCATCACGTAGAAGGGGTCGCCGATGGCATCGCCCGTGCGCTCTTCCCACAACATGGTGGGAACCGGAATCTCGGTATTGCGCAGCGCATGCATGATCCCGTACTGGGACGGCAGGTCATACTCCGGAAACAACTGAAACCCGCTGGGCTTGATCCGGGCGACCAGGCCACGCGTGTGATCTTCTCCGCCCGACCGATAGCGGAGGTCGAAGATCAAGGTGTCGCTGGAAAACCCGGTGCCCCCGGGACCCCCGACCTCACCCACCTCGATCCCACTCGCATCGTCGGGGAGTACGCTTGCGAACCAGCTTTCGAGTCGACTGCGGAGTTGTTCTAGATCTCTGCCTAATGGCGCGGGCATGGCAGCGCCTCCGGGTTGAAACTTTGATAGACCGCCAGATTCTAGGCATTCGCCGGGGCGGAAGCGAAGGCCCAGCGCACTCGCGTTCCCGACGATTGCGCCCCAGCGCGCCACGACGCTAGTCGAGGGAGTCCCGCTCGATCGCCCCAGCGGGATCCAGGCGAAAGTGCATCCCGTCTTCGCCGAGCACCACCGTGAGATCTCCGGTCTCCCCGAGCTCTCGCATGAACACCCGGCGCGCCATGAAACTCGGCACCGGAGGCACTAGATGGCTGAACACCAGCATCCGGACCCCCGCTGTGCGAGCTACCCGAACCGCTTCCGCTGGAGACGTGTGATAGTCGAGCACGTCTCGCGCCAGATGTGACTGCCGAGCCAGGCCGCGATCCGCCAGCGCCCGGCTCATGTTGCCGACGATCTCCTTCTCGAGGACCTCGTGAATCAGCAAGTCCGCACCCTTCGACGCCCGAGCGAGATTGGGCGAATAGGCCGTGTCTCCACTGATCACGACAACCCGTCCCCCGTACTCGAAGCGGTAGCCGACGGCCGGGGCC
>SMVB01202401.1_pt1 | contig 12217 bp, 10 predicted proteins | sample 2456461 | NCBI WGS metagenome assembly SMVB01 (sample SAMN11095934, study PRJNA526329) | marine sediment metagenome | biome: Marine sediment; feature: Surficial sediment; material: Deep marine sediment; isolation source: Hadal surficial sediment | place: Pacific Ocean | collected 2014-05 | depth...
ACCTCCTGCATGTTTCCACTGGCGGCGAGCATGTCCGCAACGGCAGCGGAGAACTGACTCAATGTTGCGGCGGCGATCAGCGGCACGGTCAGCAGCGCTGCGGCGACGCCGACCAGCGCGATCAGGCTGTTGTCGTCATACTGGCCATTCAAGCTGTGCACCACGGGCAGCGCCAACGCCACGAACAAGATGTAGACGCTGGTCGAGATGATCTGCGACCAGCGCGAGGCGCGCACGCGCGTATCCGCGTCGAAGACTGCGCCAAGATAGCGAGGCGTCTCGAAGCCCTGGACGACGATCAGGGTTCCGGCCACGATCGTGACGACCTCCCACGGTGTATGCGCCAGAGCCGTGGGCCAGGTCACGCCCGCGGCCGACCGCCAGGCAGCCAAGTCGTAGTGCCCGAAGCCCACCAGCAGCAGTACGATGATGAGCAGCGTGACGTAGAGCGCCCACTGCTCGAGCGCCTCGAGCACGGTCAGTCCGCGGATCATCCCGACGGCGGTAATGACCGCGATCACTGCGGTGGTAACGAGGTTCTCGTTGAGCTCGGTATCTGCGTGTAAGCCGCCTAGCACGAAGGCGGCGAGGATGTGGACGTAAAGACAGACGGAGATCACGTAGGCGAGCACCAGCGCGAGGTCCGAGGCGCGCTCGAGCGAAAGCGTGGCCTCGGGCGGGTCGCCCGCGAGGACGGGCTCCGCGTGCTTGATGTTGAAGCGAATCACGCTGCCTACCGCGTAGGCCAGCGCGCAGACGCCCGCCATGACCAGCACGGACCAAGCGCCCACCACACCCGCGAGGATCGGAACGATGATGAGGAATCCGCTGCCGAAGATCGAGGCCAGGGGTGTGCTCGTCGCTTCGATGAGTTTCTTCACGGAACGTATGCTATCACCGCGATATCTTCGGCGGTGGATGTCTCTACCGAGCCAGACGGTTCCACACCGGCTGGTGTGAATCGAGTAGGATGCTCCACGGGCGGAAGCGGGGACGTTCTTGAATATTCAAGCCCGGCCAGCCCGCGATCGTTCGCCTGGGTCGGGGGCTTGAATATTCAAGAACGTCCCCGGAGACGGAGACCCGAGGAGGGCCGCTGATGCATCGCGGTGTGTCTGCTGGAATCCGGGTATTGCGCGTCATGCTGCTCGCGGCCTGTTGCCTGGGTGCGAGCGCGCCGAATCCCTCCTCCCGGCGACTGCTCGACGGCCTTCCCCCCGAGCTCGTCGATCGGCTCTTCGAGAAAAAGTGGATTCTGCTCCAGCAGATCGACGCTGACGTGGCCAGCCTGAGCGGCGGCTACCTGATGGCCTACGTGATCTTCGATCAGCCCTTCGAGCGGACCTACGAGCTGCTCTCCCAGACCTCGCGCCAGGGCGAGTACCGCCCCGAGCTCTCGAGCGTCGAGACCATCGACCGCTTTCCGGACGGAAACCTCGACGAGCACCAGATGAAGATCCTGCTGATGAAGATCAAGTATCGGCTGCGCTACAGAACCGACCCGAAGCGACATCGGATCAGCTGGTCGCTCGACCCGGATTTCGACAACGACCTCGACCGCATCGACGGCTTCTGGGAGATCCATCCGCTCGATGACGCTCGGACCCTCGCGCGCCTGGGTACCAGCGTCGACATCGGTTCGATACTGCCCTCAGTGCTGCAGAATATGATCGCCAGCCGGAACCTGCCCAAGACGATCGAACGTTGTCGAGACTGGGTCAATGCCAACGGAGGCGACGAGTGAGACGACGGCCGATGCGAGGGCCGCAAGCGACGCCCCTGCACCAGCGTATGCTGCGCGCCGCCCTGCTCGACACGCACGTCTACGAAGGGGTGGAGGCCGACCGGTCCGCCACGGACCCGGCGAGGACGGTCGTGTTGCTGTCCGCGGTCACGGCCGGCATCGGTTGGAGTACCCCAGGCATCCTGCGCATCCTGGCCGTGATCCCGCCGCTCGCGGGCACAGTCTTCCTGATCTCGACTCTGTGGATGCTGGTCGCGATGGCGGTCGCCGTCCGCCAACCCCTCGACTACACTGGCACGGGTCGGGCCATCGCCGGGAGCGTACTCGGTTTTCAGATCTGCGCGCTGCTGCTGGCGGGGCCCTGGCCGTTCTCATTCGGGCCGAACACACGCCGCTTCCCCCGTGAAGGCCTGCCCGTAAGGTGCAGGGCTCGTCAATGGAAGCCCTGAGTTCTTACAAAGGAGTGAATGGAATGAAGATCCGTTGCCAGGCGAGCGCCCTCGCGCTCGTGTTTCTCGTTTCCCCGGCCCAGGCCGAGCTGAAGACGGCCGAAGAGATCGACGCCTGCTACCAGGCGAACTTCCCCGAAACCACGGCGATCCAGACGATCTCCATGAACGCCAAGGACCGGATCGGCGCCATCACGACCACGAAGTCGACCCTCTGGTGGAAGAAAATGGAGGACGGCAAGTCGAATGTGATGATGCAGTTCTTCAAGCCCGCCGAGATGCGCAACGCAGGCCTGCTGATGCTCGAGAGTGACGACGGCACTGATATATTCATCTACCTGCCGGAGCTGGCTCGGGTGAAGCGGGTGACGAGCAGAATGACATCGTCGTCGATGTTCGGAACCGACTTCAGCTATGAGGAGTTCGAGCGGCTCCAGGGAATCGCGGAGAGCGCTCCCTCTGAGCGGCTTCCCGACGACACGATCGAGGGTCGTCCAGCCTATGTGTTGGAGACGAGGCCGGGGCCCGAAGACGACTCCGCCTACGAACGCATCAAGACCTGGATCGACAAGGAGACGTGCGTCTCACTCAAGTCCGAGTTCTACGAGCGCGGCGACAAGCCCCGCAAGGTGATGTTTGTCCGGACCGACAAGATCACCCGTGAGGGCAACCTCTGGGTGCCGCGCGAGATCGTGATGCACGACCACCGAGACGAGACCGAGACAGTGATGGTGGTCGAGAAGATCGAAATCGGCGTCGACATCTCCCGGAGTCGCTTCTCACAGTCCCAGCTGGAGAGAACGGGGCGATAGCGCCGCCCCCGGAGCCCGTCGCTTGCAGCGGCTGCTGACTTTCATCACCGATCACCCTGGCTGGGTGCTGGCGATCATATTGGCGATCACGGTGCTGTCGGTCACCCAGCTCGTCGACGTGCGAACCGGCGAGCTGCGGATCGCGTTCGATCCATCGACCAACGCCCTGCTCCCCCAGGACGATGACGGACGTCGCTTCTACGACTACGTGCGGAAGCTCTTCGGCAGCGACGAAACCGTGCTGGTGGCCCTGGTCGACGACGACATCTTCACGGTCGAGAATCTCGAGGCGCTCCAGCGGATGGCGAAACGCATCGAGATCATCGAAGGCGTTCACCACGTGCTGAGCCTCGGCAACGCCCTCAATATTCGCAGCGAGGGTGGCGACCTCATCATCGAGCCCTTCGTGGACGAGGTGCCGAGCGACCCGACCGAGCTCGCCGAGATCCGCCGGCAGGCCCTCGAGAATCCCATCTACGCGGGAAACCTCGTGTCGCGCGACGGCACCACGGCCGCGCTGATGGTCTACCTGATGGAGATGACCGAGGGCGAGTTCCTCGACCGCGGCATCGACCGCGAGATCGCGCGCATTGCCGACGAGGAGAAGGGCGATGCCGAGGTCTGGATCACGGGCCAGGCCTACGTGAAGGCCGAGATGAGCCGTACCCTGCTGAAGGACCTGCTGCGCACGGTCCCGCTGGCGGCGGCCGCCATGATCATCGTCGCCCTGATCTCGTTCCGGTCCCTTTTTGGGGCGCTGATCCCGTTGACCGGCGTGGGCATCGCCCTGCTCTGGACGCTCGCGCTCTTCGCGGCCCGCGGCCAATCGCTGAACGTCATCACGGTGGTGTTGCCACCGCTCATTCTCGTGGTGGGCTTTGCGTATTCGGTCCACGTCGTCGCCGAGTACTACGACATGATCCGTCAAGGCCACGCGCAGGGCAGCAAGCGCGAGACGGTGGGGAAGGCCCTCAAGCTGGTGGCATTGCCGGTGCTGCTCACTGGCGCGACAACGGGCGCGGGCTTCCTGTCCCTGGCGATCAGTCCCCTCACGGCGATCCGAGAGTTCGGCCTGTACGCTACCGCGGGTGTGATGATCACCATGCTGATCTCGCTCACGTTCGCGCCCGCGATCCTGTGCGTGTTGCCGGCCCCGAAGCGCCTCACCCGGAAGGCAGGGCCCGACGGATTCGAGCGCCTCGCGCGAAAAGTGGCGGCCTTTGCCGTGCGACGACGTGTAGCGATCCTGGCGACGGGCGCGGTGGTGGGCGTCTTCTCGGCTGCCATGATTCCCAACATCCACATCAGCACCGACATGGTGCGCCTCTTCGATCCCGAGAACCCCGTGCGCGTCCACTTCGAAGCGATCAACGAGCACCTCGAGGGGTCGGACGCAATCTACGTCGTGGTCGACACGGACTACCGCAACGCCTTCAAGGAACCGGTCAACCTCGCCATCATCGAAGAGCTCCAGCGCTGGCTTGAGGAGCAGCCCGACGTCGGCGGCACTACGTCGCTCGTCGACTATGTGAAGCTCATCCATCGGGGCTTCTACGACAACGATCCCGCCAAGCTCGTGATTCCCGAATCCAAGGAGCTCATCACCCAGCTGATGTTCTTCGGCGCGAACGACGAGATCGACAGCTTCGTCGACTCGCGCTACCAGACCGTGAACATCCTGGTGCGCTCGACGGCCATCGACTCCGCCAACGTCACCCAGCTGGTAGCCGTGATCGAGGCACGGCTCGAAACGCTTCCGCCTCATCTGACCGGCCACGTGACTGGCAACAGCGTCCTCATCAACAAGACCAGCGATGACATCGCCTACGGACAGGCCATCAGCCTGGGCCTCGCCTTCATCATCATCTACGGGATGCTGTGCCTGCTCTTCATGTCGTTCCGGATCGGATTCCTGGCGCTGATTCCCAACGCCCTGCCCGTCGTCGTCTATTTCGGAATCCTGGGCGTCACGGGCATCACGCTCAACACGACCACGGGCCTGGTCGCGTGCTTGGTGCTCGGAATCGCCGTCGACGACACGATCCACTTCCTGGTCCGCTTCAACACCGCCGCCAAGAAACTCGCCGACGAGGCCAAGGGCGTGGTCGAGGCCCTGTGGGCGGTGAGTCGGCCCGTCACCTACACGAGCGCCGCCCTGTGCCTGGGCTTCCTGGCCATCGGCACCAGCACGCTCCAAAACCAGCGTGAATTCGGCGCCTTGGCAGCCTTCACCCTGGGCTTCGCCTGGCTCGTGGACATCGTCTTCACGCCGGCCCTGGCGGCGCGCATGCGGGTCGTGACCCTATGGGACGTGCTGACCCTCGACCTCGGCGAGGCCCCGCAGCAGGCGATTCCACTGTTCCAGGGCATGAGCCAGAGCATGGCCCGGATTGCCGCCCTGATGACGAGCATCCGCCACTACCCGGCCGGCTACCAGCTCACCCACACGGGCGAAGAAGCGGAAGACATGTTCGTCGTGATCGAGGGGAGACTATTGGTCACGGTGCCCGCCAAGGACGGAAGCATGGAGGTCCCACTGGGCCGGGGTGACGTCGTCGGCGAGGTGGGCTTCTTCCACGGCAAGCGCTCGGCCGACGTCCGTGTCGCCGAGACCGCCACGCTGTTGTGCCTCACCCACGAGAATCTGGCCCGGCTCCAAAAACGCTACCCTCGGATCGGCGCCCAGATCTACCGCAACCTGAACCACGTGCTGGCGGACCGGCTGGCTCGTAGCACGGCCAGAACGCGCTAGTCGCAGCTGCTTTTCGGCCCCGGAGGAAGTTGTGATCGAGACGACCATCGAGAACTGGCACCGCTACATCCGCGGCGAATTTCCCGGCGGCCTGGACGAGCTGCTCGCCGAGGATGTCGTCTTCTATTCACCCATCGTCTTCAGCCCCCAGAAGGGCAAGGAGCTCACCAAGCTCTACCTGAACGCCGCCGGAGCTACGTTCGGAGACGGTGGAGGAGACGCCAAGACCTCGGCGGAGAAGCTGCCGTCGAAGTTCCGCTACTCGAAGCAGACCCTCACCGGAAATTGCGCGATCCTCGAGTTCGAGACCGAGCTACGCGGTAAGTACGTGAACGGAGTCGACATCATCACCTGCGATGACGAGGGAAAGATCATCGAGTTCAAGGTGATGATCCGGCCGCTCCAAGCCGTCAACCTGATGCATGAGTTGATGGCTTCGATGCTCGAAAAGATGAAGCCCCGCTGAAGCCACTCGCGTGGCGGCGTAACCGCGCGACGGCGACCCGGGGCGAGACAACAACTTCGGGGCCGGTACCTCAGCGATCGTCCGGGTCAGACTCGAGCACCACTCCGGCCGTTTGAAGCTCGACGATCCTCGCTTCGTCATAGCCGAGCAGCTCACGCAGGATTTCTACATTGTGTTCGCCGCGCCGGGGAGCCGGACCTCGAACGAAGTTGCTGGACTCAGAGAAGCGCGCGGCCGGCCGGATCACGGGTCGCGTACCACCGCGGCGATCATCGACCTGTACCAGGAGATTCCGCTCCTTTGCCAGCTCTCCGGTGAGAGCTTCGTGCAACGATACGACCGGACCGCAGGCGATGCCGGCGGCCTGGATGGCCGCAAGCAGCGCGTCGCGATCGGTCTGCGACGCCATCCAGGTCTCCAGGGTCTGGCGGCGCAATCGAGCCTTCTCGGCACGATCCGCCGTCGGTGGAGCCGGATCCTCGAGGCCATGCTGCGCTTCGAGTCGCTTCCACACGTGGCGATCGTCACCAGCGGTGGCGACGCGGCCGTGGGGCCCGGCGTCGAAAAGCGGATTCATGATGCGATCGTCCGCCTCGGGCAGCAGTGCCTGATTGGCCTCGGAATAGGATGTGAGCACGGCGTCGTACATGGGCACCTCCACGTGCTGGCCCTTCCCGGTGGCCGCGGCCACGCGCAAGGCGGCGAGCGCCGCGAACGCTCCGTGAAGGGCCGAGTGGGTGTCGGCGTGGGCATCGTTGCGCTGGGACACCGGATCACCGGAGTATTCGCTTTGGTCCGCCAAGATGCCGGTGACAGCATGCAGGATCGGGGCATAGGCCATGCGCGCACCCCAGGCGGAGTCGCTGCCGTAGCCGTTCAGTGAAACCAGAATGGCGCTGGGATTCACCGCATGAATGTCCTGCCAGCCGAGACCGAGCCGGTCCAGAACTCCGGGCCGAAAGTTCTCGATCACGATGTCTACCTGGCGAATCAGATCGAGTGCAATGTCGCGACCGGCCGACTGCTTCAGATCGATACACAGCCCACGCTTTCCCACATTGGCGAAGGTGTAGAAGGCCGACATGCCCACGTCGAAGGTCGGCGCGATCAATCGCACCTGATCTCCCTCAGGAGGCTCGACCTTGATCACCTCGGCACCCATGTCCGTCAGCAGGCGACCCATATAGGGTCCCGCCACTACGCGCGAAAGGTCCAAGACCCGAACGCCGTCGAGTGCGCCTTGGTTCATGTCAACATTCTACGCGCTGGCAGCGCTCGGTGGCGATTAGCGGAACGACCGCTCGAAGAGATCTTCGATGGCCGCTTCACCATTCTGCTTGATGAAGCGTGTACCCGTTCCGGTGAAGCGGGGCTGACTGATGACGGGAAGGGTGACCTCGTCCCACGCATCGCCGTTCCAGCGGTGCCAGGCGTCCCGGGTCTGGTCGAAGACGAAGAGGGGCTTGTTACAGAGCTTGGCGAATTCGGCACCCCAGCCGGTACCGCCCTTCACGGTGTCATCGTCCAGGATCTGTCCGATCACGAAGACCTCGAGGCCGTTGTTCACCTGGTGCCAGATGCTCTGGAGCACGCGGCGAAAGAGCGGCGTGTCGCGGTACTTCCGGTGCATGAGACGGCCCAGGTAGGTGAAGCTGACGTCGCCCTGTTTGAGTTCGGGCTCCGTGAGCACGCGGATACCGCGGGTCCGGGCGTCCTTGTGGCCCTCGAAAGTGAAGTTCACCTCGGCGATGCCGCGCCGCTGCGCGGCCGCACCGAAGCTGGCCTCGGCTCCGTTCGCGGCGCCGCTGTAGAGGATGCAGTTTTCGGGCTTCATGGGATCTCCAGACTGGGGGCGCGAGAGGATGCATCAGAGGGGAGGCACTTCGCTACCCCGCGGAATCAGGTGAGCGTCCGTAGCGGAAAAGGACACCTGCGCTCGATGCCCGGGCTCGAGCTTCAGCTTGCGGTAGGCAGCACGCGTGACGAGAGCAACCACCGGAACTCCGCAATCCAGCACGACGCGAATCGACGAGTCCGAAGGCAGGATGCGCACGACCGTTCCGACCAGGACGTTCTGGCCGCCCATCTGGCCCGTCGCGTTAGAGGCAACCGGTTCGGCGGCAGCCAGCATCAGGTCTTCCGGGCGAAGACACAGCAAGACGGACTGCCCCGGGGCAACGCTGCCTTGTACTTCCACTTCCACCTCACCAATGTCCACCCGCACCCGGTTGTCGCTGAAGTCCACGACCGTGCCCGGGATGCGGTTCTCGACACCCACAAAGCGCGCGACAGCTTCACTGGCGGGGCGTCGGTAGATCTCGTCCGGCTCACCGAGCTGGGCGATGCGCCCGGCTTCGAGGACAAGCATCCGGTCACCCATGACGAGCGCTTCGTTGCGATCATGCGTCGTGAAGATCGTGGTCACCGAGGTCTCGCCCAGGATCTCCTGAAACTCTGCCAGCAGTTCTTCGCGAGTGGGCGGGTCCAAGGCGGAGAACGGCTCGTCCAGGAAGAGGACATCGGGGTCCAACACCAGCGCACGCGCCAGGCTCGTTCGTTGTGCTTCCCCACCCGAGATGACGCGGGCCGGGCGGTCGCGCAGGTGAGCGATGTGGAATCGATCGAGCCAGGGATCCACACGCTTGCCGATCTCGCGCCCCGACACGCCACGAAACCGCAGCCCAAGAGCCACGTTGTTGAAGACGCTCATCCGGCAGAGCAGCGGATCCTGATGGACACCCGCCATGCGGCGGCGCAGCGCCAGTGTCCGCCGGCTTCGGAAGTCGACGGGCTGACCGTCGAACCAGACGCCGCCTTCGGTCGGAGGCGTGAGCAGTCCCAGGATCCGCATCAGAGTGGACTTGCCCGAACCGTTGTGGCCGACCAGGGTGATCGTCTCACCGCGCTGGATTGAGAAGTCGTCGACCTCGAGCACCGTCTCGTTGCCATACCTCATGACGAGGTCTCGCACCGCGAGGATGGGCTCGTTCACCGGACCACTCCACGCTGCTGAAACGCCGTCAGCGCCCACGTCACCGCGAAGGCGATCAGCAGCAGGATCAGACTCAGAGCGATGGCCACGTCGAACTGCCCCTTGCGCGTCTCGAGAACGGTGGCGGTCGTGAGAACCCGCGTGTAGCCCAAGATGTTTCCGCCCACCATCATGACGGCGCCGACTTCCGAGATCACCGCACCAAAGCCCGCCATCACGGCCGCCAGCATCGGCAGCCGCGCCTCCCAAAGGAGCATCCCCACCATCTGGGGCCGCGAGGCGCCCAGGCTCTGCAGCTGCTGGCGCAGCTTCGGGTCGATCTGCTGCACCGCCGCCAGAGTGAGACTCGTGATGACCGGCAGGCAGATCACGAACTGGGCGATGACGATGGCGGTCGGAGTGTAGAGGAGCTCCAGGAAGCCCAGCGGGCCGCTGCGCCACAGCGTAATGCTGACGAACAGGCCCACCACGACCGGCGGCAGGCTCAGGCCCGTATTGATGAGGCTCACCAGGAGGTTGCGACCGGGGAAGCGGGTCAGCGCCACCGTAGTCCCGAGCGGAACCGCAATCAGTAATGAAATCACCGTCGCCAGGCCCGAGAGCTGCAGGGAGCGAATCGCGATCCCCAGAACGCGGGGGTCTCCCTCGAACAGCAACTGGAGCGCGTGCTTCAGCCCGTCCCAGATCAGCTCCATGCCAGCCCTCCGAGCCTGTGCGACGCGACGTCTCTGTTAGGGCACTAGTTGTTGGGCGCTGCCGAGGCGACCGTGCCAGCGTCTGGGAAGAAAAGCGGCTGACCAAACTTGGCGACACCGAACTTCCCAATGACGGCCTGGGTATCCGGATCTCGGATGAAGTCGCTGAAGGCCCTGGCCCCGACGTTGTTCACTTTCGGAAACCTGGCCGGATTGACTTCGCTGACCGAGTACAGGTTGAGCAGCACTTCGTCGCCCTCCAACAGCGACGTCAGATCCAGCCTGTCCAGCATCGCCAGGAACGTCCCGCCGTCCACGAGGGTGTAGGCCTGCTTTTCGGAGGCGATCATGAGCGTGGCGCCCATGCCCTGGCCGGCCTCGATGTACCAGTCGCCGCTGGGCTCGATGCCGGCTGCCTTCCACAGGCTCTGCTCCGTGAAGTGTGTGCCGGAATTGTCGCCACGAGAAACGAAGGAAGCCTGCGCAGCTGAGATCCTGGCCATCCCATCGGAGGCGTTTTCGAGGCCCCTGATTCCGGCGGGATCGGACTCGGGCCCCACGATCAGGAAGTTGTTGTGCATCACGAGCTGCCGGTTCACGATCGAGCCGTCGTCCACGTACTTCTGCTCCTCGGCCGGAGCATGGGCCAGCAGGACGTCCGCATCACCGCGGCCACTCATCTTGAGCGCTTCGCCGGTGCCGACAGCAATGGTCTTGACGCGAAAGCCCGTTTTCTTCTCGAAGAGCGGGATCAGTTCATCGAGCAATCCGGAATCCTGAGTACTGGTCGTGGTGGCCAGGATCAGGCTTCTGGGCGGATCTTCCGCCTGCGCGATTCCGATCGAGATCACGGCGGCGAAGAACGCCACGGCTACGATGGCCCAGTTGCCCGGCTTCGATCGATTCATTCGGTTCTCTCCAGGCCATCAGTCGCAGCGTCAGGCGGATCATTATCGGACGCAGGGGGTGGGAAGACTACCCGATATTCTGCCAGGTCCGGCACCGCTCCCCATGGCTGGGGATCCACCGCCCCTCCCTGACCGGGTACGGGATGGTGTGGCACCGGGAGGCATCGACCCCCGAGCACGACGTCCGCCGAGATCGCAGTACACTTCGCAGCAGAGGACGCCCACCCCGTGCCCTCGAATGCCCCGGCTTCGCACCGGAGCGGCAACGACCCGCCACCGCCTAGCCATCCGAGACGGAGAACCATGACGAGCCATTCTGATTTGATCGGGACGGCACAGGCGCCGGAGGGCCTGGGCTTCGACCCTGACTCGCTGCGAAAAAAGTACCGCGAGGAGCGGGAAAAGCGGATTCGTCCGGATGGCAACGAACAGTACGTCGAGGTCAAGGGCGAGTTCGCTCACTACCTTGACGATCCCCACGTCGATCCCGGCTTCACGCGAGACCCGCTGACAGACCAGGTCGACGTGGTCGTCATCGGGGGTGGCTTCGGGGGGTTGCTGGCCGGGGCGCGTCTGCGTGAGGCCGGCGTCGAGGACATCCGCGTGATCGAGAAGGGCGGTGACTTCGGCGGCACCTGGTATTGGAACCGCTATCCGGGAGCGCAGTGCGACATCGAAGCGTACATCTATCTGCCGCTGCTCGAAGAGCTCGGATTCGTCCCCAAGGAGAAGTACACGCGGGCGCCTGAAATCCTGGCGCACAGCCGGGCGATCGGCAAGAAGTATGACCTCTACCGCGACGCCTGCTTCCAGACGGAAGTCACCGAGATGCGGTGGGACGAAGGCAGCGCCCGCTGGATCGTCACGACGAACCGCGGAGACGTGATCAAGGCTCGCTTCGTGTGCATGGCGAACGGGCCCCTCAACCGACCCAAGCTGCCCGGAATCCCGGGTGTCGACAGCTTCAAGGGCCACACCTTTCACACCAGCCGCTGGGACTACGCGTACACGGGCGGAGATTCGGAAGGCAACCTGACGAAACTGCGAGGCAAGCGCATCGGGATCATCGGCACGGGTGCGACGGCCGTGCAGTGCGTGCCCCACGTCGGAGAGGCGGCCGAACGTCTCTACGTCTTCCAGCGAACCCCGTCCTCGATCGACGTCCGAAACAATCGCCCCACCGATCCAGAGTGGGCAGACTCCCTCGAGCCCGGCTGGCACCAGCAGCGAATGGACAACTTCAACATCCTCGTTTCTGGCGGCTTCCAGGAAGTGGACCTCGTCAACGACGGCTGGACCGACATCATTCGCAAGCTATTGGTGATGGTGAAGTCGGACGAAAACAAGGACCTGTCACCCAAAGGGCTGGCACACAGCATGGAGATGGCGGACTTCGAGA
>SMVB01280562.1_pt1 | contig 12217 bp, 6 predicted proteins | sample 2456461 | NCBI WGS metagenome assembly SMVB01 (sample SAMN11095934, study PRJNA526329) | marine sediment metagenome | biome: Marine sediment; feature: Surficial sediment; material: Deep marine sediment; isolation source: Hadal surficial sediment | place: Pacific Ocean | collected 2014-05 | depth 0-1...
AACTCCAACATCGGCATCGACCTTGCGAACGATGGCGCGACGAACAACGGGGCCAATGGCGTGACCGCGAACGATGCCGACGACCCGGATCCGGGCGCTAACAATTTGCTGAACTTCGCGGTCATTACATCTGCGATAGATACAACGGGCACGCTCAATGTGGACTTCGATCTCGATGTGCCGGCCGGCAGCTATCGAATCGAATTCTTCACCAATCCTTCAGGTGCCGACGGCACCGGCAATGGCGAGGGTGAGACTTACCAAAGCACCGTAACCATTGTGCATGGCGGCACGGGTGTCGAATCTTTCAGCCATTCCTTTGCGGGCTCTACCGGTGACATCCTGACGACGACCGCGACCGAAGAATTCGGCGGTCCTGCCTACGGCGCCACATCGGAATTCAGCGCCGCATTCACGGCGACTGGACTCACCATTGTCAAGCGCGCTTTCTGGCCGGATGGCACGCCGATCCCATCCGGCGTGGATATTCCGAGCGGCGTGGAATTCAAGTACCTGCTGTACATCAACAACACGGGCGCAGGCATAACCGATGTCAGCGTACGCGATGTGCTCGACCCGGCGTTCTTATATCAGACGCCGTCCATCCAGGTGGACAACTCGGTATTGGCTTGTGCACTGGCTACCTGCGATCCGGGCGAGGAAGCAACAATTTTCACAGCGGTCGATGGGGCCACTGTCTTGTCCGACGTAACCGGTGACGACGTCGTGAGTTACGGAGCATTGACCATCGATGCCGGCGACGAAAACGCGGCCAACGCGCAGTTGAACATTCTCGCTAATCGCGTCTGGGCCATTTTGTTCTCGGTGAAGATGCCATGACACAAATGAATTTGATGAATACGTACGAAGGCCTGCCCGTTTTGGGCCGGACCTTATTTTAGAAACCGGGGTGAGGACCCCTTCAATAGGAGAAAACCTGATGAAACGGCAATATGAAAAAACGACGCAGTATTTTGCTGCACTCATGCTCGGAGTTTTACTGACTCTGGGATCCGTGGCGCAAGCCGCAGACAACATCGGTGCTGGTGATGTCGCAGGCGACACTGATGCGTTGACCAACTCGAACATCTTCCAGTTGTTCAGTAGTGGTCAGCTGGAATTGGTCAAAACCGCGTGGTTCACCGCCACCGGGCTGCCGATCACAACTGGCGCTACGCTGCCGGCCGGAACGCAGGTTGACTTCATGATTCACGTCAACAATAAGTCCGACCTGGTCATCAGCGATGTAACGATTAGCGATACGCTGAACGCGTTGTTCTCTTATAACGCAGCGACATTCATTCGTGTCGATAACTCAATCGATGAATGTGCGGCGCTGATTTGTGATGGGACTGAAAGGCAGGCCATCTACGACTCGGCAATTAACCCTGCAAATGCAGGAACGGATGCTGTTAGTGGCGCTGATTCCGTCAGCTTCACTGGCGGCGACACCGTTAATGTCGGTGACGAGAACTTTGCCAACTTGCAGCAAGATGCTGCTAACAACAAGGTGTTGGCGGTTGTCTTCACGGTAACGATGTTATAGCGGGATAGCGTTGAAACTGCCGTTTCAAGCATGACGCCCCGGTGGGCGCGACCCTTCGTGGTCGCTGCCCGCCGCGGCGCATCTGCCTGAAACGCACAACGCGACACTGTTAATGGTGCCGATTTCACCAGTAATTGGTGACATCGATGCGCATCGGAATCCGGTGTTAGAGCCGTGATTACGCGTAGACGATGGTCACCGCGATATAGACGCAAGCGAAAGCTTGCGGCGCTGCTGCGTGCACCTCCCGTTTCCAGAAGCAAAGCAAAGCTATTGACTAGCAAACGCCGAAAAGCCATAGCGTGGCTAACCATGCTGTGCTGGTTCATTAGTGGACCGGCAAGCGTGCACGCGGCCACGAACTCCGCATTTGCCGGAGTCGATGGCATCAACAACGGCACCATAATCAATGGTGACGGTACCGGAAGGGCTCGAATAGAAATCAACTCTGTTCAGCTCGCGCTGGTCAAAGAAGCAAGAGACCTGGCAGGCACGGTCTTGGCTCCCAATGCCGATGTAGACAGTGGCCAGGACATTTACTTCGTTCTGTATGTCGACAACATCACGGACTACGCCGCCAATCGATTGACGGTGCAGGACGCGATCAATGAAGCTCAATTCACGTATATACCAAATAGCCTGGAAACCACCAACGTTGCAAGCGGCTCCAATGCGGCCGCACGCTGGGCAGGCATCTGGACTCCGCTGACAGACGTTCTTGGCGGACCAGACGACGAAGCTTCCATTCTTGACAGCGGCGGTCCCGCGGGACCCGACCAATTGACCGTCGGCGACGTCGCCGGACAGGTCAACCAGCCGTTGGCAATACCCGCCCAGACACAATGGGTGATTCGATTCCGGGTGAGGGTCAACTGATGCGACGCCTCATCCAACAATTAGTTTTCTTGGTTTGCGTGCTGTTGCCGGGCATGGTCGGCGCGCAAGCGATTCAGAATTCGGCGACGGCCGAAGTCAACGCCTTGGGCCTTGACCTGTCCCAGGCAACGGTCACGCTGAACAGGACGGGCGCCGTCGATGCCACCCTGTCGACCGTAACCGTCGATCCACCGATCGTCCTCGCAGACGGTGTCGCGTTCAGCACCATCACTGTGACGCTTCTTGACAGCAATGGTATGCCACTCACCGGCTTGTCCGTGTCACTGGCATCAAGTCGTGGCGCACTTGATATTCTTACGCAGCCGCTGACGCCGACCGATATCAATGGCGTGACGACCGGCGAAATTCGTTCCAGCAATATCGGGATTACACAGATTATTGCGACGGAAGTCGCCGATAATGTAGTACTGAACGATCGACCCGACGTCATATTCTCGCTGGGCGAAGTCTTGCAGCTGACGAAATCGGTCAGCCCTGACCGGGCAACGGTCGGCGACATCGTTAGCTATTCGGTCGCGATACAGAATACGTCCGCAACAGTTATAAACGGTGTACGTATCGTCGATGCCGCATCGCCGGTTCTTGGCTATATCGGCGGCACCGCCAGGCTCGATGGCGTCACGATACCGGATCCTGTCGCTGGACCGCCGATGATATTCGACATCGGAGATATACCGGGACTCGCTGACACGAATGGCAACGGTGTTGCCGATCCTGGAGAGAGTGGCTACCGGATTCTTACGTATTCCATGGTCGTCGGCGCTGGCGCCCGCGTTGGCAGCTACACCAACACTGCCATTGCGGTGGACCTGTGCGACACCTGTGCAATTTCCCCGCCAGCGAGTGCCGAACTGGAAATCACCGCCAGCCCAATATTCGATCTTGGAACTGTGATCGGCAGAGTCTTCAATGACAAGAACGCTGACGGCTGGATGGACCCTGGCGAAGAAGGCATACCCGGCGCGATGGTGGTGCTGGACAACGGCGTCTATGCACTGACCGATTCGTTTGGCCGCTACCACTTCCCGGCGATCAAGCCTGGGCAGCGAATGGTCAAGATCAACCTGTTGCGAATTTCCGGCAATGCACATGCCACTACCGATGTCTTGCAGGTCCTCAGTATTACGCCTGGATTGCTGGCCAAAGCCAACTTCGGCGTGACCTATAAACTCGATACCGAATTCATTGGTGACAGCGGTGAGTATGGCCTGAAGATCAGCAAGGACAGCGCGACGCTCCCTGACAAGATTCTCGGAAGCGCAAGCGATCTGAGCTTGATTATCAACGGTGTGAAATTGGGCATCGCCAGCGGTGATGTCTTACTCACCAATGCCGATGCGAATTCCATTATTCACCTCGATGAAAAGGACGTCGTTGAACCGCTGAACTTCGCAATTCGAGCGCCCGCCAAGGTGAATTCGGTACGCAGTTGGGAACTGAATATCTGGCGTGATGGTGGCGACAATGTTAAGCGATTGACGGGCGTTGGTGCGCTGCCTGATCAGCTGCAATGGGATGATACCGACGAAATTGACGAAGTGCTGCTGCCAGGCTTCGTGTATTTCTACCAGCTTGAAATTGAATTGGAAAACACACGAATCACGAGCGCAAGACGCATGTTTGGCGTCAATCGAACGACGTCTATTGCACTTGAACTTCGTGGCGGCGCCTTTGTGACAGGTTCCGCAGACCTGACACGCCGCGCCAGGAAACTATTGGCCAACACTGCCAGGATCATGCACGAACATCCCAACGAGATCGTTCGCATATACGGTCATACCGACTCCGTCGGCACCCGCGCAGCCAATCAGATTCTTTCAGAAGCTCGTGCCAGATCGGCCTACAAGTATCTCGTAGAGGAACACGACCTGGCGCCGGATCGATTCGAAATTCAGGGTTTCGGAGAAGACCGGCCCGTCGCGAGTAATGACACGTCCACCGGCCGTCAGCTCAATCGACGCGTGGAAATCCACGGCGACTTGACCGAAGTCGAGCGCACTCGCATGTATGAAACGCGCACTAACGACATGCTTGTCGAGATGAACGGCATCGACGTGCCGCTCGATGCCCAGGGACAGTTTACGACGATATTCCAGTCCGACGATTCATCGTCCATCCGCATGCAGCTGACTGATGAAACTGGCCGCAGTGTGGACACAACAATTGCCATGCCTAACATTGAATTGTTTGCGCTGAACGAAATTGAATATCGAACGTTCGCGGCTGACGATCCACGACATTCGGATCCGAGCCAGAAGGTGCATGACGCCGCTTACTACTATCGTTTCGTCGGCCAGACTGACTTGGGCAATACCGTCAGGATTGACAACAACTTGATTGAGACCGATTCGGCGGGCCTGTTCCAGACACAATTGCGACTCACAGATGGTCACAACAGTTTCGTGTTAAGCGTACAGCACCCGAACGGGTTAATACGTTACGCCGACATACAACTTGTCGTCAGCACCAGTGAGAACGGGACTCCCATTATTGCAGTCGCGCCGATACCGAATCTTGTGTTGCAGCTACCGCCGCGAGGCACGCCGATGCGCAGTCGGAATCTGGTGGTACCTGGGTTCACCGAGCCAGGCAATGCTGTCAATTTCAACGGTGAGATGGTTGACGTATCCAGTGACGGCCGATTCACTGCCGCCGTGGCGCTGCAGCCAGGCCTGAATACGATAATCGTCCGAGTGACCGACCCTCGCGGGTTTGCCGGCGAAATTCAGCGCGACGTGATGTTCGCCGGTGACTCATTGTTCATCATGGCGCTGGCCGACGCCAAGATCAGCCAGATTCGACGCGAAGGCAATCTCCAGGCTGCCGGCGCGGACGAATTCGACGAAGTGAAAACGGAAGGCCGCATCGCACTTTATTTGAAGGGCACGATCCGCGGTAAATACCTGATCACAGCCGCGTATGACACCGGCACCAACGAAATTGGTGAGATGTTCAGCGACTTCGATGCACTCGAAAACGAACGTCTCATTACAAACATCGATCCGGATACCGTGTACCCGGTTTACGGCGACGACAGTACGATTGTCTACGATACCGACAGTCAGAGCAAAATGTACATCGCTCTCGAAGGGGAGCACCTGAACACGGTTGTCGGCAACTACGCGTTGAATTTCGATGATGCTGAATTCACGACGTACCAGCGTACGTTGCACGGTCTCCACGCTTCCTACAATTCGACAGCAACGACAACGGATGGCCGATCGAAAATGGAAATCGAGGCTTTCGTCGCACAAGTCGACCAGGTGGCTGTTCGCGACGAAATCGCAGCAACCGGCGGCTCGCTGTATTTCCTCAGCCACACCGACATCATCGAGGGTAGCGAGCAGGTAACACTGCTGATACATGATCAGCTCACCGGCCTGCTGTTGCAGCGGATTACGCAACTGCGCAACGTGGATTACGACATTAAATACCGTGAAGGTCGAATCTGGTTCCGACGACCCATCTCCAGTGTTATCGATGACGGTAGTTTGATCGGCGCCAACTTGTTGCGTGGCAATCCAATAACCGTGCAGGTCGATTACGAAACAACGGTCACCGGTCTGAGCGCTGGCGTCCAGGGTGCACGCTTACGCGCGCGCTTCGTAGACGGGCAATTGACGCTTGGCGCTACCCACATCGAGGATGATCGCATCAGCAGCCAATACACGCTCGACGGTTTCGATGCCGAGATACTGCTGGGCTCGACACGCCTCGTTGCCGAATATGCCCAGTCCGTGGGCAGCGATTCGATGATCTATCGCAGTAACGACGGTGGGCTGCTGTTTGCCCAGGTCGCTGCGGCGCCCATGCAGGAAGGCAAAGCCTACAAACTGGCTGCGGAGTTTGATATCGGCGACTGGTTCGGCAAACCCGACCAGTTGCTCGGTAGTGCCTATTACAAAAACCTGTTCGCCGGATTTGTATCCAACGGTAATTTCTCTGTTAACGGCGACACGCAGTTCGGCGCATCATTTAGCTACCAAATGAACGAGCACAATTTGTTCATGATGCGATTCGACGAGCAGGACAGAGGTCTGAACCTGACCTCGTCTCAAGCATCGTTGGGTTGGAAGTATCAGCGCAATAAACTGGGTCTGGAAGCAGAATTTCAGGACAAATCTTTCGACGATGCCACGCTGAGCGGATCCATCGGCGCTCTGCGCGCAGCGTATCACTGGTCTGAGCAGCTAACTACATCGCTCGAACATCAACAGGCAATATCCGGTGAGCCCAGATCCCAGTCGGCAGCCGAAGTCGAATACTCACTGCGTGAAAACTTGTCGTTGTCCGGGCGGTACGTCATGGGCAGCGACGGCGACGCCTGGCAGGCCGGTGCCACCTGGGACACGCCGTATGGCCGGTTGTACGCACAACAAGTTGTGCCCGAAATGCAATCGGCTGGGGCAGGCGAAAGAACGCTTCTTGGCGCCGAAGCACCCTTCGGCGCGGGCGGCACTATATATACAGAGTATCAATGGGATCACTCAGGTCAACAGCGCGGCCTGCGTTCGCTGGCGGGCATTCGCCGAGACTGGCGAATCACCGAGGGGCTGTCATTGCTGATATCCGGAGAGCAGGCAACGCAACAGCTCGTCGCCGGTGGTGAAAACGAACAGCTCGCGATCGTCGGCGGCGTGAGCTTCGACCGCAATGGCATCAAACTCAGCAGTCGCAACGAATTTCGCCAGCAACATGGTGCGATCGAGCTGGACCAGTTCGCATCGTTCAACTACGGCGAGCTGAAATTGCGATCCGGTCTCACGATGCTCGGTGAATACCGCGTGAGCATCACGGAAAACAGCTTGTTTCCCGACCAGTCGACCTTCTTCGAAGAGGCGAGTATCGGTTTTGCGATACGCCCGACGGAAAATGACCGCTGGAACATGCTGTTCAAGTTTACGCATCTCGATAGTGAGGCGACACCAACACAAATGGATAGTCGCTACGACGACAGCACGTCAGACCTGATATCGGCAGACTGGTCGCTGCAACTTACGCGGCGCATTGAATGGGTCGGCAAGCATGCTCTGAAGACTAAATTGACGAGACTGGATCAGTTGACTGAATTGGAAACCAATACGTCACTGACTATCCAGCGTCTGAATTTCCGCCTGCCCTGGAACCTCTCGCTTGGCACCGAATTCAGGCGACTTGAGCAGAAAGAGGCTGGTGACGAGCGATCGGGATGGTTGGGCGAATTGATGTGGACCGGGTTGGACCACGTCGGCCTGGGTGTCGGTTACAACTTCACCGATTTCTCCAGCGACCTTCGGTTTGACAGTGATTACTCAGAATACGGTTGGTTCCTGCGCATTCAGGGCCGCTACTAGGAATGACAGTGACGATGAACGATAGCGAACAGAATACTGAAAATCGCAATAGCTCTAGCAAAGAGCGGCGCCGAAAAGTGATGGTGTGGATAACGGAACTTGGCCTCGTAGCCGGCTGTGTTGCCGTTTTCTTCTCCTTCCTCGTGGCGTTGATCGGTGTGTATTTTCCGCAAGGCAGTACCTTGGTCGGCGAGCGAATAGGCGAGTCGTTTGCCTCCCTCCTCGACACAGACGATATCGATCTCCGGGTCGATTCACAGGCCTCCGGGAAAGAACACTTTGCCGCGAAAATCATCAGGATGCAACGTCGGGTTCAACGACGCGGCGGACGGTCTTTGGCCTGGACCGACGCACAACTGGGTGACAAATTTATACAAGATGATGCTGTGCAGACCTTTGCCCGATCGACAGCATTGCTGGAAATTGGCAATACCAGTTACCTGACCGTCCACGAAAATTCCTTGGTTGTCTTTAACCGTCAGGAGGCCGATCCTTTCCTGGGCGGCCAGGAAACCGTCATGCTTATGATTGAGGGTGAACTATCCGGGACGATTTCCAGCGACGACGCGTCGGAATTTCAGTTTGGCGTCAATTTACCCAACAGCGACGTAACTCTTCTGGCGCAAAACCCCGGCGACGAAATCGAATTCCAGATCACCATTAACGACGACCAGTCGACCACAGTGAATTTGCACAGCGGCATCGCACAGATAATGGGGCGCGACGGCAAGATCAGAACGATAACCGCCAATGAATCCGTCACCATCGATCCTACTGGCATGACTTTTCGCATCAGCGAAGTTCCACCCGCGCCGACAGGAATCGGTCCAGCGAACAATACCGTTGTCACCTACCGCAACGTACCGCAGGAAATTCGCTTCAACTGGGCCTCCGTCGAACTGGCCGACCGCTATCACGTTGTGATAGCTCGCGACCCCGAATTTTCAGACCGCATTGTCGATGACGATGTCATAGGCACAGAATTTACGCATGGTGCACTCGGGCCCGGAACATACTACTGGCACGTTCGCAGCCGAATCGTCTGGGCGCAGAGCGCCAAGAGCGAGACTCACCAGATACGTGTACTTCAGGATCTTGAAGCACCTCTGCTGGAACTGAATCCACCGGCCGATACTGTGCTAGCTGGTGTCTGGCGCCTGACGGGACGAACGGAGCCCGACGCATCGATATTCGTCGATGGAGTTCCTGTTGAACACGAGGCTGGCCGCATCGACCAGGAAATCGAGCTGCAGCGTGGCGTAAACATTATCACCGTCAAGGCGATGGATAGCGTTGGCAATTTGAACTACGAATCACTCGCAATACATGCGAAATGAAAGGTACAAGGACCATGAAAAAATTCTCATTCCCGATTCGACTAAAAGTGCTCCTCACTGTTATGGCGATGCTGATGCTGGTAGTCGGCGTCATCACGTCAACAATGGCGAACCTTTTTCATCAGGACAAGACCACGTACGTTCGCGATTACAGTGCGGGTATAACTGAAGACATCACAACCGGCATGCAAACAATATTGGGCGGTTACGTGAGTGCCACGCGAGTGCTTTCGGAAATCCTCTTTGCCGATTATGTCGACCCCGCGTCGAAGCATAAGCTCATCAAACCGCTGTTCGCCGCATACCCGGAGTTACTCGCATTGGTATCAACGAGCATCGATGGTCAGCCGGTTACTCTATACAACGCGACCGCGTTGAAGAAAGAAAGTATTGAGTCGGACGCTGTTATGAAATTTGCGCCTTACGGAGCGCAACAGGTAGAGAACACCATAAAGATGCGAAGCGCGACCGTTGATTCTGGCCAACAGGTCGTCACGCTCACAATGGGCTACCTGGTTTCTGGCGAAGAAGAGGCGCGCGCCGTTGTGGCTGTTATATCACCGGCGTTGTTCAAGCAGATTCTACAGCGCGCCGGTGCATTCGACGCCGTGCTGCTCGACGCGGATCAAGAGGCCCTGGTGACTATCGGTCGCAGTGGCGCAGACGTGCAGTGGGCTCGTCAGGCCTTGGAACATTTCCCCGAACTTGGGCGCAGTAGCGTCGTTGAATACGAGACCGACAATGGCAAATACATTGCGGGAGCCAGCAAGATTGGAGCCGCTGATATCACTGTTGTCACTCGAATTTCCGCAAGTGCAGCCTATCTGACGGCGAGGCAATTGCTGGACAACCTGGTAAAAGTCGGACTGGCGATCGTATTTCTTGCATCACTCGGTGGAGTCTTGGTATCGAGACGCCTTACCCGACCGCTTGAGCGTCTGTCCGAAGCTGTTCGCAAGGTCGCGAAGGGAAACTTTGACGTGAATGTTGATATTCATTCCAATGACGAAATCGGACAGTTATCGAAGTCATTCAACGAAATGGCCGCCGAACTCAACGTTCGTGAGCAATCACTAAGAAAGGCACAACTGGCTCTCGTGCAGTCGGAAAAAATGGCCGCCGTTGGTACACTGAGCGCGGGGCTGGCGCATGAGGTCAAAAATCCGTTGTCGGCAGTGTTGGGATACGCTCAGTTGGCGAAACGTAAAATTTCAGATCCGGAGGTGGTCAAAGGACATCTGGATATCATCGAGAGCGAAACGCGGCGCTGCAATGATATCATTGGCAACTTGATGCAGTTTTCGCGGCAGGGGAAAGGCGAGTTCAACGAGATTTCGATCAACGCTGTGATTGAAAAGTCAGTCGGCATCGTCGATCACCAAATGTCGTTGCACAAGGTTCGCGTAACTACCGATCTCGCCGAGGATATTCCACCGCTGCTCGGAAACGCCAATCAAATACAGCAAGTCCTGATGAACCTGGCAATCAACGCCCAACATGCGATGGGAGAGGAAGGCGGTACTATCAGCATCAAAACAGAGATCGATGAAGCAACAGCGTCGGCGTTGATCACCGTGGACGACACGGGCCCGGGCGTTCCTGATGACGTGGCCGCGAATATATTCGAGCCTTTCTTTACTACCAAGGCGGCGGGTGAAGGTACCGGCCTGGGATTGTCGGTATCTTACGGAATCATTCAGGAGCACAAGGGGGCGATCCACGTCATGGAGGCCCCGGGTGGAGGTGCTCGTTTCGAGATTCGACTCCCGCTGAATGCGGCGCGTGATACAGGGGCGATGGACAAAATTTCCATGGAGTCCGCGTAATGAATATTCTTGTCGCTGACGATGAACCTGCAATTCGCAACCTGGTTGGTGAATTGCTCGAAGACGAAGGTCACACGGTCACACTCGCGGAAGACGGTAAGGACGCGCTTGAAAAATTCAATCGCGGCTGGCAGGAGATCGTGTTTAGCGATATACGCATGCCGAAAATGACTGGCATCGAGTTGCTTGGCGAAGTGATGCAAATAAATGAGAACACACAGTTCATCATCATGACCAGCCATGCATCGGTCGAAAACTCGATCGCAGCCCTAAAGCAGGGCGCCTTCGATTATATTATCAAACCGTTTACGGACCTTGACCTCGTCGTTGACACAGCGAACCGGGCGATCGCAAACCTGACTGCGATTCGCAAGCAACAATATCTGCTCAGCACGTTGAGCAGACAAAACGTCGAACTCGGCGACTTGAACAAGAAGTTCAGAGAAATGGCGATCCGAGATGGGCTGACTGGTTTGTTTAATCATCGTCATGCGCAAGATCGTCTAAATGAAGAGTATGAGCGGTCAAGACGATTTCAACGTAAGTTTTCGATATTGTTTATGGATGTGGATCACTTCAAATTCTTCAACGACAATAATGGCCACCAGGCCGGCGATGAAGTTTTACAGGCGATTGGACAATTAATGAGCAGCGTAGTCCGAGAGTCAGACATCGTGGCGAGATGGGGCGGCGAAGAATTCATCATCATTGCTGCGGAAACGGATGAGATTCAAGCGTGTGACCTGGCCGAGAGAATTCGAAACAAGATCGCAAACCACGCCTTTGCGCACGCCAAGAAACAACCGCTCGGCCTGGTTTCATTGAGCATCGGAGTTGCCACGATCTCGGACACGACTCAGGATGCACAGAGCCTGGTCAAACTTGCCGACGATGCCGTCTATCACGCAAAAGACCACGGCCGAAACCGAACCGTTTTCTGCGATGGTGCCGATCAGATGCGGCCTGTGTGACTCGGACTACCCAAGCGCAATAAACGAATATGCCCCTCGACGAGGGGTATATTCGTTTATTGGCGCGCCCGACAAGATTCGAACTTGTGACCCCTGCCTTCGGAGGGCGGCGCAAGCACTGAATCGCCGTATCAGCCCATGAACATCAATGAACAACGTGTATGCCGTCAGCGCCTATGGAACAGATTTAGTTCTGGTTTAAGGGAGTGTTTTTGTTCATCCTAACCTGAGGAGTTGAGATGAAACAGAGACCAGCAGGACGAGCTTCGTCGTCAGAAAAGATCATTCGTGATATCAGGCGCAAGAC
>SMVB01379699.1_pt1 | contig 12217 bp, 12 predicted proteins | sample 2456461 | NCBI WGS metagenome assembly SMVB01 (sample SAMN11095934, study PRJNA526329) | marine sediment metagenome | biome: Marine sediment; feature: Surficial sediment; material: Deep marine sediment; isolation source: Hadal surficial sediment | place: Pacific Ocean | collected 2014-05 | depth...
ACGATGCCGAACCCCCGTGCGATCGTCGAGAATGAGCTCGCCGACGGCTCCAAAGTCGGTACCGACGACGGGTACGCCGAGCGCGTAGGCTTCCACGACCACCATCGAGAACGTCTCGAACGACTCGGCCGGGACGACGATGAAGAGAGCCTCTCCCATCAGAGCACGGACCTCTGCGGTGCCCTGCCATCCCAGCCACTCGATGGACGACGTCGATCGGGCCGCAGCAGCCACCTCGGGAGCGAGAACACCGTCGCCAACGATCTTGAGAGTCACGTCGTCTCTCCCTAGAAGGCGCCAAGCCGAAAGCAGGGTCCTCACTCCCTTGGCCTCGGTCAACCGCCCCACGAAGGTCAGGTGTCGGCCGCTGCGGCGGCCCGGCGCCGGGGCCGGCGACAGCACATTCGGCTTGACCACGACCTTGTCGGGCCGCAGGCCGGCCTCAAGACACTTGCCGCGAGCGAACTCGGTGGGCACGATGAAGCGCGAGACCTTACTGCGCCACGTTCCGAGCATCCGATGGGCTACCTGCATCACCGCCACCGCGCCGCTGGCTGCTCGGCTGTCGCGGTAGCAGCGATGCACGACTCCAGGCCAGGAGACTCTCCTGCCCAGGCAGTCCTGACAGGGAGCGCCCTGGCGATACGGGGTCGGGCTGACACAGAAAAGCCGATGGTTGTGCAGAGTCTGCACTACCGGTACGCCCAGACGACTGGCAGTGTGATGAATCGACGCTGAGAGCAGCGGGAAGAAGTTGTGAACGTGTACTACGTCGTAGTCGCGCTCCTTCAGAATCGCGGCCAAACGGCGAGATGCGCTGGCAGACCAGGTCGCGCGCAGACCGACCCGCCAGGCTCCGAGCTCGCCGATGCGGTCGTTGTTCTCTTCGAAGAGATCGACCGAGCAGCCATTGCCGGCCAGCATGCGAACCTCGGCGTCCACCGCCGTTTGCTCGCCACCCGGCTTCTGGTATCGATTGTGGACGACGAGAACTCGCATCGGGTGTCGATCCCACCGTTTCCGCGAGAACGGCCTACTCAGGCTTCGAGGAGCCCGGACACCAAGGGGAGGTAGTGCTGCCGGAGCGTGATGACGCGATCCACCGCCCCCTGTTCCTGGAGTAGACGGCCTCTCGCCTCATAGCGCAGCACCTGGCCCTCCACCGGCTCGAAGCACTGCCCGTTAGGCGGCAACAGCACCTCGATCGACAGGTATTCTTCCGGCAAATCGGTGATCACGGCGCCGAGTTGTCTGCGCAGCTCGGTGTAGGTCTCGTCCCGATGGTGTCGCTTCGCCGCCACTTCAGCAGCCGAGAGCCGAACCTCGACCGCAGCGGCTGTCGATTCGAGAGCCCGCTGCACGGCGTATTCTCCTCCAGCATCAACAGAGGGTCGCTGATAAATCAGCGGCACTTTGAAAACCTGGATCTCCGAGAGATCCTCGATGGCTCGCACAACCAGCGGAAAGGCCAGGTCGTGCACCGGGTTGTAGAACTCCACAGCGTCGCACCAAACCTGTTCCGCGCCGACCGACTCGAGGCAGTCTCGAATCTGCTCCGCCACGTCGCAGAAGAAGCTCAGATCGTTGTCGAGCAAAGCACCGTAGAAACTGTCTTCGGAGTGATTCAGGAACGTCGCCTTGTCGAGGAGGCCGAGCGCCGACAGACCCTCGCGGGTCTCGGCCAGGCGCTGCTCGCCGCCGCCATCAGTCAGAAAGAGGGTGTTGGGCCGCACCCGCATCATCAGCCCGTAGATGGCGAGCTCATGGTTGGGATGACTGAACACAGCCAAGCGCCTCACCCCGGGTCGCGTGATGCTGTCGACTCTAGAATCTTCGGACATAGACCCCGAACTCCTCCGCTCGACCTGGTAGTTGTCGCGATGGACCCTCAGCCTACCCGACCCTGATCCCACCTCCAAGAGCGTCGGACGGCAAGCTTTCCCTCTTCACTGGAGATGCAATGAGTACCTTTGGAGATTACCCGACATCGTCACTTGAGTTCCGGCGCCGACTCGAACTGAAAACAGGCCTGGAGCCGGGCTCCGACCTCGACGAAGAGAACGAGCCTCTGACCGTCCTGGAAACCTCTCTTCCAAAGACTGCTCCGGTCCTTCGGGGCTCGGCGGACGAACGACGACTCGGAAACGACGAGGAGGCGCTCGCAGTCGTTGTTCCAGTGTCGCTCGCGAGCGATCTCGACGCCCGCGGCGAAACCCTCCAGGGTCTCCGGATCCGTGCGCAGCCGATCGACGAGGCGAGCCGCTCCGTGGATCGAGACTTCAATCTTCGCCGCAACCGCCGCGTTGACCTGCTCTACACGCCACACCTCGTAGCGGGCCAGGGTCTCTTCGTAGTCATCGGGATACGGGTCCCTGGCGCGGCCGTTCCAGGCCGGCGAGCCGCGAGCGGCGCCGATGTCGGCGTGGCGCTCCATGACAACGAGGATCGACCGGTCGAGCTCGACAGTGGGAGCCGACTTCGCCGCAGACACGGGAATCTCCATTTCCACCCTGCACGAGATCTCGTCATACAGCGTGAAGGGGCCTTCCCGATGAGCCCAGAGAAGCGGCTCGGCAATGTCCAAGCGCACCTCGATTTTCTTGCGCTTGACACTGATCTTGGCCACCCTCGCCAGCTCACCCTGTTCGAAGCGGTGGGCGCCCCTGCTCGACACCAGCGGACCGCGAACCTCGTTGTCGGTATAGGCACCACTGCAGGCCGAGTAGCTGTTCACCTGTAGCACGACCCAGGCACCGCGCCACAGCGCTCTGACCTCAGACTCGCCGGCACCCACCGCGGTCGCCGACAAGAGACAGACTCCCAGCATCGACGACAGCGTCTTCCCTAGACATCCACCGAGCGCCACTCCAATCCGAACGTTCTGCATGCGAACCTCCCTGCCCTTTAGCCTATCGGGTCGGCGGCGACCGGTTACGCGCCCAGCGGAAGGCGCCTCCCCGGAATGAACTAGGATGCCACGAGGATTCTGAGGACGAGGAGAAGCGATGAAGGGAGAGCTCGTATCGATCCACGTCTGCGAGAGCGCCGGCAAAGAGATGACCGAGATCCAGGAAGCCGAGCTCGTCGCGGGTAGAGGCATCGTCGGAGATCGATACTCCTCGGCGACGGGGACTTTCTCCGAGCAACTACCTGGGCCCGACCACGAGCTCACCCTGGTCGCCGCGGAAGAAGTAGCCCGCTTCAGCGAGTCGCTCGGACGCGATCTGGGCCCGGGTGAGCTGCGGCGCAATCTGGTAACGCGGGGCATCGAGCTCAACGAGCTCGTGGACCGAGAGTTCACCATCGGCAAGGCACGAGCCCGCGGCATCCGACTCTGCGAGCCCTGCGCCTATCTTGCGCGCCTGGTCGGCCCCGAGGTTCTGCCTGCCCTCCTTCACCGGGCGGGGCTGCGCGCCACGATCGTCGAGGGCGGCACCATTCGGCCCGGCGACTGCATCGAGACTCTGTAGCGATGAAAGTACTTCTGATCTCGGTAGCCGTCGTCGTCGCTCTTGCCATTGTGTTTGGAGTCGGCTGGCTGGTGGCGGCCACCGGAACGGGCCGTGTCGCCGACCTCGAATCTCTCAGCGATCGCGAGCGAGCCTTTAGCGAGCGCATGCGCAACGTAGTGTTGGTGGGGCACTTCACGGTTGAAGGCCGAGAGCAGCGGGACCGGTTGCCGGAACGGTACGAGATCGCGAGGGTCGAGAAGCTCGACGGTGATCGCTGGCGTTTCATGGCTCGGGTGGTGTACATGAGCGTCGACGTCACGATTCCGGTGGTGGTGCCCGTGGTCTGGGCCGGCGACACGCCGATGGTCTCGATTACCGATGTCAACTTGCCGGGTCTCGGCGAAGGCTTCGGCGCCCGTGTCCTCTTCTACGACGACCGCTACGCCGGAACCTGGGATCACGGCGAGTACGGCGGGCTCATGTTCGGCACCATTGAAAGTCTGCCCTGACACCGATCGCACCGCTTCGCAGGAATCGATGGGATGAAGGTCAAGGTCACGGCGGAGCGCTGGGAGCTGCGCGCACCCTTCCGGATCACTCGCGGTACCTTCCACTTCGCAGAGATCGTCGTCGTCGAGATCGAGAGCGGCGGCTTCCGCGGTCGGGGTGAAGCGGCGGGAGTGGACTACCATGGCGAGGACACGGAGGCACTGATCGCGCAGATCGAAGCCTTCTGCGGCCGGTCTGGGGAGGACCCGGACCGGGACTCCCTGCTAAGTGAGCTTCCGCCCGGCGGGGCGCGCAATGCTCTCGACTGTGCCCTCTGGGATCTGGAATCGAAATCCGCAGGGAAGTCGATCTGGGAGCTGGTCGGAATCGAGCCGCGAGATCTCCAAACTGTGTGCACGATCGGTATCGACACACCCGAAGCGATGGGCGCCGCTGCTGCTGCACTGCGGCGATATCCGATCCTGAAGATCAAGCTGAACGACGACGAACCGGCGACACGAATCCGAGCTGTCCGCGAGGCACGCCCCGATGTTCGCATCATCGTCGACGCCAACCAGGCATGGACTCTCGATCGACTCGCCGCGGTTGCGCCGGAACTCGCCGAGCTCGGCGTCGAGATGATCGAGCAACCGCTTCCCGAAGGCGAAGACGAAGGACTCCTCGACTACGAGTCTCCTGTCGTGCTCTGCGCTGACGAGTCGTGCAACACGGCGGAAGACCTCGCCCGTCTCCAGGGCCGCTACCAGATGGTCAACATCAAGCTCGACAAGACAGGCGGCCTCACCGAGGCATTGCGTCTCGCCGACTCCGCGCGCCGCCAGGGCCTGGAGCTCATGGTAGGCAACATGCTCGGGACCTCGCTCGCCATGGCCCCGGCCTTCGTAGTCGGCCAGCTATGTCGATACAACGATCTCGACGGTCCGCTGCTGCAGAAGGAAGACCGCCACCACGCGATCCGCTACGACGGTGCAACCGTATCGCCACCGGATCCGGCGCTCTGGGGTTGAAACGGCCCGGTCGGCGAACAGGGAGGTAGGACATGAACCGTTGTCGAATCCACCGGGCTCTGCTGGCAACCGCCTACTGCGCCGTCGTCGGAGCTCTCGCGGCAACGGCGGCGGAGATCGGGCCCGACCGTGGTCGACTGATCATCGTTGGAGGAGGCGCCGACATCGACTCGATCCTGCACCGCTTCGTCGACCTGGCAGGAGGACCGCGGGCACCGATCGTCGTCATCCCGACCGCGGGCGGCGCCCCGAGCTACGACGACTTCCACTTCGCGGCGCGCTGGTTTCGCGAAAAAGCCGGAGTCGAGACGGTCACGGTGCTCCACACCGACGACCGAGCCACTGCCGACAGCGAAGCCTTCGTGCGTCCGATTCGGGAAGCTCGGGCCGTGTGGTTCCCGGGCGGGCGCCAGTGGCGCCTCGTCGACAGCTATCTCGGAACTCGCACCCAGCGCGAGCTCGAGGCGTTGCTGGCTCGCGGCGGCATCATCGGCGGCTCTTCCGCCGGTGCGACCATCCAAGGCTCCTACCTGGCGCGCGGCGACAGTCGCACCAACACCATCATGATGGGCGATCACGAAGAGGGCTTCGGTTTCTTGCGCAACGTCGCCATCGACCAGCATCTGCTTCGTCGCAACCGCCAGTTCGACCTCGTTGAGATCATCGAGGCCAAGCCTGAGCTACTCGGCATCGGTATCGACGAGGACGCGGCGATCCTCGTCACCGGCGACAACTTCGAAGTCCTCGCCGGCTACGTCGCAATCTACGACGCGAAACGCCAGCTACCGAACGGAGGCAAGTTCTACTTGCTGCGTAACGGCGATCGCTTCGATCTCGCGAGCCGACGGCCCAGCCGTCCCGGCCGCTCCCAGCTAGGCTTCGAGAAGCTACTGGAAGAGCCCTGGTAGAAGTTGCTAGACGAGCGCCTCCATCGCGTCATCGAGCCGGGGCCCGACCTGCGACCAGGAGAATCTCTGTACCGCGGCCCGGGCAGTGGCCGCCGATAGCTCGCCTGCGGCCTTACGGGCACTGAGCTCGACCAACCGCTCGCAGAGGCCGGTAGTCGTGCCATCGTAGAAGTAGGCGCTCCGCGATCCCTCTTCGCACAGCTCGAGCAGCTCGGGATAGGCCAGCCGATCCGGAAGTAACGGGTAGGCGCCGGCAGCAATCGCCTCGACCGCCGCCAGTCCGAAGAACTCGTGGAGCGCTGTCGACACGAACACGTCGGCGGCCGCCAGGGCTGCCCCAAAGGCTTCCGCATCCTCCACATAGCCCCACTGCACGATCTGCTCCTTCAAACGCGAACGAGCCTCCTCGAACACGGCCGGGCTCTCTCGGAATCGCTGACCGAGGACCGAGAGACGAAACTCCACCCCTCGATCGGCGAGCAGCCCGAGAGCGTCGAAGAATCCCTCCGGGTTCTTGTCGTACTCCCACCGTGCTGCCCAGACGATGTGCAGCGGGCCGTCAGTGCGGGCCGGCGGGGCGGTCGGTTCTTCGACGCCCGGCGAGCGGACACGCGCTTTGGTCCTGATGAGCTCAACTGCCCCGAGCGGGCGGTGGTCCGGCATCTTGTCGAGGAAGGCCGGGATCGCTTCCAGGAAGGAATCGCGGTGAAACTGCGAGTTGAACCAAACCTCCTCTGCCGCCACAGCACTGGCTATGTTGGTGATGCCGAAGTGATAATCGCGATCCTTCTCGACCCGCACCGGATAAGTGATCTGATTCTCGTGGAAGTAGACGATCGAAGGAATACGGCGCACCTCCAGCGGCGCCAGTCCCAAGAACTCGGCCAGGTTGAGCATGTCCGAGCACAGCAGCAGATCCCAGCCCTGGCCCGACGCGAGTCGCTCTTTCACCTCCCAGGCGAAAAGAAGCGAGCTTTGACGCATGCGCCACTTCCACTTGAACGCGGGCAGCGTCAGCGTCGTCCAGGTGTGCCTCGAGTAGCGCTGCCATCCCTCGAGAAACGCCTGATGGCTGCCTCCATAGTAGGGCTCGAGGGCGAGAATGCGTCGGGTCGATGAGTGGTCGCCATTGCTCAGAGCGGCCGATTCTAGCGTCAGACAGACTACTTTGGGCTGAGCAGGCTCTCGAGCGCCGCATCCAGCTCGGGGTACTGAAATTCGAAACCGGCCGCAAGAGCCCTGGTCGGCAGAACGCGCTGTCCGGTGAGCAACAGAACAGAAGCCTCGCCGAGGGCCACCTTGAGCACCACCCCGGGGACCGGAAAGATCGCCGGCCGGTGCAGTGCCCGGCCCAGCCCGCGCGATAGCTCTTTCATCGTCACGGCCTCGGGCGCTGTGCCGTTGAAGACTCCCGTGAGATCGGGCCGTTCGAGAAGAAAGACGAAGAGCCGAACCAGATCGTCGATGTGAATCCACGACACTGTCTGCCGGCCGCTTCCGATCGGCCCACCGACTCCCATCTTGAAAGGAGGCAGCATCTTCCGCAGGGCTCCGCCACCGTTTCCCAAGGCAACTCCGATCCTCACCGACACAACCCGCACTCCGACATCGCGAGCCGGCTGCGCCGCCTGCTCCCACTCGACGCAGAGTCGCGACAGAAAGTCGTCACCAGCATTCGCCGACTCGTCGAGGGGCCGATCGTCCCGCGGACCGTAGTAGCCGATGGCCGAGGCGCAGAGGAGGGCGTCGGTGCCCGTCCGCGCGGCCAGCTTCGCCAGCTTGTGAGTCGTCTCGACCCGACTGTCGCGTAGCTTCGCCTTCTGGGCTGCGCTCCATCGTTTCCCGACGATCGGCTCGCCGGCGAGATGAATGATCGCTTCGTTCGCTTCGACGCCACGCGCGAGCGAGTCCTCCGACCAGCCGTAGTCGCCGTCGGATCCACGGCTCACCGTCTCCACCTGGTGTCCGCCACCACGCAACGCTACGGACAAGCGAGAACCGACGAAGCCGGTGGCCCCAGTCAACAAGACTCTCATTCCTTTCGCTCCTTTCCCCGAGCTGCTCTCAACAGAGTCTTCAGGCCGAAGCGGCGAATGACGAACCCCTCGAGGAAGGCCCGCGCCGTCCCTTCGACCATCTTGATGATTCCTTCGATCTCACGGAAGAGGTCTCGCAGATGTGCCGCATCCGGCGACGGCTCGCCTTCGAGCCGGCCCCGCCAGTCACGCACTCCGGCCAGGAGCGGATCCCACTCCTTTCGCTTGCGGGAGCGAATAATGCTGACGATGGCGCGCTCGAAGTCAGTTTCGGCCGAGTACACGACGCGACGTACGCCGGAGGGCCGACCCGCCGAAACCAGTCCCCAGTCGAGGAGCTCTCTACAAGCCATACTCACCGCGCCGCGACTCAGCCCTAGCGCCGAAGAGATCGCCTCGGCGTCGGCGCCCTCTGGGAACGACAGGAGCCAAGCATGCACCCTGGCGGCGGAAGGAGGGATACCCCAGAACGTACTCAACCGACTCCAAAGCTGCAGGAAGTCCTCGCGAACCTCCTCTGTCTGCGACTTCATCCGGAGAGAATACAGCTATTCTTCAGAACATTCAAATATTATTGAAATGAGTATATATTTAAAGTAGAGGAGAGTTTCTTTTTCGAGGGGGTGGGTCTCGAGGTCCATGCTTCCTGCGCGTTGCGCCACTTGAACATCGAACCAGCCGAAGAGAAGACCACCACCGCCACTCCTCCTCTCCCCTCCGCTCTCCACGGCCTCCCCTCTCGCAGACACCCGCCCCTACAACGCATCACGACCCGTAGGCGCAAAGCGAACAAAACTTCTTTTCTTTTTCTCTTCTTCCAGCCTCCGGAGGCAGGACCTTTAATCGCGCCAATCGCAAATCTGGGTTCCAGCCGCGGCCGTCAACTCGCGAAAGGCACCACGGAGGCGATGTGTCACCGGGCCGATCGACTCCGTCCCCAGCGGCCGGCCGTCGAGTCGGACGACCGGCACCAGCTCGCCCATCGTGCCAGTACAGAAGGCTTCGTCGCAGCGATAGGCCTCGGCGAGCGAAAGGTCGCGGACTTCGAACGGAATCTCCAGCTCTCCGCAGAGCTCGAGAACCGTGGCGCGGGTGATTCCCTCCGGGCAGGCGACCAGCCGACTGGTCAGTACCACTCCCCTCTCCACAACGAAGAAGTGCGTCGCGTTGGTCTCCGCGATGAATCCATTCTGGTCGAGCATCAAGGCGTCGTCCGCGCCGGCTGCGTTGGCCTCGATCTTCGCCAATATCGACTGGATCAGATTGCAGTGGTGGATCTTCGGGTCCATCTGGTCAGGTGGAAAGCGTCGTAGGCTGCTGGTGATCAAAGTCAGCCCATCCGTTCCATAGACCGGTGCCTTGTGTTCAGCGAGCACGATCAGGGTCGGCCCGGCCTGGTTCAGACGCGGGTCCATTCCCGAGGTGATCTTGACGCCGCGGGTGAGAGTCAGACGGATGTGTACCCGGTCGAACATGCCGTTGGTGTGTAGTGTCCGACGGAGCTCTTCGATCAGTGTCTCCTTGGTGGGAATCTCAGTGAAGGCCAGCGCAAGCGCCGAACCGCGCAGCCGATCGAGGTGCTCGTCGAGCTTGAATATTCGGCCTTCGTAGAGACGTAGCCCCTCCCATACGGCATCGCCTCCCTGAACCGCGGAATCGAAGGGACTGATCCCCGCGCGGTCACGGTGAATCAGCTCGCCGTTGATATTGACCTGCAGGTGTCTGTTGTCGGGATTCCAAGCCTGCAGCATGTTTGATCTCCTTCTAGCTGGGTCTGAGGCGACACGTGTAGAGCTCGTCGTAGGCTTCGGCACAGCGCCGATGAATTTCCTCGAACGCCGCGGGAACCTCATCCGTCTTGCCGACACTGGGTGAGAAGCCGGTCGACTGCTCCACAGCGGCATACCAATGGCGCGCCCAGATGCCGTCGGAAGAGCGCCGACCCGCCGGCCACGACAGCATACGCTCGTCGTACGAGACGCCGACTCTCGCACAAAGCTGCGACAGAAGGTCACCCGGATGGTTCTGCACATCTCGGGCGTCCAGGATCGGCGGGTCCTGCCCGGTGTTCTCGCACACCCAGTGATACAGCTCGGTCTGCTGGGTGAATCCCAGATCGGCGAGCTCGACGTCGGGACGCTTGCGAACGTAGGACGCAATGACGTCACCGGGGTCGCGAATCAAGAAGCAATTGACGACCCTGTCGAGCCACGACCGGTCGATGTCATCGAGCAGGTGAAGGGTCATGTGCTTGTGAAACACGATCCTCTCGCCGGCCGACGGAACACCCAGGAGTGACTCCACAACTCGTTGCCAGCGGGTCTCCCCGTGCTCGACAATCTCAGCCGCTCCGGGATGTCGAACTCCGGTAGCCTTCAGGTAGTACGAGTAGAAAGGCTCGTCGACGACCGTCGTGTCCGGGCGGTTCTCCCAGGCCCGCATCATCGCCGTCGAGATGCTGCGCGGCCCCGACCACATCGCGATGCGCACGCACGAATCAGACGACATCGTGTAGAGCTGCCACTGACCGCTTCATGCCGAGTCGAAGTGCTCGCAGTCGAAGCTGACCACTTCGTCCAGCGGCTTGCGCCGGATGTCCGGAACCCGAGCACCCTCTTCGGGGTAGCCGACGACCAGAAGCAGAAACGGTCGTTCGTTCTTCGGCCGCCCGAGAATCTCATTCAGAAATCCCATCGGGCTCGGGGTGTGAGTCAGACTCGCCAAACCCGCTCGATGGAGCGCCGCAATGAGAATGCCGGTCGCCAGCCCGACAGATTCCTTCGGATAGTAGTGCTTGACTCGCCGGCCGTCCGGCAGGTAGCCCCAGGTCTGCTCGAAGACCACGATCAGGAGAGGTGCGCGCTCGAGAAACGGCTTGTTACTGTCCGTACCGAGTGGCGCAAGGGCGGCGAGCCACTCTTGCGAAGCACGCCGCTCGTAGAACTCGCGCTCCTCTTTCTCGGCTCCCTCCCGGATGCGCCTCTTGGTGTCGGCGCGAGCCACAACCGCAAAGTGCCAGGGCTGCAGGTTGGCGCCGCTCGGAGCGCTGGCGGCAGCCGCCAGGCAGGACGTCACGACTTCCCGCGGTACGGAGCGGTCCGAAAACTCGCGAACGGTCCGCCGCCGAGCCATGTCGTCGCGGAAGCGCCGCGCCCGGTCGATCATTTCGTCGACGGGGTACTCGACGAAGGGAAGGGGAACGGTCCGAGGGTCAGCAGACACGGTACGAAGCTCCTGTAAACAGCGATCGCATTCGAGCCCCGGCCCTCGGTCGCCGTCGCTATTCGGCTTCTCTCTCCTCCATCAGCTCGTAGGTCCGGCCCACCTGGCGCTGGTGCACCGCCTGCAAGACCTCGGACGGCATCTGGGAGAAAGCGTTGTCGGGGAAGGGAGACAGGAGCTCGATCACGTCGATCGAAGCGGCCGCCTCCTCGGCGCTCAATCCGTTCGAGCGCGCCGCGCTGGCCTGCTCCCACAGGCTGCCGAGGATGGCCTGGTTGAGATCGATGATCCCGCGATCCTGAGTCGCCGGGCCATGCCCCGGCAAGATCCAGTCGAAGTCGAGCTCCTTGAGCCGATCGAGCGTCTCTACCCACTCGTCCGCGTAGCCGTCGCCCATGTAGGAGGGGCCAGGAACCAGCAGGTCGCCGGTGAAGAGGATCTTCTCCGCGGGCAGAAACACCACGATGTCGCCGCCTGTGTGCGCGCGTCCCAGGTGCAGAAGCTCGATTCGACGGTCGCCTCGCTGAATCGACATCCTGCTGCTCAGAGTGACGCTCGGGGGAGTCGGCACGACCTCTTCGAGAGCCTCGATGTGGGCGGCCTGGATGGCGATCTGCGCTTCGAGCTGCTCGCGCTCCCCGGCATCCTCGATGCCCTCGAGAGAGGCGGTCATCTGCTCGACTGCGCCCGGTAAACCGGAAGTGAAAAGCTTGTAGGTGGCCTGTTCGAGCACGTCTCCGAGGAGTTTCTCGCGGGTGAACTCGTGACCGATGATCACGACGTCGTCGCCAAAAACTTGGTTACCGTGAGCGTGATCGAAGTGATAGTGCGTATTGACCAGATAGCGCACCGGCTTGTCGGTCAGGTGCGCGACCGAGTCGAGAAGCGCCTGCCCGGCGGCAGCCGAGACGTGCGAATCGACGATCAGCACGTCGTCGTCGTTGACGACCACCATCGCGTTGCTCTGTACGAAGACCGAGCCGGTGCCGACGGCAAAGTACACGCCGGGCGCCATCTCTTCGAACCGATGAGTGTCGGTCTCCACCACCCGTAGGGTCGCGTCCTCCGTCGGGGCCTCCTCC
>SMVB01232474.1_pt1 | contig 12215 bp, 10 predicted proteins | sample 2456461 | NCBI WGS metagenome assembly SMVB01 (sample SAMN11095934, study PRJNA526329) | marine sediment metagenome | biome: Marine sediment; feature: Surficial sediment; material: Deep marine sediment; isolation source: Hadal surficial sediment | place: Pacific Ocean | collected 2014-05 | depth...
CTGCATCAGCCCGTGAATGGGCGCGACGATGACCGGTGGCGGCGCACCATCGGCCAGCAACCGCAGGAGGGTCAGCCGCTCGGCGAGCAGTTCCGGACTCACGCCGGTCTCGCCCGGCAGCACCTCCATCGCGGGGAACTTCACCGCCCGGATGCCGAACGATTCGAATTCGTCGGCCGCCTCGTCGGCCTCGTCGATATGCGCGACGACCAGGAGCATCGGTCGCCCGCACCGCCGGGCGAGTGCCGCCGCCAGCACGACCGCACTGGACCCGACCAGGCCGCGCCCGGACAACTGACCGCCGGCTGCGATTCGCGTGGCGAGCGCCGTACAGGCGTCGCCGTCGGCGATGTCATCGATCCAGGCCAAGCGAATCCGGGCCTTTCCGCGCATGCGCGCACACCCAACCACAGCCGAACCTCTTCGGCGGGGTCGTCGAACACCGGTCTCTCTCCCGTACGTCGGCACGCCGGCGACGGAAGTGCCAGGATCGCCCTGGCTTTCGCGTCATCTTAGCCGTCCGGGTGGCACGGCCGACGGAGCGGTAGCGACGTCGCCCGTGTCTTGGTGCGTCATTCCACGGGCGAGCTCGCTATCGCTCGCTCGGCCGTGCCACCCCCCTATTCGCAGACGACGTGCGGGCCGATCCGCTCGATCAGTCTGGGGCCGATGCCGTGGACACGGTCGAGGTCGTCGATGGATTCGAATGGGCCGCGGGTCTCGCGGTCTGTCGCGATGCGGGCGGCGAGGGCGGGGCCGATCCCAGGCAATGCGTTGAGTTGGACCTCGGTCGCGGTGTTGACGTCGATCCGCATGTCGGGCGCCGCTGTCATCGGACGGGAGCCGACCGGGACCCGTCCGGCGCGGATCATCGCGGTGCCCGCGATCGCCGCGGCAAGGATGCTGATCACCAGGAGGGTGCCGGGCGCGGCTGCCGATCGCTCGGACCGATCAGGCATTCGGCCGTACGGCGCGGACCGCCCTCGAGCTCTTGAGCGGGCCCAGCGGTTTGCGCAAGCGTTTGCGCGTGTTGACCAGGCGTCGAAGGACGGGTTTCGCGTGACCGGTGTCGCTGACGAGCCCCGCGGCCGGCAGGTCGGCACCGTGATGGTCGTACAGCTCTGTCCAGACGAGCGTTTCGACGAAGGGCTTCGACATCGCCACGGCGAAGACCCGCGACATCCATCGCGACTGCTCATCGGAGCTCCACGGCCGATGCCAGTAGCCGCCCTTGCTGTCGATCGGGCGGTTGGGGACTCCGAACGCGGAAATCACCACCGGCATCTCGAGTGCCAGGTACCGGTCGATCACGTCACTGATCTGCATGAGATCGCGGCTGGCGCGACCGGCTTTCTTCTGCCCGAACAACAGCTGCACGCCGATGCAGTCGATCCGGATACCCTCCTCGATGACCCGGTCCATGAACGTCAGCGGCGGGACGGAGTTGGTGTTGACCGCGCAATGCTCGCCGAACGGCTGGACGAGTTCGATCATTGTTCGGGTGCCCTTACGCGCCTGCCGCGCGATCAGGTTCGCCATCCGCGTGAGATCGAGCATCTGTTCAGTGGTGAACTTGAAGTTGTCGTTGACGTTGATTCCCGATGCGAGATTCCAGATCGACACCGAGTTGCTGTACCGGTGCACGACTCTCTCAACCTGCTCGTAGACAAGATCGCGGCACGTGCTGTAATCGTGCTCCCAGACGTACATCCACTTGGGCAATGCCGCCTTCGAAAAGTCCAGCAACGGGCCCAGGACGATCGGGATCCCCTCCCGTGCGGCCCAGGTGACCCAGCTGTCCATCGGGCCCCAGTTGTATTTGCCCTCCTCGACCTCGATCTCGCTCCAGTTCATCGGAAGAACCAGCAGGTCGAAGTTGCTCTTGACGATCTCCCGCAACAGTTCGGACTCGCGCCCGACGTGGACACGGACGCCCAGCGTGCGGCTCGATGCCGGCCGGTTGCCGAATCGCCAGTGCAGCAGGATCTCGGCGTGGGCCATCGCCAATCGCTCGGTGGCCTCCACGGCACGGACCAGCGCCTTGCGGGCCACGCGGGCGGCCGCAACGGCGTCGGCCATGCCCAACGCCTCGGAAAAGAGACTGCGGGACTCTTCCCATCGGCGGAACGCAGGGTGCTCGGGGTCGATGTCGAACATCTGCCACTCTTCGCTTTTGGCGATGAACATCTTGATGCGATGTCGCGCCAGCTCCAGCACCAGGTCGTACGGACGGCTGCGATCAGGCAGAAGGCAGGTCTGAAGCATGATGCGGCCCATGCGGCCTGCGTCCCACTGCAGGCACAACGCGACGGCGTTTGTTGCCCGCGGCCGGCACACGATGTGACCGTCTTGGCACTTCACCGAGCCCCGTATGGGAACATCGCCCGGCCCGATCAGGTGGGCGTTCACCAGGGGCACGGCCGCGACCGGCCCGGCGTCGTCATACGCTGCGAATCGAAGCATGCCGGTCTGTCAACACCTGCCAATGGTCAACCGGCGGACCATCACGGGGACCGTCCGGGCTGACACTATAGTTGTACCGATAGGCCACGGAGCGATTTCGCAGTGTGTCGTCCACCGGCCCCGGCGGCGGTTCGTCAGAACCGGACCCGGACGCTAGAGTCGAGGCCATGCCCATGACCTCTGATCCCATGACACGCGAACCCCTGATGCGGACCGATCTGGGGCTGCCCGGCCGCCGCCAGGGGAAGGTCCGCGACATCTATGATATTCCCGCGACCGGCAGCGATCCGCCGCGGCTGCTGATCATCGCCACCGACCGGGTCAGTGCATTCGACGTCGTCATGCCCAATGGCATCCCCGGCAAAGGGCTTCTGCTGACTGACATCAGCCTTCGCTGGTTCGGGTTTATCCGAGACCTGGGCCTCATCGGCGACCATCTCCTGTCGTCGGACCCCCAGGACGTGCCGGACCTCGGTCCCGACGAACGGGCGCTGCTGGCCGGACGAATCATGATCGGCCGGACCGCGAAAGTCGTCCCGGTGGAGTTCGTCGTCCGTGGATATCTTGCCGGTTCCGGTTGGAAGGAGTACCAGCAACGCGGCAGCGTCTGTGGTGTCCCGCTCCCGGAAGGCCTTCGCAACGGCGACCGGCTCCCGGAGCCGATCTTCACGCCGACCACCAAGGCCGACACCGGTCACGACGAGCCGTTGACCCTCGACGAGGCGTGCGAGGTCGCCGGACGCGCGGTCGTCGAGCGGCTTCGCGCGGTGTCGATCGCCTTGTACGGTGCCGGCGCCGCCTATGCGATGCAACGCGGCATCATCCTCGCCGACACGAAGTTCGAGTTCGGCTGGGCACTCGACGCCGAGGCCCGTCCCACCGACGAGGTCATCCTGATCGACGAGGTCCTGACACCCGACAGTTCGCGGTACTGGCCGGCCGACACCCGCGAGCCGGGTCGCGAACAGGACAACTTCGACAAGCAGTACGTCCGCAACTACCTGCAGACGGTCGTCGATGCCGGCGACTGGGACAAGACGCCGCCGGGCCCGGAGCTTCCGGCCGACATCGTCGCCAACACGCTGTCGCGGTACGCCGAAGCACGCGAACGTCTGTTCGGCACCGTCGCCTGACGGCTTGAGCCACGCTCACGAGTCAACCGACCGTGTCGTCAGTGTCGATGCCATCAACGAGGGCGGCGAGTTCGTCCTGGGTCAGTGTTCCCTTGCTTACGAGCAGCCGGATGAGCGAGGCGAGATACAGCTTCAGCTGATCGTTTTCGATTTCCAGCTCTGCGAGGCGATCGTCTTGCGCCCGGTCAGTGCGTTCTTTGGATTGGAGCCTCCTCCGGAGACCCTCGACGTCTCGTTCGGTATCCGCGATATCGAGCCGGTTGCCGATGTCGCCGAGCAAAAGCGTGCGTCCCCAGCCCATCCTTGTCTCCTTGCTGTGGTCCTTGTCCTGCTAACGGTTGAGCTCAGCTGCGGGCTGGCGACGCCGGCCCGCACGCAACACAGACATTGTACCGGGATGACGGAGTCCGCCGCGCACCGGGTGGCCCGTCCGCTGCAGCGAGTGGTCAGGCGGCGTGAGAGGTGGCTTTGTCGCCCTTCCACAACTCGGAGAAGCGAAGGCGGCCCTGACTGTCCTCGTAGGTTGCTGCCAAGATGATCGTGATGATCGGACCTAGGAACAGCGAACCGAGGAAGTACTTGAGCGAGCCTCTGCCCGAAGCATTCGCAAGCGCCCCGTTGACAATGGCTAGAGACCCCCAACCCAGTGCATAATCATTCATTCTTGGTTCCTCAAGGTAGGGTGATGCTCGCATCCAGGCGTAGCCGAGCCGCAAGTATGCCAACTTCCTGCAGTGGGCAGCGTCGCGACCAATGAGTAGACGCCGCCGAACAGTGATTCTGTAGTGCGTGGGTATTGGGAATCCGGTAACACATGATAGCGACGTGCAATGCCCGGACGGTGCAGTTGTGGCGGCGGCTTCGCTGTGTCCTGGGTGTTCGGATATGCAGCAGCCAGGATCCACGGGGCGAAGCTTCCCGATATGTTGCGGCGGGCGATGCGGGTTCGCCGGCAAGTGCAACGATAAGTCATACTTCGCCTTGGGATAATCTCTCCGCCGAGTCCACCGTGTTGCGCAGCAGCATGGCGACCGTCATCGGACCCACACCGCCGGGCACCGGTGACAGGGCCGAGGCGACATCCGCGACCTCATCGAAGGCGATGTCGCCGACCGTGCGATGCCGGCCGTCCGGGCCCTTGACGCGGGTGATGCCGACGTCGATGACGACCGCGCCCGGCTTGACCATCGCCGCCGTGATCAGCCCCGGCGAACCGACCGCCGAGATCAGGATGTCGGCGGTCTGTGTCAGCGATGCGAGATCCGGCGTGTACTTGTTCGTGGAGATCACCGTCGCCTCGTCACGCATGAGCAGGACGACGATCGGTTTGCCGACGATATTGCTCGCACCCACGCACACGCACCGGCTGCCGGGCAACTTCGCGCCGGTCGACTCGATCATCTCCATGACCGCCAGGGCCGTGCAGGGAACAAGGCTGCGTCGCCCGTAGACGATGTTGCCGATGTTGGCGGGGTTGACGCCCTCGACGTCCTTCTGAGGCGAGATCAGCGACTGGATGTCCTCGGTGTTGACACCGGCCGGCAGCGGCAGGTGCACCATGATCGCGTGCGCGTCGGGATCGTCGTTAAGCTGACTGACACGGGCGGCGATGTCGTCGTCGCCGGCGGCCGCGGGCAACTCGTGCAGGACGTGCTCGATACCGAGATCGTGACACGCGCGGCCCTGATTGCGGGCATAGATGGCGGCACCGCCGTCGGCGCCGACAAGCACCGCGTCGAGCCGGACCGTGGTGCCACGGGCGCGCAACTCGTCGATCCGTGACGCGAGGCGGGTCTTGACCTGCCCGGCCAGCGACCGGCCGTCGATGATGCGTGCGGTCATGGCAACTCGATCTTGATGTCGTCGCCGTCGATCTCGACGCGATAGCTGGTCACGCCCGTCTCGGCCGGCGGGCACTGGACGCTGCCGTCGGCCAGTTTGAAGACCGCACCATGCCAGGGGCAGACCACGGTGTCACCGTCGATATCGCCCTCGGACAGCGGCGCCCCGCTGTGCGGGCAGTTGTCCTCAAGCGCGAAGTAGGTGCCGCCGAGGTTGAAGATCGCGATTTCGACGCCGTTGATCTCGACGCCCATGCAACCACCCGGCGGAAGGTCCTTCGTCTTGGCGGCCGTGTGCAACTGTCCCATCGTACGTGCGTGCTCCCTTGCAGCTCAGTGCTGCGTAATCTCAAGAATCCCGTCTGCATCGACATCGTCCACCGGGTACGTCTCGACGACCCCGTCCGGCCACGTGACCGAAAGTGTCGGGACGGTCGCGTCGGACCCCAGGCCGATGGTGACCGCTCGCTCCACTTGCGAAAGATAGCTTCTTGTCGGCATGACCTGTCGACGCACGACCCGGCCGTCCGGGAAGTCGCAACGGACCCACGCCCCGATCGCGTCACGATTGCTGGAGGTACCGTTACCGGTGAGCCGTATTCGCAGTTGACGGTGGCCCAGCGACTGGTCGTTGCGAAGCAGCCTCGGCGGACCGCCGACCTGGGTGAGCACGACGTCCAGGTCACCGTCGCCGTCGATATCCGCATAGGCGGCGCCACGACCGACGGTCGGTTTGGACAGGTCACCGACGGCGTCGGCCGGAACGTGAACAAAGCCCAGTCGCCCGCCGGGCCCCGCATTCCAGAACAGCTGCGCCGACTGGCGGTAATGCTGGCTGGACTGGACCGTGTTGATCGCTTCCTCGAGGTGCCCGTTGGCGTGCAGCAGGTCGAGCCGCCCGTCGAGGTCGTAATCGAAGAAGAACACGCCGAAACTCAGGGCCCGCCGGCTCGGTGCCCCGATGCCCTCGCCGATCGCCTCGTCGGTGAACTGCCAGGGCTCCCGCCCCGAGACGTACAGCGACGACATCTCGTTGGCGAAGTTACCGATGCAGAAACCCAGCGCATCGCCGTCGGTCTGGCGGTAGTAGCCGGCGTCGATCCCCATACCGCCGGTGGCCTCGCCCCTACTGCCATAGGCCACGCCACAGCGGACACCAACCTCCTCGAACCGGCGGCCGTCCGGACCGGCCGTGTTGCGAAACAGGAAGTTCGCCACCGTGTCGTTGGCGACAAAGACATCGATCCATCCGTCGCGATCAACATCCACGAAGACGACGGCCAACGCCTTGCCGGCCGGGACGCCGGTAACGGGGTTGGTCACTTCTATGCCGATGGCGGCCGAGACGTCGGTGAAGGTACCGTCACCATCGTTGCGAAGCAGAGCGCAGAACGTACCGCCGAAATTGGTCGGTGCGCCGTAGGCCCGGCCGATGCCGTCGATCCGGTAGTCCACCGCGAAGTCGATCTGCGGTGACCACTGCACGTAGTTGCAGACGAACAGGTCGAGGTCACCGTCGTTGTCGTAGTCGAAGAAACCGGTGCTCGTGCTCCAGCGATCCGCGTCGCCGGCGGTCCCACTGGTCGCCGTGACGTCCGTGAAGACGCCGCCGTCGTTGCGGAACAGGTGGTTGGGTCCGACCGCCGTGAGGTACAGGTCGGTGTCGCCGTCGTTGTCATAGTCGCCGACCGCGACACCCATGCCGTAGAAGCCGACCGCCAGGCCGGCCTGGCGGGTGACGTCCTGGAAGTGCCCGGTCCCGTCGTTGGCGTACAGCGCCATGGTCGCCTGTTGGCTGCCCGGCCGCTGGGCCCAGGGGGCGGAATTCACGAACAGCAGGTCCTGGTCGCCATCATTGTCAAAGTCGAGGAACGCGCATCCGCCGCCCATGGTTTCCGGGAGCAGTTTGTCGCCGGTCGCGCCGTTGACGTGCACGAAGTCAACCCCGGCGGTCTCCGTAATGTCCGTGAACAGGACGCTCGGGGCCGCAACCGCATGAGCCGGCACCACGACCGTTGCGGTCGTGGCCGGGTCCGGCGGTGTGACGGGCTCCGGCCGCGTCACGAAGACCGCGACCACGGCCCCCACCACGCCGAGAACCACGAGTACGGCAAGCGACCATCGGAACGCGCGTCCGATGACCGCGTCGTCCTGGGGGACGAGTTCGGTTTCATTCATGGCCGGCGACTCGCTGTGGCGCTGCCTGGGACTGGTGTGTGCGACAACTCGTAGGCGTCCTCGCGTTGCAGATCATAGATCACCACCGGCTCCGCCGCGTGATTGGCCGCGGGGTAGCGGATCCGCGCCGCCGCGACCGCCCGGTCACGCGCATTGTCGTCCGGCTTGAACTTGCCATGCGCAGACCGGTGACGCTGGGCGCGATCGGGCTCGCCAAGCTCCTCGGCCAGCAGCGCCAGGTTGTAGTGTGCCGTGACGTTCTCCGGGTCCAGTTTGAGCACCCGCTCGAACCAGCCGGCGGCCTCGATCATCATGAGGCGCCGCCGTTCCGAGGCGGCATCGCCGCGCTCCTGTTTGGCCCGCTCAAAGAGTGTCTGGCCCAACTCGTTGAGCAGCCGGTAGTCGCGAGAGAAGTCCAGGTCACGCCGACGTGTCTCGGCCGTATCCATGTCGACGATCGACGAGAAGTTGGCGATCGCCTCATCGAGGTAGCCGTTCTGCTTGTTGACCAGGCCGGTGAACCACGCGACCGTCCACGGGTAGGCGGGTGGATCGAAATTCCTTCCGGCCTGCAGCGCCGTGACGGCGTCGTCGAGCCGGCCTTCCTTGAAGTACACCCGCGCGCGGCCCAGCGGCCCCTCCGGCCGGCCCAGCAACCCGACCTCGGCAAACGCGGCCTCGGCCTGACGCAGCTCGCCGGTCCCGCCCTTGCGGAGCAGCCCGATCCCGTAATCGTGCCACCGCTCCCACAGTGGGATAAATACACCTGGTGTACTTACCTCGGCGGTAACTACACCAGGTGTATTTATCCCGATCTTGAAGGTCACGGTGTCGTGGGCGAGCGTGATGACCGGCAGGTCATTGCCGTCGAACTCGTCGGGGCCCTGGAAGAACCGCATGTAGGTCGTGTCGAACTTGCGGTACTGGAGCTTGACGTCGGCGATGATGGCACCGGTTGCGTCCGGCGGGACGGTGAAGGAGAAGTGCACGACGTCGGCTGCGCCCGGCGGGATCTGGTGGTTGTACAACGCCACGAAGATGTCCTGGGCGTTGCGCCGGTCGATCCGGTTGCCGTCCGTGTCCAGGACGAACGAATTGACGAAGTGCGACCACGGATCGACCTCGCCGTCGGGGCCGCGGCCCCCGCTGCGGCCGATGACGCCCTCGCTGCCGGTCAACGTCACGTCGAGCCAGACCTCGTTGGAGTCGGCCGTGCCTTGGGTGAAGACGTGGCCCATCTTCAGCGTCCGGATGACGGTTTCCAACAGGTATCGCCGGCCCGGTTCCAGGGTCGGGGCTTCAGGGCCGATCGGCGCCGTCAGCGGCCCATTGATCGTTCCACCGTCGCGAACCCCGAAGATGTCGACGCGCATCACGCCGTCCAGGAACGCCCGGTGCGCCTCGTTCACCCACGGCGGCATGTCCAACAGGTACGGCACGGCCGTGTTCGCCGAGGGAAACTGGTGGTCGTGGACGACCAGTTCGCCGAACAGGTCATCGCCGGGTGTCTGGACGAACCGGGCGCCGAAGTCATCGGACACCTGCAGCGGCATGTGACAGCCGTTGCAGTTGGCCTCGGCCCTGGCCGGATAGTAGAAGCTGCTGACACCGTGACCCGAGACACCGCTGAGCAGGAACGCGTCGTAGTGATTCTGGCCGCGAAGAAACTTGTAAGCGTTGAGCTCCTCGGGCAGGTGCACCTTGTGGCAGGAGCCGCAGAACTCCGCGGTCTTGTGCAACGGCTTGAGGAATGTCTTCTTGTGGAACCCGGGGTTCGACTTGACCAGCTGGCGGTTCACCCACGAGAGCACCGGGTTGTCGGAAAACGTGAACGGGTAGTGGATCGGTTCCTCGATCGTGTAGTCGGCATTGCCACGCACCGAGTTGACACGGACGATCGAGTGGCATGACGTGCACGTGATCCCCGCGCCGGCCAGCGGATCGCTCGCCGGGTCGTATCCCGGCTCGTCGAAACGCGGATCCTCGAACTCGCCGGAGAAGAACGGGACCGGGTCGTGACAACCGGCGCAGAACCGCGATGCCTGGACGTTGCCGTCACGAGCGAACACCACCTCACGGGTCTGCCGGACCGACGCGTTGTAGGCCGGGTTGCTGAACGAACTGAGGTGATGAACGCTGTAGTTCCAGTGCTCGTGGATGTCGGCGTGGCACTCTTGACAATACTGGTCGTTCAGAAGCACCCGCTTCGGGATGAACGCGCCGCTGGCGGTGCGGGCCAGGGACGGGAAAAAGTATTGCAGCCCCGTGTCCGGTCCCTGCGGGTTGCCGCGCGGGTCACGCGAGTGAAGCCCCAGCAGGGCAATCGAGACAACACCCGCCACCGCCGCCCAGGTCAGGCCAGTCCGCCAGCGGATGCGGGTCCCCGCCAGCCGATGCAGGATGAACAACCAGACGACGACCAACGGTCCGATCACATGCGCCCAGTACACGACCGCCCGGACATCGGGTCGCCGCAGATCCACGAACGCGCGGGTGAGCAGGATCCCGGTGACCAGGACCACAATGCTCATCGTGAACAGTGCCAGGCCCGCTCTCACCGCCCGCCGGTTGGGCCGCGACCATGCGTTGCGGATGTGGAAGGTGCCGAAGAGCACGATCGGAATGACGATCGCCAACCCCAGCACCAGGTGGACCAGGAACATCCATTGGAAGAAATACGTCTCCCAGGTCTGCCCGGTGATCCACTGGGTCACCGACACGGCGGCCAGGTACACCGAGTTCACCACCAGCAGGGCGAACAGACCGAAGACAACCGCCAGCAGCCGCCGCAACCGCGGCCCGACCACCGGCACATACGGCATTCGCTGTGACCTGGCCGGTGCCGAGCTGTCGTTGTCTGGAGTCGAATTCATGCCTGAGGCATCCTAGCAGCCGCAAACTGCGCTACACTGATGCCGAGATGGGCGAGCTGAACATTATTGCGATCAACGTCGGCAACTCCCGCACGCAGGTCGGACTATTCGCCGGCATGGAACTCCGCTCCGACGAACGCCTCGACAACGACAGCATCCCCGCGATCGTCCAGCACGTCGTCGAATGCTGGGAGCAGACCGACGACCCCAGGACGCTGATCATGGCATCCGTGAACGACGCCATCGCCAGGCCGCTTGACGCGGCGCTCCACGACCAGCTCTCGGTCGAGATCTATCACGTCGGCGACGACGTCCCGGTCCCCATCGGGCTGTGTCTCGACCCGGAGACGATCACCGGCGTCGACCGTCTGCTCAACGCCGCGGCGGCGTGGGACCGGACCCGTGAGGCGTGCATCATCGTCGATGCCGGCACGGCCCTCACGGTCGACTTCGTGGATGGTGACGGTACCTTTCAGGGCGGGGCGATCGCGCCCGGCGCGGCGTTGCAGTTGCAATCGCTTCATGACCGCACGGACGCCCTTCCGGAACTCCAGCTCACCACCCCCGACGACGGCGAGCCGTTCGGTCGCTCCACCGGCCAGGCGATGATCAAGGGTGTCTTCCACGGGATCCGGGGGGCGGTGCAGCGTCTGGTGGAGCAGTATGCCGAGTACTACGGCGCTTTCCCGAAAGTCATCGCCACCGGCGGCGACGCCGAGACACTGTTCAAGGGCGAGGGATTGATCGACACCATCGTGCCCGACCTGACGCTGCGAGGCATCGCCGCCACCGCCCGACACGCGCTTTCGGCCGCCGAGACGGACGGACCGGATGGCGTCGGCTGACGCATCGGTCATGACCGATATGTCCGACTGCCGGATGCTGGTCGCGACATCGTCGCAGCCCGGTGCCATCGCGATCCTCCAACTCGACGGGGATGTCACGACCGTCCTGGAGGCAGTCACAGGGATTGCTCGATGGCCCGCTGGTGTCGCGCGTCTGGCAAGCCTGGCCGAGATCGACCGCGGGCTCGCCGTGCGCCTCACCGACACGGTTGCACAACTCATGCCCCACGGCGGGCCGCGTGTCGTGCAACGACTTGTCGCGTGGCTGGTGGATCGCGGCGTCGAGTTGGTCGCACCGGACGACATTGCGCCCCAGCAGCTGTTCCCGGAGGCCGTGGACCGTTTCGAGGCGATGGCGATGGCGGCGGTGGCCCGGGCGGCGAGCCCTCTGGCAGTGGACCTGCTGCTCGACCAGCCCCGCCGCTGGCGTGACGCCCCGTCGGACCACACCGCTGACACCGATCGGGCCCGCCGACTGAACCGGCTGATTGACCCCCCGCTTGTGGTCGTCGCGGGCCCGGCCAATGTCGGCAAGAGCACGCTGAGCAACACGCTTGTCGGCCGATCGATGTCGATCGCCGCGGACCAGGCCGGCACGACTCGCGACTACACATCGGGTCGCATCGATCTCGCCGGTGTCGTCGTCGACTGGCACGACACGCCCGGTCTGCGCGAGTCCTCTGACCCGATCGAGGTGGAGTCCGTCGAGATCGCGCTGGCGCTGATCGCGCGGGCCGATATGGTCATCGCGCTCACCGACCACCAGCAGCCCTGGCCGGTCCTGCCGCGCCAACCGGACTTGCGAGTCGCCAACAAGTGCGATCTCGGTGATCGCGGCGACGGTGATATATCGATCAGTGCCGCGACCGGCGCCGGGATCGC
>SMVB01060087.1_pt1 | contig 12210 bp, 10 predicted proteins | sample 2456461 | NCBI WGS metagenome assembly SMVB01 (sample SAMN11095934, study PRJNA526329) | marine sediment metagenome | biome: Marine sediment; feature: Surficial sediment; material: Deep marine sediment; isolation source: Hadal surficial sediment | place: Pacific Ocean | collected 2014-05 | depth...
GGAGTGTGCCCTCGGGGCAGACCCAATTCCAATTCAAGACCGCCAGTCTCAAATTCCATTCCGGTACTTACGAGTGGCTGGTGATAACCAAGCACAAAGCGATGTACAAGGGGACGGGCACCATCAACAATGCCGGAAACTATGGTTTTCAACTGACGGCAATCGATGCGGCGCTAACGCCGTCGACCAGCGATGACCTGTTCCGGATTCGTATTTGGGATAAAGACAAGTATGATTTACTGGTCTACGACAACCAGGTGGGTGAAAACGACCCCAATGCCGATCCCACCACCGCCATCGGCGGCGGCAACATCAAAATCCAGAGCAGCAGTGCGTCGAAGGTGGCAGGTGATCCGGGTGAAGTTAGTGAAGTGGCTTTACCAGAGAAATATGCCTTATTGCAGAACTATCCAAACCCCTTCAATCCGGAGACGCAGATTCGGTTCGAGCTTCCGGAAGCCGGCCATGTGGTGGTGCGCATCTATAACACACTCGGGCAAGAAGTTCGAACTCTCGCAGACGCACCTTACAAGGCCGGCTACCACAACCTTCGCTGGGATGGCCAGGATAGAAATGGCAACGCGGTTTCCAGCGGGGTTTATCTGTACCAGCTGCAAGCAGGGGAGTTTCAGCAGGTGAAAAAGATGAGTTTGCTGCGGTGAAGAACGTGGACTAAGAACAAAACGCATAAGCCATAGTGATCTCACCATTTCATTTGGGAGGGTCTGTCATGTCTAAAATAATTGTTACAGTTTTCGCTTTACTTTTCATTTTCACCGGTTTGCTTTTGGCCCAACCGGATACAACGGTAATTTCTTACGATAATGGCGCTGAAGACGGAATTGCATTTCAGACTACAGGTGAAGCAGGAGTTCGATTTACACCTAATATCTATCCTGCCAAAGTAATCGCCATTCGGGTATTTTGGAGTAATGGCAGCCACGCCCATTTGAATGATGTATAATATTCGGTTTGGAAAGATTCTGCCGGCACTAATACTGGCCCGAAGAGCCAGGTACTAGAGAATACTGCACATACAGTTGCCAGCCGACCCGGTTTTGAGGATATTGATATTTCATCTCATAATATTGTCATTAATTCGGGTGATTTTTATTTGGTGTTAATTCAACCTCAAGCCGTGCCTTACGGTCTTGGTTTAGATCAAAATGGTACCCAATACATCAAGAGCGTGGATTAGATTCGATGGCAGCGGTAACCAGTGGGCAAAATCTGATGATTTTGATGTGCCACATAATCTGGTAATTAGGGCGGTTGTTGTCACAGACCAGACTACCGGGGTCGCTGAAGAACGTACTTTGGTTCCATCTGATTATGTGTTGGAACAAAATTTTCCAAACCCGTTCAATCCTGAGACGAAAATAGAGTTTCAGCTTCCGCAAGCGAGCCATGTCCTTATTAAAATCTTCAACATACTGGGCCAGGAGATTCGCGCCTTGACCGACAAGCAGTACCAGGCGGGCTATCACAACGCGCGCTGGGCGGCAAAGACAACTCGGGAAGAGAAGTTTCCAGCGGCATATATCTGTACCAACTAAAGGCGGGGAAATTTTCGCGGGTAAGGAAAATGAGTTTGTTGCGGTAAGTTTGTAAAATATTCTTGTGGCTAAAAAGCGAGGATTTAGCACCTTGCTTTGTTATGCGCAAAAAAAATTTGACTTTTTCACTTAAGATTCTATATTAGTTGAAAATCGATTCAAATAGATTCTAAATTTGCCAGGAGAATCAAAGTGGCCGAAGAAACCCCTCAAGCCCCGGAAAACAAACCATCCGAACAACCGGCAGCGGACAGATCTGCCGAAGCAAAGCCTGCAGAAGGCGAAGCAGGTGCGCCAAAACCCGAAGTAAAATCCGAAGATCAGTTGAAGGCCGAAGCGCGTTCACCCAAAAAACAGGTCGCAGTCGATGCAAAAGGCTCGATCTGGATGAGCCGAAGAAACTTTTTCAGTCGGGCCGGATGGGCGGCCTTTTTCGCGTTTGTCGCGTCTTTTTTAATCGGCTCGCTGCGCTTCATGTTTCCGCGCGTGCTTTTTGAGCCGTCGCCGATCTTCAAAGCAGGTTATCCGGACGACTATCCGGTAGGTTTCGTAAGCACAATCTGGGTGAAAGAACAACGCGTCTGGATTGTACGGGATGATGATGGACTTTATGCCATTCTAGCCATCTGTACTCACCTGGGTTGTACACCGAGGTGGCTGGACGCAGAGAACAAATTTAAATGTCCCTGTCACGGCAGCGGTTTTACCAGCGCAGGGATCAACTTTGAAGGGCCGGCCCCGAGACCACTGGAGCGAGTCCAGGTTACCCTGGCCGAAGATGGTCAGCTTTTAATAAACAAAAGCATCAAATTCCTTCAGGAAAAAGGTGATTGGGGCAAGCCGGGTTCTATTTTGAAGGTTTAGTCTATTAGGGGCGAAAGCTTTGCTAATAGTAGCTAAGTCATTTGCTTCGCGTCAATAGATAGTCATTAGGTCATTGAGTGTTTGCCTTCTGCGTCATTACCACACAGAGTTATAATAATGACAACAAACGGGTTATTAAATGACAGTGAAGCGCAATGACTTTTCAATAACGAATGACATTTGATTTGCGGCATTTCCTATAATGAATAGCAAATATCAAGTTGTTTCCTCAGATTTTGCGGTTTAAAATTGTTGCAGTAACGATTCTTGCAAGAATATATTACAAACCCGTGTTCCTTTTAAATTGAATTCCTCGGCGCCATTAAACAAAACCATTCCGCCTAAACTACGCTCACCAACAAGCTCACGAAAACGGTTAATTCCTCGCAAAAAATCAGATGTGAATGTAGAAGCAGATTTGATTTCAACCGGCGTTAAGTTTCGTCCCTGGGTAATAATTAAATCCACTTCATTGCCATGTGTATCCCGGTAGAAATAGAGAGGGGAATGACTGCCATGATTGAGTTGCGCTTTGAGAATTTCCAGAATCACAAAGTTTTCGTATAATGCACCGCGCAGAGGGTCGCGCATGGCCTGCTCTTCACTCTTGATGCCAAGTAAATGACAAACGAGTCCGGTATCGGTAAAATAAAATTTAGGCGATTTTACAACGCGCTTGCGAATATTTTCAAAATAAGGCTTCAATTCAAAAATGACAAAAGACGCTTTCAAAACGCTTAGCCAATTTTTTACGCTGGTTGCCGAAACGCCAATGTCATTACTTAGAGAGGAATAATTGATTATTTGTCCAACTCGACCGGCAAGCAGGGTTAGAAACTGTTGAAATCTCCCCAGATCCTTCAAATTGATCAGCGCTCGAACATCGCGTTCTAAGTACGTTTGGAGATATCCATTAAAAAATCTTTGAGAATTCAGGTTTTGCTCGTGTATTCTGGGAAATGAACCTTTAACGATTAAATCAAATGGCTGCCACGCAGAGCCATATTCTTTTAGCTCTGAAAGGGTGTATGGTAACAAATTCAAAACAGCAGTTCTTCCGGCTAAAGATTGAGATACGGCTTGATGAAGCTCAGGTTGATGACTGCCGGTAAGGACAAACATCTGGTTTCGCTGTTCACGATCCACAATGCCCTGAATGTACGACAAAATTTGCGGCACGCGCTGAATTTCATCTAAAATAGCGCCCTCCGGTAAATCTGCCAGAAATCCACGGGGATCTGTTTCGGCTGCCATCCGAATATCGGGCTCTTCGAGCGAGCGGTAGGGTTTGTCAGGAAATGTCATTTGAACAAGCGTTGTCTTACCGGATTGCCTTGGTCCAAAGATGGTCACGACCGGGTATTCTCTGGCGCTTTGCGTCAGTTCTTGAGTTATTTGTCGCGTTATCATGGGTTCAATTTAATAAAAGTTGTGAAAATATCAAGTTAAACTTTGGATTTTCACAACTTTATTTCCCTTGCTTATCTTCTTAGTATTAGCTATAATTAAATCATACAGTAAGAGATTTCCCCCTTAAATCAAACTCAATTTCTATGTGGTATTTTGCAAAAGCTTTGCAGACAATCGGGTTAGCACAAGTTCTTATTGGCGTTTTTGTCGGTATCTCACAGGATAATTTGGCCACTGAATACAAAATTGCCGCTATTGGCATCGCTTTTTTTTTGATCGGCCGACTGGTTGAACAGAGGTTTACTAAGGGATAGGGTATAGGGATATAAGGGAAGGGTATAAGGTGGTGGCGTTGAAATGAAATATGGTGAGATTAAGAATTTAGTTTATTTGGTTAGCGACTTCCGTGAATCTTATAACCAAAACAAAGATTTTACAACGTTAATTGCTTGGAAAAAAGCCAGAGATGTCAAACTGTTCTTTTATAATAAGAGTATTCCTAAATTACCTCGTGAGGAGAAATTTAACTTAGATACACAAATCAGAAAAGCTGCAGTCAGTATCACCATTAATATTTCCGAGGGTTATGGCAGATACAATTATCAAGAAGGAAACAGTTTACAGAATCTCACGTGCTTCGCTTTATGAACTAAAAAGATCATTTAATAAGTTGCTACGATCTCGAATATATTGATAAAGTTTTAATTGGAAGGGGTAAAAAATTAATTGAGGAAGCTAAGAGAACGCTTAATGGCTACATCACCTATGTCAGGAACAAAAAGAAAGGTATAAGGGTGGGACGGTGCCCTGTTTCCATATTTCCTTATTCCCTGAATATTGCAGCTGGTTCGACGATATAATCAATCTTTTGCAATAAAACGCAAAAGATGAGAGATAGTGCTATAATGTCCTTACTCCCTTATATCCTTATATACCTTTATACCTTTGATGACCCCGAATAAACTAAACCTGAAAAACCACTGATGAAAAACACTCTCGCCCTCATTCTCGCCGGCGGTCGTGTGGGCGAGTTAAGTGTTCTTACCTTGTCGCGTCCGAAATCTGCAGTGCCGTTTGGCGGCATGTACCGCGTGATTGATTTTCCTTTGAGCAATCTCATGCACTCCGGCGTTGAAAAAGTCGGGATTCTGAGCCAATATCGTTCCTTTTCATTAGTTGATCATATCGGCATCGGCTCGTGGTGGGATTTCGTCGGCCGGGATCGTGGGGCTACCATGCTCCTGCCTTCGACGGGTTATCGAGTTGGAGACTGGTACAAAGGAACCGCTGACGCTGTTTACCAGAACCTTGAATTTATTCAGCAGCAAAACCCCGAAACGGTGCTTGTGCTCTCCGGCGATCATATTTATAAAATGGACTACCAGCCGGTGCTTGATTACCACCGTGAAAAGGACGCTGACTTGACCCTAGCATTCTATCCAATAAAACCGGAACAAAGCAGCCGTTTTGGTGTGGCTGAAATCGATTCTGAAGACGGCGCAACGGGTGGACGGGTTTTAGAGTATAAGGAGAAGCCGCATGATTCTGAATTTAGCTGGGCCAGCTTAACAATTTATCTTTTTAAACCGTCCGTATTGATGGCTGTACTAAAAAAAAACGCGGACAGCGATTCTCATGAATTTGGTCGGGATATTATTCCAAAAATGATTGAGAAGAAGAAAGTTTACGCCTATAAATTCAGCGGTTATTGGGGATACACACGCACTATTGATGAATTTTGGCAGACCAATATGGACCTTTTGGGTGATTCCCCAAAGATCGATTTAGAATCCTGGCAAGTTAGAACAAATCTGGATCATGACTCTGTTCAGGATCGACCACCGGCCAGAGTTGGCAGGAACGCTGTCATAGAAAACTCTTTAGTCCATAATGGCTGCCAGGTCGATGGCGAAGTCAGTCATAGCGTTCTCTTCGCCGGAGTCAAAGTTGCAGAAGGGGCGGTGGTAAAAAACTCCGTGTTGTTTTTTGATACAGTGGTTAACTCCGGCGCGGTTTTGGATAAGACGATTACTGATTTTGATGTTCAGGTGGGCGTAGACTGTGTGATTGGTGAAGGAAGTAACGAAACTCCAAATAAAGAATATCCCAACCTGCTTAAATCAGGAATTAGTTTAATTGGCAAAGATGTGAGTTTACCGCCCAATGTTAAAATTGGCAGAAACTGCATTATCCATCCTGAAATGAAAGAAAACAATTTTAAAGAAATGAAAATGGAATCAGGTACCATTCTTTCATGAACGATACCCTTGTAATGTTATTGGCCGGCGGTGTTGGCAGCCGTCTGAGCATTTTGGGGCATGAGCGCGCCAAACCTGCGGTACCATTCGGCGGCATCTATCGAATCATCGATTTCACCTTGAGCAACGCAATGAATTCCGGTTTGAACACAGTAGGAGTTTTGACTCAATATAACCCGCTCTCGCTAATGGAACATATTGGCACCGGTGCGCCGTGGGATTTTATAGGACGAACAAGAGGAGCGAAGATTCTGCCGCCAAGAACCGGACAAAAAGATTACGACTGGTACAAAGGCACCGCCGATGCTGTACGCCAAAACATCGACTTTATCGAATCAAATGCATCTGATCGTGTTTTGATCCTGTCCGGCGATCATATTTACAAAATGGATTATTCGCTGCTCATCGATTTTCATATCACAAACAAAGCAGATCTTACTGTCGGCATGATGACCGTTCCCTGGGAAGATACGATTCATTTTGGCATTGCCATAACAGATGCAGGCAGCCGCATAACCGATTGGGAGGAGAAACCGGAGAAAGCCCGTAACAACTTAGCTTCGATGGGTATTTATGTGTTTAATACAAACTATTTGCTGCATGCTTTGCGGAGTCATAAGGGACACGATTTCGGCAAAAATATTATTCCGGCTGCAATTGAAAATGACCGTGTTTTTGCCTATCCGGTTGCAGGATACTGGCGAGACGTCGGCACCCTGGAAGCTTACTGGAAAGCAAATATGGATTTGTTGGGCATTAATTCAGGTCTAAATTTATACAAGTGGGATGTACACACAAATGTTGAGGAGGAAGGCCGCCTGGGCGATCGTCCGCCGACGTTTTTTTCGACGAAATGCTCCGTTAAGAATTCCGTTATTTCACCCGGCTGCACCATCGAGGGTCACGTGGAGAATTCAATCCTTTCGCCCGGCGTTTTTGTAGCTAAAGACGCTAGTGTAGTTGATTCAGTCATCATGCATGATTCACAAATCTCGGCGGGTGCACAAATCAAAGAAAGCATTTTGGATAAACTTGTTAGAGTCGGAGAAAATGCTGTTTTGGGAACCGGATCTGCCGATACTCCTAATAAAGAAAAGCCGCATCATTTGTCCAACGGAATGGTTGTGGTCGGAAAAGACACCGAAATTCCTCCCAATTTCAGAATTGGCAAGAACAGCATATTGCACCCGAAGTTATCCCCCGAAGATTACGCCAGCAGTGACATCCGACCTGGGGAAACCATTCGTCCCTCACGCTAGGCGTTTAGCGCCAGACATCGACAAAACTTTTGTCGATAATTTTGATTGTTCATCTGCGATTGGAGAAGTCGAATTTTTTTTAAAATCGCATATCGCATATCGTAAATCGTATATGTTCGAGTCCAGGTCCAGAATTCTGCTAGACGATATATTATTTACGATCATCGATTTAGGATCTACAGTCGCTGCCTTTCTCTTGTCGGTTCACTTTGGGATTTGATTCTGGGATGGATTCGACTTAACTCACCACAGGTTTGGGATTTCCGGTTTATCCGGGTTAGGAATACATATTGAAAGCCCTCGTTTTAGCCGGCGGTTTAGGAATTCGCTTACGACCGCTGACGCGCAATTTACCCAAACCGATGGTCCCCATTGTTAACCGGCCTCTGCTTGAGCACACGATACTCCTCTTGAAAAAGCACAATATTACGGAAATCGTTTTTCTTCTTTATTATCTCCCGGATCTTATTAAAGATCATTTTAAGGACGGCTCTCAGTTTGGCGCTAAAATCAGCTACATCACCGCCGATGTTGATTACGCCACGGCCGGTGCTGTGAAATTAGCCTCCGAATTGGTTGACGGCACTTTTCTGGTGGTTTCCGGAGACGTAATCACCGATTTAAATATTTCTGATTTTGTTCAATTTCATCGCGAAAAGAAAGCGCTGGCCTCGGTCGGGTTAACCAGTGTTGACAATCCCAGCCCATTTGGTATTGCGGTGGCAGACGAGCAGGACAAAATTACGCAATTTTCAGAAAAACCCGCAGCTGATCAGATATTTAGTCACCAGGTAAATATGGGTATTTATTTATTAGAACCGGAGATTTTTGGTTGGATTCCTGAAAAGCGGGAGTACTTTTTCGCAAAAGATGTTTTCCCTGAGTTAGTTAAAAAGCAGGAACGAATTTATGGTTTTAATGATAATTGTTACTGGTTAGACGTTGGCAATTTTGCGGCTTATCAGCAGGTTCACTGGGATTTTTTTGAGAATAGGATTAATTTAAGTATAAAAGAAGAATTGCAGGACGGTATTTTGCAAGGAGAAAATTGTGAGATCGGTCGTGCTGTTTCGATTGAAGGGAATGTCGTGCTCGGCAATAATTGCAAAATTGACGATCACGTGATTCTTAATAATTCTGTAATCGGTGATAATTGCCGGGTAGGCCAGAGCTGTTCCTTAAGAAATTCAGTTGTTTGGAACGACGTTGAAATTGACGAAAATTGCACATTTGATTATAATGTTGTTGAGCGCGGCATAAAAATTGCGTCTAAGACACATGCGAAAGAAAATAATTTTATCCTCGACTAGTTTTAATGTAAAGGTGTAAATTCATTACCTTAATCGTGTCGATTTTAAAAAAACACCCGTTAATCCGGGTTGACTTTTAACCTATTTTTTTCTATCTTTTAGAGTTTTACTTTTAACATCTATTGGTTATTCAATTTCAAATGTAAACGAGGTTCACGAATGAGCATGAAGTATCAAAATCATATTCACGGCGAGTGGGTGGACGCACTGAGTGGAGAAACTTTCGAGAATCGCAATCCCGCTAACTGGAATGAAGTGGTTGGCACTTTTCCTGACTCCGCTAAACCTGACGTCGAAGCGGCAGTTAAATCTGCCCGCGAAGCGTTTGATAAATGGCGGTTAACGCCAGCCCCGGCGCGTGGGGACATTCTTCGCAGAGTCGGTGACATCATGGCCGAACGCAAAGAGGAGATCGCTAAAAATATGACCCGCGAGATGGGTAAAGTTCTCGATGAAACCCGGGGCGATGTTCAAGAAGGCATCGATACGGCTTATTACGCGGCAACTGAAGGCCGCCGCATGTTCGGGCACACAGTTCCTTCAGAATTGCCTAATAAATTTAATATGTCAATTCGGTTGCCGATAGGCGTTGCCGGTATCATCACACCCTGGAATTTCCCCATGGCCATCCCAACCTGGAAGATTTTCCCGGCTTTGGTTTGTGGAAACTGCGTGGTGTTTAAACCGGCGAGTGATACACCCTTGACCGCGGCTACTTTTGTTGAGATTTTGTTGGAAGCCGGCGTACCGCCTAAAGTACTGAATTTGGTGCACGGTGGTGGCAACGGGGTGGGTATACCGTTAGTAACTCACCCGGATGTAAACTTAATTTCTTTTACAGGTTCAACCGGAGTCGGCAAATCCATTTCCAAATCGGCGAGTGAGACGTTGAAAAGGGTTTCTTTGGAATTAGGCGGTAAAAATGCTCAGATCGTCATGGATGATGGCGATTTGGATTTGGCTTTAGAGGGCGTTCTCTGGGGCGCATTTGGTACCACTGGCCAGCGCTGCACGGCTACCAGCCGTCTCATTTTGCACGAAAAAATTCATGATCAATTTATGGGTATGCTGGTTTCGGCAGCGCAAAAACTGAAATTAGGCGACGGGCTTAAACCGGAGTCTCAAGTCGGTCCCCTGATTAACGAGGATCAGCAAAAAACCGTTCAGGAATATGTTGAAATCGGTAAATCCGAAGGGGCGAAGCTGGTGACCGGCGGAAATGTTTACTCTGAGGGCGACTGTGCCAAAGGCTGGTTCCATGAGCCGACGATTTTTTCGGAAGTGACCCCGGAGATGAGAATTGCCAAGGAGGAAATTTTTGGCCCGGTGCTGTCGGTTTTGCGTGTGGGTTCTTATGAAGAAGCGGTGAAAGTCCTGAACAACTCGCCTTACGGACTTTCCTCTTCAATTTATACCAATGATGTAAATCGGGGCTTTCAGGCCATGCGTGACATCGAAGCCGGCATTACTTACATTAATGGTCCGACAATCGGTGCGGAGGCGCACATGCCGTTTGGCGGTGTGAAGGAAACCGGTAATGGCCATCGCGAGGGTGGTTGGGAAGTGTATGAGTTTTACACGGAAACTAAAACCGTTTTTGTGGATTATTCCGGCAAGTTGCAACGCGCCCAGATCGATAATTATTAATAATGAGCTGTCACTCTTCAGCGTTTAGTTTTTTAGCTGACAGTTGAATACAGAGAAATACAAGAGATCCATTACTGAAATCGTAGGAGAAACACCTGTGTTAAAACTTACACCACAAGACGTCTTTCCAACATTGAATGAACATATGTTAGTTGACGGCTACAGCAAAATAGTCGTCGATTTGCAGAAGAGCGAGGGCAATTATATTTACGATTCTCTGAGCGGACGAAAGTATTTGGATATGTTCAGTTACTTTGCCACGGCTCCCATCGGGCACAATCACCCGGGGATGCACGACCCGGAATTTAAAGAAAAAATTCTCAGCGTTGCTATAATGAAGCCCTCAAACTCGGATTTTTACACCACTGAAATGGCTGAGTTCGTGCAGACATTTTCAAAGTACGCCATACCCGAGCATCTGCCATATTTATTTTTAGTCAGCGGTGGCGCTTTGGCTGTTGAAAACGCCTTGAAGGCTGCCTTTGATTGGAAAGTCCGCAAGAATTTTCAGAAGGGCATCAAAGAGGAGAAGGGCTCGCAGATCATTCATTTTAGAGAGGCTTTCCACGGCAGAAGCGGCTATACTTTGTCGCTTACAAATACCGATAAGAGAAAAACAAAATACTTTCCGATATTTAATTGGCCGAGGATTACCAATCCGAAAATTCCGTTTCCATTTAATGAAGCAAATTTAGATGAAGTAATCGCCCTTGAAAATAAAGCTATTCATGAAATTAAAGCCGCTGTTCAAGAGCGTCGTGATGATATCGCGGCAATTATTATCGAGCCTATCCAGGGAGAAGGCGGCGATAGTCATTTCAGGAAAGAGTTTTTTCAGAAGTTGCGCGCGGTCGCTGACGAAAGCGACATTTTACTTATTTTTGATGAAGTCCAAACCGGAATCGGACTAACCGGCAAAATGTGGTGTTATGAACATTTTGGCGTCAAGCCGGACATACTGGTCTTTGGTAAGAAAACCCAGGTTTGTGGTTTTTTATGCAGCAAAAGAATTGATGAAGTTGATGATAATGTTTTCCAGGAATCGGGTCGTTTGAATTCGACCTGGGGTGGCAATCTTGTGGACATGGTCAGGTTTCGAAAATACCTTGAAATTATTGTGACAGACAAACTCATTGAAAATGCCCGCAATGTCGGTGAATATTTCCTGACCCAATTACAGCAGCTTGAAGTCGAGTTTGATAATATCGTAAACGGCGTGCGGGGTCGGGGATTCATGATTGCTTTTGATTTGCCGAATAGTGAAATTCGCAATCACTTTTTAAGTATGACTTATCAAAATGGTTTGATCGCACTGCCAAGCGGAGCGCGTGCAATTCGCTTCCGGCCGTCGTTGAATTTGCCCCGCGAACTGGTGGATGAAACTTTGAGAATTCTCAGGAAAAGTTTGGCCGAAGTTTTGAGTACGAACGGAGCTTCTTTCGCCAGAATTGAAGAGGAAACAAACGCTGAGCTTTGATACTTGATGGCGGACACAGAAAATGATTTGTCTCCGGGTACGCTATTTATTGTCAGTACACCAATAGGCAATCTAAAAGATATTACTCTCAGGGCTATTGAAGTACTCGAAAAAGTGGACTTGATTGCCGCAGAAGATACTCGGCACACACGGATTCTTTTAGACCATTATAGGATTAAAACACCAACCACCAGCTATTTCGATTTTAATAAGGAAAAAAAGACTCCTGTTTTAATCAGGAAACTTCAGAACGGTGAAGAAATTGCCCTGGTTTCTGACGCAGGAACTCCCGGTATTTCCGACCCGGCCTTTCGACTGGTACGCGAGTGTTTAAGAAATGGTTTGGCAGTTGAAACAATTCCCGGGGCGACGGCTTTTGTCCCGGCCCTGATTTTGTCAGGGTTGCCGACCGATCGCTTTGTATTTGAA
>SMVB01230723.1_pt1 | contig 12209 bp, 15 predicted proteins | sample 2456461 | NCBI WGS metagenome assembly SMVB01 (sample SAMN11095934, study PRJNA526329) | marine sediment metagenome | biome: Marine sediment; feature: Surficial sediment; material: Deep marine sediment; isolation source: Hadal surficial sediment | place: Pacific Ocean | collected 2014-05 | depth...
CGTCAAGCAGAAAGGTGCTGTGTTCGACACCCATGAATTTTCGGCCGTACAGGGTCTTCTCCCTGATAACGTCGAACTGGCGGCACAGATTTTCATCCGGGTCGGATAGCAACTCGAACGGAAACTTCTGCTGGTCCCGGAATTTCTCGTGCGAGCGTACGCTGTCCCGCGACACGCCGAAAACGACGCTGTTGTGACGCCGGAATTTTACATGCAGGTCGCGGAAGTCCTGCCCCTCAGCCGTACAGCCGGGCGTCGCGTCCTTCGGATAGAAGTACAACACGACTTTTTTGCCACGCAGCGATTTGAAATGCACGGTCTGGTCGCCCGTAGCTGCACATTTAAAGTCCGCGACGACGCGGTTCAGTGCGGGCCCCGCCAATGCCATGTCTCCTTATATATGGCCAGCTACGCTTTGACCGGCTCGAGGATCGAATCGAGATTAAGCTGCTCACAGAGATCCAGGAACTCGTCTCGCAACTGTGCAATCGGCGTTGACCCCGGGATATTGACCGTCATTTGCACCGAGAACATGGGCGCGCCCGTGTGGGCAGCGGCATAACGCCGTGTCGCGAGGTCAGCGATCTCAATGTTCCTTGCCGCGAAAAACTCTGACAAGTTAAAAACGATGGCTGGCTGGTCGAGGCAGACGACATCGACGCCGTAGGGGATGCAGTCCTCCTGGCCGCTGCGTTCGCCGGTTTTCTTGATCGTAATTGTTAGGCCGTCTTTCTCGGTGAGATCGTCGAGTGCCTTCTCGAGTTTGGTGAGCGTGTGCCAGTTGCCGGAAATCAGCAGTAACACCGCGAATTCGGAGCCCAGCGATGCCATGCGGCTCTCTTCAATGTTGCCGCCGCAATCGAGAATCGCCTTGCTGATATCCTTGACAACACCAGGACGATCAGCGCCAACTGCTGTTAAAACAATAAGTTGCGTCATTTATTTAGAAATCACCTTGTTACAGCTTTCACGGGCTGCTGGGGCCGGACGGGGCACGAACCTGCGATCATGCTGTTCCCCGCAAGGTCTTGCCAGTTATCGGTCAGAACAGTAACATCGCGTGCCTTATTTTGGGCGAGGTTTTATCGTGTTTCACGGCAGCATTGTGGCCCTGGTTACGCCGTTCGACGAGCAGGACCGGATTGACTACCATGCCTTGCGGCGGCTGATCGAGTTCCATATCAGCGCAGGCACGAATGGCCTGGTGATTGCCGGTACCACCGGTGAATCGGCGACACTTGAGAAAGGAGAGCATGCAGAGCTGATCAGGCGCGCGGCGGACATGGTTGAAGGCCGCATTCCGGTTATTGCTGGTACCGGATCCAATTCGACCCGGCAGACGGTGGAGTTGTCCCTGGAACTGGCTGATGCGGCGATTGATGGCTATCTGTTGGTTGTCCCTTATTACAACAAGCCTGTGCAGGAAGGTTTGTATCAGCATTTTCGGACCATCGCGGACGCCCTCGACAAGCCGGTGATGTTGTACAACGTACCAGGACGGACGGTTGCGGATATGCTTCCCGAGACTCTGGCAAGACTGGCAGATCATCCGAATATCTTCGGCGTCAAGGACGCGACCGGGGACATGGATCGGATGAAGCTGCATCAGGCGCTATTGCCTGATGATTTCATGTACTACAGCGGAGATGATTTCACGGCATTGGAATTTCTGAAACTGGGCGGCCACGGTGTCGTCACCGTAAGCGGCAATGTTGCACCGGGGCAAATGGCAGATATGTGTCATGCCATTGCGAGCGGCGAAATTGAAAAGGCCAGCGGGATCGACGAGAGTCTTCAACCACTGAACACGGCGTTGTTTGTGGAGTCAAACCCGATACCTGTCAAATGGACGCTTCACGAGATGGGTCTGATTTCATCGGCAATTCGCTTACCATTAACAGTTTATGCAGATGAGTTTCACGAACAAATGAAGGACGCAATGAAAACAGCAGGCATCACGATCGGGGATCAGTCATGAACAGGGCAGGGGTGCTGCTTGTGTTTACGGCTGCCGTTATGATCACTGGCTGCAATAGCGCACCAACCTGTGATGAGCTCGCATTCTATGAATCCGCCGAGGGCGGCAGACGCATAGTGGCGCCCGAAGATCTCGATGGCCTGGATGAGTACAAGGAAATGGTCATCCCGGAAGCATCCCCCAGACCGCCACGAGACCTGAGTGCTGGCTGCATCGACAGGCCACCAACTTTGAAGACGAGTAAATCGGAGGACAACTGATTAAGGAGAGGTGGCCGAGCGGTTTACAAAATCGCCTGGAGCGATTTTGGACGATTGAGCGCAGCGAAATCGCCCGCAGGGCGAGGTACAGGGATGTACTGAGTCAACGTGCTTGCGCAAGCGCCGATCCCGCCCTCGTGTTCGGTATGAGTGACTCAAACAATGTTCAATATACGGAGAGGTGGCCGAGCGGCTTAAGGCGCTTGCTTGGAAAGCAAGTGTACGGTAACCCCGTACCGCGGGTTCGAATCCCGCCCTCTCCGCCAAATTCGAATATAACTAGTTGAAAGAACAAGAATTACGTAACCACTCGGCTGCGTAACCTACAAATCTACCTACAGGCGGGTCGGGAGGAAAAACTATGCTTCCTGAATTGCGTTCAAAATCGCATTTTGCCCCTGAGACGCAATAGAACGCCGAATATTTCAGACCTGTTGCACGTGGTTGACTCGATTAAATACCGGAAGCGCACGACGATACTGTGATCGGCCGGGGGTGGGAGGAAGAATTCTGCCAAAATCCCGGAAGTGAGGAATCCGCAAAAATGCAACGCTTTAGTGAGATGGCGCGAACAGTGCAAATATTCAGAGGGAAAACTCATAGCGGTGAAAAAATTCGAACTTCCGGCCCCTGCCTCTCGAAGACAGTGCCACACACGTTTGTAATCAAGAACTTACAGAATATCACGAATTAAAACATTCACATAAGATGTTTTTTGATAACGTTTGATCACGTTACGTAACGTTGGATAACGTTCGCACTGTGACAAAATTGTGACAGATTCTAGGTCTTACCTGTCGCGGCTTGAGCCAAAATCTACGATAGACACATTGGAAATTGGAATTCGCACCCCACACCTCAAAGGAAATCGGCAGGGATTCCACTCAATCCGGGTTAATGATCAATGGCGAGTGGTTTTCCGATTGGAAAACGGAAACGCTTTCGATGTCCAAATTTTTGATTATCACTGAAGGAGGATGCGCAATGGTTAGACAACCTAAAAATCCGTTCCATCCTGGTGAGATGTTACTCGAAGAGTTTCTTGAGCCAAAGGGTGTGACGCAGGCGGCATTTGCCAACAAAATTGGCTGGACGAAAACTCGATTGAACGAGTTGATTAAGGGCAAGCGAGGCATAACTGCGGCAGCGGCACTTGACCTTGCGGATGCTCTGGGTACATCGTCGAAACTGTGGATGAATCTGCAGGCCACTTTCGATCTGGATAAGGAGTCCAAAGCACGGCGCGTCGCGTGATCTGTTCCGATAAGCCAGCCGCCGCTCAAAAGGACTCAGCGAAGCATGGTTCGCCTATGATTCACCACACCACCAAAATCAAATGGGCCCGATGGGCCCATTTTTTGTGGGAGAGGGCATGGGATGAGAACCTATGTTCGACAAATCGCCTGGAGCGATTTGGGACGGCCACTGTATTCCCCCCGCATCGCGGAAGGTCTTATTGAAAATTTCAATTGGCATTGCGTATTGATTCAATGAAGCGCTCAAATGCTCCATTGAATTCGGCTTGGAATGTTGGCGTAATTGAGGCGTAACCACCGGGGACATTGCGCATATATAGAATAGTACCTATGCCAGTTCCATCGTCGGTCGTTGCGAATAGCTGCACCGCCTGCACGGGCGGGCACGATCTGAACAGACTGGAGCTCGATAAATTCGAACAGGGGATCATCATCCGCATCGAGTTCTTGCTGGCTGATATCCATACAGATAGTGCGAGCTCGGAATTCCTGGCCGGCCAACTCGTAAACGGGCAGAGTCTTGTTAGTCAGCGTACCTTTCGGCGCGTTGGTTGTCTCAATTTGCACCATGATAAACTGATCGTCAGCAAAAAATCCGGCTTTGGATACTTTTAGGTCCTCCGATAGAAAACTCGGCGTTGAATGTTCCGGACCGCCGATTCTCGCACCTTCAGGTTTTGGAATGACGGTGTCAAATGATCCGGAGAGGATCATGTTTTCTACGGCGTCAAATTCGATGTACGCGTGGTCTGCGAATGCAGGAGCCGAGACAGCACAGATCAGGATGGCTGCGGCCTTCACTATCCTTTTTTTCACGATTACTTTGCTCCCGACGGTAGCCCAAGTTTGGCGCAATTCCATGGCACGAACAAGTCAGTACAGTATCAATATTCTGAGAATTTCAAAATCCTGCGCTGACGAATAATGCCGGTCCGTGGTGGCGTACTTCCAGTGACCCTCTGACATCGCTGTCGCGTGAATCGAGGTTCAATGCGTAATAATTGTAGGCAAGTCCGACACTGAATGTATCACCGAAGCGCCGTCGCCAATCAAGCGTGGCGTAATTCAAAGAACCTTCGTAGCGGTCAAAATCCATACGGAAGATCTGAATTCGTGCGTGAAGAGAAGATTTTTCGCCCAACGACACGGATCCGTGCAAGCCGATAACCGGTAGCGGTGTGGCCGCTTTTGTACTTTCACTCTCGCCCGTGCCGACCGCGGTAATCACGGTATTGATTTTCAAATAATGCAGCCCGCCCATGATGCCGAGTTCCTTCTGCGCATCGTTCATCAACGAATAGGCGTAGCCGATACGAAGTATTTCGGTTTCAAAGTGACTGTTTATGATTGTTCCGGCCGGAAAGTGCAGGTCGCCGAAATCAAGCGAGTCTTGCAATGTAATTTGCCCGCTTCTTGATGTTGCCAGGTAACCGATTTCAAACCGGTGGTAGCGGCCGATTCGATAGATTGCGTCATATTGCAGGACTGTCTGTTCATCCGGCAGGCCGAGTAATTTCTCGAGATCAATTTCGATGCCGATGATGCCGGAAGATGAGTCCCGAACAATTTTGCTATCGATTGAATCGTTGAACACCCCGATTTGGAATTCGAATTTTGCCTGCTCGGGAGCTGGGTGTTCAGACACTCTCGGCTGAAAGATATCGTTGTTGTACGCGAGCGAAATACTCGCAGACCAAATCTCGTCCTTATCGACAATCGGACTGTTTGTAATCTCAGAATCGAGAAATTCCAGACCAACGCTGCCGTACAGCAGCCACTCGTCTGTCATCCGATATCCCCAGCGCAATTTCAGTGCGGTGTTCAGCGCGTCGCCGGCCTGGTAGGCCGGCCGTGATGGGGTAGATTCGGACGGTGAGACGCCAAAGTAGTAGTTGACGTAGTCCTTGTTCTGATGAATTAATTCCACACTCGGAACCAGGAAGCCCCAGTCTCGCTCACGCGGCAGCGAAAATGCGAGTTGACTTATCCAGCCGTCGTGGCGTCCGAGTATCTCGGTGTAGGTCTTGAAGTTGATGTGCAGCGGCCAGCCTCGGTAGCCAACAATGGGTGCAAGCTCCAGCCCCCACTCACGATCATCGAGGCCTTCCAGTTCCGGCGAATCACTGGTGCCGAGCCCCAGCGTCTGGATGCGACCGACCAGCCCCAATTCCCACTGGTTCTTACTGACCCAGCGGATACCCAGGTCGCCGTCGCGAATGAGCAGCCAGTCATCGGTGAACGCGGAATCGCGAAAGCTGGTGAGGACGGGAAAGCCGATTACGGAATTCTCGACACCGGTATATGGACTTTGGCTGCCCGATAAGGAGAGTCCCAGTGCGAAGTCATTCAGGTCGTAGTTGCGGATGTAATCGAGAATGCCTTGTGCCAAAGCGCACTCACAAGTGACAAGTGTGCCAAGCACAGCGAGAATAGACGTCCTACGCAAACTTTGTGTCATAAACTTGAATGCCTGTATTCGCCAAACTTGTAGAATAAGCAATGACTCATATTATCCCGACTTCCGATCCACAATGCTAAGGTGCGCTATCAGAACCCGCAGCCATTCGGTCCGCCGAAATCGTATCGTGGAATGTGCGGATAGTATTGTACGGGTCTTCTCGATATTGGTCCTGCCCCTGGTGGCTTGCGGCTGCGGCGGCCAGGGCGATCCTGAACCGGGTGAGCCGGGATTCGACGAATGGTCGATCGATAGTGTCTGGCACCGCGCCAAACTGCGCGGCGTCGCGTTTCGGGCAATCGGCCAGGAACCCGGCTGGTTACTGGAGATTACGAATGGTACGGAAATCTTGCTCGTTACCGACTACGGTCAGAATCGCAACAGTTATCCTTACGTCGATCCTGTTGTGTACCAAGAGCAGCGCCGCACGCAATACGTGCTCGAAAGCTATGGCGTCACTGTGGAAATAAGAGGGCAGCACTGCACCGACGTGATGAGCGGCGAGCAATTCGAAGTGTCCGTTTCGATTATCATGACTGACAGGCGGTTGGAAGGATGCGGGCGAGCCCTGTTCTGATCGTCAGCACGATCGCGGTGCTGGTGTCGTCAATGACACATGCTGAGCCGCTTCGCTATCGCGGCGAATATACCTATGGGCACGGGGTCAACGTCTTCTGTCCGGCGATCCACTCGCAGTGTTACTGGTTGAGCGGAAACACATCCGCCGAAGTCCGCGAAGTATTGCAATCGCTGGCGGTGCAAAACATGTCCAAACCCTATCAGTCAGTTTGTGTCGTGATCGAAGCGAATATTGATCGGGATACGCGAAGAGACGGTTTTGCAGCAGACTATGACGGTCTTATCACCGTATTGAAATCATTCGGCCGCTGTGGCGAGACAAGCGTCGTCACCCAGGGCGACCTGCAGCATCATCGCTGGGTGCTCGAGAGCATCAATGGAGAAGTACTCGATGTCGATACGATGAATGGCAGGATTCCCGATCTGGACTTCGGCGAGCAAATGCATGTATCCGGCAATAGCGGTTGTAACCGAATTTCAGGGCGTGCCAGCCTGCACGATCAGTTCATCCGCTTCGGGCAACTCATCTCGACCCTGATGTCTTGCAGCCCGGCACAAAACGAAATCGAGTGGACGATTCAGGAATTTCTGACCAGAACAGATATCCAGGTCGAGATCAATGATAACTACTTGAATTTGCAGGCAGGCGAAAAATCGTTACGCTACCGTTTGCAAGATTGGGTTGACTAGAACATGAAACGCGGCAGGAAAATCTCGCAATGACCGAATTTACAGGGAATGATTTGAGGAATCTGTTCACGCTGGGTGTAGTGATTTGCTTCGAAGAAATTCGCGGCTAAATCCGCTCCCACATTACTTTAGACAAACTGTAGGAGCGGCTTTAGCCGCGAACAGATCAGCGTCAGTCGGCTTTCTCAAGTTCTTCCCGCAGTATCCGGCGCAAGGTCTTTGCGTCCAAAGCCACGGGTTTCTTGTTTAGCGTTTCTCGCAGAGCCTGATTGATCAACGTCTGATACCCACGGCCGACCTCATCCCCTTTGCGTCGGTAGGCGTCGAGAATATCGTCGTCCACATAGATTGTAATGCGCGTCTTGCCTTTGTTGCTTCGAATTGGTCCTCGCTTGCCTTTACTAAAGTCGTATTCCTTTTCCATCCTTGAAGATATGTATAAGGTATGCATATGTCAAGGAGCCGTGAATCCAGTTTGTCGCCAAATTTGGCTGAACTTTCGAGATGCTGGCTCTTTTTGTATAGTACTATTTTGGTACTATCAGCCGATGCCACCGAAGATCAGGGAATTGATGCGCGAACTTGAGCGTGCCGGTTTTCGAAACAAAGGCGGCAAGGGTAGCCACAGCAATTATCGTCATCCGAAAGGTGTGAACATCACGATCAGTGGCAGGTCTGGCGACGACGCGAAACAATACCAGATTAGGAATACAAGGCGGGTTATTGAATTGGTGGCAGATGAAAAAGAGTAACCAGTATTTGAAAATCGTTGAATGGTCCGAGGAGGATCAGTGCTACATCGGTCGGGCGCCAGGCCTTGCATTCGGCGGCGTTCATGGCAAGAACGAAAAGAAAGTCTATGAGAAGCTCTGTGATCTCGTCGACGAATGGATCAATATCTACGAGAAGGACGGAACGCCTTTACCGCCAGCGACGGCCGGTAAGAGTTACTCTGGCAAATTCAATCTCCGTGTCGGCGAAGAACTCCATGAACGGTTGGCTATCGAGTCAATGAAGGTGAGTGAGAGCCTGAATACCTATTGTGTGAAGGTACTCAGAAAAGACGTCGGCTCGTAATGGAATTTCGCGGCTAAAGCCGCTCCCACAGTTTGTATCATAAGAGTGTGGGAGCGGCTTTAGCCGCGATTCATTTGCTTTCGTACGTGATGGACATCAGTTTTTCCTGATCGAACACGAGCACCGCTGTTCTTTGAGTGGAGGAGCGCTTATATCGCCAGGTGTGAATCTCTGTTTTGCCCACAACGCGAGGACCCGCACGAACATCATGCTCTTCTATGGAGGTTGACGACGGATTTCCGCAATACTTCTTCACCTCTGCCATCGACATGCCGGTGTCCACGATCTTGCTGCCACAACGCAGGGTATCGGCGTTTGAAGTAGCCGCCCAAAGCAGGGCTATCAATAAGAAGATACATGGTTTCATTTATTCGCCTCCCGCCAGAGTGTAACAATCTTTTGTGCCTCGGGACGTGTAATCCCCCAAAAAATACTCGCGATTTCGTCGCTGTTGACTTTGTGGGCCGCACCCTGAAGTAGTAACATGCGCCGACAAACAAGAGAGAACCAACCACGAGGCCTCACCATGGGGAAACACCAGCACAAGCCGATGCAAATTTTCGTTGTTCTTCTATTTTTCGTGAGCCTCGCAGGATGTTCCAGTAGTGGAAAACTCCGCTCGGACTACGATCATGGCGCCGACTTCGGGGCCTACAAGACCTGGGACTTTATCGAGGATGCGGGCCCGGATTATCAGGGCTACGAGAGTTTGTTTACTCAATACATGCTCGAGGCAATCACGATCGAAATGGATGCGCGCGGCTACGTGAAGTCGGAGAACCCCGATCTCCTCGTCAATTTCAATGCCTACATTCAGGACAAGACCAAAGTCACAACGATGCCTGCGTCATCGCCGATGCATGGCGGCTACTATGGTTATCGGGGCGGTTACTACAATTCGTGGGGCGGCTACGGCTACGGCACGGAGACCCGCGTGTCGCAATATACGGAAGGCACGTTCAACATCGACATCGTCGATGCGAACCAGCATCAGCTGGTGTGGGAGGCGGTGGGTGTAGGCCGCATTACGGACGATACCCGGGAAAACCTTCGGCAGAAGGTAATGGAGGGCGTGCCGAGATTCTTTGCGCTCTACCCGTTCGTTGCCGGAGATCCGAACCCGGTAACGACGAAGTAGTTATGCATTCGCGGGCGATAGACCTATTGATCAACCAGCATTCGATCAAGCTGCGCTGGAATTTTTCTAATCGGCAAAACCGAGATTTGATTGTCAAGTTCATAGGCTTCGCTACCAGGGTAGACAATCCACAAATGTGAGAGTTGTAAATCGCTGATCGCGACACGCATGGCGCGTGTCGTTCCTGGTGCGTCGCTGTATTTGCATTCGAAACCGTATCGCTTGCCCGCGAGCGTGACTAATAAATCAAGTTCGGTACCACCGTGCGTTGCCCAGAAACTTGCGCTTCGGGTATCCAGGTAGGACAGTATTTGTTCAATGGCGAATCCTTCGAACGATGCTCCGAGTTTTGGATGTCCTGACACTGCGACCATAGAACTCAACTCCAGAAGTGCATGTAACAGGCCGCTATCGCGAATGTAGATCTTGGGTGATTTCACTTGGCGTTTCTTCAGGTTTTCATGCCAGGGCGTCAGCACGCGGATCATATAGGCGCCTTGTAATATATCGAGATAATTACGCGCCGTTCCTTCATTTGCCCCAAGAGCTCGGGCAAATTCCGCGGCGTTCCAGACCTGGCCATGGTAATGAGCGACCATGGTCCAGAACCGTCTCAACGATTCGGATGACACGGTTATGCCTAGCTGGGGGATATCCCGCTCCAGAAACGTGCGTATGAAATTCTCGCGCCACAATGCAGAGGCGGCATCATCCATTGCAAGATAACTCCGTGGAAAACCACCTCTTTGCCACAATGTTTGCCATTGATCCACCGAGACTTCGGTCAGATCGAATCCGGTGAGGTCCACCAGGCCCACCCGGCCGGCCAGCGTTTCAGACACGTTTTTTATCAAGGCAGGTGCCGCACTGCCAAGGAGCAAAAAACGGGTCGTGGAGGCCGGCCTGTCCAGCAACACCCGAAGCGTTTCGAAAAGTTGTGGTTGCCGTTGGATCTCGTCGATTACAACCAGGCCGGTCAGTGGTGACAAAGCCTGTTCCGGTGCCTCCAGTCTTCGGCGGTCGACGGCCTTTTCAAGATCGAAAAATGTGTAGTCCGGGTCCCGGTCGGTGATCATGTGGGCCAGCGTGGTCTTGCCGCACTGGCGGGGACCAAGCAATGTAACTGCTGGGTGAACGCGAAAGGCGGCCATGATCCGATCGATCGGCCTGGGGCGCTGAATGAGCATATCGACATAATAATCCTTGAAAATCCACAATACAAGTGTGGATGTTCAAGGATTAGTCGCCGATTTATGCTGGATATCGTCTAGCCTGGCCCTGGAACGTAAACTGCGCCCGGACCTTAAACATCCAGATCGTGCTCTCCGCCGGATTGAGGGCAGGGTCCTTGATCAGCTGCGTGTCCGCTGTGATTGCGATGCGATCCTGTAACGGGAACCGATAGAACAACTCGAGTGCGAGCTGGTCGCTCAGGCCCGGAGAGAATGTACTTTCTATTGGGTTCGCCCCAGTTGAGGCCGACGCCGGCACTCAGGGATTTCTGCAGCAAGGATCCGCCGTCGTCGGCATAGCCGCCGCGCACGAAGGGCATGAAATTATCATTCAGGTAACGGGAATAAGAGAACGCGAAGCCCCACCCGTCGGGAATATTCGCCGCAACTTGCCGGCCCTTGTGCCAAAAAGTAATGTGAGTGTTGTCAAAGATGATGCGTTCATGAGACGAGGTCCAGCCTATCTCGACACTCTTGAAGTGTTCCCTGTCGCTGAAAAAATTATCGAATCCTTTGATTGGCTTGCTTGGATCACTATTGGTGTCAGTAATGCCGGCAATCATGTACATGCTGTCGCTCAGCATTGAGCCGTAGGCAATGCCGACGGCTGCATCGTTTGGCAAACCGATCAAGGTGCCGGATCACTGCTGTCCCATAAATACTGGCTGCTATGCGGTGAAACGAAATAGTAGCCGGAGGTTCAGTTTACTTTCGCTTGCCAGAGACATGAATCTGGCTTTAGATGTTTTTCCGGCATCACCTGCTGGGGATGGCTACGCGCAATCGCGGCTGAAGCCGCTCCAACGTTACTAAGTAGACCTGTGGGAGCGGCTTCAGCCGCGAATTTCTAACGCCGGCAATGAGTTTATGGGACAGCAGTGGTGCCGGATTTATTTTCTGCTTTGCCTGAATAAATAAGTCCGGCACCAATACCGTGATTTGAGAGCCGGGCTAATATCGCGAAGCTGCTGATGGAGAGCGTTGTCGACAAAACAGGGTATATTCCGCTCGGATGCGGCGACGTGTGTTTTGAATTGGCAAATTGTGCAGAAGATCGGTAAAGTGCGACCCGCGTTCTGACAGGAAACATCAAGATTCACGAGAAGGCGCTATCGCCCGCTTAGGAAGGGCTCCTACAGCTTTTCCTAGAATTACGGCCAGATTCGTAGGAGCCCTTCCTAAGCGGGCGATCGATTAGAATGGTGTGATGAATCCCGGACAAAAGAAACTTCGTGTGATTTTTCTCCATGTGATCCTTGTGTTCGTGGGCGCTCTGGTATCCAGTTTCATTGCACCCGGCCCGGCCAATGCGCAAGAGGCGGACCAGCAAATAGAGCTGGAGCCGCTGTCGGAGGAGGTCGCGGCCGATTTCGATCAAAGATTGTCCGAGATTGCGTTGCAGGATGGAGATATCCAGCAATTTCAGGCCCGGGTCGATTCGAGTGAGGGATTGATCGCACAGGTTCTCGAAATCCGCAGGGACCGCCTCTGGACATCGATGCTTCAGAACACCCTGGCGCTGGCGAAAGATGTCGCTGATC
>SMVB01220838.1_pt1 | contig 12207 bp, 11 predicted proteins | sample 2456461 | NCBI WGS metagenome assembly SMVB01 (sample SAMN11095934, study PRJNA526329) | marine sediment metagenome | biome: Marine sediment; feature: Surficial sediment; material: Deep marine sediment; isolation source: Hadal surficial sediment | place: Pacific Ocean | collected 2014-05 | depth...
TGAGCGCGGCAATGCGAGCTATATCCGCACCCTGTTCGCCGACCGGCGCGACACATCCCAACACCAGATCATCGACTAAGCCGGTGTCGAGGTCGTTGCGGTCGCGAATGCCTTGAAGAACTTGTGTCGCCAATTGTAGGGGTGTGATGTGGTGAAGCGCGCCGGTTGCTTTGCCTTTGCCGCGCGGCGTGCGCACATGATCGTAAATATAGCAATCGGTCATTCTTCTCTCCTTTCGAACAATTCGTTAATGCGCGTTGGCAAACCCTAAAGCGCATTCAGGAAAAGTGGGCCCGGTTTTCCGTCCGAATGCGCGACAAAACAAAAACGTAGAGCACGTTAGGGATTCCATCTTTTGTCAACGTGCTCTAAAGCGACCGGGCAATCAAAACCTTCATGATTTCATTGGTGCCGGCATAGATTCGCTGGACACGGGAATCCCGATACATTTGGGCGATGGGATATTCGTTCATATAGCCATAACCGCCGTGAAGCTGCAGACATTCGTCAACAATCTTGCACTGCAAATCCGTCACCCAATATTTTGCCATCGACGCCGTAACCGCATCCAGTTTATTGTCAAGATGTAATTGAACGCAGTGATTGCAGAACACTTTGGCGATGGTGGCCTCGGTTTTACATTCGGCAAGCTTGAATTGGGTGTTTTGAAATTCAATTATTTTTTTTCCGAATGCTTGCCGTTGTTTGACATAGTCGAGTGTCACTTCAAGCGCATGTTCGATCACCGCCATGCCTTGCAAGGCCACGTTCAAACGCTCTTGCGGTAACTCGTCCATCAACTGATAGAAACCCTGCCCTTCTTCGGTACCAAGCAAACTGGTTGTCGGCACGCGAACCTCGTCAAAGAAAAGCTCCGACGTGTCATTAGCGTGCTGACCGATCTTGTCGAGTATTCGACCGCGGCGGAAACCGTCCAGACCATCGGTTTCCACCACCATGAGCGAAAATCCCTTGGCCCTTTCGTTCGGATTCGTTTTAGCCACGACGATAATGAGATTGGCCGTACCGCCATTGGTAATGAAGGTTTTTTGACCATTGATCACATAGTGATTGCCGTCGAGTTTGGCCGTGGTCTTGATGCCCTGAAGATCCGAGCCCGCCGCCGGCTCGGTCATGGCAATAGCACCGACCAGTTCGCCGGACGCAAGTCGCGGCAACCAATTCTTCTTTTGCTCCTCGGTTCCGAATCGGGTGATATAGGGGGTCACGATTGCATTATGCAACGACGCCCCCCATCCATGGACACCCAAACGGCCGAGCCGATCGATCAGCACCGCCTCATGGGCGTACGACCCGCCACCACCGCCATATTCTTCGGGCGCACTGGGTAACAGGAAGCCCATTTCACCGGCTTTGTTCCATATCTGCCGATCGACGCACTTTTCCTTTTCCCAACGTTCCACGTGTGGCAAACATTCGCGTTCGAGAAATTTGGTCAACGAGTCACTAAAAATTTCCAAGTCTTCCGTCATATAAGAAGGCTTTTCCACCTGAAGTACGTCCATGCGACATTTCTCCTAAAAAACCGAGCAGAATGAGTGGGTAGTCAAAAGGCTTCAGCGTCGAGCGCCATCATTGAATCAGCGCCCGCTTTAAGCTTGGCCAAATGACTTGCCGCATCGGGAAAAACGCGCTCGACAAAATAGCGAGCCGTTTTAAGTTTATTGGAATAGAACGGATCGTCTCCGCCCGCCTTATCCTGGGCTGCCTTCGCCATGAGCGCCCACATATAAGCAAGACTCACCAGTCCAAAAAGATGAAGAAAATCCGTCGACGCCGCGCCGGCATCATCGGGGTTCTTTAAGCCGTGCTCCATCAGCCAGCCCATGGCGTCTTCAAGATAGCCTTTGCCCAGCGTCACGGCGCCGACAAATACCGCCAATTCTCGGTCACCCTCATGTTGTTTGACGAAGTCACCCAACTCTTCCAGAAACGCAAGAATGGCGCGGCCTGAATCGGAAGCGAGCTTGCGGCCCACAAGATCGAGCGCTTGAATACCATTCGCCCCCTCATAGATCATGGTGATGCGGGCATCGCGGACAAATTGCTCCATACCCGATTCACGAATATAACCGTGGCCGCCCAACACCTGCTGCGCATTGACCGCATGGGCAAACCCTTTATCCGTAAAGTAGGCTTTGATGAGTGGGGTCAAGAGATCCATATAATCGTCGGACTTAATTTTTTCACTTTCATCGGGAGACTTGAGCGCGATGTCGCCATGGAGCGCCGTCCAGTAAAGCAACGCGCGCGCCCCTTCATTAAAAGCGCGCTGATCCATCAACATGCGGCGTATGTCCGGATGCACGATAATCGGATCGGCGGGTTTGTCGGGGAATTTCGTCCCGCTGATCGACCGCCCCTGTAGCCGCTCGTTGGCATAGGCCGCCGCGTTTTGATAGCTCACCTCCGATTGAGACAACCCCTGCAATCCCACACCCAGACGAGCTTTATTCATCATGGTGAACATGGCACGCATGCCTTTGTGCTCGGCACCGAGCAAATATCCGGTGGCCTGGTCATAATTGAGAACGCAGGTGGAATTGCCGTGAATCCCCATCTTTTCTTCAAGGCTGCCGCAAGAAACGCCGTTGCGCGGAGCCAAACTGCCGTCGTCATTGATCAGAAATTTGGGCACGATGAACAGGGAAATGCCTTTGACTCCGTCGGGCCCGCCCGGAATCCTCGCCAAAACCAAATGGATGATGTTTTCGGTCAGATCGTGTTCGCCCGCGGAGACAAAGATCTTGGTACCGGAGATCTTGTAGGAACCGTCATCCTGGGGTTCGGCTTTGGTGCGCATGAGACCGAGATCCGTACCGCAATGGGGCTCGGTCAAATTCATGGTGCCGGACCATTGACCGGAAATCATTTTGGACAAATAGGTCTGTTTTTGCGCGTCACTGCCGTGTATCAAAATGGCCGAATAGGCCGTGCCGGTGAGACCCGGATACATTCCGAAGGCCATATTGGCCGAGGCGACCATTTCATTGACCACAACCCCCACCACATTGGGCAATCCTTGTCCGCCATATTCCGGTTCGGCGGTTAATCCGCTCCAGCCCCCTTGCACGAAAGTGTCATAGGCTCCCTTGAATCCGGTGGGCGTTTTGACCTCGCCGTCGATCAAATGACAGCCTTCTTTATCTCCCACTTGATTGAGCGGCTGAAGCACTTCCTGGGCAATTTTGGCGCCTTCCTCCAAGATCGCCGAAATCAAGTCCGGCGTGGCGTCGGCAAAGCCCGGCAAATTGGCATATTTGTCAATCTGCAGAACATCGTTCAGCAAGAATGACATGTCGCGAAGGGGGGCATTATAGATGGCCATTAACTTGTCACCGTGCTTCTGAGGGGGCCGGCAAATCCGGCAACGGACGGGGCAAAGTCGGCACCACGTTCTTGATGCTTTATTTTTTCGGCCAATGTTCGTTCCATCAAACCACAGATGCCTTCCAATTCTTTCATAGTCGCGTCGATGTCGCGGCGCTGCTGCTCGAGAGATTTGATACGTTTGCGGAATTTCTCGATCGATACGTTCAATTGTGCGACCCGTCCGTCGGGCAGATCATAAAGTTCGATCATCTCGCGAATTTCATCGAGCGAAAAACCGAGACGCTTGCCCCTCAAGACCAAGGAAAGTCGCGCTCGGTCGCGGGTGGAATAAATGCGGTTTTGGCCTTGCCGGCTTGGCGCCAGCAGCCCTTTGTCCTCGTAAAAACGCAAAGCGCGGGCCGTAATGCTGAATTCTGCGGCCAGTTCTGAAATTCGATAGGTTGGCTCCGCCACCATTTGGCATCATTTTTTGTGGAATGGGGATAGGACCCGAATATAGTTTACGCTTACGTAAACGTCAAGTTCGGTAATTCGCTTGAGTTTTCAAGGTGTTGGGGCACGGGGGCGAACGTACACCCGCATATGGGGCCATTGCGGGGACAATGACGCAGCCAAAGAGACCCACACGGGGCGGTGAACCGGACACCCGTTATGTCCAAAAACCATAAGGATTGGTAACATTGATGGCATAAGCTGTGTGACGGTCGATCGTTTCGCGTGCGTAACGTTTAAGAGTTGTGCCCCATCATGTTGTCGCATTCCTTGCCTCGCCATTTTGTTCGATTGTTCGCCATAGCCGCCGCATTGACCAGCCTGACCGGCTGTGCCAATACGCCCACCACCACATCGCAGGCCAATGGGTCGTGCGCACCGGACACGGCATCTTCCCCATTGCGCACGTCGGCGTCCGATCTGACCATCTCGCGTCAAACCGAAGCAGCGCTGGCCAACCGCATCATCGAACTAACCAACCAACAACGGCGTAACGCCGGATTACGTCCCTATCGCCTAAATTGCGCGGAGCTTTTGCAGAGTGTCGCCATCGGCCACAGTGCCAGCATGGCGCGGCACAATATGTTTGGTCATGTCGACAGATACGGACGCAAGCCGCTGGATCGCGTGGTGGCGGCGGATCCCACTTTCACCGGCCTTGTGGCTGAAAATGTCGCGCTCATCGGTTTTGAATATCGCGGCTCATTTTTGACCCGCCGGCGCAATGCTCTGGCCGGCGTAAGAGTAGAAAAACTGGCCCACGATTTCGTCGGCAATTGGATGAAGAGCCCCGGCCATAAGAAAAACATTCTGCGTCCCGATGTAACGCAGATCGGGGTTGGAGTCGCCATAGACGCCAACACAATTTACGTTACTCAGCTTTTCGCGCGACCCTCCCGCTAAAGCGCCGCATTCTTTTTGAGCGGAAAATATAACGGGCGGCGCCCGACGATCGAACAACAACCACCTGCCGTAACCCACCCACACTGCCCCTTCCGGGCAGATAAATCTTAATCGGCGTTAACCTTTCTTTACACAATATGTTTTGCCCTTATAGTTTCGCGATTCGCTAAAGAGGGGCCTTCCGATTCGCATGAAACCTCGCGTTCCATGGAGTGTCAAAGGAGTCAATCCGGAAGCACGGGCGATTGCCAAAGCATCGGCGCATGAAGCAGGCGTCACATTAGGTCAATGGCTCAACACGATTATCACGGAGGCCGGCGACCCGAATGGGGTTGCCGACTCTCCTGACCGAACCGGCGTCCATAGGAACCCTGAAGCGCCCTGGCAAAGCTCGCCAGACAAGCCGGAAGACACCGCTCCGCCTTATGAGCCGCCATCATCGCCGGGCGTCAAGAAATTGGCTTCGTTGCAAGATGCGCTCGGCACTATTGCCCAAAAACTGGAGCGATCGGAGGAACGCAGCACACTCGTTCTGAATGATCTCGATCAGGCAATTACGGGTGTTGCCGAACGACTCCATGCGGTCGAGGAGGGCCGATCGTTACAGTCTGAGTTGCCGTCCGGCGAGGCAATTCTCGATGAGGCCTCGCGCAGGGAATTGAATGAGCGCATCGCGCTTTTGGAAGAACAGAGCCATTCCGCAACGTCAGCTAGAGACAGCAAGCAGATCGAGCAGGTTCTCACCAAAATCGTGAGCCAGGTCGAGGCGTCCGAAAAACGCGCCGTCGGTGGCATGAAAACGATTGAACAGGCCATCGCCCATATCGTTGTGCGACTTGACAACGCCGAAAACCACAAGAAGCAAGCAGAAAAGAACGCGGAAAGAGTCCCCGGCAGCACCATTGATCCCTATGCCGGTGCGGAAAAATTGGTTGGTGACTTAAGAACGCAATTGTCAAGGACCGAAAAAGAAATCGAGCATAAGATCGATGACATTCGCGAACGATTGTTCGATCTGTCGCGCTCGAAATCTCCACCACCAAATCGGGTCGAGGATGATCGCGACGACACCGCGCGCACCCAGAAGGCGACCCTAAACCAGTTCAATGATCGAATAACGGAACTTCACCAGCGGGTCGACCGGTTGGGCCAGAGCGACGGGATCGATCAACAAGAGACGGATCGCGCGCCGAAAGAGTCTGTGTCTGACGCCACACCCGTCGATGACGGCCATGAGGCGCCGAGCCCACGGGTTGAGCCTGTTCCCGTTCCGGAGATATCGGCCGGGCGCCGTGAGCCGGAAATCGATCGCGCGCGCCAAAGATTGGAAACCGTACTCCGGGGCAAATCGGCGCCGAGCACACACAAAAACGTCTCGGCGCAAAAAAGAGACATCGGATCCGATGACACCGAACAGCAAAGAGGCCTGTTCTACCGGCCCGCGCGTACACTGCTGTGGACGATCATTGGTGTCGCTTTTTTGATCATGACTGCTGCCGCAGGCCTGGTGGTTTTCGAAGAGACCGCCGAGCGTGCCGGCTTGTCTCGGCCCAAAACCATCACCCCTTTGATTGAGATGATCGAAGCCGGGCGCGATCGCTTGGACGTCTTGATGTCACGGGTGTTGCCGGATGCTCAAGACGATCCCGCCGGCGATGCCGAGTCCACCATTGGCACGCCAAATCCGGTTCGTTCTGGTTCCTCATCCAACGCTTCAGACCTGACGGACCATGTCGCCGCAGACGACACCGCAACGGCCCGCATCACTTTATTGGACGAGCAGCTGATCTGGACGGCAACGGAGCTAAATCTCGATCCGGAAGCGGGCGCCGCCTCAACCGGGCAAGATATCGCACAGCTTGAAACAGCCGCCGCCAATGGCGACGCCCGCGCACAATATATTTTGGGCGGGCGCTATTTTCTGGGTGAAGGGAACGTCCCCGATTATGCCAGAGCCGAAGCGTTGATCAGACGGGCGGCGGAACAAGGCTTTGCCCCGTCTCAATATCGTCTTGGCACCATGCTCGAAGGCGGCCTCGGCCTGCCTCAAGACTATGTGGAAGCGGGCGAATGGTACGAAGAAGCTGCGCGGGCCGGCGAGGTTAGGGCCATGCACAATCTTGGCGTTCTCTATTCGAGAGGATCGGGGGTCGATCGGGATATGGGCAAAGCGGCCGAATGGTTCAAAAAGGCCGCGGAAAGCGATCTCGTCGACTCACAATTCAATTTTGCCATCATGTTGCAGGATGGCGTTGGCGTCGCACCGGATCCCATTGAAGCCTATAAGTGGTTCGCCATCGCCGCGCGCAAGGGCGACAAAGAGGCTGAAATTCAACTGGGTAAGATTGCAACGCAATTGAGTGTGAACGAGCTCGCTACGGCCCTCGAACGGGTCCGTGAATGGACACCACAAGTGCCAAATATCACGCCTTAGAGCGCATTCAGGAAAAGTGGGCCCGGTTTTCCGTCCGAATGCGCGACCACTAAAGAATCTGGACCACGTTCTTCGATTCTATGATTTGTGAACGGGGGTCTAGGGCGCCAAGTTTAATCCGGACATAGCGCTGACGAGAGCAAAGATATGCTGTATAGTAAGAGAACATCATTTTTCGAAAATCGCATTACGATTCGCACGTAATTATGCAGATCTATCTTCCGATTGCGGAGATGTCCGTAAACATTTTTCTGCTCCTCGGATTGGGCGGCGCAGTAGGGTTCTTATCAGGCATGTTCGGCGTCGGCGGCGGCTTTTTAATGACTCCTTTACTGATTTTCGCCGGGGTGCCCCCGGCGGTGGCCGTGGGAACGGAGGCCAACCAAATTGTCGCGTCTTCCGTCTCGGGAGTGTTGGCCCATTGGCAGCGTCGATCGGTCGACTTCAAAATGGGCGGCGTTTTGGTCGCCGGCGGTATGACGGGCGCGGCTATCGGCGTCTATATTTTCCGTATCCTGCGCGAACTTGGCCAAGTCGATTTGCTGATATCCTTATGTTACGTCGTGTTCTTGGGGATCATCGGTTCTCTGATGTTGAATGAGAGCCTGCGGACCATTCAAAGGGCGCGAACCGGCGCGCCGGCACGCAGACGAAAACCGGGCCATCATACGTGGATTCAAGGGCTGCCCCTTCGCATGCGGTTCCCGCGCTCGAAACTCTATATCAGCTGTATTCCCCCAATCGTACTGGGATTTGTCGTTGGCTTTCTCGCCGCCATTATGGGGGTTGGAGGTGGCTTCATCATGGTACCGGCCATGATTTATCTCCTCCGCATGCCGACTAATGTGGTGGTCGGTACCTCTCTTTTTCAGATCATATTTGTTACCGCCGTGACCACGATCTTGCATGCGGTGACAAATCAGACCGTCGATTTTCTTCTGGCGTTTTTGCTCCTTATCGGCGGGGTGACCGGTGCGCAGTTCGGAGCGCGTGCCGGACGAAAGCTGAAGGCGGAAGAGCTAAGGGCTTTATTGGCTCTTTTGGTGTTGGGCGTTTGCCTGCGACTATTGTTGGACCTGGTTGTCGAACCGGAGGATATCTTCTCACTCGGCGAGGTGCTCGGAGAATGACCATGAAGAAAACAATGAAATCGCTTTTGGGCGCCGGCCTGTTCGCTCTAGCTATGAGCCTCATGCCGGCCAAGGCGGATAATCTCGTAGCCGATCTCTCCGAAAACATTATTGCCATTACGTCCAATTTTGCCGGTAAGAAGCTGGTTTTATTTGGTGCCATTGACCGGTCCGCCACTTCGCTCACCGAAGATCCCGATGTGGATGGTTTAAGAGATATCATTGTTGTCATCCGAGGGCCCAACCGCCCGGTTATGGTTCGGCGCAAAGAGCGAGTGGCTGGCATTTGGGTCAATACCCAAAACATTGAGTTCGATGGAGTCCCTGGATACTATTTCGTCGCCGCCAGTCGCGCATTTGAAGATGTTGCGCCACCTGCGGTGTATCGGCGGCTGCAAATCCGGCCGAGAAATCTCAGAATGAATCCAAAGAACCTGCTGTTGGAGGTGGATCAGTTACAGGCCTATCGGGAGGCCATCATCCGCAACAAGCAAAAAGCCGATTTGTTTTTTGAAGAACCCGGCGGCGTGAAGTTTTTGGATAAGACTCTGTTTCGAGCGACGGTGAAAATACCGGCAAATGTTCCGGTTGGCCGGTATAAGACCGAAGTTTATCTTCTCCGCGATGGAGAAGTGATCGGCATTCAAAGCAAAGCCTTGTCCATCAATAAAACGGGCATCGAACGCAGCATTTACGAATTTGCCTATGATTCCCCCTTCGCCTATGGATTATTGGCCGTTTTGTTTGCTCTAGTGGCAGGCGGCATCGGCTCTTTGCTATTTAGAGAAAGATAAGCGGCAACACCGCCCACCGTTCGCTGTCACACATTCATTTTAGGCAGCGCCGCGATTCCACCGAGCATGAGCGCCGAGGCAAATTCCGCCGCCCCTTTCGGATCCGGCGGATCCCGTTGCACCATCACATCGCCCACTTCAAACGCGACGCCGATAAAAGCCGAGGTCAAATAATCGGCATTCACATTGGGTATGAAGCCTTGGGCAATGCCCTGTTTGATATCACTACGTAGTTCATCGAAGCCGGCGACGATTTCCGGTGTATTCATGCGCACGCGAAGCGTGCCCGTGTTTCGCCGCATCATGGCAAAGTTAGCCTGGTCGGACACCAAATAGTCAAAAAAGCTGCGATAGGATCCGCGAATAAAATCCTCAAACGTCGTTGCCCTGATGCGTTCGGCACGCAAACGCGGTCGCACCCGTAGCGCACTTTGGTCCAGCAAGGCGCGAAACACTTCTTCTTTGGAAGAAAAATAATTGTAGAACGTGCCCGAGGCCAGTTGTGTGCCGCGAATGATGTCGCGCACCGATGCGGCGCCGTAACCCAGTTCGGCAAAGACAAGGCGTGCTGCATCCAAAATCGCCTGGCGATTCGATGCCTTTGTCTGTTCCCGTTTACCGGGACTGACATCCAAGGTGACGTCAGACTGTCCTGTCGACTTGTCTGTCAAACTCCACTCCCGAGTCGCGACGCGCAAACCAACCGATCGCCGGCCGGGCCCGTCAGTCGGCCAAGGCGGCATCGATGGCTGAGATCAATTCGTCGCCCTGAGGTTCCGTCTTGCTGGAAAAGACGCCGGCCAGCGCACCGTCGGCACCGATCAGATATTTGTGGAAATTCCATTTAGGGGCGGCGTCCTCTCCCGCTTCGCTCACGGCCCATTGGTAGAATGGATGGGCGTCGCCACCGATCACGACTTGCTTCGCCGTCATGGGGAAATTCACGTCATAATTGGTCGCGCAGAATTCGACAATTTCGGCCTCGGTGCCCGGCTCTTGTTTGCCGAAATCATTGCTCGGCACCCCAAGAACCACAAGCCCTTTGTCCTGATAGGCCTGCCATAATTTTTGCAAGCCGGTATATTGCGGCGTGAGCCCGCAAGCGCTGGCCGTATTCACCACCAAAATCGTTTTACCCGCATAATCCGCGAGCTTGATCTCACCCTCATCGATGGCGGGAAACGTAAAATCATGTGCGTTCATGTTGCTGTCCTTACACGTTTAAATTTGCCGGTGCCGACCCTACCTTAGCGTACAATCCCGCCTGAGGAAGTAGCAAACAAATCAACGGCCACGGAAAGGCGGCGATCATGCCCGCGCAGGAAGTGACGTATCGCCGCGTTTGGGCCGTTCTTAAGTCTCGGCGCACGATATCCGGCCCTGGTTCGAACATTACCCGCTTAGAGCACGTTGACAAAAGATGGCATCCTTGAGCGTGCTCTAAGTCTTTGTTTTGTCGCGCATTCGGACGGAAAACCGGGTCCACTTTTCCTGAATGCGCTCTAGAGAATGTCAAGTATGGCTTCGGGCGGCCGGCCCAAGGCCGCCTTGCGGCCGGACACGACAATGGGTCGTTCGATCAGTATGGGATTGTCCACCATGGCTTTGATCAACGCCTTTCGACTGAGCGACTCATCCGCCAGATTTTGCTCTTTATACGGTGCTTCTTTTTTCCGCATGAGATCGCGCGGCGCCATGTTCAGCTTATCCAATAATTCATCAAGCGCCTTTGCGCTCGGCGGATCATCAAGATATTCGATGATCTTTGGCTCGATACCTTTGTCTTGCAACAAAGCTAACGTCTGCCGCGATTTGGAACAGCGTGGATTGTGATAGATGGTGACCGCCATCGTTATCTCTCCCTCACCTTTCGACACCCGTTCCCACCGCCTCGGCCACATGGCTAAAACCGTCACGGGCAAGGCAGGCAGCGAGGTCTTGTTTGATACGCTTTATTAGGCCGGGGCCTTGATAGGTCAAGGCCGAATAGAGTTGGACCAACGACGCGCCGGATCGAATTTTCTCATAAGCGTCGGCGCCGGACCCGATGCCGCCGACCCCGATCAGCAACACCCGACCTTCGGTTATTTGATGAAACCGACGCAAGATCTGTGTCGACATTTGGAATAGGGGTGTGCCCGACAGGCCGCCTTGTTCATGGCCGTGACGGCTCCGCAATCGGTCGCGCCGGCCAATTGTGGTGTTGCTGATAATGACACCGTCAATATGACGCGCCAAAACGATCTCGGCGATGTCGTCGAGCGCCTGATCGTCGAGATCCGGCGCGATCTTCAGCAAGAGGGGCGTCCGACGGGCACTTTCGGGCTCTGGCCGCGCCGCCATAAGACGTTCAACGAGATCGTCCAAGGCGGATTTATCCTGAAGCGCCCGCAGCCCGGGCGTATTGGGCGACGACACATTGATGGTGACATAATCGGCCAGACCGGCAAACCGCTCGAACCCCATCACATAATCGGCCACACGATCCGCCGAATCCCGATTGGCGCCGATATTGACGCCGACAATACCGGAACGGCCGCGTCTTGCGTCAAGCCTGCCGGCAACCACCTCAAGCCCGTCATTGTTGAAGCCCAAGCGGTTGATGAGGGCGTGGTCTTGGCTCAGTCTGAACAGTCGAGGTTTCGGATTTCCCGCTTGAGGCTTGGGTGTCACCGTGCCCACTTCGGCAAAGCCGAAGCCCATGGCCAGGATGGCATCGGCCACTTGCGCGCTCTTGTCGAAGCCGGCCGCCATGCCGATCGGGTTGGCAAAGGTGCGACCCAAGACCGAAAGTGTCAGAGACGGTGGATCCGGAGGCGCCGCGCGCGCGCCCAAGCCGGACTTAAGTGCCCAAATCGTGAGGCTGTGGGCGAATTCCGGCTTCAGCGCTCTCAACAGGGGCGCCGCCAAAGGATAAAGATCGACCATCGATGAGGATCTCTAGGGTCTTTCCGGTTTTGATGGAATCAAAACCTGACCCTAAGTTGTTGTTCTATCGTGTTTCCGGACGGAAAACCGGTGCCCACTTTTCCTGGAAACACTTCAAGGTGTACGACCGCGATCGGCTCTGGGGTATAAGCCGGACCCGGCCGCCGAACAA
>SMVB01070852.1_pt1 | contig 12203 bp, 6 predicted proteins | sample 2456461 | NCBI WGS metagenome assembly SMVB01 (sample SAMN11095934, study PRJNA526329) | marine sediment metagenome | biome: Marine sediment; feature: Surficial sediment; material: Deep marine sediment; isolation source: Hadal surficial sediment | place: Pacific Ocean | collected 2014-05 | depth 0-1...
CCGCCGAGGTCGAGACCCGGCAGCACCGCGCGGATCTCTGCGGCACCGTGGCGAACAAGCGTCCCGGCGTCCATACCGACACCGTCCTCGGCGATCTGGCCGCCGACCTGCCACACGGTCCGGCCGGCGGAATCGTTGTCGGCCGTGATCGTGACCCGTGTGCGTGCCCCGTCCACACAGTGGCCGTTGAGCTCGGGCAGCCGGCCACGCATCATGAGCATGTGTAACGGCCGCTCCTGCTGCCGGACCTCGCCGCCGATTCCCGCCATCGCGGCAAGGGCGGCGTTGCCGGCCCCGGCCGTCAGGACGACCGTCCGCGGCTCGATCCGGCACCGGTCGCCGCCGCCGGGTGGCGACAGCGTGATGCAAGTGATCCGACCGGCTTCGTCGCGGTCCATCGCGATGCCCTGCGTGGCGTCGACTTTCATGATGCAGCGGTGATGGCGGCAGCCGAGCTCCTTGACGAGGCTGGCGGGATCGATCACGGGCTCGGCGATCCTGGCGACAGTGCCGGGACACGAAGCCAGCGGTTCGGGCCGCTCATCGGTGGGAACCGGCCTTGGTTTCGCCCGCAGGCCGATCCTCGCACCGATCATGCCCAGCCGCCCGCGTGCACCGCCGGTCCTCCACAGGTAACAGTGGTCGGCGCGAACGCGTGTGCCGGTGAGGTACGGTTCCCGCCGACCCGCGAGGCAGGCCCGCCAGAGGTCGGGCATGTCGCGAATCGCCGCCGCCGAGCCCGACAGGACGCCGCTGAGCGTGTATTTCAAGCCGCCGTGGATGATCCCCTGGGCACACACCGTCTGCCCTCCGCCGAGGCGATCTGATTCCAGGAGCACGGCACTGAGGCCACGCGCCACGAGCACGTCCAGCGCCCAGAGACCGGCCGCGCCGCCCCCGAATAACGCAACATCGCAGGGCAACCGGTCGCCATCCATGGACCCATGCTATTCGATTTGGGTTATCTTCCGTGCCCCATGGCGGATACGACATACACGGTCGTGCTCATTCCAGGTGACGGCATCGGTCCGGAGGTGACCGAAGCGGTCGTGCGCATCCTTGCCGAGGCGGGGGCGAACCTGGAATGGGTCGAGTGCCAGGCGGGTCAAGCCGCCCTCGATCGGGGCGCCGATCGCGCCCTGCCGGACCAGACCGTCCACGCGGTGATCGAGCACGGCCTGGCCCTGAAGGGGCCCTGCACTACGCCGGTCGGCGGCGGGTTCTCGTCGGTCAACGTGGCGTTGCGCAAGCGGCTCGATCTCTACGCCGCGGTCCGCCCCATCCGTTCCGTGGCGGGGGTTCGGACCCGGTACGACGACGTCGACCTCGTCGTCGTGCGGGAGAACACCGAGGGGCTGTACTCCGGGATCGAGAACACGATCACCCAGGGCGTGGTCACCTCGCTGAAGGTGGCGACCGAGGCCGCGTGCAAACGCATCGCCGCGTTCGCGTTCGATTACGCCACCCACCGCGGACGCAGCAAGATCACCGTGCTGCACAAGGCCAACATCATGAAGCTCAGCGACGGGCTGTTTCTCCGGTGCGCACGGGCCGAGCACCAGCGCTACCCCGACATCGAGTACGAAGAGAAAATCATCGACGCCGCCTGCATGCGCCTGGTGCAGGATCCGTCCGACTTCGACGTGCTGTTGTGCGAGAACCTCTACGGCGACGTCATCTCCGACCTCTGCGCGGGGCTGGTCGGTGGGCTCGGCGTCACGCCCGGCGCCAACTTCGGCGAGAAGCGGGCCCTCTTCGAGGCCGTGCACGGTACCGCGCCCGACATCGTGGGAAAGAACCTCGCGAACCCGCTCGCCCTTCTGATGAGCGCGGTCATGCTGCTGAACTACCTCGCCGACAGTCGGGGCGACGAGGCGTGCCGCGACGTCGCCGGGCGGATCCGCGATGCGTACAACGCCTGCCTGACGGCTGGCGAAAAGACGCACGACCTCGGCGGCACTTTGAGCACCACGGCGTTCACCGACGCCATCATCGCGAAGCTGGGAAAGGCATAGGTCCCATGACTCGATTGAGCACACCCTGGCAGATCGCCGGCGCCGAGGGCGAGCCGATCTTCGGCGACACGCACCTGCCGGAGGGCCCGCCGGCAGGGGGCGTCATCGTCGCCCACGGCTTCAAGGGCTACAAGGACTACGGGATGTTTCCACGGATCGCCGAGACCATGGCGGCCCGCGGCCTCATCGCGCACCGGTTCAACTTCAGCCACTCCGGGATGACCAACGAGACCGCGACCTTCGCGCGGCCGGATCTCTTCGAACGCGACACCTGGAACAAGCAGGTCCACGACCTGCGGGCCGTCATGGACGCGGTGGCCGACGGCACGCTCGACGGTCAAGGCCTGTCGTTGGTGCTCTTCGGCCACTCCAAGGGCGGTGTCTCTGTTCTGCTGACCGCCGGGCGTTACGCCGACACCGATGGCGGCCCGCAACCGGCCGGCGTCGTCACCGCGGCGGCGCCGTCGACGTGCAACGCGCTGACGCCGGTGCAGCAGCAGGCGCTCACCGAGCAGGGGTTCCTCGTGTCGCCCTCTTCGCGCACCGGCCAGGATCTTCGCATCGGCAGGATCCACCTCACCGAGCAACTCGACGACCCGGACGATCACGACCTCCCGAAGATCGCTGGACGCATCGCGTGTCCCGTACTGATCATCCACGGCCAGACGGACCCGACCGTGCCGGCCGCATGCGCCGGCCAGATCGCCGGGGCACTCCGCGGCGCCCCGCGCGTCGAGATCGTCGCCGGCGCCGACCACGTGTTCAACACGCCCAACCCGATGCCGCCGGACGCCGAGCCGAGCCCACACCTGGCAGCGATGCTCGCGGCCCTGGGTGACTTTGCGGTCGAGTGTTGCGCCTAGACGGGTGGCACGGTTGACGTCGCGAAGCGACGTCGGCCGTGTCTTGCGATGTCGCACCACGGCCGAACTCGCTGGCGCGAGCTCAACCGTGCCACCCAGCCACCACCCCGGCGAGGCTGTATCATTCCGGCAGGAGGGCATCGCCATGCTCAATATGCCTCGTCGATCCGTCGCCGGAATCGCAGCGATCGTCATCGCGTGCGTCGCGGTCGCCCAGACCAAGCCTGCCGCCGAGACCCCCGCGGCTCCGACGGTCGTGATCACCGGCGCCAACCGCGGCCTGGGCCTGGCGTTCGCGCGGCGGCTCAGCGCGGACGGATACCGTGTCATCGGGACCGCGCGGCGACCCGACGCGGCCGACGAGCTGCGCTCACTGGGTGTGCGTGTCGAGCAGCTCGACGTAACGGACGCCGCAAGCGTCCGCCGGCTCGCCGAAGCGATCGGCGACGCGCCGGTGGACATCCTGATCAACAACGCCGGGATCGGCAGCCGGGCCCGCGCGCTGGAGGACTTCGACGTCGACGACGCCGAGCGCATCATGCAGGTCAACTATCTGGGACCGATGCGCGTCACGCAGGCCCTGTTGCCCGCTCTTCGCAAGGGCGACCGCAAGCTCATCGTCAATATCACCAGTACCTACGGCAGCATCGAGCGAAACACGCGCGGTGGCGCCTACGGGTACCGCGAGTCCAAGGCGGCGCTCAACATGTTTACGCGCTCGCTCGCCGCGGAGCTCAAACCCCACGGGTTCACCTGTATCGCCCTGAGCCCCGGCTGGGTCAAGACCGACATGGGCGGCCCCAATGCCCGCCTGACGCCCGACGAGAGCATCGACGCGATGATCAAGGTGATCGAGAGCCTGTCGGCCGAGCACTCCGGCAGCTTCTTAAACCACGCCGGCGACGCGGTTCCCTGGTAGCCGGCGTTCGTCAGGCCGGTGTTCGTCAGGCCGGCGTCGTGGCCAGCTCGAGCTTGCCGTCGGCGGTGACCTGGTCGATCTGAACCGAGACGTGCTTGGACACGCCGCGTTCCTGCATCGTCACGCCGTAGAGCATGTCGCAGGCCTGCATCGTCCGCTTGTGGTGCGTGATCACGATGAAGTGGCTGCGATCGAGGAACGGCGTGAGCACGTTGCAGAACCGCTCGACGTTGGCGTCGTCCAGCGCCGCGTCCACCTCGTCGAGGATGCAGAACGGCGACGGCCGGCTCTTGAAGATCGCCATGAGCAGTGCGACGGCGGTCAGGGACCGTTCACCGCCGGAGAGCTGGTTGATGACCCGCGGCTCCTTGCCGGGTGGTTTGGCCCGGATCTCGATGCCGCTTTCGAGCCAGTCGGTGTTGCCGTCGGCGTCGGGCAGCAGGATCAGGTCGGCCGAGCCGCCACCGAACAGCTTCCGGAACATGCCGTCGGGGCCGGCGAAATTCTGCCGGATCGTGTGGAACGCGTTCTCGAATCGATCGCGGCTGCGATGGTCGAGGTCCTTGAGAAGTGCGTCGAGTTGCGTCCTGGCGTTGTCGATGTCCTTGACCTGTTTGGCAAGGTCGACGTTCTGCTGTTCAAGCTGTGTCTCCTCCTCGATGGCGTCGAGGTTCACGTTGCCGAGCTTGCGGAGACCCTCGCGCAACGCGTCGATCTCCGCCCGCGTCGCCTGGCGGTCGAGCGGGGCGGCGTCCTGCACCGCCGCGGATGCAACCCATTCGGTGTAGGTCGCTTCGAGATCCAGCTCCAGGTCCTGCAGCGTCTGCTCTTCGAGCGACTCCCGCTTGACCTCGACCTCGCGTCGCTTGATCTCGACGGCGTGGAAGTCGCGGTCGAGGTCCGACGCCCGCCCGCGCGCTTCGTCGAGCTTCCCTGCGGTCTCGGTGACGCGGGCGGCCGCCTCGGGCAGTTGCGCGTTCACCGCGGCGAGATCCGTACGGGTCTGGGCGACCGTGGCGGCGTTGCGCTCGATCTCCGCGGACGCCTCCGCGATCGTCGCCTGGTAGTGCTCGATCTGTACGCGACGCTGGCGGAACTGCTCCGTGCTGAGGTCGTGCTGGCGGCGGGTCTCGTCGAGCGAGCGTTCCAGGTGCCGCTTCTCGCGCTGGTTGGATTCGAGCTTCTCGCCGGCCTGGCCGAGTTCGACCTTCCGGGCCGTCAACTGTTCCTGCATCTCGGCCGCCCGTTCGACGAGTTCCTGCTGAGCGTCCTGGGCCTGGGCGACCGCCGCCAACCGCTGGTTGATCGCGACGTCCAGGTCGTCGATCCGCGCCGACAGGGCCTGCCGCTCGGCGCCGAGCTCTTCGAGACGCTCGGCGAGTTCGGCCTGCTCGTGCGTCGCGGTGTTCTGTTCGCGGGCGACGCGTTGCATCTCGCCCGCCGAACGCTCGGCGCGGTGCTGGGCTTCGACCACGACGTGCCGCGACACCTGCAGGGCGTCGGCCGCACTCGACTGGCGCTGCCGCGCTTCGGCGGTTTCGTGATGCACGCCCTCCAGCACCGCGTTGAGTTCGTCGATCCGGACCCGCGCGGTCTCGCATGCGCGGGTCAGCTCCGCCAGTTCGGCGCGACGGCTGAGCCATCCCGCCGGCGTGGCCCCGGCGGCGTCGCCGTTGGCCCGGCCCACGACCACCCGGCCGTCCGGATCGAGGACTTCTCCGGTCGGCGTGACGAACCGCCAGCCCTTCATCGGCCCGACGGCGAGCAGCGCCGCGGCGCCGAGGTCGGGGACGACGGCCGTCCGGCCCACGAGTCGCCGTACGGCGTCCTGGGCGATCGGATCGACCCGGACCATGGATTCCAGCGGCTTCACCCAGTCGGGCAACGGGGGATCGCCGGTGTCGTCGCGTGCGGGCGTCTCTGCGTCGTCGAGCGGTTGCGCGGTGATCAGCCGGACGCGCCCGGGGACGTCGCTCAGCGCCCTGCGGATCGGTTCGATGTCGTCGGTGTCCTCGATGAGCAGCAGTTCCAGGTTGGCGCCGAGCGCCGCTTCGACCAGGGGGGCATGGGCGCGGTCGGTCTCGATGAAGTCGGCGAGCAGGCCGCGAACGCCCGCGAAGCTCTCGATGTTGTCCAGTACGTGCTTGACGGCGTCGGTCAGCCCCTCGCGGGCGTGCTGCATTTCCTGCAGCAGGTGGCGGCGCGAGTCGCATGACGCGTGTTCGTGACGCAGTTCCGCCAGCCCGCCCGTCAGCGACGCCTGCCGCTCGCCGAGTTCCGCCGCGGCGCGGTCGTGCGCGGCGAGCTCGTCGGCCAACCTCTTGACCTCGGTTGCCGCTTCGTGGCGGCGTCCCTCGGCCTGCTCCTGGTCGCCGCGGCAACGGTCGTGCTCCTCGACGAGACCGCTGAGGCGTTGGGTGAGCTTGTCGTGCTGCTCGGTCAGGGCCCGGGTGCGGCCCGCCGTGGATTGAACCTCGGCGGCGAGCCGGCCCTTGCGGAGTTCGACCTCGGTGGCCGCGTCGCGAAGCCGATCGCATTCGGCCTGGGCGTCCAGGGCGTTCTGCCGGAGCTTCGTCCACTGGGCGGAGCTGTCCTGGACCGCTTGCTCGGTCTCGGCGAGGCGGGACGCGGCCGTGTCGATGACGGCCTGTGCAGCCTCGATGTCGCTCGCGAGGGTCTCGATTCGTTGCTGCAGCTCATCGAGCCTGGCCTGTTCCGGGGCGATCTGCTCGCGGGCTTCTTCAAGGTGACGCTCGGTCAGCGCGCGCCGTTGCTGGGCGTGCCGGCCGGCCGCCTCCTGCTCGACGCGACGCTGGTCCAGTTCGCGTTGCCGGCCGTCGAGGCGATGGCGATCGATTTCGGCGGTCTGCTTCGCGTCCTCGAGGCCCTGCAGTTCGTCGGTGAGCGCCTGCCGCCGCGATTCCAGGTCGGCGATTCGGCCGGCCAGTTCGGTGAGCTGCTCGCGCTGCTCGTGGTACAGGTCCATCGCCAGGTCCGTGCGGAACTGGCGGTAGCGGGTGTCGAGTTCGCTGAACCGCCGGGCCCGCGAGGCCTGCCGGCGGACCGCGCGGAGCCGCCGGTCGGTCTGCTGAAGCTGTTCGCGTGCCCGGACGAGGTTGATCTCGGTCCGATCGAGCTTGCGACCGGCCTCGAGGCTCCGGGCCCTGAACTTCGCGATGCCGGCGGCCTCCTCGAAGATCGTCCGGCGGTCTTTCGGGTTGGCCGTGAGCATGGCGTCGACCTTGCCCTGCTCGATGATGGAGTAGGCGTTGGTGCCGATGCCGGTGTCGAAAAAGAGTTCCTTGATGTCGCGCAGCCGGACCTTGCCGCCGTTGATCTCGTACTCGCTGCGGCCGTCGCGGAAGAGCCGGCGCGTGACGTCGACCTGATCGGTGTCAACCGGCAGCGGCCGCCGTTGCGTGGGGTCCTCGGCGTCGGCGTCCCCCACGGGGTTGGTGAAGGTCAGCGTGACCGTGGCGGCCCCCAGCGGTTTGCGGGCCGCGGAGCCGGCGAAGATCACGTCGAGCATGGCCTCGCCGCGGAGACTCTTGGCCGAACGCTCGCCGAGCACCCACTTGATGGCGTCCACGATATTGGACTTGCCGCACCCGTTGGGGCCGACGATCCCCGTGATCGGCGCGTCGAACGGGAAGACGGTTGGATCCGCAAAGGACTTGAACCCGGCGATCGTCACCTTCGCCAGCCGCATGGGCGGCGGAAGCTTCCGGTCCGGGGTCCCCGTGGGGGCCGACGAGTGCGGCTCGATGGAGCTGATCACCTTTTCTTCCTTCCGGGATAACCGTCGACGATCGCCGCGGCGATCGATCGTGCCGACCGTCGGGTCGTGCAAGTATCAAGGGAGGCCATCGGCCACGCCGCTGCGGCGCACCGAAGGCTCGGTGCCTGATGGCGAGGGCGTCGTTGGGGTTTCGACATCCGTGTCGAACTCCGGTCTTTCCGCAACCAGCTCGCGGTGCTGCTGGCGGAGGATGGCTGCACGTACTCGGTCTTGCTCGGACCTGAAATCGGCGTCCAGATAGTCCTGCCTCCACATTTGGTACAGGACGCTGACTACCTCGCTGTAGCTCAAGCCCAGTCCGGGCAGCGGGTTGTCGGCCACGGTGGTGTGCCCGAAGACCTGTACCAACTCGCTGAGACGCGGTTCCACCCAGTAGGTGGACCCCTCCAGCAGGCCGCGTGGCCGGTAGTAGACCTCCACGTTCTCCTTGTCGAGGTCGCCGCGGATCATGAGCTGCCCCGACCAGGTGACCATCATCGTCGGCCGCTTGACCTCCAGATCGAAACCGAAGATGGCGATTCGGGGCAGCCCCACCTGGGAGATGTACACCATGGGCTTGTTCGAATCCGCGACGTCCAGGACGAACTTGTCCTGGACCATGATGCGGACGACCGCGGGATCGTTGCGTTTGAGCAGGGCCTCGTAGGCTTCGATCCTGGTCACGAAGTCGTCGTCGTTGAGCAGTTCCCGGAGCACCTGGTCGATGCGGGGGTCGATCCCCATGTCCGCCAGGAGCGTGATCGCCTGGTGCCGCGAGTCCATCGACCCGTTGCGCGTCATGGCGATGAGGTGGGGTGTCACGAGCGGGTCGTCGAAGAATGCGCCGGCCCGCAGGGCCGCCAGCCGCGGCAGTTCGCTGGGGGTCTCGTAGAGCGGCCGGATGACAGGCAGCGCCCTGGGACCCAGCGCCTCCCACCGCCACGACGCCGCGCGCGCGGCGGCGGGGTTTTCCTGCACGTAGCGGGAGATCGTCGCCGCTACCCCCTCGGCCCCCGCCTGGCGAATGGTCGTGTGCCGGACCAGTTCCACGAAGTCCTCGGTCTTGTTCGCGAACGACGGCGGCACCGTCATCACGATCGATTCGTCGGACTCGCCACGGGCGGTCGGGTCGCGCTGGCCCGGCTCCTGCCGGAAACGCGTGTTCAGCGCGTTCTGGATGATCGATGCCCTGGTATGGCTCGGCGTCAGGAGCCTCAGCTTCAGGGGCATGTCCTTGAGAACCGTGCCGCCGTTGAGAATCAGGCCCGTGCGGCGGTCGATGTCGTCGGCGCCGAACGCGGCCGGGTCGGCGAACGGGTTGATGAACAGCGGCCCCACCGCGCTGGCGAGCGCCGCCGGTGTCCGGCTGCCGGTGGGGGGCAGGACCCGGCGGCCGGCGCCGGGCCGGTGGACCGGCACCAGTTCCGTGGTGAACAGCCTTCCGCCTTCGAGGCTGGTCGTCGCGCTCGACGGATAGGCGAAGACCCGGATGTCGAACCCGGTGCCCTTGGTGGACGCCGGCGGGATCACGCCCTCGACCACGACGACCGCGGTGTCGAACAGGTCCAGCAATGCTTCGGGCGACAGCGAACCCCAGCCGTGAGACTCGCTGCCGATGCCGCGGCGGGCCGCCATGGCGAGCATGTGGGCCCGAACGGCCGGTGGGATGTCGCTTGACCCGGTGCCGTCGAGACCGACGACCAGCCCGTAACCGTGCACCACGACCGGCTCGTTGCCGACCATGAGCACTTCGGAGGCGATGGTCCCCTGGAGGATGGTGGGGACCTGGATCATGTCCGAGATGTCCACGCGGGTCGATGACGGGGCCTGGTCGGACCGCTCGATACTCGAGCAGCCGGACAGCCCGATCGGCAACGGGGCCAGCGCGAGCGAAACGATGATGCGGCTGATCACAGTGGCTTCCCTCAGAGGACTTTATGGTAGGTCTTGGGGACCTGTCGGGCGGGCCTGATGCCAAACTGTGTCATGAGATGTCTTGTCGTGTCATGTCGTGTTATGTCGTGCCATGCTTCACACGGCCGCTCTGGGCCGGGAGAAGCATGCGGTCGGACGGAAGACATGCCTCTCTCGCCTTCGGCGGGGGAGGCATGGCACACTCTGCAGGCGGCTCTCACCCGAAACGGCGCGCGTCCGCGGCGTCCCAGTACCGCTGCATCCGTTGGCCGGCGTGGTGGTCGAGCAACTGGCCGGGCTCGTAGAACTTGTAGAGCTGGTCGAACGACTTGATCTCCCACGGGCTCGTCCGTTGGAAGATCTGTGACGGCTCCAACTGGTCCGGGCGGTCGAGCCCCGCGGCGGCGATGACCTCGGCGAGGGCCTCGACCGTCTTGTTGTGGAAGCTGCGGACCCGCTCGGCCTTGTCCTGGATGACCAGGGCCCGCTGGAGGTGACGGCTCTGCGTCGCGACGCCGACGGGGCACTCGTTGGTGTGGCAGGTCTGTGCCTGGATACATCCGACGGCGAACATGAACCCGCGTGCCGAGTTGCACCCGTCGGCCCCCAGCGCCAGGGCCACCGCGATCTCGAAGCCGCTGATGAGCTTGCCGCTGGCGAGGACGCGCACCGAGTCCCGCATGTTGATGCCGACCAGCGCGTTGTGCACGAGCAGGATCCCCTCGCGGGCGGGGAGGCCGATGTGGTCGGAGAACTCGATCGGGGCGGCGCCCGTGCCGCCCTCGGCCCCGTCCACCGTGATGAAGTCCGGGTGCAGCCCGGTCTCGATCATGGCCTTGCAGACGGCGAAGAACTCGTCCGCGCGGCCGACGCACAGCTTGAAGCCGACGGGCTTTCCGCCGGCGAGTTCGCGCAGCCGCGTGAGGAACTCCAGCAGCTCGATCGGGGTCCCGAAACTGCGGTGCTGAGCGGGTGAGACGCAGTCGACGCCCACCGGCACGCCGCGTGCCTTGGCCAGTTCGGGTGTGACCTTCGCGCCGGGCAGGATGCCGCCGTGGCCCGGCTTGGCGCCCTGGGAAATCTTGACCTCGATCATCCGGACCTGCTCCAGGTTCGCCTGCTCGGCGAACCGGTCGGGATCGAACGCGCCGTCGTCGGTGCGGCAGCCGAAGTAACCGGTGCCGATCTGCCAGATGAGGTCGCCGCCGAACTCGCGGTGGTGGCCCGACACGCCGCCCTCGCCGGTGTTGTGAGCGAAGTTGCCCAGCTTGGCGCCCTTGTTCATCGCCCGCACGGCGGCCGCGCTGAGCGATCCGAAGCTCATCGCCGAGATGTTGTAGATCGACGCGTCGTAGGGCCGCTTGCAGACGCCGGCGCCGATCTCGATGCGGAAGTTCCGGGCCGGGTCTTCGGCGACGGGTCGCGGTGCCATGGAGTGGGCCAGCCACGAGTAGCCCACCGCGTACACGTCCAGCTCGGTGCCGAACGGCTTCTTGTCGCTCACGCCCTTGGCCCGCTGGTACATGAGCGACCGTTTGTCGCGGTTGAACGGCTTGCCCTCGGTGTTGCTCTCGACGATGTACTGCCGCAACTCGGCCCCGGTGTCCTCGATCAGGTAGCGCAGGTGGCCGACGATCGGGTAGTTGCGCAGCAGGTTGTGCCGCGTCTGGACCATGTCCCACGAGCCCAGCAGCACCAAGGGCACCGTCAGGACGAGCCCCCAGTACCACAACGGGTTCCACAGGTAGCCCAGCGCGATCAGCGCCGCCGAGGCTGCGATGAGGCCGTAGAAGATCTGTGTGCGGATCTTTCTGATCATCGAAGGAATGTCCAGCAGGGAACAGTCCGGACAATAGCAGGGCACGGGCGTTGTCGCCGACCGTCCTTGGCCGGCCGAGTAGAATCGCCCCGTGCGCAGCATCGGTCCATCCGCGGCTCTCGTCGCGATCCCGTGCATGGCGGCGGCGGTTGCCGGGGGCTGCGCGGACGCAGGCCCCCCCGCATCACGCGCAGGGACGATCGAGTCCACGCCGCTGGCGCCCGCGGCCGGCAATGCCGGGGCGCCGCTGTTCGCCAGGCTTTCGCCGCAGCAGACCGGCGTCCGGTTCGAGAACCGCTTCGACTGGGACAACCCCCGCAGGAACCTCTACCAGCACGGGTACGCCGGCGGCGGCGTGTGCGCGGGTGACTATGACGGCGACGGCCGGCCCGATCTGTACCTGGTGAGCCAGGTCGGCCGCGACCGGCTGTACGGCCAGGTTGCTGATTTTCGTTTCCAGGACGTCACCGAGGCGGCCGGCCTGACCGGCGGCACCGACTGGGGCGCCGGCGCGGTCTTCGCCGACGTGGACGGCGACGGCGACCTCGACCTGTACGTGTGCAACTACGACGCGGCCAACCTGCTGTACATCAACGGGGGCGACGGCACGTTCACGGAACAGGCGGCGTCGCGCGGCGTCGGCTTCCGCGGCGCGAGCGTGATGGCGGGCTTCGCCGACTACGACCTTGACGGCGACCTGGACATGTACCTGCTTACCAATCGGCTCTATCCGGGGCCTGGCCTCGACGTGCCGCAGACGACGCAGCAGGGCGGGCGGGTCGCGGTCGCACCGGGTTTCGAGGAGGCCTTCGCCATCCAGACCCGCAACGTCGGGGGCCGGATGCAGAAGTTCGTCGTCAAGGCCGGACAGCGCGACCGCCTGTACCGCAACGAC
>SMVB01440291.1_pt1 | contig 12202 bp, 15 predicted proteins | sample 2456461 | NCBI WGS metagenome assembly SMVB01 (sample SAMN11095934, study PRJNA526329) | marine sediment metagenome | biome: Marine sediment; feature: Surficial sediment; material: Deep marine sediment; isolation source: Hadal surficial sediment | place: Pacific Ocean | collected 2014-05 | depth...
GTCCCGGGAGCCCACGGGAGAGCGACGTGCAAGATCGACCGACAGCGAGTGAGCTGCTCAAAGCCATCGAACACTTGCTCGACGACGAGGTGTTGGAAGCCACGACCGGTCCGCTTCGTCATCGCGTGCGAGTCGCCGCCAATCTGGTTCGAATCGTCGAGCGTGAGTTTTCGCTCGGTGCCCAGCAAGAAGCCGACGAAGTCGAACTCCTGACAGACCTCCTCGGGCAGACGGATCGCACGAACGATCCGGAAACGCTCAACACCCGCTTCGTCGAACGCCTCCGCGGAGACGTCACTCCGGACTTCGAGCGAAAAGCCCGAAAAGTCGCCCTTGAGATCGTGCGCGGGAAGCTGGCGATCGTGAAGCCCGGCTACGACGATTACGACTTCGCCGCGGAGCGGACGAAATGAGTCCGCTCGAGACCACCCGAGATGGACTCGCCACCTTTCTCAGCGAAGAATGGGGCGGACTTCCCCTCTTCCGGGTCGATGGATTCCGAGGGGCGGGTCGACGAACGCAATGGCCGTCGCCAGCTCGTCTCGACGCGGGTAGCGACTCGAATCGCCATTGTGGATCTTCTGCGGACATGAAGGTCCAGGGTTTTCTTATCGACTATATTGAACTCCGATAGTATAATTTGGATCGAGTCCCAAAAGTCCGCCGCCCCTTGAAATGGAGAACGACCCCATGTCCATGAACGGAGACCTCGTCGGCAAGGAGTATCCCCCGGCCATCTACAACGTGAGCGCCGAGGCGACGATGCGATACGCCCGGGCGATCAATGAGGACAATTCGGCATTCCTCGACGAGAATCGAGCGGGCGGGATTATTGCGCCGCCGCTGTTTGGAGTCGTGGTGGCAGGCGATGCCGTGGCGAAGGCCGTGGGCGACCCGGACCTCAATATCAACTTCAAGATGGCCTTGCACGGAGAAGAGGACATCCAGTTCTTGGCACCCCTTCGGCCCGGCGACGAGATCTCGACGACGGCCCGCATCAATGGGATCGAGACCAAGGAGACAGGCGAGACTCTCGATGTCGGACTCACCCTGCGCAATGGAGCGGGAGAGATCGTGCAGCGCCAGCGCTTCGTTCTCTTCGTCCGGGAAAGCACGAGCGGTGGGGGGACGAAAAAGAAGGGCTCGAGTGAACCCGCTGGAGCCTCTCGTGGAGAGATCCCCATTGCGGTGGTTGAGCAGTGCATGGACCTCGACCAGACTTTCCGCTACTCGGAGGCTTCGGGTGACCTCGTGAGAATACATCTCGACGAAAAGGTGGCTCGCAAAGCTGGACTTCCCGGGATCATCGCTCACGGTTTGTGCACGATGGGGTTCGCCTCAAAGGCGGCAATCGATTCGCTCTGTAGTGGAGACCCCGGGCGTTTGGCTCGTCTATCCGTACGCTTCGCTCGGCCAGTCATTCCGGGAGAGGGTCTCACTACGCGCTTTCTCGTGAACTCGACCGGGGCCAGCCACGGCGAGACGTACAGCTTCAACATGGTGAACCCCAAGAACGCCCCGGTCCTCACGGGTGGAATCTGCGAGGTACGGTCGTAACTTCATCTGCACCGAATTGAGAGACGCGGCGCGCCCACAGACTTGAGTCCGGGGTGGATCAGAGGAGTACATAGTTGGAAGTCACTGAACGCAGTTCAGACCATTCGGACCCCTCTGGTCCAGCGCGATACGATGCCATCATCATCGGCGCGGGTATGGCGGGGTTGTATCAACTTTACCGTCTTCGAGAGCTGGGTCTGTCAGTCCGAGTCTTCGAGACCGGCGGTGGCGTGGGTGGCACCTGGTACTGGAACCGCTACCCCGGCGCACGATTTGATTCCGAGAGCTACAGCTACGGATACTCCTTCTCCGAGCAGATCCTGCAGGAATGGGATTGGAGTGAGCACTTCGCCGCACAGCCGGAAACCCTCCGCTACGTTGAGTTCGTCGCGGACAAGTTCGATCTCCGCAGAGACATTCAGTTCGACACGCGTATCATGCGAGCGACGTACGACGAGACTGTCCCCAGCTGGGAGATCGAAACCGAAGCCGGGGAACGGGCCCAGGCCCAGTTTCTGATCACCGCCATCGGCCCGCTGTCCGCACACACATTGCCGGCAATCGAAGGAATCGACCTCTTCGAAGGACAGGCCTGTCACACCGCCCGCTGGCCCCATGAACCGGTCGACTTTACGGGCAAGCGCGTGGCGGTGATTGGTACTGGAGCCACCGGTGTTCAAGTGATCCAGGAAGTTGCGAAATCAGCGGGCCAGCTGACGGTTTTCCAGCGCACCCCCAATTTCTGCGCTCCCCTGCACAACAGGCCGATCGACGAGGAGGCTCAACTCAAGATCAAGTCGGACTACCCAGCGATCTTCGAGAAATGTCGCCAAACGATGGGCGGCTTCCTGCATCTGATGGATCCTCGTTCGGCCCTCGAACTCTCCGAAGAAGAACGCGAGGCCCAATACGAGAAGTTGTATGCGGAGCCGGGCTTCGGCATCTGGATCGGAAACTTCCGCGACATCCTGACCGACCCTAAAGCCAACCAGACGATCAGCGAGTTCATGGCCCGAAAGATCCGTTCGCGAGTGGAGGATCCGGTTGTCGCCGAGAAACTCATTCCCAAGAATCACGGTTTTGGTACCCGACGGGTCCCGTTGGAGACTCACTATTACGAGGTGTACAACCAAGACAATGTTCAGTTGGTCGACTTGCTCGAGACACCGATCGAGCGGATTACGCCCAGGGGCATCGCAACCACCGACTCCGAATACGAGTTCGACATCATCGTCTACGCCACGGGTTTCGACGCCGTTACCGGGGCGTTCGACCGCATCGACATTCGCGGAGAAGCTGGGGAGAAGCTCAAGGATCACTGGTTGGACGGTCCTCGAACCTACTTGGGAATCCAGATTGTCGGCTTCCCCAATTTATTGACACTCGTAGGGCCACACAACGCCGCGACGTTTTGCAACATTCCAAGATGTATCGAGCAAAACGTCGAGTGGGTAACGGAACTGATCCAGTACATGCGAGACAACGGCCGGCGCTGTATCGTGCCACGGCAAGAAGCAGAAGACGCGTGGACAAAACACGTCTTCGAAGTCGCCGACTTGACGCTCCTTACCAAGGTGGATTCTTGGTTCATGGGGGTGAACCAAAACCTGCCGGGGAAAAAGCCCGTGTTCATGGCCTACTTGGGCGGCGCCCCCGCTTACCGAGCAAAGTGTGACGAGGAAGCAGCCAGCGGGTATGCGGGCTTCGTGCTCCAATAGGCGGATTGCGCGCTTCGCCGTTGCAATCGTACTGGGGCAGCGGAGATCGATCGATGAAATTGGACGCGGCGAGCCTATGCGATCGGTACCGGCCGGAGGGCTGGTGATCGACCCCACCGCTCTTTACACCTGAAGAGTGCGATCGTCTTGGCGAGGAGTTCGAAGCCTTGAGCGATCAGACCTTGCTCCTGGGAGAGGCCGCGGAGGGACCCCTCGCATACCAGCCGATGCTCTTTTCAAAGAGCCCCTGTTGGCCCGAGCGATCGCCGACCCCCGACGGGTCGAAATCGTGGTGCAACCGGTCGGCGTGGCGCGCGAAGGTGAACCGGTCCCGGCGCCTTGATCCGAGCGCCCCATTGACCTCCCCGGTGTATTCGCGAACTGGACCCAATTGATTGAGGATTGAGCTTCGACCCAGGGCTAATCGACCTGGCGCAACAGCTCAGACAGGCCATAGCCGACGAGCCCATCGCTCGTCCAACGCGTCATCCCCTCACCGATATGGGTTGTGAGGCCGCCCCGGCGATTGCGCAGGGGAAGGAAGCCTTCTACCTCTCCGCGCACGTCGAATGACTCACCGCCCGTGGTCTTGAAACGTACGCGCAGGGCTCGGTGGTAAAGCTGATTGTCTTCATACTCGATGTCGATTTCAACCTCGCGAATCCCGTCAAAGCGGTCGCCCCGCACCAACACTCCTCCGCGCTTGGCGTGACCATCCCGCCGGATGATCGAAATCATGACCCCCATCTCCGCGCCGAAGTTCATCGTGAGCCACTCGTAGCCTTCGATCGCCTGCCATGAGCGGGGGCCCCAAGAATGGTCGCGCAGACCGTGGGCGAAGATTTCGTGCTGCTCGTCGCCGAAGTCGAGGCTTCCGGTCACCTGCATGTGCTGCTCATAGTGGGCCTTTGCGAAGGAGTCTTCTGGGGCCCGACCCTCCTCCTGGCGACTTCCCGAGTGGCCGTACATCGGCCCAATCGCCTCGTGGACCAGGTCGAGGGAAATCTCGCGGGTTGGGTTCTCCGTGAAGGCCTTGCGCGGGTCGGCCATGGCTCGCGGATCCGTGAGATCCACCACGGGCCCGCGATAGATCGTGTGCAGCAGCTGGGTGGGTTCCTGGACCTCGAATCGAAGACCACCGGCGTTGAAGGCCGAGTTGTCTGCGATCTGTGGGCGCTCGAACGCAAACAGCACTCTGCCACCGGGCAAGTAGATCGCGACGGTCATCTCCGCGTAACCCTCGTTGGCGCGGTTCCCCATCCGCAAGAATCCCCCGATCTTCTTTTCAGCGTCGAAGAAGTTGAAATACATGCTCTCGTTGAAGTTCGGCTCGGGGCCGAGTTCGTGGGTGTAGTCGTCCTTGGGATCGAGGTTCCCGTAAATCTTGGCCACTAGAATTTCTCCTTTCAAGAGACAGCTTCAAGTCGCGCGGGTTCGGATCGCTTGACTAAATCGCTCGATCTCGACCTTCCCAATAGGGTTCGCGGAGTTTGCGTTTGAAGATCTTACCCGAGTCTTCGCGCGGGAGGTTCGCTCGGAACTCAATTATCTTGGGGACCTTCATGTGTGCGAGACGTTCGCGTAGAAATGCACGCAACCCATCCGCGGTGATCGGCTCGGCGTCGGATTGCTTCTCGACCAGGGCGAGTAGGGATTCACCGAACTCTTCGTCCGGGACTCCGATGACCGCACAATCGCGGACACTCGGATGCGCCAGGAGGACAGACTCGATTTCCGCTGGGTAGAGGTTCACGCCGCCTGAGATCACGACGTCGCGTTTGCGGTCGCAAAGGTGGAGGAAGCCATCTGGGTCGAGGTAACCGATATCGCCGCAGCTGATCAGACCACCGCGATCGTCGGCGTCCGGGTCGTCCTCTCGGCCGTGGTAGCGAAAACGTCCGTATGATTGCTGGATCATGTAGACCTCGCCGATTTCGCCCTGCGCGACTTCCTTTCCGTCATCTGCATGAATTCGAATCGTTGCACCCGCGACGGGTCTTCCGACGGTTCCGGGATGTTCGAGCCATTCCCGACTCGAGCACGCCGCAACGACACCACTCTCGGTTCCGCCATAATACTCAACGATGATCGGACCCCACCAATCGATCATCGCGCGCTTTATGTCCGGCGGGCAGGGCGCGGCGGCGTGGGAGACACGGACGAGCGAGGAGACGTCGTAGCGATCTCGGATCGGCTTCGGCAATCGGAGCAAACGAACGAACATCGTCGGCACCATGGTGAGGTTCGTAATCTGCTCGGTTTCGATGAGGCGAAGGAGTCCCTCTGCATCGAATCGGGGGACAATGTGCAAGATACCCCCCACGCGAAGCGCGCCGAGTCCGTAGGCATTGGGGGCCGAGTGGTAAAGCGGTCCGGTGAGGACAGAGCGCATGCCGGGGACATGGGCTTGGGTCGCTTGGTTGATTTGCTCTAGGATTTCTGTGTAGTCGCCGATCGGGGGCGTTCGGCGGACGCCCTTTGGATGGCCGGTGGTTCCCGAAGTGTAGATCATGCTGCCCGGCGAGCGGACCTTGGGGCCGCTCCAGGCCTCGTGCCCATCGACGAACTCATTCCAAGCCTCGGCACCCGCCGGTACGGCGCACGCCAAAGCTTCAAGTCCAAACGCTTCGCGAATCGGATCGGGGGTCCGTACCACAATCACCTGGATATTGGACGGAAGTTTCGATGCGATTTTGGAGTAGAGATCGGCGTGAACGACGAGGAGCGCCGCCCCGCAGTCCTCGATGACATAAAGAACTTCGTCGACAGACGAGTGCCAGTTGATCGGTACGGGGAATGCGCCCAGTGTGCTTGCACCGAGCGACGCTTCGAAGAAGACGGGATCGTTTCGAAGCAGGAGTGCGACGGTCGCGCCTGGGACGATGCCTTGCGCCGCGAAGCCCGAAGCGGCGCATTTTCCGCGGTGCGCAAGCTCTTGCTTGGAAATCACTTCGTCCCCGAAGATGATGCCGCCACCCCGGATGCTCCCAGCTGGATCCGCCATCTACGGCGTTTGCCGGTCCTTCTGCCGGGCTGTACGGTCTTCCGGGCGGAGTCCCCCCAGGCCGAAGTCTCCGAATGGGACGGTGGCGCCCGTCATCCGTTCAATCCTCCTCCCCGAGCGTCTCGGTTATCGAGCAGTCCGCCCGGCTGAATCTCGCCCTGAATGAGGCGATAGCGGCGGGCTCCACCCGAGTCGACGCCCTTTGGATATGCGCATTCCGCGGCGGCGTAGTGGCTCGAGATTGCGCGGCGAAAGCCGTCGCTCCGATTGCGGCCCGAGCCGTGGAGCATCTTGGGGTGAAAGAAGACGGTGTCGCCAGGTTCCATCTCGAGGTGCACACGATCCGGGTGGGGTCCGACATCGAGCGCGCCGTAGTAGGCGATGTTAACGAATTCCCAGTCCATGTTGCCGTGGGGCAACAGTTCGCCTTTGTGGGAACCGGGAACGACCGCGAGACAGCCATTCTCTCGGGTCGTTTTTTCGAGCGCGGTCCAGCTGGCGACAATCGAATCCACGGGCCGGAACGGGAAGTAGAGCAGGTCCTGGTGAAGCGGGTGGCGACCATCCACTCCCGGCGGCTTGTTGATCAGCATGTTGTGGATCGACACGATGTTCTCGCCGGTGAGACAAGCGATCTCGGCGAGGAGTTTCGGGTGGTCGGTGTAGGTGCGGAGCACGAGATCGCAGTCGAAGTCCTGGATCTTTGCAATCGCGGCTTCCGGCGTGGCCGCTTTGACGGCGCCCTTGGCGATCATCACGTCCCGCATGATCAACATGCCTTCGGACTTGGGTACTTCACCGTGAATCAGCGCGGCGAGACGATCGAGCCAGACCTTGAGTTCATCTTCCGAGAAGAGGGCTCGCTGTACGACGTAGCCGTGCTCGCGATAATGGTTGAGTTCTTCGGGGGTCATGGGTTTCCTCTCGGGGCAGGCGCGATTCGGAAGCGATTTTCATGCCGCATTCCATGGGTCCATGGACGTAGGATCGAAGTCTAAGAGTAGTGTATCGGAAAATCGAGGAACTCGAAGTTTCGCCGGAGATTGGCAGGGTTTTTTCAGCAGACGCGCTACGCGTCCCGAGACCCGGCGGGGTCCCGAATCAACATGAGCGTGTCGTATTCCAACTCCGCCACACGTCGCCCGCTCGCCGCCATTGCGATGGAGCCGGTGGCGCCGCGCAGATATGCAGCCGCCTGGACAGCGAGTACGAGACCCCACTTGAGGGTGCTCAGAACCTTCCACCAGTGAAAGCGCTGTGCATGCCATTCTCCCCCGAAGTCTTCGTACGCAGCGCGCAAGGGTTTGAGTCCTGAGAAGCCTCCAACCTGCTGCTCATCGTTTCCGAAGCGCCACATCCGTACACACATCCAGCTGAGATCCTCCATCGGGTCGCCGACGTGACTGACCTCCCAGTCGAGCACGCCGCGCAACCCCTTCTTGTCGACAACTAAATTGCCATTGCGGAAATCACCGTGAAGCAAGACGTTGTGCCGCGGGGGAGAGGGCCGATGACCCTCGAGCCAGCGAAGTCCCAACACGAAGGCGGGAGAGGGCTGACTGAGACCTTGGACCAGGGACTCCATGGTTCGGAGGGCGGGGTCAGCGGGCGCAACCCTGTCCGGTCGCGCGAGGTTGCCGGGAACCCCGGTGGTCCTAAGGGCGTGTAGCCGTGCCAGGGCTTCGCCGCATTGTTTCGCCAGTTGTATCCCGAACCCGGGATTGGATTCGGTGAGTCGCAGGACCCGGCGCGGCACGGTCTCTCCCGAGATCTGGGCGGTCAGAAAAAACGGGGATCCTACAAATTGCTCATCCGTGCACACCCCGTGGACGTGTGGCGCCAAAACTCCGCCCCTCTCGGCCCTGCGAATGACTTTCGCTTCGTCGACGACCTTGAGAACCGGCATCGACTCCGGCGGTACGATCGTAGCCACCAAGCGGGTGGTCTCACCTTCGCATTGGGCATCAAACAAGAGGTTGCGGCGCCGTGCGCCAGCCGAACTGGCCCGCAGATCGTGAATCTCGACCGGCCTTCCCCATTCTTTGCTGAGAAAAGCCGCGAGCCCAGCTTGAACGGTTTCGAGATTGCTCACGGTTCGAGCTCCTCCCGGCAGTCGGAGTCGTCGTAACCCGGCTTGGCGATGGCGAGTTTTCCCTGGACGATCTCGAGTACGACATCTTGGGCTCTGCGCTCGAAGTCGAGAGCGGCCCCTGCAGCGAGCTTTGCCGCGAGTTCGGTCGTCAAATCCGATGAGGCGCTTGCGTCAGCCACTTCCTCCAGAAGACGACGCAAGAGTTCAACGGCCCTTTCTTCCTGTGCCGCACCGAGTTCAAGCTCGCGTCCAACAATACGGCAGAGATTGGCCGCCACTCTCGACGCATGTCGCAAGGGGCCCGTCGCGACGGGCAGCACCTGGTCATCGAGTAAACCCTCGATCGTCTTCAGCAACTCGACTGCCATAGGTGGATCTTGCACGTGGGTACCTCCCGGCCTCGTCATCGCGAGTTTGCCGTGCAACGGTTCTCCAGGGTGACCAGCGCCTCCGGCGAAGTCGCCTGCCCGCTGCGATCCTCGGGCCAACATCCACGTTTGCAGGCAGAATCCCCCGCGCTTCGGTGCTGGCGATTGCACTCTCGTCATTTAACATGAGATAATCTGACTGTCGATAGGAGAAATCCAGTGCCCCCGCAAACTTGCCTCGCCATGGTCCAAACGGGCCCGCGAAAGCTCGAGCCCCGAGAACTTCGGATTCCCGAGATCGGTGATGACGACGCGCTGTTGCGGGTCGAAGCCATCGGCGACAAGGCAGCAAGGCGCTGGGGGATTGACGTCGGAGACCGCATAGCGGTCGAAACGATGCTCGGGTGCGGTTCCTGTCCACGTTGCCTAACCGGTCGCGACCACTGGTGTCGCACCCGACGAATCTATTCATACATTCCACTATCCGAAGCACCGGGGCTGTGGGGTGCCTATGCGGAGTACATGGATGTGGCGCCGAATTCGGTCGTCCACAAAGTGGATCCTTCGCTTCCCCCTGAAATTGCAGTGATGTTCAACCCCCTGGGCGCGGGCTTCCGCTGGGCAGTAGAAGTTCCGCAGACCAAGCCCGGTATACCGTCGTGATCCTCGGGCCGGGACAGCGCGGTTTGTGCTCTGTACTCGCCGCCCGGGAAGCCGGCGCGGGAACGATCATTGGTACAGGTCTCGAGGCAGACGAGCGCAAGCTCGAGTCAGCTCGAGAGTTTGGCGCCGATTATACGATCGACATCCGAAACGAAGACCCGAAGCGGCGGATCAAAGAACGAACTGATGGCGAAGGGGCGGATGGGGTGGTTGATGTTTCGGCCTACGCCACCGAACCGGTGGCGGGCGCACTCGATTACGTGACGTCGGGCAGAGAGTGAATACCTTGAGTTCAATTGACGAGCGGTTCCACGAAGTCGCGCACAGGAAGGTGCACACCTGATGAGCCCACGCAGCAAGACCAACGACTTGGACATCGAACTCGCGCGAGTCGCGAAGCGGATTCGCCAATGGAGAGAGGAAGCAGGCCTTACGCTTCAAGAGCTCGGGAGCCAGAGTGGAGTCTCCACCAGCACCATTCAGAAGGTGGAGTCACTTCAAATGGTGCCGAGCGTTGCGGTGCTGCTCAAGATCTCGCGAGGACTGGGTCGGAGTGCCAGCGAACTCGTGAGTGAGGAGCCCGCACGGGCAAGCGTAATTCATCTCGCAAAGGAAGACCGACACCCTGTCGGACGCCGCCGCCGGATGATTGTGGAGCGACTTTCCGGTGACCTTGTCGACGCCGAGGTCGAGATGTGGCGCGTGACCCTACAACCCGGTTTCGGTAGTGGTCAGGGGACACTCGCGTACGAAGGCGAAGAACTCGTACTCGGCGAGGCGGGGGAGGTGACCTTTCGGATTGGCGAGGAAGACTACTTGCTTCGTGCCGGCGACGTGCTGCACTTCAAGGCTTCCGCACCGCACTCATGGCACAACGCAAGTGATGCCGTAGCCCGCTTTGTGATCTTGGGAACGGTCTCTCCGGCACTTCGCGAAGCGCTTCACCGCCGGTTGTCCGAGCCCGGCCGAAAGCGAGCGTCGTCAAAGTAATCGGATAGGGAACATGGGATCTGCAGAGTCAACCCGCGCCGTGCTCGAGAGCGCACACGAACAAGACTGGGAGGAATGTCATGAGGCTGGTAGGGAAAGTGGCGATCGTAACGGGAGGTGGCCGGGGAATTGGCCGAGCAGAGTGCCTGGCCCTGGCCCGCGAGGGAGCCGCCGTCATTGTGAACGACTACGGCGGCGGCGCGGATGGGACCGGCGGCGACGCCGCACCGGCCCAGCAAGTGGCAGACGAAATCACGGCGGCCGGGGGAAAGGCGATTCCCCACTCCGGAGATGTCTCCGAGACGAAAACCGGAGAGGAACTCGTCCAACTCGCCCTCGATCAATTTGGGGGCCTCGACATCCTCGTCAACAACGCGGGCATCCTTCGCGATCGAATGTTGCACAACATGAGCGAAGACGAATGGGATCGGGTAATTGCAATTCATCTGAGGGGCACCTTCGTGTGCACCCGCGCGGTCGCGAAGGTGTTTCGAGATCAGCGCTCCGGTGTCGTGGTCAACACCGGCAGCGAATCCGGACTTGGCGCGATGGGACAAACCAACTACGCAGCCGCCAAGGAGGGCATCGCCGGATTTACACGCTCGGCCGCCCATGACTTGGGGAGGTACGGATGCCGCTGCAATGTCATCCGCCCACGAGCGGGTACGCGGCTCACACTTTCTCCGCAGCTCAAGGCGGCGATCGAACAGGCGAAGAAGTCCGGCGAGCGAGCGCCCGATCTGGGGCGCATCGAGCAATGGGTTCCGGAGGGCGTTGCGGCCTTCGTTGTCTGGCTCTGTTCCGATGCGGCAAAGGACGTAAACGGTCAGGACTTCGTGGTCTCTGCTGAGCAAGTCTCTCTGATGAGCCGACCGCGTCCGACGGCGACCGTCTTCAGCGCTGAGCCCTGGACCATCGACCAATTGGACAAGATCTTGCCCCAGACGCTCACTCGCGACCTGTCGCCGCGATGAGCCCGCACGGGACGGATGGCCCGCTGATGCGGTTCTTCGTGGCACCGTGACCCGAACCTTGTCAGGAAATGGGAGTCCGTCCTCTTTATTCGGTACTGCCTGAATTCACTCGATTTTCTCGCCCTCCCCTCTTCGTCCAACCGCGGACGATACTCTGGAGGTGAGTCCATTTTCAGCCTCGAATTTCGTCGATCGATTCAGCAGGATCCCGGCCTCACGCTGGCCCTACTCCACTTCCTGGCACTCATCATCCGTTGTTCACCCGCTTTTTCCGAAGCCAAATTGCGCAAGTCATTGTCGAGTTGGCGCTTCGACGACAACTCGCCACATCCAACCAGAAGAAACCAAAGCCGAAGATCACGCCACTGGATCGCGCTCTTCCGATTCTGGCCTCGATGGAAGCGAGTCCTCTTCATTGTCAAACCCGACACAGTAGTCCGTTGGCATCGAAGGCGATTCCGGGTCTACAGGAGCTGAATATCGAAGCGCGGACCAGGGCGTCCGCCCCTATCCAGAGAGGACCAAGACTTGATCAGGCGTTTTGCCTTGGAGAATGATTGGGTGCTCGAAAGATTCATGCGGAACTCGGGTAGCTCGGCTTCAAGGTCGGCCTTGCAACCGTATCGCAATATATGCCCAAGCAGCCCCGCGACACCGATAAACAACAAGGATTCGCATCAGATAGGACGTCTTCTCCACATCGATGAATGCGAACCTCATCGATTTTTCTTGGCGAAGAAGACCGTCTTGGGTTCAACCGGTCAAGGCAACATCTTCATTGAACGCTTCTGCCGGTGAACGAAAGTTCAATGTTTTACGAGGCCGCTGGTTTAGAC
>SMVB01078755.1_pt1 | contig 12201 bp, 10 predicted proteins | sample 2456461 | NCBI WGS metagenome assembly SMVB01 (sample SAMN11095934, study PRJNA526329) | marine sediment metagenome | biome: Marine sediment; feature: Surficial sediment; material: Deep marine sediment; isolation source: Hadal surficial sediment | place: Pacific Ocean | collected 2014-05 | depth...
ACTGATAGAGGTGCAGCTATCAAAATAGGGGTTACACCACTCTACCTGACCGTAGCTGGCCGCGACCAGATAGGTGGCGTGAACCGCAGCAAAAGGCAGTAGGGCAGCCAGCAATGCGACAAACCGGACGTTCATGTCTTCAGTCTAACAGTTCTCAATTCACTCAACTCGCTTTATAATGCACTATTGATTCTTCCGGAGTAGAAAAGTGCAACTGCTGCCCCCCCGTGTTCGACTGGTTCTCATACTTGTCATCTGGCTTATCGCTTTGGGTGCCCTGGCACTTTGGCTGGGAAGTAGCCGGGTTCAGCGGGTTACAATTGCTGGTGGCCCCGCGGGTAGCGAATCCCTGGCATTGGTCACTGCCATTGCCAAGGTGCTGAACGAGGCGCAGCAGGGTTTTGTTCTTCGAGTTTATGAATCGGGTGGCAGCCGTGAAAATCTGCGCTTGCTCAGTAGTGGTCGAGTTGACATGGGCACTATACAGGCTGATACGCCGGTGCCCGATGGTATTTCTGGCGTGACCATTTTATATGGCGATGCCTACCACCTGATCGCCCGGGATGACGCCGGAATAGACAGTTTTTCCGACCTGCCGGGGCGCCGCATTGCAATTCCCCCACAATCCAGTGGGCAGTACAATTCGTTCTGGTTTTTGGCGGATCATTATGGCTTTAATGAGGATAAATTGAATGCACTGCCTATGGCGGAGGAGGCGGCCAATTTTGCTATGGAGCAAGGGCAGGTCGATGCAATCTTCCGAGTCAGGGCGCCGGGTAACGCTGTCATTAGAAAATTAATCGGCGACAAGCAGTTACACCTGGTGCCCATTGAGCAATCCGAGGCGCTGGCTCTGCAGCAACCCGCGATATCCCCTGGCGTTATTCCACTGGGCTCTTATCGCGGTTCCCCCGCGCTACCAAAGGTTAATCTCCCCACGGCGGTGCTTGATCGCCTGTTGGTAACGCGAAACGATATGGATCCGGCGCTCGTCTATAAAGTTACCCGGGCAATTTACCAGCGCCGCTCCGATATTCACGAGCTGAGCAAACTCTCCGGGTTCATTGCGCCATTGCCGGAAGATGCAAAAAGTGTGATACCGGCCCACCCTGGTGCCCGCAGTTATTTTGACCGCGAAAGGCCCGGAATTATGCAGCAAAATGCTCGGCTGGCCTCCGCTTTGCTCTATCTAGTCGCCATCATTTTTTCCGGGCTACTAGCCCTGCGCACGGTTTGGGTAAAATCCCGACGCCTGCGTATGAGCCAGTTTAATCGTCGCCTGATGACCATCGCCGGTTCTGCGAGACATGAAACCGACCGCAATTTATTGTTTAATAGCAAACACCAGTTAATGGATATTCTGGGAGAAGTGATGACCGACCTGGAAAAGGAAAAGGTCAACCAGGAAGAATTTGAACACTTTAGCTTTACCTGGCAGTCGGTGGACGCGCTGGTGCGCGATCGCCTGACTATTTTTGCTGAATCGGTCTCCCATCAGCCGGATAGGGAGGCGCCGCATGTCTCCTAGGAAATTCTGGCTGTTCAGTTGCCTCACCCTGGCCCTGTCTACGGCTGCGTTAGCCTGGGGTCTTTCTCAGTGGTATTTGAGCAGTTTCACCAAAGATGTGGGTGACAGGCTGGAGTTGTTGGTACAGTTGCGCAAAGGTGCCGTTGAAGAGTATTTCTCTACGGCACAGGCTGAGTTGCAGTTCTGGAGTACCAACCCGGACATCCTGAACGCACAGCAAGGCTTTAACAAAGCCTGGTCTGAGAGTACAGCGGAGGCCATGGCCGGGAAAATACGCGCCAGCTACGTGGCACGCAATCCCTACCAGGGTAGCCTATTCCAGCTCGACGATGCGGGTGATGGCACGCCCTATAGTGCCCTGCACGCCAAGCTGCACCCTCTCACCAAGCTGTTCGTCAGCGAGAGAGGGTACTACGATGTGTTCCTGATTGGTGCTGACGGGGATGTCTACTATAGTGTCGAAAAGGAGAAGGACTTCGGCAGTAACCTGCAAAGCGGCCCCTGGCGCGACAGTGGCCTGGCTGAAGTTTACAACCGTGCAGTTCGAAGCAGGCATGGCGAGGTGTATTTTAGTGACATGCAGACCTACGGCCCCAGCCTGGGTGCACCGGCCATATTTATGGCAAGGGCATTGCGCGGGGTCGGCGGCGATACTCTGGGGGTCATAGCCTTTCAGTTACCCACGACGAAAATCCTGGCCATCATGGAATACCTGGAGGGAATGGGCGAGACTGGCGAAACCTATCTTGTAGGCCAGGACAAACTGATGCGCAGTAATTCGCGTTTTTCCGATGCAGTGAGCGTACTGGCCCAGGAGGTTGATACTGCGGTGGTGAGCAAGGCGCTTGCCGGTGAGAGTGGGGTAGAGTTTATTACTGACTACCGGGGTGTGCCAGTCATGTCTGCCTATACCAGCCTTGTGGTGGGTGGCCACACCTGGGCTGTTGTAGCCGAGTTCGACCGGGAAGAAATTGTCTCATCCGCTGCCCAGGAACGACCGTCGTTAACGGGCGCGCTGTTGTTTATCTATGGGCTGTCACTGTGGTCGCTGTGGTATTGGCGCGGGCGCGATTCGCCTGGCCCAGGCGGGGGCGGCGAGTTAGCAGATATTGACCTGGATATTGGTGATTTGGGCGATTCCTCCGGTCTGGGTAGCTAGCGGTGTTAAAGCCCGGGCATCACCTGTGCTCTTCCGGTTGAAGCGCGGCTAAAAACATGTGAGTGCTACTCTCCAGTAGTGCATAGACATCCGCTCCTGGAACCATCTTTTCCAGATGCTGGTTTAGTGCAAGACTGCTCAGGCCATGCACCAAGGCCCACAACCTGGTGGCGAGGCTGAGTGCATCGCCTTCATCCCCGCCGCAAAGCTCCTGCACTGAATCAACCAAGGTGTAGAACCCAGAGGACTTTAGTTCTGCCGAGCCTGAATCAATGGCCTGGATTCCCCGGTCGCCCCACATCAGGTTATAAAACGCGGGATGGCTGGTGACGAATGTGATGTAGGCTTTTCCGAGGGCAATAATATGTTCAGGTGTGCCTGGTTTAAAGGGCTGGGAGGCGGCGTCTATGGCATCAGATAGCGCCATAAAGGCCACCAGGCAAACCGCTTCCAGCAGGGCGTCCCTATCTTTGAAGTGTCGGTAGGGCGCCGCGCTGCTAACGCCGGCCCGGCGCGATGCATCGATCATGGAAAAATCGTTGGAGCCGCGCTCTTCAATGAGTTCCGCCGCGGCCACTATCAGGGCATTGCGCAGGTTTCCGTGGTGGTAGTCACTCATGGTGCGCTCGCCAGTTCATTTGTCATCAGGGTTTCAGCGGATTTGGCCTGGCCGACCAGGACAAACATAGGTGGTACCAGGAAGAACGAGACAATGGTAGACAGCAGTACGCCGCCGGCAATCGCCATGGCAAATGGCGGCCAGAACTGGCTGCCCTCCAAGATGAGCGGGAGGAAGCCGCCAAAGGTGGTCACCGTGGTGGATATAATGTGGCGACTGGAATCCATCACTACATTGCGAATTGCCAACAGGTATCCGCGTAGCACTTTTTCGTCAATTTTAAGAGCGGTTATGATGAAAATGGCCGCGTTGATGGAAACACCCACGGAGCCAATAACGCCTATCAATGCCTGTATGCCGAAGGGGTAGCGAAAGATTGCCAGTGACAGCAGGCTGAGGCCCAACGAGCATATAAATACCAGCAGCGTGACGCCGGTCAGGCGCCAGGAGTTAAAGGTGAGGACGATGGTGGCCATCAGCGCGGAGATGATCAGCCCAAGGGGGGCCATGATGTGTTCGATAACCGACTCTCGCTCACCGGTGTCGCCACCGAATTCATAGCGATACCCTGTGGGCAACTCAATGGGTTTGTCTGCCAGGTCTGCGCGCAGGAATTTCAGCGCTTCTTCGGGTAATACGCCCCGCGTTAAATAAGCCTGTACGACATTGGTGCGCTCACCGTCCAGGCGTGAAATCGGGCTGCGGGAGGGCACCAGTTTGGGTCGTCCCAGGGCCGCCAGGGGGATGGCGGAGAGCTGCCCCGGACCGCGTTGTACGCTGTTGGGCACCGGCACGCGAATACTGCTTATCTGGTCGGTGTCGGCCCACTGGGTTTCCCCCAGCCTGACCCGCACCGGCAGGCGTTCGGTACCCTCCAGTACTTCACCGCCGGTACGACCGCGCAAGCTGGCATCCAGGGCGTTGGCAGCATCCGCTAGACTGAGTTTGGCCAGGCGCAGTTTGGCCTCATCCAGGGTGAATACCAGTTTTGGGGCACCGCCCATCAGGCTGGCACTGGTGTGGGTCACGTCGGGAATGGCTTCCATCCTGAGGCGAAATTGTTCGCCCAGGCCCTGCAACACATCCAGGCTGGGGCCGTACAGTTCTATCTCCAGTGGCGCTTGTACCGGGGGACCCTGGTCTATGCCCCGGATGATAACGCGAGCCTCCGGGAACAGGGTGTCTACTTCACCCTGCAATCGGCGTATCAGTGTATCGGTGCGGTTTTCATCGGTGGTCAACACCAGTGCTTCCGCCCAGGTGGCGATGCCGTCTTTGTAGCGGAACATATTGTAGTAAAAAGCGGGCGGGCTCTCGCCAATGGTCCAATCCACCCGGCGGATAAGGGGTTCCGCGCGCAACTTCGCATCCAGGCGCCTCACCAGCTGCTCGGTATCATAGATTGAGCGGCCCTCGGCCATCTTGACCTGTACGTAGAGTTGGTCGCGGTCTGTGCCGGGGAAAAACTGGGCGGTGAGGGTGTTGAATGAGAGAAACCCGGTCACCGGCAGCACCAGCGCCAGGGCTATGGCGGCGGCCGGGTTGTGCAATGACCAGTCCAGCGCCTCGGTTAGTTTGTGCCCCATGACACCGCTGTCTATGCCACTCACCCACCAGTGTCCGTCCGTTTCCAGACCCCTGGGCAGAAGCCAGGCCGCCAACACCGGTGTAAATACCAGGGCGAGCAGCAGGGATGAACTCAGCATGACGATGACCGAGATGGCGATTGAACCCATAAAATCGCCGGCGGGCCCGGGCAGGATGGCCAGGGGCATAAAGGTCAGTACCGTGGTGACGGTGGAGGAGAGCAGGGGCACGCGCAGCCGGTGCACCGAACCGGCAATAGCCTGCAGCGGTGATTTGCCGTTATTCAGGCGTTTGCGAACCTCATCGGTCATCACAATGGAGCCGTCTACCAATAATCCCAGGGCTACGATCAGGCCGGTGACCGACATCTGGTGAATGGCCATGCCCATCAGGTCCAGCAAGGTCAATGACATTAATCCGCAAAGCGGCAGAATGAAGGCTACCACCAGTGCGGCGCGCCAGCCCATGGTAACCAGTAGTACCAGAATGACCAGGACAACGCCCACCGCCATATTTTTTGACACGCCCACCAGGCGGGCGCTGGTATAGACACTCTGCTCGTAGGTGGTTTCAATTAATATTCCAGCCGGTGCCTGGCCCCGGTAGCGGTCCACGAAGTCGGCGAAGGTTCTACTCCACTTCTCTACTTGCAAGCCCTCGTTCATGGCCACGGCGATCAGGATGCCGCGCTGTCCCTGGGCCAGCACCATGCTGGAGGGGGGCGTGGCCTGTGCCTTGAATACGCTGGCTATATCGCTTATGCGTGTGGTTGCCCCGCTGGGTGAACTGTCGACAATGACATCACGAATACGCGCCATGGAGTCGAAATCCCCGGCGATTTCAATGAGCATGTCGGTGCCCGAGCCGGTGACACGCCCGGATGACAGGCGGGGGTCGGCGGCCTGTAAGGCGCTGGCAACCTGGTCCAGACTCAGGCCGCGGGAAATTAAGGCATTCTCGTCAATTTCTACCCGCACCTCTTCGCTGGGCTCGCCATAGAGGTCGACCATTTTCGTGCCCGGGATATTGCGTGCCTCATCGGCGAACTGCTGTGCCAGGCGATGTAACAGGGACAGGGGAACATCCCTGCCCGGGGCAGAGGTGAAGGCGAGAATGGTGGTATAGGAACGGAGTCTGTCATCGTCAAAAACCGGGGCGGCGACGCCCGGGGGAAACTGGCTGGCGGCATCATCCAGGGCATCGCGAATTTCCGACCAGCTGCGTTCGATATCACTGTCATCCAGGGTTTCAAGCAGCTTGATGTTGATAAAGGAAATACCGGTGCTGGAGATGGAATGGAGTTCGTCAATTTCTGGAATCCGGCGCAATCGATCTTCCAGCGGCCGGGTTACCAGGGTTTCTATACGCGCCGGTGAGGCCCCGGGTGACACCGTGGTGACGGTTGCCACAAAATTGGTAATGGTTGGGTCTTCCTGTCTGGCGATGGAATTGAAGCTGGCCACGCCCACGGCGATGATGACAATAACAAAGAGGACAAAGTAACGGGCCCGACGATAAAGGAGTTCTGCCAACATCTTATTGACCTAACACGGTTACCGACACGCCCGGGGTAACCCGGTGGGTGCCCTGGGCGACAATTAGCGCACCATCGATAAGGGTGCCGACGACGTAGGCCATATCACCCTGCACCTCCAGTACCTCTACCGCCTCGCGCACGGTGCGATGCACACCGTCCTCGTTCACTATCTGCAGCACTGTCCAGATACCACGCTGGCCCTCTATCAGAGCGGCGATGGGCAGCCAGCCCCCCTGCATGTAAACAGCCTGGGCCAGTTCAAGGGTGATGGGCTCGCCATCCAGAGCAGAGACCTCATCAGGTAGTGCAAATACGGCTGTCGCAGTGCGGGTTATTGGGTCGACATCGGGCCGGACCGACAACAGGGTGGCGCGCACCGCTGCATGGCGTAACTGCAGCTGGTGTTGGCTGCCCGGTACCAACAGTTTGATCTGCTCAACGGCGACACCGATATGGGCCTCGCGCCGCTTGGTTTCCATCAATTTGACCACCGGTGTGCCCGGGCTGACAACGGCCCCTTCATCCAGGTAGCGATCCGCAATAACACCCGTGTACGGTGCCCTGAGTATAGATTTTTGCAGGTCAATATCGATGCTGTCCAGCTGGGCTTGTACGGAATCTACCTGAGCCAGCAGTGCCTGGGCGACCAGGCGGGTTTCATCGTAGGCCTCCTTGGACACGGCGCCGGTATTGCTCAGGTTTTTCTGCCGCCTGGCCTTTATCCTGGCCAGCTCCAGTTCGATGTTCACCCGCTTCAGGTCGGCGACGATTATATTGCGTCTCGATTGCAGTTTGGCCTCGTCCAGTGAGGCGATAATGTCACCCGCGGTGATGGCCGAACCCTCTTGTACCTTCAACTCTTTCAACAGGCCGGGCAATTCGAAGCCCAGCACCGTTTTGCGGCCCGCGTGTACCAGGCCCAGGTAAGAGGATTCCCGTTCGTAGGATTGTTGTACAACGTAAGTGGTGGCTGCGACAGTCATGGGTTTGGTCGTACCTGTCTCATCGGAAATGGCAACCCTGGCGTAGAGAATCAGGGTGAGTGCAGTGGTCAGGAACCCGGCGGTGAGGGTGGCGATAAGGGTAGTGCGGTTCATAGCTCGAAACCGAATGTAATAGACGTTAACATAAATGTTACTCCAACTTACATCTAAGTCAAGCGCTAATTTGCAATTGGGCTTGCAGGACAGCCACCTTTCGGCCAGAATACGCGCCCTCTGTCCCATCGCATTTGTCGGGACAGAGTCTGTGGTGGCCCAGGCGGTCCCCTCGCAACGATAGGTAGTGAAGTCCGCCAGGCCTGGAAGGGAGCAACGGTAGTTACTGATACGTGTGCCGGGGTGTGGCTGTTTGGGTCACCTCCAATCTAAAGTTTCAAGTCCTTCTTCGGCTGGTGTATCCTAGCTGCCCCAATCAAGGTTGTAAGGCTCCCTCAGCATATGTCCTATCAGGTTCTGGCACGAAAATGGCGGCCCAAGATATTTCGAGAAATGGTCGGCCAGGAACACGTGTTGCGGGCCCTGATCAACGCCCTGGACCACGACCGCCTGCACCACGCCTATCTTTTCACCGGCACCCGGGGTGTCGGTAAAACCACCATTGCCCGAATTCTTGCCAAATGTCTGAATTGCGAATCGGGGGTCAGCTCAGAACCCTGCGGCCAATGCAGTTCCTGCGTCGAAATCGCCGAGGGTCGCAGCCTGGATCTGATCGAAGTGGATGCCGCCTCCCGCACCAAGGTGGAGGACACCCGTGAGCTGTTGGACAATGTGCAGTATTCCCCGTCCCATTCCCGGTTCAAGGTCTACCTCATCGACGAGGTGCATATGCTGTCCACCCACAGTTTTAATGCCCTGCTAAAAACCCTGGAGGAGCCGCCGCCCCACGTCAAATTTCTATTTGCCACCACCGACCCACAGAAATTGCCGGCCACTATTTTGTCGCGTTGTTTACAGTTTAATTTGAAAAACATGCCGCCCCAGCAAATTGTTGGTCACCTGCAACACGTACTGCAACAGGAAATGGTGAGCTTCGAAGAACCGGCCCTGTGGTTGCTGGGTCGCGCCGCCGATGGCAGTATGCGCGATGCGCTTAGCCTCACTGACCAGGCTATCGCTTTCGGTTCTGGCCAGGTGGGTGAAGAAGATGTGCGCACGATGCTGGGCAGCATCGACTTGAGCTACATCTACCAACTGTTGGAGGCCATTGCCACGGGTGACCCCGCGGCAGTGCTGGGCGTTGTCCAGAGTATGGCAGAGCACGCCCCCGACTTTGAGGGCGCCCTGGTGGAACTTATCTCAATGATTCATAGGCTGGCGGTGGCCCAGGTGGTTCCCGATGCCATCGATAACAGCTGGGGCGATGCGCAGCGCATTGCACAAATCGCCAGTTCTATCACCGCCGAGGACGCACAGCTGTATTACCAGGTAGCCATTAATGGCAAGCGCGATATGGCCTTTGCGGCGGACCCCCGCAGTGGTTTTGAAATGGTTCTGCTGCGCATGATTGCCTTCCGACCGGCTGCTGTGCTTGATGAAAGCCTGACCCCCGGGGATATAGAACTCGTCCAAACAACCCAGAATGAGGCTGTCGTGGTGGAGGTCGACCCCGGGGTAAAAAAGCCACGTGAGGCGTCGCCAGCCGAGCCGGCGTCGCCACGTCCTACGCCGCCCCTTGAATCGGCGGTGCCCTGCGAGCCAGTGGTAGCTCCGGAGCCAGTGGTAGCCCCAGAGCCAGCGGTATCTTCAGAGCCAGCGGCATCGCCAGAACGCGCTGCGGCCACCGACGCTACAGCTTTTGATTTGGCTACTTTAAGCCCACAAAATTGGCCTGCTTTGCTGCAACAACTGGGCCTGCATGGCATCGTGTACAATATCGCCTCCCACTGTGAGTTGCGAAGTTGTGCGGATTCCACGCTGGAATTTATTCTGGATGAAGACAACGCGACGCTGTACAACGAAAATCACGGCTCGCGAATTTCGCAGGTGTTGGAGAACTACTTTGGCACAAAGTTGTCTGTTTCAGTGGCCTGCGGAAAGACTCGGGCCGAGACACCCGCTGTGCGAAAGAGCCGCCTCACCCAGGAGAGACAACGCCAGGCGGTAGAGGCCATTGAACAGGATCCAAAACTGCAGCAGCTGATAGAACGTTTCGATGGGGAACTGGTTCGCTCTTCCATTGCCCCCATCAATTCTGGCAACATTTAACCCTTTATTTGCAGAGTACAAGATGAAAGACAGTATCACCGGCCTGATGCAACAGGCGCAAAAAATGCAAGCGGACATGCAGAAGGCCCAGGAAGAACTGGCTCGTGCCGAGGTGCGCGGTGAAGCCGGTGCCGGGCTGGTGGCGGTCACCATGACGGGGCGCCACGATGTGAAGCGTGTCTTCATCGATGATTCCGTGTTCACCGAAGACAAAGAGGTATTGGAAGACCTATTGGCCGCGGCAGTCAACGACGCCGTACGAAAAGTGGAAGCTCACAATCGTGATGCCATGTCGGGGCTGGCCTCGGGCTTGAACTTGCCCGCCGGTTTCAAGATGCCCTTTTGACTGCGGGTTAACTCACAGCATGAATTTTAGCCCCGCCATACAAGAATTAATCGATGCCCTGCGCTGCCTGCCGGGTGTTGGCCCCAAGTCTGCCCAGCGAATGACGCTGCACCTGTTGGAGCGCGACCCAGAGGGTGCCCAGAACCTGGCTGCGGCCTTGTCCAATGCGGTAAACAAGGTCGATCACTGCCAGCGCTGTCGTAATTTCACCGAACTCGATGTCTGTGAAATCTGTATCGATGCCCGGCGTGACGCCAAAAGTATCTGTGTGGTTGAGACCCCGGCAGATGTGCTGGCCATCGAAATGAGCGGCAGCTACAGGGGCTTATACTTTGTTCTCATGGGACATTTGTCCCCCATAGATGGTATTGGCCCCGAAGAAATTGGCATGGATGTATTTCACCAACGGGTTGTCAACGAGAGCATTACGGAAGTCATTCTGGCCACCAACCCCACGGTAGAGGGTGAGGCAACCGCCTATTACCTGGTCGACCTGCTGCAGGAAACGGGGGTTAAAGTTTCCCGCATTGCGCATGGCGTGCCCCTGGGTGGCGAACTGGAATACGTGGACGGCTCCACTCTGGCGCATGCCTTTACCGGGCGCAGGCCAGTGGAAACACTATGAGTTGGCAATTGATAGAAAGCGATGATGCCCTGGCGGAGGTGCTGGAGGCGGCCAATAAAGTCGATGCGGTGGCGATTGATACCGAGTTTATGCGGCGCAATACGTTTTACCCGCAGGTGGCGCTGTTGCAGCTGTGCTTCTCCGATACGGCCTGGTTGATTGACCCGCTGGCTATTAAAGAGCTGGGTCCGCTGGTCGATTTTATCGCTAACCCGGGTGTGGTAAAAATACTTCACTCCTGCAGTGAAGACCTGGAGGTCTTTCAGCAGTGGTTGGGGGTATTGCCCCAGCCTTTGTTTGACACGCAGCGCGCTGCGGCATTAGTGGGGCGCGGTTTTGGCTTGGGCTATCGCGCTCTGGTAAGTGATATGTGCGGCGTGGAACTGGACAAGGGTGACCAGCGCTCGGACTGGCTGCAGCGGCCGCTCACCCAATCACAGTGTGAATACGCCGCCCAGGACGTTAGCTATTTGCTGTCCCTGTGGCCCCAACTGCGCGATGAGGCCGAGGTCCAGGATAAAACCCAGTGGGTGTTTGCCGATGGCCGTGATGCGGCCCTTACTCTGGCCAGTACCGCAGGAGAAACTTTCAAAAGAATCAAGCTGGCCTGGAAGTTGAATCCCCGGCAGCTCAGCGCACTCATGGCTATTTGTGACTGGCGCGAACACACCGCCCGCACTCGCGATAAGCCGCGCAGCTGGATTATTGATGACAAAGCCTGTTTCGCACTGGCCCAGAGCCTGCCACGGTCCTGGGACGCCTTGAAAGAGCTGTTACCGGCACCCGCCGCGCGGCGCTATGGCGACGCACTGCTGTCCCTGCTGGGCCAGCAGGCGTCACTACCCGAGCGTGCCCTGCCACAGACGCTGCCGCCGCCGCTGTCCGCTGCGCAGCGCAATCAGCTTAAAAAAATCAAGCAGGCAGCCAGGCAGATTGCCCAGGGCCTGGGTGTGGCGCCGGAGGTGATGCTGCCCAGTAAGGACTATGAGCTGCTGGTGCGCGAGGCCGGGGGCCTGAAGATAAGCGCACCCGCACAGTGGAGCGGCTGGCGCAGTGACCAGGTAATAACCCCTCTGCGTGAACTGCTGGGTGAATCATTGCCATGAGAATACTGTGTCAGGTCTACAAAAGTGAAAAAAATACCGAGATGTATCTCTACGTTGAAAAGGACAATGGCCTGCAGGATGTGCCCCAGAGCCTGATGAAACGCTTCGGGGAAGCGCGTGAATTAATGGTACTGCTGTTGCAACCGGGCAAGAAGCTGGCCCGTGCAAATGTGGTTGAGGTGATGCGCGAGATCACCCAAAAGGGCTTTTACTTGCAAATGCCCCCAACCGCCGCACAACTCTATCAACGCGAGGGCAGTGGGCACGATGTCTGATTGGTGGAATACCAAGGCCCTGGATCAGCTCAATGCACAGGAGTGGGAAGCGCTGTGCGACGGCTGTGCCAAATGCTGTTTGCATAAACTGGAGGATGAAGACAGCGGCGAGGTGTTTTATACCAAGGTGCGCTGTCGCCATCTGGACGAGCAAACTTGTCGTTGCACCGATTATGCCAACCGGTCTGTGCTGGTGCCAAACTGTATACAACT
>SMVB01188627.1_pt1 | contig 12201 bp, 10 predicted proteins | sample 2456461 | NCBI WGS metagenome assembly SMVB01 (sample SAMN11095934, study PRJNA526329) | marine sediment metagenome | biome: Marine sediment; feature: Surficial sediment; material: Deep marine sediment; isolation source: Hadal surficial sediment | place: Pacific Ocean | collected 2014-05 | depth...
AGTCATCCGTTGAACTGGTTCCGACCAACCCGAAATAAAATTGCGTGCTGCCGTTATCTAATGGAATGCCCTGCAGACCATAGGCCACGGCACGATCTTCTTCTTCGGAAAACGGTTCCGGATCCCTCACCTGTAACAACAATTGACTTCCGGCCAATTGCGCATATTCCTCCAGCATTTCCTGAACCCGCGTGGCATATCCTTTTATTCCCGGCAAGCCGGTCGCGAGTTTTTTTGATAGATAAAACCTCAGGGTAATGGGCTCGGTTAAATTGGCCAACACATTTTTCGTGCCTTCAGACAAGGTATAGAGTTGATGCTCGGTTAAATCAAAACGGGCCGAACGTAAGGCCGCATTACTCACCATATTGAACGCCCCGAATAACACGGCTGCTAGAGCAATGCCGGTTCCTGTCAACAATCGTTTATTCATAGATTCCTCGTGAAATGACTAATGTTCTCACAACCATGGGCTTTTCCTCTTCTCCTATTCAGCTTTTTTCATATCGATGACGGTGACCGTCGCAAATAACCAAAAGGCCATAAGCGAGAAGAAATACAAGATGTCTCGCAAGTCCAAGACCCCTTTACTAATGGATTGGAAATGCGTCAAAAAACTAAACGAACTAATGGCATTGAGCAAAAATTGCGGCGCCCATCCGCTAAAGAGTTCTAATACCATCGGGAACCCGCTTAAAATAAATCCCAAACAAATCACTACGCTCACCACAAACGCAATGACCTGATTTTTCGTCAAGGCAGAAATACAGGACCCGATGGCTAAAAATCCGCCAGCCATCAACAGACTTCCCAGATAACTGGCCAGGATGACGCCATTGTCAGGATCCCCAAGCAGATTCACGGTGATCCACATGGGAAACGTCATAGCCAACGCCACACCCGTAAAACACCAGGCTGCCAAAAATTTGCCTAAGACCGCTTCCCACATCGTCACTGGCAAGGTGAGCAAAAGTTCTATCGTTCCCGAGCGCCGCTCTTCAGCCCACAGGCGCATAGCCAATGCCGGAATAAGCACAAGATAGAGCCACGGATGAAAATCAAAAAACGGGACGAGGTCAGCTTGCCCGCGAACAAAATAATTACCCAAGTAAAAGGTAAAGGCTCCACTGAGCATGAGAAAGATGACGATAAACACCGCCGCAATCGGCGTGCCGAAATAGCCTGCCAATTCCCGTTTAAATATGATTCGAATGCGTTCCACAAGGCCTCCTTGCTATCAAATCCGTTCCAGTATTTTTTTAGTCTCTTAGGGGAAAACTTTCATGCTCTCTTCAAAGATATTTTATGTGGTGTTCAAAAAGCCTTGCATTGAAAAGAAAACGAGGCCCTTTTAGAGACATCCAACGTGTCGAAAACGGACGTTCTTCCGTGCCTTCGTCTTGCTCGTGTCTTCTCGCCTCACGCTTCACACCTTCCGCCTCACGAATCTTCCCCGTGTTTGGTTCCGGCTATGCGGGCTTAGGATAGTACCTGTTGCGATGTGGTTAAGAGACGGAAGACATCATCCAATTTCCCACGATCCTGATATAATTCCTGTACCTCCCATCCCTGTTCCCGGGCATATTGCCCAATGGCAGGGAGAATACATTGTCCATCGTCGGGATAAATCCTCAACTGTACGAGATCGCCACTCTTGTCCTGATCTTCGACTTTTTTGACGCCTTTGACCGTCAAAAATCGTTCATAGACAATAGCAGGCTCCACACCCTTGATCGTCACCAAAACGGTATTATGCATAGGCGCTTGCGCTTCTAACTCTGCTGGAGTGCCATCAAATACCACTTTGCCTTTGGCAATAATCATGGCTCGAGAACAGACGGCATGAACTTCTTCTAAAATATGGGTAGACAGGATAATCACTTTTTCTTTGGCCATGGCTTGTATGAGCGTTCGGACTTCGTGTTTTTGGTTGGGGTCCAAGCCATCAGTCGGTTCGTCCAGCACCAACACCTCAGGATCATGCAATATGGCTTGTGCCAGACCCACGCGCCGCTTAAAGCCCTTCGACAATGTATCAATCGGTTGATCTAAGACAGATTGCAGATTCACTTTTTCTACAGTTTCGGCCACCGCATGCTTCAGAGACTCCCCACGATACCCACGCATTTCTCCAATAAATGTCAAAAAGGACGACGGCGTCATATCGTCATAGGCCGGGGCCCCTTCGGGTAGATAGCCGATACATGTTTTGGCGGCAAGAGCCTCCTCCTGCACATCATGTCCACACACCCGGACCGTACCGCTCGTCGGAGTTAAAAACCCGGTAATCATTTTCATCGTCGTCGATTTACCAGCCCCGTTCGGCCCCAAAAAACCCAGCACTTCACCCTTACCGACGGTAAACGACACGCCATCGACAGCGATAATCGAGCCAAATGTTTTGCGTAAGTTCTCAATCTCAACCATAGTGGTCATTGGTACCCTCTTATCGAAAAAGTTTCATGAATTGACCTGTGTCAAGTGTGGCCTCACATGATCGTAATCTCATTTCGCCATTACCACAATGGAGATACCACAAACATGCTCACCTGTCGCGATGAAGCCCAACTGAATAGCGATCCCGTAAACCACCTGGTTATATTTCCCCTTTGTATTCCCTGAAGCCCTCGACCAATTGCCTGAATGAGACACTCAATGTCCTACCTCATGGACAGAGGGACAAATGGGGAGTCGGACGCCCTTCGAGAACCCCAGGGCGAACGCCAGTCACCACTATCAGGTGAGTGTCTCAAAAACCGTTCGTGCTGAGCCTGTCGAAGCATGGGAGGTTTTTTGTTACTTCAACTGCCATTTTTAGGTTTATGAATCACTACCGGCGCGACCGACCCAATAACCAAGCCGACGGCTGTGGTGAGCCACTGCCAGGATGAGCACGCCATCCTTCTCAATTGAGTAAATAAGCGAGTACCGGAACTGCCGAAGCACATGCTTCCTGATACCCGGCCGAATCTCCTCAGCCGATTCCGGAAACTGACTGATGAGGTTCTCAGCCCGACGAACCTCGGCGAAGAAACGTCGTCCCAGTCCTTTCGCTCAAAGTTCGAGGTAGCCGATTTCGTTCAACAATTCATCATCGGCCCCCTCATGGTACTTGATTGGCATCACTGGAAAAATCGTTCCGCCTTTGCATGTACCTCATCCGCCTGAACCGCTTGAGCACGACCTACGCGATACTCCTCCAAGCGTCTTTGCGCCTCCTCCACCCATAGGCGATTCGCTTCCTCCTCGCTGAGCTCCTCCAGACTTGCTAGAAGCCTTTCCGCCAGGGCAGCACGATCACGAACCTCTAAATTGAGGGCATTTCCGAGAACTTCGGCTAGGTTTTCCATCTTAACCCCTATCTAAACTCCTAACTGTGCAAACGAATAAGTCCACTCCGGTCTGCCGTGACAGCATAGCAAGACAGTCTTTTTCATTGGTTGAAGTCCTTCAGGAGTTCGCCGAGCCAGCAGTTCATTCAGCAGGGATATGTTCCCTTGTCAAAGTAAACCTTATAAAACTAGACCATTACAGGCAAAAGACCATCAATCAATTGAGATACAACTCCGGCAAAGCGTCTTTTTTGTTTTTCATTTTCCGGGGTTTCGCGGTCATGGCTGGCTGGATAGTTTTCCAGAAACGCTGGCCATCCCATGCGTGTTGCTCTGTTGTAGTATACAGGGTTCGATCTAAGTTCCAAATGGCTTCTTGTACACCTGCCTTATCTGGAACAGTGGCAGCCAACAATCGCCCCGCAATTCCTAAACTTAAGCAAGGTTTCCCTTTTTGCTTAATCGTAGCCCAACTCAATAGGGCACGGCGTGTGCTTGCGGGGGATTGCTCAAGGCAAGCCGCTTTAACCGCCTTGATCGCCTCTCGCTCTGATTCTTGAGCCTGTTTGATAATGGAACCAGCATCTCCTTTGTTTGAATAGCTCCCGCGACGCCGATCCCACCACCAACCGATTAACGTAAGAACCCACATGCCCATCAACGCTCCCGCGATCCAGGTCCATCTATTCGACATGGAAATCAGGAAGGGTTGGCCCGATGCATCAAGAGAGATTTCGACAGGACGGCTTTCTAATGCCTGACCGGGATCAGAGAATTGAGACGGTTGTTGTTGTGGGATCCTTACCGATGACGCCGGACGATCTCCGAGTATCGTTAATGTCCTTGCTGGAAGTTCGGCTATTTCCCATCGAGCCTTTTCAATATTCCACCAGGGAATGCGAATGCCGGGAATGATGACCGAACCAGGTTTCGTGGGAACCAAGGCATACTTTTCTTCCCGGGTTCCCACAACCCACGCTCCATCAAACTCCGTGGTGATTTTCGCTTTATCCGGGTACGTTTTGACTGATCCATAATCCGGTACCGGCAATTCCGGTAATTGCTCCCCACGCAATCCCTTCGCAAACATGACTATGGTTCTTGTAAGAGGTTCGCTCATTTGAATGTTGTCGATATCCCCGGACCAAGTTTCCTTGATCGTCAATTCTTTTGCGGGCAACCACACACGTCCCTTGACGTCTGCCGGCATATCTTTAACCGTAAGCGAGACTTTCGGGCTGCGAATATGAATCTGCCTCGTTGTTGGAAACAACTGCATAAAAGGACTACCACCTTGGTTTCGCCGACGATTTCCAAAAAATTGTTCTAGCGTCGATCGCCGGGATCGGTCATCTGGAATTGATCCAGAAAGCAAGACGGGGGGGATCATTTGAGACCCGGCTTTATGAGGGGTGATGACATAACGACGTTCCGTCACTTGATACCGCCGCCCTTCGCGAATGGTTTCATACGAGGTGTCTTTCCCTACATGTTTGACCATGCCCCACTCGATTTCGGGATCATCCAATTTACCATCTTGAAGGGGAACCGCCGACACCAAACGAAGGGTCAAGAGCACCTGGCCCTGCACATAGGGAAAATGGGAATCGACTTCCGCTTCAAGGAAAATATCCCGCTGAGAATCAGCCCCAGTTATCTGACGAGAATCTTTCACGGTGATAGCCAGGGGACGACTTGAGACACTCCCTATATGGATAGAAGGTATCATAAACATTCCGGGACGCTTGGGAGCCAGAGTGGTGACCCACCTCGTTACAGACGAGGTTCGGCCATTAATGAGACTCATCTGCTGACTATGGCTAGTACCCAGAATCGCAAAATTCTCTTCCAGATTTTGCAAGTTTAGCTCATCACTGAATGAGACTCCCTCTGCTTCAACCACCAGCCGAAAGGTTTCATCAGACATGACGGGATTCCTATCAACATAAGCCGTCACCGATTGCGCCCAGACTGCGGGCATTGCCACAAGACCACTCAAGACGAGAATCATCAAAACCATTCCCGTGCTTCTCACCACAGCCTCCCTGAACTTTCCACTGCCGTGCCCGCCTCAAGCCGCCGGCGATGTTCTAAAAGAAATTTGCGGCGCAACAATCCACCTGGATCATCAGGGATTCGACGGAGCCATTGCTGGAGAACTTGCTCGGACTGCTGATCGTCACGCGCTTCCTGTGATCGGAAAGACGATGCCAATTGTTCCCGGGAGTCAGCATCTTCCTCGTTTTCTCCCGGAGATGATTGGGCGATGTCAGATCGATCCGTCTTGCCCTGTGGATCTTGGGCAGAATCCTGTGATTGCGATTCCTCTGATTGATTGGCATTGTCTAAAGAATCTTGAGTTGATCCGGATGAACCGTTCTCCGTTTCCTGTCCATCATTGTTGGAAGCCACTTGACCGGGATTGTTCTCCTCATCGCTCTCCCCGGATTCCTGTTCCTGACTCTGTTGATCAGATGCCGCCCCACCAGCCTTCTGTTCTTGGTCCTCTGAGGACGAATCTGACGATTGGGATTCGCTTCCTTGAGAAGATGACGATTCTTGATCTTCCAGCAATTTCTTGAGGAGATCCAAATTATGTCGAGCATCCTCATGATCAGACTGTTGGCTTAAGGCCGCCTGATAGGAGGCTATCGCTTCCGGATACTTCCCCAGCTTCGCCAACGCATTACCTTGATTATACTGAGCATCCGGTGAATCCATTTCTGAAAAAACCTGCTCTGCCTGTTCATAGTCACCTGCCTGATAATGTGCGACTCCCTTCCAATCAGCCTGTTCAAACAGGGTAGCCGCCTTCTTCGGGTCTTTCTGTTCCAACGCCTTCATCGCTTGCTGATCCGGGCGTTCCCAGACATGGTCCCATGAAAACGCCTGGCTGACTTGAGGCAGAAAGATACAGGCCAGCACCACACCCATCCATCCACGACGAAATGCCGGAAGCACCACAGCCAAGAGAGCCACCACCAACCAAGGACCTTCTTCTCTCCACAAATTCGTTGTACGCTGAGTCGACATTGTGGCAAAAGAAACCGATGTGGCATCAACTGGAGGCAGTACATAATTCAGATCTTCATCATCACGCGTTACCATCGCGAACCGGCCTCCACCCGCACGAGCCGCCGCTAGCAGCAAAGAGGGATCTAATTTCGGGACAACAATAACTCCCCTTGCATCTTTGACAAAACCACCATTTTCAGGAATAGGAGCCCCGTCTTCCGTCCCCACACCTAGGACTGAAATCTTTCTCCCCTTGCTCGCCACCTGTTGAATGGCTTCCAAGGTCTCCGGCTCCACATCCCCATCCGTCACGAGCAAGAGATCGCCACCCGGAATTCCGGCTTGCTCCAATAATTCATTGCCCATTTTCAGGGCTAAGTCAGGACGACTCCCTTGCACCGGCATCAGATTCGTTTCCAAGCTTTGCACCAAGGCCTTCATCGTCCGTGCATCATCCGTCAAAGGAGACACCACAAACGATTCCCCGGCAAAAATCACCAATGCCGTTTGCCCTTCACGGCGTGCCTGAAGGATATCCAGAATTTTGTGTTTGGCACGGGTTAACCGCGAGGGAAGCACATCCTGAGCATCCATCGAACGCGAAACATCCAACACAATGACCAACGCGGATTCAGCACGAAAGACGGGCTGAGCCAATTGAGACCACACAGGACCTGCCAAGGCCACCAACGCCAAGAACCACCCCAGACCTAAAAGAATGATCGGTCCGAGTGATTTCGCACCCGTCGTTCCGACCAACACATGTGGCAATAAATGCGCATCACAGACTGCCTCCCAACCCTGAGAGGTCGCACCACGTTTGGTCAGGAACACAAGAAGACCTCCCAGAGGCAACAGACCCCATAGCCACTCAGGGCGAAGAAAGTGAAAGGTGGTCATCTTACCGTCCCGCCACTATTCCAGAATCAACACCTTTTGGCATTCTTCTCGTACCGACTGAAAATCCACTCGGAATCAATAGGAAGACAGTCATGAGAACAGACAAGCCCAGAGCCAGGCCCAACGGCCAGATAAAGAGTTCCCTTTTCGGACGAAAGAGTTCGGTATCCGTCGAAGCCGGTTCTAGAAGATCAAGTTCCGCATAGATATTGGTCAATGCCGCAGTATTTTTCGCACGAAGGTATATGCCTCCGGTTGATTGCGCCAAATGCCTCAGCATGTTTTCATCCAAATCGCGTGAGGGATTCACCGTGCGGGACCCCAAAAACGAATCCACTTTCATACTATCCGCACCAACCCCGATCGTGTAAATACGAAGGCCTTGTTCTTTCGCCAACTCACCGGCTTGTTTTGGAGACACTTCTCCAGCGGTGTTCGCACCATCCGTGAGCAGGATTAAAACACGGCTGCCGACAGGTTGTTCCTTCAACCGCTTGACGGCCAGACCAATCGCATCACCGATGGCGGTGTCTTTTCCTGCAAGTCCGATCTCTGTTTCTTGTAACATCGTGTTGACGGTCTCTCGATCAAACGTGAGGGGCGTTTGCACATAGGCTTGAGACCCGAACACAATAAGGCCAATTCGATCTCCTGTCCGTCGTGCGATAAACTCTCCTGCTGCATGTTTGACGACCGCAAGACGAGTCACTTCCTCTCCATTAACCGAGAAGTCTGGAATAGCCATGCTGCCGGAAATGTCCACGGCCAACATCAAATCCCGACCACTCGTGGGCAGACCCACCGGTTCGCCTATCCACTGAGGCCGCGCTGCGGCAACCACCAACAACATCCATAACATGAGACTGAACCAAAACCAGATCGAGGAACCCTTTTGAAGATTATCGACAGAACGAACAGATTGAAGCTGGATCATATCTCGAAAGTGGGGGACACGGAGAGCGGCTGTCGCTTGAGCAGGAGCCGGTGGTGGAGCCCAACGTCTGATAAGCCAGGGCAAGAGTCCTAAGGCCAACATCCATGGCCAGAGCAAAGACATCATCCCACGGGTTTCCTTGTAGGGGCTTGAACGTGCTGGATCCATCGTTCCGCCAACGGAAGAAGATCCGCCGCCGAAACGGACCCGCAAGACTGATAAGGGCCGGATCTCAACGATTGTCCCGGACCTTCTGAAAATTGATTCGTGCCACCAGTCTGATCCAAAAATTTCAGCCAGGATTGTCCCGACAAACCCGCGACGTGAGATCGGGAGAATACCGCAAGTGCATAGCGGCGCAGGAGGCGTGAGACCTCTGTCACGGCCCACTGATCGTCAGAATGTACTGCATACTGTTGCTTTACCTGTTGAAGTTGAGCCAATGCAATTCGGCGTGACCGGGTCCGTTGGCGATGCGCCCTCGCCCAAAGAACCAGACTCACCAGAATAATCAACACCACAAGAACCATCCACCATCCAAAGGCAGGCGGCCACCAGGAAATAGGACCCGGCATATGCACATCGCGCAACTCTTGTAACGGATTGGAACCGTTTACCATATCAAACGACTCCCGCTGCGCCCGCCGTACCTGAATGATTGGCGCTCCGGCCAATCCCTAAGACTTGGAGTCCCTTGGTCAGTTGGGTAGGAATGTCTTCATGGGTCGCCAACGGGACAAACCCGATTCCCCGCGAACGGCACAGGCGACGGACTTCTTCATACCGCGTATGAAAGGCCTGAGCATAGGCTTCAACAACCTGTAATGAATGGGTCTGCAACATGCCGTGGGCTTGGCCATCGGTAATGGGGTAGGAGCCGGGAGGTGGGGCGACTTGTTCCACCTGATCATAAATGAACATGGCAACCACATCATGATGGGCCCCCAGTCGAAGCAACGCGGTCTTGGCCTGTTGATCCCACTCACGGAAATCACTGAAGAGAAAAATGAGGCTTCCCGGTCGAGCCGCCTTGAGAATACGATTGAGCGCTAATCGAAAGGCCGTTGCTGACATTCCCGGTTCAGGGTGGCTCATGGAAAATTCCCTGGATCGATTGGCTAGAACATTGAGCAATTGGAGTATGCCCCTGCGCCCACCCTTCGGCCGTAATTCCACATGATCGGATTCAGCAAACACGATCCCTCCCACTCGATCACCTCTGGCATGCGACGCCCAACCCAACAAGGCTGCCCCTTGTGCCGCCACAACCGATTTAAAGGCCACTTTGGTGCCGAAATGCATCCCTTGACGATCATCAACGACCATAAAGACCGGACGTTCGCGTTCCTCGCGAAAGACCTTCAGGTGAGGTTCGTTGGTTCGAGCGGTCACCCGCCAATCCATCAACCGTACATCGTCACCTGGCTGATAGCGCCGGGATTCTTCAAAATCGATGCCTCGACCTTTGAAGGGTGACCGCTCGCCTCCAACCAACAAGGCATGCGAACGGGTCTTGCCTCTGACTCCCAACGTCCGGATGTGATGCCGTGCTTGGATGAGATCGTTCAAATGTACCCGGACTCCACGGAATGGTGTGGACTCCTGGGGGACAGAAACTGAGGCCGTGGGTATCGCAGGTTTACGGAACGGCCACATAATTCAAGATGTCAGACACCACCTGATCGGAGGTGATGCCTTCGGCTTCGGCTTCAAACGTGAGCAGGATTCGATGGCGGAGCACATCATGCGCCACAGCTTGAATATCTTCGGGTGAAACATAATCGCGCCCTTCCAGCCAGGCATGCGCTCTGGCACACCGTTCCAACCCGATGGTGGCACGAGGACTCGCCCCGAAACGCACCCACCGCTTCAAGGTTTCACTGTACGGAGCAGGGTCCCGTGTCGCCACGACAAGCTGAACGATATATTCTTCCAATACCGGCGCGAGATAGACATTCCAAATGTGCTGGCGCGCCGCCAGTAAGACTTTTTGGGAAATAGGCGTGACCTGATCAATGGAATTCAATGTTGCGGCCTTGGCCTGATTCCGTACCAACTCGGCAATTCGACGTTCGTTTTCCACCGTAGGATATTGGACGCGGACATACAGTAGGAATCGATCCAATTGGGCTTCAGGAAGCGGGTAGGTACCCTCCTGCTCAATAGGGTTTTGTGTGGCCATAACTAAAAATATTTCCGGCAGGGGATAACTGGTCCGGCCAATAGTGACCTGATGCTCGCCCATGGCTTCCAGCAAAGCGGCTTGGACTTTAGCCGGGGCGCGGTTGATTTCATCCGCCAGAACCAAATTATGGAAAATGGGGCCAGGTTGAAAACGAAAAGAGCCGTCTTGAGGACGATAGATATCCGTCCCGGTGATATCCGCCGGCAAAAGATCAGGAGTAAATTGGATTCGGTGGAAATCGGCCTCCAACCCGGCAGCCAGGGTTTTGATAGCCCGGGTCTTCGCAAGTCCTGGCGCACCTTCTACCAAAAGATGTCCATCTGCCAACAGGGCAATCAGGAGCCTGAGAGTCAATCCCTCTTGCCCTATGACCTGTCGGTTGAGGAAAGCTCGAAGCTGAGAGATCTGTTCGTGCTCAAATCCAGACATAAGCCTTGATATGAACCCGATCAGTTAGATGGGTCAAGAAGTAATTAGAATCCGGCAAACAAGCAGATGAGTATTCAGGGCTCTTGCATAAGGTGTTTCGAGTGGTATTCGAGTCAACCTCCATCCCTCCTTTACATCATAAATCACGAAATTAGAGAGTCAAGAGGGGGAGGAGGGAAATGCTCTATTTCAATTTCGCACTTACGCCTTATAAAAGTTGGGCAACCACTAAAATAACGTGTAGATGAAGGGCGCCACTGCAGAGCCTTCACTTAGAATAATGAGGCCGCCTAAAAGCAAGAGCATAATGATGATCGGCGCGAGCCAGAACTTTTTCCGTTCTCGCATAAACTCCCACAGTTCTCCTAAAAAACTGGTCACGGATCGGTCCTCCCTCAAAAAGGTCTTAAGACATGATCGGGCTTACGGGCTTCCTTGGGCACTCGATAGGTCTCAGCCTTTGGATCAAGTTGTAGCTGAAGCGGGCGTTTGCCCAACAGCGCCATGACAAACGCCATGGGTGTCAGCATGCCATAAAACAACAGTCCTAAAAGAATGCGGGAATTCAGCCAGCCCATTTTTTCTCCAAAAAACATCCAGGCCCGATAGACCGGCTTCAAGCCATGAGGGAATACTGTGCCCAACAGGGCAAAGATGCCAGCAATGATGCAGGCCCATATCCGTATCCCTTCACTACGAAACACCAAAGGCCAAAAGGAGATAATGCCAAAGACGCCCCCCATCATCCAGCCAAATTGCCGGAGTGGCTTAAGGGGAGGTTCGGTCTGTGATGTCTGTAAATTCATCATGTGTGTCATCCGAGATTAATCTAATTCAAATTCCTTCATCCAACTCGTGTCTTTGTCTACCGGTTTCTGATGTTCCTTGAGTAAGACGCAATTTTCTAAAACCAGCACGTCCATTTCTGTGCGCATGAAACAGCGAAAGGCATCTTCCGAAGTACAGACAATGGGTTCGCCACGCACATTAAAGGAGGTATTGATCAACACTCCGCAGCCGGTTTTGGCCTGAAAGGCTCGTAACAACTGATAATACCGTGGATTAGTGGATGCGGTCACGGTTTGCACCCGTGCAGAATAATCCACGTGGGTCACGGCCGGAATATCCGACTTGGGCACATTCAGCAGCTCAATGCCCCACAGCTTTTTCTGATCAGACTGAAGTGCCACTCGTCGCTTTTCAACCACAGGAGCGACGAGAAGCATATAGGGGCTGTCAGTGTCCATCTCAAAATAGTCAGAGACACATTCCCGTAACACCGATGGGGCAAACGGCCGAAAGGATTCTCGATATTTGATTTTCAGATTCATGACCGATTGCATCTTCTCGCTACGTGGATCGCCCAAGATACTCCGTCCGCCCAATGCCCGTGGACCAAACTCCAT
>SMVB01030233.1_pt1 | contig 12199 bp, 8 predicted proteins | sample 2456461 | NCBI WGS metagenome assembly SMVB01 (sample SAMN11095934, study PRJNA526329) | marine sediment metagenome | biome: Marine sediment; feature: Surficial sediment; material: Deep marine sediment; isolation source: Hadal surficial sediment | place: Pacific Ocean | collected 2014-05 | depth 0-1...
AGATTGCCCATGACCGCTCGGCCGATGCCGTCATCCGGCAGATCGAACGGCTGATCCTGGACGGGGTGCTGCGGCCCGGCGACCGGCTGCCGCCGGAGCGCGAACTGGCGCTGGCCGTCGATGTGTCGCGGCCGATCCTCAGGGCGGCGCTGAAGGCGCTGGAGGCGCGCGGCCTCATCCGGGCCCGCCATGGCGAGGGCACCTATGTCGCCGACGTCATCGGCACGGTGTTTGAACCGCCGATGGTGGAACTCGTCAGGCGTCACCAGCGGGCGATCTTCGATTACCTTGAATTCCGCCGCGATATCGAGGGAACCGCCGCGGCCTATGCGGCGGAGCGGGCGACGGAGGCCGATCTGACGATCCTTGACCGGATTTTTACCCTGATGGTCAAAGCGCACGCCAAGGCCGATCCGGAGGAGGAAGCGCGCCTCGACGTGGAATTCCACATCGCCATCATCGAGGCGGCGCATAATGTCGTCCTCCTCCACATGATGCGATCGTGCTACCGGCTTTTGGCGGAAGGGGTTTTCTACAACCGGCAGAAAATGTACGCCAATGCCGCCTGGCGCAACGAACTTCTGGACCAGCACCGGGCGATCCGCGACGCCATCAAGGCGGGCAATTGCGAAGCGGCGAAAAAAGCGGCCCGCGCCCATATGGACTTTGTCGAAACCGTATTGCACAGCGTTGAGCGAACCGATACGCGAACCGAGATTTCGGAACTGCGCCTGCAGAAATTCAACCGCTCGGCGGCCCGCCAGCGTGCGTAATCATCCCGGTTTTTCAAGAAAGCGCTGGTGGCGATGACCGAGACAACCTCCCCAAAAGCACCCCATGTCGGCCTGTTCGCGACCTGCCTCGTCGATCTTTTCAGACCCGCAATCGGCTTTGCCGCGATCAAGCTTCTGGAAGATGCCGGCTGCCGGGTCAGCGTGCCGCAAAGCCAGACCTGTTGCGGACAGCCGGCCTATAATGCTGGCGACCGGCGCAACTCGGGCGCGATTGCAAAATCGGTAATCGCCGCCTTCGAAGCCTTTGATTTCGTCGTCGTTCCCTCCGGCTCCTGCGGCGCGATGATCAGCAAGCATTATCCCGGCCTGCTGCGCGACGATCCGGATTGGGGCCCACGGGCCGAAGCGCTATCGGGCAAAACCCACGAACTGATCAGTTTCCTGACCGACGTTCTGGGCGTTACCGCCGTTTCGGCCCGCTTTAAGGGCACCGTCACCTATCACGATGCCTGTTCGGGCCTGCGCGAATTGGGCATCGAAGCGCAGCCGCGGGTTTTGCTGCGAACAGTCGATGGCCTGACGATCCGCGAAATGCCCGACGCCGATGTCTGTTGCGGCTTCGGCGGCACGTTCTGCGTGAAATATCCGGAGATCTCCAACGCCATTGTAGAAAAGAAAACCGAAGCGATCGCCGCCTCCGGCGCCGATACGCTGCTCGCCGGCGATCTCGGCTGCCTGATGAATATGGCCGGCAAGGCGCAGCGGCAGGGCCAGTCGATCCAGGCGCGCCATGTCGCCGAGGTGCTGGCGGACATGACCGATACGCCGGCGATCGGCGAAAGCGGGTAGCCATGAAAATCACGGCACCGGCCTTCAAGGAGAACGCCCGGCGGGCGCTGGCCGACCCGCAATTGCAGCGGGCGCTGGGCCATGTGCGCGCCGGCTTTGTCGACAAGCGCGCCAAAGTGGTGGCCGCTTTGCCGGAATTCGAGGCGCTGTGCGACGCGGCTCGCGACATCAAGACCCACACGCTGGCGCATCTCGATCTCTATCTGGAAGCATATGAAAAGGCCGCAACCAAGGCCGGCGGCCAGGTCCATTGGGCGGAGAGCGCGGAGGACGCCCGGTCGATCATCCTTGCTATCTGCCAAAAGGTGGGCGCCAAAACCATCACCAAGGGCAAGTCGATGGTGTCAGAGGAAATCGGCCTCAACGATTTCCTTGACCAAAACGGCATCGAACCGGTCGAAACGGACCTTGGCGAATATATCATCCAGTTGCGCGGCGAACCGCCGAGCCACATCATCGCGCCGGCGGTGCATGTCAACAGGGACCAGATCGAAGCCGATTTCCGCCGCGTCCACACCCATCTCGACGCAGGCCGGGATCTGTCCGAAGCGACATCGCTTCTGGCCGAGGCGCGTGGCGTTTTGCGCGCCAAATTCCTGGCCGCCGATGTCGGCTTGACCGGCGCCAATTTTCTGATCGCCGAAACCGGCACATCGGTCATCGTCACCAATGAAGGCAATGGCGATCTGACGCAGATCCTGCCGCGGGTGCATATCGTCATCGCTTCGATTGAAAAAATCGTGCCGACGCTGGAAGATGCAACGACGATCCTCCGGGTGCTGGCGCGGTCGGCGACCGGCCAGGACATGACGGTCTACAACACCTTCTCCACCGGTCCGCGGCGGGCCGGCGACCCGGATGGGCCGGCAGAATACCATGTCGTCATTCTCGACAATGGCCGCACGGCGATGCTGGGCAGCGAGTTCCACGACATGCTGCGCTGCATCCGTTGCGGCGCCTGCATGAATCACTGCCCGGTCTACAACGCCATCGGCGGCCATGCCTATGGCGCCACCTATGTCGGGCCGATGGGGGCGGTGCTGGCGCCGGCGATTTTCGGGATCGACAAGGCTGCAAATCTGCCCAACGCCTCGACATTTTGCGGGCGCTGCGAGAGCGTCTGCCCGATGCGCATTCCCCTGCCGAAGCTGATGCGGCACTGGCGCGAAAAGGAGTTCGAGCGCGGATTGACGCCGGCGACACAGCGCTGGGGGCTCGGTGTATGGGCTTTTTTCGCGCAGCGCCCGAGCCTCTACCGATTTTCGGCGCGGCTGGGTATCGCCGCGCTCGGATGGCTGGGCAGAAAAAAAGGCCGCTTCCGGTCGCTGCCGATGGCCGGCGGCTGGACCCGGCACCGCGACCTGCCGGCGCCGTCGGGCCGAACATTTATCGACCAGATCCGGGACCAAAAGCGATGACCGCCCGCGAGACTGTCCTTGGCAAGGTGCGGCGGGCGCTCGCCGTCAGCGGTTCTGAAGCCGATCGCCAGGCGCTGGTCGAAAAGCGGCTCGCCAATGCGCCAGCCAGCCTCATCCCTGAGCGCGGCCAGCTTGCAGGCGCGGCGCGGGTCGACCTTTTTTGCAAAATGGCGCTAGCGGTGCAGGCCGGCGTGAGGCGGGTTGCCTCCGCCAGCGATGTACCGGAGGCGATCGCGGAATTCTTGCGGCAGAACAATCTGCCGGCCGAGATCCGGCTCGGCGAGGATCGCCGGCTTGCCGGACTGCCCTGGGAAAAGACACCGAACCTCGCCCGCAATTCCGGCGCCTCCGATGGCCGCGACCCGGTCGGCGTCAGCTACGCTTATGGCGGCGTTGCGGAAACCGGAACGCTGGTGCTTCTCTCGGGACCTGACAATCCGACGACGCTGAATTTCCTGCCCGACACCCATATTGTGGTGGTCGAAGCGGGCGATATCGCCGGCGATTATGAAACCGTGTGGCAGCGGATCCGCACCGCCTTCGGCAAGGGCGTCCTGCCGCGCAGTGTCAACTGGGTGACCGGTCCCTCGCGTTCGGCCGATATCGAACAGACGCTGCTTCTGGGCGCCCACGGGCCGCGGGCATTGCAGATCATCGTGGTGGGCGATGGATAGGCCGCCTCAGAACAGATCGCCCTGATTGCCAGGTTTTTTGGCCGCTTTGCCCGGTTTTTTCGGGCCGGCAACTTTTCGCCCGGCAGGCCGTGCCGACCCACCGGTATCGGATCCATCGGCGATAGCGCCGACATCGCCATCGGCGAAACGGATCGAGAGATGATCGCCGCTGGCGATTGCCGCGGCGGACCGGATCATGGCGCCGTCGGCGGCGCGCACCAGCGCGAAACCGCGCTCCAGCACCGACTGATAGGAATAAGAGCCTAAAAGCCGGCTAGCCTGGGCGAGGCGATCACGATGGCGCCCTGTGACACGGGTCAAAAGATGCCGGTGCAACCGCTGCGATACGTTGCCGGCGTCACGACGAGCATGACGGGTCCTGACCAATACGGCCTGAACGAGCCGGATATGCCGGGCCGCCAGCTGGTCGTGCTTTTGCGCGAACGCGCGGCGCAAAGTCGCCGGTGACAGGCGCGCCGCCCATGCCCCGAACCGTTCGCGCTTGCGGCCGACGAAACCGGCAAGTTTCAGCCGCAACAGCTCGGCGGCATTGTCCAGCCTCTGACGCGGCAGCGCCACCAGATCGGCCAGCGCCGGCATGGCCCGCGCCAGAGCGGTGAGATCGCGGCGGCGGCGTTCCAGCGCGCGAGCAATCGCGCCCTGCCGGCGGCCTTCCAGATTGGCCAGCGCGGCCAGCAATTCGGTGCGCACCGGCACGGCCATTTCGGCGGCGCCCGTCGGTGTCGGCGCGCGCAGGTCGGCGGCATAGTCGATCAGCGTCCAGTCGGTTTCGTGGCCGACGGCGGAGATCACCGCAATGGCGCTGTGCGCGACGGCGCGCACGGTGACTTCCTCGTTGAAGGCCCACAGATCCTCGATCGAGCCGCCGCCGCGCGCGACAATTATGACATCGGGCCGCGGGATCGGACCACCCTGCGCCAGCGCATTGAAGCCGTAAATGCCGGCGGCAATCTCCTCAGCGGCGCCCTCGCCCTGGACCCGCGTCGGCCAGATCAGCACGCGCACGGGAAAGCGGTCGCGCAGCCGGTGCAAAATATCGCGGATCACGGCACCCGAAGGCGAGGTAACGACGCCGATGACGGTCGGCAGATAAGGCAAGGGTTTTTTGCGCGCCGCATCGAACAGGCCTTCCGCGGCAAGCTGCTTGCGCCGCGCTTCCAACAGCGCCATCAGCGCCCCGGCGCCGGCCGGTTCTATATGATCGATGACGATCTGGTATTTCGACTGGCCGGGAAAGGTCGTCAGCTTGCCGGTGGCGATGACTTCCAGACCCTGTTCGGGCAGGAAGCGCAGGCGGCCGGCAACGCCTTTCCAGATGACCGCGGCCAGCACCGCCTTTTCGTCCTTCAGATCGAGATAAATATGACCGGAGCCGGGCTTCGACACGCGGCCAACCTCACCGCGCACGCGCACCTGCTCAAAGGAACCCTCGACGACGCGCTTGAGCGCGAAGGACAATTCGGAGACGGTGAACTCGACAATATTCGATTCCGCTTCGGCCATACTCCAGTCTTGACGCGGCCGGCCGCGATCTTCAAGCCAATGTGTCGCGCAAACCCTGGATAATCCGATGGTCTATGACTTTCGCGCCCGGCGCCTGTTCGTGGATTTGCCGCTTGAGGCCGGCGCTGTCCTTGAGCCCGCGCAGGCGCAGGCGCGGTATCTCATCCATGTGCTGCACCTGAAAGGCGGCGACACGATCCTCGTCTTCAACGGCCGCGACGGCGAGTGGCGCGCGAGATTGGGCGAGGCCGGCGGCAAGACCTGCGCGCTGGCCATCGAGGAGCAGATTCGGGCGCAGCAGCAAGCCCCCGATCTTGATTTTCTGTTCGCGCCGCCAAAGCAGGCGCGGCTCGACACCATGGTGCGAATGGCCGTCGAGATGGGCGCCGGCCGGCTGATCCCGGTGCGGACGCAATTTACGCAAATCGCCAGGATCGATTCAGGCCGCATGCGCGCCAATGTCATCGAGGCAGCCGAGGGATGCGGGCTTTTGTGCCTGCCGGAAATTGCGCCGTTTGAGCGTCTCGACCAGATCCTGGCCGGTTGGGACCGGGCACGGCAGTTGATCTTCTGCGACGAGGCGGCGCCTGTCGCCAACCCCATTGCTGCGCTTCATGCGGTGCCGGCCGGGCCGCTGGCCGTGCTGATCGGGCCGGAGGGCGGATTTTCCGAAGCCGAACGCGCCCGGTTGCTTGCCTTGCCCCATGTCACGGTCCTCTCGCTCGGGGCCCGCATTCTGCACGCCGACACCGCCGCAATCGCCGCGCTTGCAATTGTTCAGGCGGCAATTGGCGAGAGGCGATAAAGTCTTTGCGGCGCGCATGCCGTCCCCTTATGGTCGCGCGCCATTCAACAAGGTGCCGGAGAGCTCATGGCGCGCGATACCGCCGATCCAACGCCGATTGAGAACACAGATCAGCTTGCCGCCTATCTGGAGGCAGGCTGCAAGCCGCCCGAAAATTGGCGGATTGGCACCGAACACGAGAAATTCGGCTTCTTTCGCGATGGGCACGGGCCGATCCCCTATGAGGGACCGGCTGGCGTGCGGGCGCTTCTGGAGGGCATGGAGGCGCTGCTCGGCTGGGAGCCTATCTACGACGCCGGCAAGATTATCGGCCTCCTCGATGCGACCGGCGGCGGCGCCATATCGCTGGAACCGGGCGGACAGTTTGAATTGTCGGGGGCGCCGCTGGCGACGCTTCACCAGACCTGCCGCGAGGCGAACGCCCATCTGGCGCAAGTCAAGGAAGTCGCCGAACCGCTGGGGATCGGCTTTTTGGGGCTGGGAATGAGCCCGAAATGGCGCTGCGCCGAAACACCGGTCATGCCCAAATCGCGCTACCGGATCATGGCCAAATACATGCCGAAAGTCGGCAGCCTCGGCCTCGACATGATGTTCCGGACGGCGACCATTCAGGTCAATCTCGACTTTTCCGACGAAGAAGATATGCGGCGCAAGATGCGGGTCGCCCTGGCCTTGCAGCCGGTGGCAACGGCTTTGTTCGCCAATTCCCCTTTTACCGATGGCCGACCGAACGGCTTTTTGTCCTATCGCGGGGAAATCTGGCGCGATACCGACAACCAGCGCGCAGGCGGCCTGGCGATCGCCTTTGATGACGGGTTCGGTTTTGAAGCCTATGCCGATTGGGCGCTCGATGTGCCGATGTATTTCGTCGTGCGCGAGGGCGTCTATCACGACATGACCGCATTCACCTTCCGGCAGTTCCTGGCTGGCAACCGGGTCGGCGACCTGCCGGATCCGATGCCGACCATGGGCGACTGGGAAAATCATCTGTCGACCTTGTTTCCCGATGTCCGGCTGAAGCGGTATTTGGAGATGCGCGGCGCCGATGGCGGCGAGTGGCGGCGGATCTGCGCCCTGCCGGCGCTGTGGGTCGGCCTGCTCTACGACAAAAACGCACTTGCCGATGCCTGTGAACTGATCGCCGACTGGACGGGCCAGGAGCGCCAGGCCTTGCGCGACGGCGTGCCGAAAACGGCGCTGGCAACGCCGTTCCGCAACCGCACTGTGCTGGCGCTTGCCGGCGATATGGTGGCGCTGGCGCGCCAGGGTCTGGCCCGCCGGGGGAAAATGGGCGATGGCGGCTATGACGAAACCGCCTATCTGGCGCCGCTGGAAGAGGTGCTGGCGCTCAAGGCAACGCCGGCTGAATCGCTTTTGCGGCATTATGAGACCCGCTGGGGCCGATCGGTGGAGCCGATTTTCGACGAATATTCCTTCTGACACGCTGGGTTGATGCCCGGGGGAGCTGATGCGGGGGGCTGATGCGGTGTGTTTATGCGGCATGAGCCTCACTCTGCCGCAACCGCCATGCCGACAGCGGCACCGCAGAGCGAGATCGCAAATCGCGCGGGCGACGACGATCGATGCGGCAACGAGCCAGACCTGGCGGGTGGTCATTGCGCGAAACACGGAAGCAACCACGCCAGCAATATTGGTCCGCTTGTTTGGCCATGGATAATAAAACTCTGCCGGACAGGTTAAACAATTTCTTTCGCGACCGACCGTTCTGGCCGGTAAATTGACAGCGTTTCGTTCACGCTCCGGCAAGATTTAAGTGAAATACCCGGTGAATTTTATCAATTATTTCCGCTGGGTCATCTAGGGTCCGGGCAGATTACGAACGCAATGTTTTCTACCCATCAGCAATGCCCGGAAGGACATGGGACTTGGCGTATTCCGCAGGAATGCACACGCAGGATATCCTCAGCCACGCGCGGTCTCGTGATATCGAGACGGCGCTGAGCATCTGGACGCTTCTTGCCGGTCCCGGTTCGCTGCCGGAGAAAAACAGCGTCATCGAAGCGCTTGCCGGCGTCATACCGGACGCTTTCCTTACCTGCCGGAAAACCGGCGATGATTATATTATCGATTTTGCCGGCGATCACCTGGCAAAAACGGCAGGGGGCACGGTATTCCATGTCATACCGGGAACGTTCGACGAGGAAGTCCGCGGCCATCTCGGCGCCGTCTTCGACCTGGCGCTCAAGACGGGAAAGCCGGTCTATAGCGAACATTATGATCGTCGCTCGGCGCTGATACATCGCTGGGAACTTCTCGCCTTGCCAGTGCAGTTCGACGATGGTCCCGGCATTATCAACCTGCAATTGCCCCTCGCCTACCACCAGGATTTGCTTATGGCGATCATCGGGTCCAACCCGTTCGCCATTTTTGCCGCACAGATCCTGCGCGATGCAAACGGCGTGGCCACAGACTTCTCGGTCAATCTGGTCAATGACGCGGGATGCGCAATGCTCGGCAAAAGCCGCGAGGCGATCCTGTTCAAGCCGGTTTCCGGGCTTTTTCCGGAATATTCCGAAAGCGGCGCCTTGGCCCGGATGATCAGGACGGCCACCGACGGGATCGCCGAAAACTTCGCCCTGGAGCGGCGGAGCCAGGATGGGGTGCAGCAGGCCTTTGCAGTCACGGTGGTACGCCAGGACGATAACGTGCTGATGACATTTGCCGATGTTTCCGAACTCAGCCAGGCAAAGGCGCGGATCACGGAACAGCACGACAAGCTTTTGCGGACCAATGAGGATCTGCTCCGGCAAAAGGAAGATCTTGCTGCGACGGCGGAGAGCCTGGAACTGGCCCGAGGAGCGCTCGCCGCGGAGATCAAGCGGCGCGCCGATCTGGAACTGCGCCTGCGCCATCTGGCCGCGACCGATCCGCTGACGGACATCGCCAACCGGCGATCGCTGTTCGATGCCGCCGGCGCTGAAATGCAGCGGGCGCAGCGTTACGACGATCCGTTCTCCATCATCATGATCGACATCGACCACTTCAAACAGATCAACGACCGATTCGGACATGCCGGCGGCGATCATGTTCTGACGGAATTTTCCAGGCTTTGCGCTCACACATGCCGCATCGATCTGGATGTCGTCGGCCGGGTCGGCGGCGAGGAATTCGCCATCGTCATGCCGGGCACGGGACTGGAGGGGGCATCCGGATTTGCCGAAAGGTTGCGAGAGAAGATCAACACGGCCGCAATCGTGGTGGAGGGCAAGCCGGTCCCGGTAACCGCCAGCTTCGGGGTTGCAGCGTTCCAGGCCAGCGACCGGACGACCGCGGAAATCTTCAAGCGTGCCGACGACGCCCTCTACAAGGCCAAGGCCGCGGGCCGCAACAAGGTTATCGCACAACAGGCAGCCTGAGCGACTATTCCGACAGCACCCGGGTCGGCGGGAAGGCCACGGTGACGATGGTGCCCTCGCCCTTGGCGCTGCGGATCGAAAATTCGGCGCGATTGGCTTCAACCAGAGCCTTGGTCAGCGGCAAGCCGAGACCGGTGCCGCCGCCGCCAAGGGATGCCGTCGTCAGCTGGCGGAACGGTTCCAGCGCGCGCTCCAGTTCCTCATCCGACATGCCCTCGCCGGTATCGCGAACCTTCAACACCGCCTCGCCATTCTTCAAGGCGGCGGTGGAGGCAATCACCTGGCCGCCCGGACCGGTGAATTTCACCGAATTCGACAGCAGATTCAGAACGATCTGGCGCAAGGTGCGCGGATCGGCGACGACGCTGGGCACGTCGGGCGACAGGCTGGACCGCAGGATGACATGGGCGCGATTGGCCTGCGGCTGCATCAAGGTAATGCATTCGCGCACCAGCGCATTCAGCGGCACGGCATCGAATTCAAGATCGAGCTTGCCAGCCTCGATTTTGGAGATATCCAGGAGGTCGTTGACCAGGCTGACGACGTGTTCTCCGGAAGTGCGCATGTCGCGCAGATATTCGCGGTAGCGATCGTTCTCGATCGGCCCGAAACGCTCTTCGATCATCACCTCGGAAAAGCCGATGATGGCGTTGAGCGGTGTGCGGATTTCATGGCTGACACGCGCCAGGAAATCACTTTTGTGGCTGGATGCCGTTTCGGCATTGCGGCGGGCGGAAATCAGCTCCGCTTCGGCCTGTTTCCAGTGGGTCAGATCGCGCAGGACCACGCAAAAGCGCCCGTTTTCGTCCGATCCAATACGCCCCATGGTCATGAACAGCGCAATCGTCCCGCCGCTGGCGCGGCCTGTGACCTCGCGGCCTTCGTTCAAGACGCTGGCGACACCGTTCTCCTTGAGACCGGACAGGTAATCGATGGCTTCCTGAGCGCTTTCAGCGTCGAGCAGATCGGTCATCGGCCGGCCCACAAGATCGGCTTCCCCGATACCGAACAGCGCTTCGCCGCTGGCATTGATGCTTTCAATTCTGCCGTCTTCGTCGATGACCAGCACGCCGTCGGTCGCCGTATTCAGGATCGCTGTCAGTTCGCGGATGCGGGCGTCGGCCTCGGCCAGCCGGCCAGCAAGCGAGCTGGCGTCGGCCAAACCGTCACCGCCGGTCCCGTCGGGCCGCGATTGCTCGGTGACCGGATCATCGGCGACCGGATCATCGGCGGCGGGTTCTTCGGCTTGGCGTTCCGCACTCTCCACAGAACCAACAGAGACCTCTTGCGCGTCCCGGGCAGGCTCCGTTGTTTCTAACGGGTCGCTCTGGCCGCCATCGGCCGGCGCCCCTTTATCCGTGGAATTGTCGTCAGCAGATACGTCATCGGTTGGCAATTCAACGTCGGAGGTAAGTGCGGCGGCGATTTCGTCAAAGGCGCTTTCCTCATGCGGGGCGAGCGTGGCGAAATCGGGAACGTCGTTTTTCACGGTCCGCAGCGGCACGACGTTCCCAGTCAACGCATCCTTGTCGGCAGCGACACGGGCCCCGGTCGCCACATCGGGGCCACGAGGATCGGGCGATGGGTCATGGGCCGGCGGGGCCTCCGGTTCGCCGGCCGCTTCCACCCCTGCCTGGGCGACGGTTTCCGGCTCGCCGGCATCGGGCGCAGATTTCGTTGACGGCTCGAAATCGAGGGCCCCGATACGGTCCCGGAAACCATCGGGCGTGACAGCATCGCCGGGCTTGAGAACGCCAAAGCCGCGAAACCCCTGGAAGGACTGATCGATGCCGAAGACCGGCAGCGCCGTCAGTTCCGCCGGGATGCGATACTCGCTGTCCTGGACCGGCCACCAGGCGGTGAGGCCGCTCCAGGTGTCATGGCGCGCCAGCGCTTCGGCGATACGGCCATGGGGATCGAGTTGCAGCCGGCCGGCGACATCGTGCCAGGTCTCGCCGACGACCTGCGATGTCCGGCCGACAAGCTGGCCGAGACCGGGCGAAACGAAAAGAAACCGGTCGTCGGCGTCCGTTTGCCACAAGAAGCGCACCGGCTTGCGCGCAAACGGGAGCGCGGATGCCGGCCTGTCAGCGCCTCCAAGGCCGGATTGCGGCGCCTCGGCCGCATCGTGCCTGATTTCGAAGGGCGCTTCATCATCGGTCAGCAAGGCCTGGGAAAACCGCTCCGGCTCGTCTTCATGCGGCCGCACGAGCGCAGCTTCGGCCGGGCTGGCGGGGACAGGCGCTTCCTCCGGGCGGGCGTCGTCGGCGCCGCCCTCCATGCGGTCATCGGTAGAGGGGGGAGCGGATTGGGCTTCGCTGGCAAACGCTGCGGCCATATCCTTGGAGATCGGCATATCGCGCTTTGGCGCATCCACGGCGATGATGAGGATGCCGCGCTGACCCTCGAGCGTGCGCACCGGCCGACACCGGCAAAGCAGCGGAACGGCCCGCGCCCCCGATGTCAGACGGAGACGCGCCAAGGTGCCGCCTTCGCCAAGATTGCGCGCGACCCTGGCGAGCTGGCGCGCAAACGGATCGGCCTCCGGCGCGCTTCTGCCGGCCATATCGGAAAATCGCCGCGCGCCAAACACCGCGCCGCCGGCCGGATTGGCCCAGCGGACCGACCGGCCGTTACGGGAAAAGACCCAGGCCGGGCGCGCATCGCTGGTCAGGTCCCTGACCGTCCCAAGCGCGACGAAGGCTGCAAAGGTGGGTTTCCAGTTTTCCATATTCCGGTCGGTCATCAACTTCTGTCAGGCCAGCCCGCCTTACGGACATCATCGTCGACGAAGCCGGAAAACGGCCGTTCCGCCTTG
>SMVB01327362.1_pt1 | contig 12199 bp, 10 predicted proteins | sample 2456461 | NCBI WGS metagenome assembly SMVB01 (sample SAMN11095934, study PRJNA526329) | marine sediment metagenome | biome: Marine sediment; feature: Surficial sediment; material: Deep marine sediment; isolation source: Hadal surficial sediment | place: Pacific Ocean | collected 2014-05 | depth...
CCTGGGACAACACCGCCGCCAATCCCAACAATCCGGATCCGCGACAATGGGTAGTCTTCGGCCAACGGGGAGTGGATGAGATGTCCCATCTGTGGCTAGGCATCACCTATCTGACAGACGAGCAGTTCGAACGCTTAAGCGCTGAGCGACGAGGCAGATTGACCGCACAAAACGGGCCCTAGTCAGCAATGGGAATTGACCATAAAAGCGCAGCTCTGCTGCTGCTCACCCTTTGCGTGAGCGCCGCCACCTCGTTGACGGCACAGACTTCAACCAGCCTCGATCTTTTCAATTCAGACCCACTGCATGCCAGTGGACAGAACGTCATTCCGCTGTTCGATGGATGGTTTCCTAACGCCGATGGCACCTATACGCTCTGTTTCGGCTATTTCAATATGAATACCGAACAGTCCCTGGACGTTCCTCTCGGCGAGGCCAACAAGCTCGAACCAGCTCGGTATGATGGTGTACAACCCACCCATTTCGACCCGGTGCCGAATCCAACTCTCACCCGCCTGTTCCGCCACCACTGGTGTGTTTTCTCGATAATCGTCCCTGAAGATTTCGGAGATTCAGAAATTCTTTGGACGCTTGAAACCCAGGGTAACAAGTTGGAAGTGCCTGGCTGGCTTTTGCCTGCTTATATCCTCGACGAAGAATTCACCACCGGCCGTAACACGGTGGCGCCGTATTTGAGCCTGAACGATGATCCACCGAATTTCAGAGGACGCAAGGGCCTATGGGAAGGCCCCCGCATCGCCAAGGTGGGAGAACCGCTACCTTTGATCGCTCGCATCAGGCATCCCGAACCCGGTACCTGGTTGGGCTGGACCCTGCACCAGGGTCCGGGACAGGTGGAATTCAGCCCCGCCGAGTTGCGACTGGATGTGGCGAATGGGGCAGCGACTACCACTGCAACTTTCGACCAGGCAGGCGCTTACGTGCTTCGGGTGCAAGTAATCAATGACACCGAGCAGCGAGGGAATCCGACCTACGGCTTCGAGTTTTACTGCTGTTGGACCAACGGCTATGTCAGAGTCGATGTGGTCGAGTAGGAAGAGAGCCGGCGTTTGCAGCGTATCCCGGCCACTTGGCGCTGTGTGCGTTACAGTGACGATTGCTCCACTTTCTTCAATCTCATACTCAGCCTGAGCAGCAGAGAAAACGGCCGCCATAGGCGTTGAATGTCAATTTCTGGATGCCCCGGCACCACTGGCTGTCAACTGGCTCCGAGATGTCCAGGTTGGAAGACATGTGCCTGTAAGTCCAGGTGCCATACCCCGCTTTCTGGATCGTTTCGAGGATGTCTATAGCTCTCTTGGAAAAACTAACAGAGTACTAGCTGCTGCCAGCGCACATCACCGCTTATTATGGATACACCCTTTCCTGGATGGCAACGGACGCGTTGCAAGACTTATGTCTTATGCCATGCTTTTGGAAACCCTCAACACAGGCGGTATTTGGTCAATCGCAAGGGGGCTTGCCCGCAACATTGATGACTATACAAGCCTCCTATCAGCGTGTGATCAAAGTCGTCGCAACGATCTCGATGGACGGGGGAACTTAAGTCAGGAATCCCTGATCGGTTTTTCACGTTTCTTTCTTAAAACTTGTATAGATCAGGTCTCATTCATGGAGAAACTTGTTAAACCGGAAAGACTGCGCGAGCGCATATTGATGTGGGCTGAAGAAGAAGCAAGGGCCAATACATTACCGCCTCAATCAGGAAAAATCCTTGAAGCCATCTTGTATAGAGGAGAGCTACCAAGGTCAGAAATTCCAATCCTTTTGAGCGTGAGTGATCGACAATCCAGACGGATTACTTCTACTCTTTTGGAACAGGAAATATTAACCACTGCAAGCCCGCGCGCACCATTACGGTTAGCTTTTCCGGCATCCCTTGCTTCGCGGTGGATGCCAGGACTATTCCCCGAAATACAGTTGAGCATGGACCAATTTTAAGGCAGGCTTACAACTAGATTAGTCAACGTCGTGGAGCTTCCAGAGAGATTTCCGGATTTCCGAAGGTTTTCAGTGTTCGCAGGACGATGATTTTCGCCAAATGAAGGCGTGGGTTCCAGTTGACGCAGTCGACATAGCTTTTGTTCTTCTTATACTCGGCAATAGCCTGTAATCTCACCGGTTGCCTGGGTGGAAATCGAAACCTGAGGGATATTGGGCGCCTGTTTATTGATTGAGACTATGATATTTTAGTAGCTCACATCGTGAGTTCCGCCATTACCGACACCGTGGATTTCGCCGACTCCAAAACTAAGACTACAACAGGACACAAAATAAGAATGGATTTTGCCAACGAAGAAGTTTCGGTGAACAGTCTGCCCCAAGCCAGTACGGTAAGTTTTACCCCACTCTATCAAGGATATGCACTAATCAGGCTAACAGTGTTACTCGTGTTCTATGGCGTTCTCTCGCTCGCTGCTTTAGTGGTCGTAGTGTTATCGGCAGAGCTGCGGGCGTTTTTATTCACAGCTTACGGTGTACTCTCCGTGATCTTGCTGATGTTATTGCTGACTTTTATAGCGTGGTTTCTCTATGTGGCCACCAAGGCGATCCACTACAGTATTCGGCAACACGATATCATCTTGAAATCCGGCGTCTTCTGGAAGAAGGAAGTCATCCAACCGCTAAAGAGAGTCCAGCATGTCGAATTAACTCGAGGACCAATCGACGAGCGCTATGGCTTGGCGAATGTGCGCCTGTTTAGCGCGGGAACTGCCATGTCTACCTTCAGAATTCACGGCGTAGAACATGCAATCGCTATCCGTATTAAGCAATTTATTCTGGACTATCAGGAAAAGGCTGGTCAGGAATTTTCTGACGTCGAGAATCGAGTCGAGCTTGCTGACAAGTCATGCACCGGCGCTGAAGAGGTGCACCATCGACACACTAGTTGATCAAGAACAGGCCTGGCTACAGCTATCGAAGTGGTCTGTATTCCATTACATTGCCCGCAGCCTGAGGGGCATTACCTCGATGATTCTCGCTGGCTTTGCCATCAATGTTACCACTGAGGGTGACTTCACCCAATATACCTGGTGGGCCGCAGCGGTGCTATCCCTGATCGTAATAGTCTCGGCGGTATTAAAATATTTGTTCTTCCGCTATCAACTATTGGACGATGCAGTGCAAGTAAAACAAGGAATCCTCTTCAAGAAAAGGCTCAATCTGAAGTTCAGCCGTATACAGAACGTTAACATCAGACACCCATTCTACTTCCGACCACTGGGTCTGGTGACCTTAAAGATCGACGGCGCCGGATCCAAAGGCGAAGAAGTCTCTCTGTCAGCTTTGACTCAAGCGACCGCGAATTCGATCCGTCAGACAATTCGGATTAAGAAAGAAGGAATCGATGCAGTACAAAATCACCAAACCGCCGAACTGAAGAATCAAACTGGGGCTGATGCTGAGAACGAAGAAGCTTTCTATAGGAGAACACTAACCGACCTGGTGATTCATGGCCTCACCAACAACAGAGCCTGGTTCGTGCTTGCAGGTCTTTTTGCAGCGCTGCAGTATACGTCCATTTCTTTCGGTGATCTAGTACGGTTTATGCAAGTGGTTGTCAGCTACTATATCAGCAACCAGAACGTCGCCTTTACCGTAGTGTTGTTTACCGTGTCTGTCGTGCTGGCCGTCTTTCTCACTGCCTTTCTCTCCGTTGTTGGTTCCATCTTGACCTACTATGGTTTTACCCTTTTCAGATCAGACAAATCGATGATGGTGCATCGCGGGTTGATCAATAAACAAGAATTCAACATGCAGAAGTCCAGGGTGCAATCCATCTATATCCGACAGGATTGGCTGGATCTGGTTCTGGGCCGCGCCAATGTAATATACGAACAAATCAGCCACAGCCCCAATGATCCGAATCAAGCAGATAGTGGCAAACGAATAGTGGTGCCTTCCGCTCGTTCCCACGAAATCACCAAATTAGTTGCCGAAATATTCCCCATAAGCGATGTGACAGAACTATCTTATACACCCATTAGTAAACGCTACTTTTACAAGTATTCCATCATCTGGAGTGTGATCTATTTAATAATAGCCGTCGTCATCATTACCCAGAGCGAAAACCAGAGGCTGAGTCTAATAGTCGCCATAATCTGGCCATACCATGTCTTCCTGATCTACATGATCTGGAAACGAGCCGGTATCACCTTGATCGACGACATCGTTATTATTCGAAGGGGAATCATCGGTGTCGATTACATTATCTTCCCCGCCTACAAGATCCAGGCCGTGGACTACGTCCAGTCGCTACTGATGAAGCGACACGAGCTGAGCAATTTGATTTTTCATACCGCATCCAGAACCGCACGAATCAACTACCTGCCCAGTCAATTTGTCCGCAAGATTATCGACTTCTGCGTCTACCGCGCCGAATCCAGCTCCAGGTCCTGGATGTGATGGTTGGTCTTCGTGGCGTCAAGCAGGAGCCATCAACGTGGTATTGACAAGTTAACCCTTCAAATCGATGAAATACCGCATCAAGTCACTTCTATATCGCCACTGCCTTTTTCCAAGACGCAAAGGCGCGTGTTCTGAAATATCGATAGTTCTTGGCTGACACCAAATGTCGACCAAGGTTAAACAGATTGTACACAGCCGCATGCACACTCAAGAACCGCTGTGCTTGCCATATCGAATTAAATCGTCGCATGCCCCGCTCTCTTACCCTAGTCGGTTGATGCGAAAGCTCAGCACGATTGTTCGCATATTGCGATGTATCGTGAATCGTCTCTGGATTCAATTCTCCAAACCAAGGGGTCAGGTTATTTGATTGCAAACAGCCTTGGCATCATTGCCGTCATGGAGCCCTTGTTGAATGAGAGTCACGCTAAAGCATAGTCCGGATTTCAGGAAAATCAAGTTACCTGACCCCTTGATTGAACTTGTCAGTACCGGTGTATGTGTTAGGTAAGAAAAAGTCCGAATAGATGTATGAGTCTGCACTCTCCGTGCAACTGGACTCACGAGCACGGGAGGATTATTCTAATCCTTGAGAAAATCGGAGGGCCGCTATGTTGTTCAATCCAGCAGCTAGAAAATTGATGAAGTTTTTGACCGTCATTGGTTTCATCCTGACATCCACTTGTTTCTCTACCATAGCCTACGCACAATCGACTCCAGAACCGACGCAGAAAGTAGCACTGGTTACCGGTTCCACCAGCGGCCTGGGTCGTGCAGTAGCCCTTAGACTGGGGGCCATGGACTACTTCGTAATAGTGCATGGCCGCAATCGGGAGCGGGGCATGGAGGTGGTTAAGGAGATCGAGGATTCAGGCACAGGCGGTGCGCGCTTCTACGGGGCCGACCTTGGGTCCTTCGATCAAGTCAGGGAATTTGGTGCCGCCGTGTTAAACGATTTTGATCGTCTCGATGTGCTCATCAACAATGCCGGTATCGGTTCGGCGCCAGCCCAACGACTGCTGTCTGAAGACGGCCACGAGCTACGCTTTCAAGTAAATCATCTGTCCCATTTTCTGCTGACTCATCTGCTGCTGCCTCTATTGCGTGATAGCTCACCGTCCCGTATCGTCAATGTATCCTCCGGTGCACAGCAGGCAATAGATTTTGACGATGTAATGTTGGAGAAAAACTTCAGTGGCCGTCGCGCCTATGCCCAGAGCAAACTCGCTCAGATTCTGTTTACCATCGATCTGGCGGAAAATCTAATGGCGGAAGATATACTGGTGAACACTCTTCACCCTGCCACCTTAATGGACACTGGTATGGTCAGACGTTCCGGTGCCAGACCACGGGCTACGATTGCAGAGGGGGTGGATGCCGTCATGCAGTTAGTCATAGCAGCAGATATTGGCAGCGGCAACTATTTTTCCCGGCAGCGATCGGTCCGCGCCAACAGGCAGGCATACGACGCGGCGGCGAGGGCGAGACTCTGGGCGCTGAGTGAAGAGCTTACCGGCCTCGCTCGAGAATAAGAAACTGAATTGGCTATGGGTCAAAAAGAGGAAAACAGGCAGGCGTCGGATCTGTTCTTAGAGTTCGCGACCAATTTTTTTCTCGAATTACAATTTCCAATTCTATCAGCTAAATCACCATAGTTAAGTTGTTAGTAAATATCTAGTTAGATGTTAGCAATTCGTCTTTTGCATTCACCTCGAAACACCCTATACTGAGCCCATGTTGGAATTACTTATTATTATCGTCATCGCTGTCGTCGCGGTGATCTGGATTTATAATCTGTTGGTAAAAGATCGCAATCAGGTGCTGGCCGCCTGGAGTGATATCGATGTTCAACTGAAGCGTCGACACGATCTGGTGCCGCAACTGGTGACGACGGTAAAGGCCTATGCAAATTTCGAGAAGGCAACGATGACGGCAGTTACCGAGTTGCGAACGCGCAGTGAGGCGGCCGCCCATCTGCCGGAGAAGGCGGCGCTAGAAACTGAAATGGCATCGGCCATTAACCGGCTCATCGTCATCGCCGAAGATTACCCCGATTTGAAGGCCGACCATAACTTTCGACAATTACATAGCGAGCTTACCGAGATCGAGGACCATATTCAGTATTCGAGGCGCTTCTATAATGGAGCGGTGCGCATATATAATACTCGCAACCAGTCCTTTCCGCATTTTCTGGTTGCACGGCCTTTTGGCTTCGAAGTCGCGGAATTCTTCGAGGTGAATGATGCCGACGAGAGAACCACGCCCACCGTGGAGTTAAACTAGATGAGCATCCGCAGAGGTAAACGCCCGGTATTATTGCTCGTTTTTCCCCTGTTGTTGTTAGCTGTATCTGCAATTTCTCAGGAGCGCATACTTTCTTACGACAGCGACATACAGATTGCTGCCGATGCATCCATGGTAGTGACCGAGACTATCCGGGTGCGGGCCGAAGGCCAGAACATTCGTCGCGGCATCTATCGTGATTTTCCCACTCGCTACACCGATCGATTCGGCAATAGCTATAGAGTGGATTTCGAAGTTATCGGTGTTACGCGCGACAGCGAAGCTGAGCCCTGGCGCAGCGAAAACCTGTCCAACGGCGTGCGTGTCTATGTGGGTGATGCCGACGTATTACTGGCGCCTGGAGAGTACAGCTATCTCATTCGCTACCGAACCACTCGCCAGATTGGTTTCTTCGATGATCACGACGAACTCTACTGGAACGTTACCGGCAATGGTTGGGTGTTTCAGATCGATAGGGTGCGAGCTACGGTCTCTCTGCCGGGCGACGTGCCAGCCATGGACATCAGCATGGAGGGTTACACCGGCCGCGCAGGCGCTAACGGGCAGGCATATGCAGTCCGGGTGATGGACGGAGGCGCCAGCATCGAGACCACCGGCGTATTGCTGAGCCGCTCGGGTTTGACCCTGGTGATGAGCTTTCCCAAGGGAATAGTGAGCCAGCCCGGTTCGATGCAGCGATTCAATTATCTTCTGACTGACAATGCCGGCCTGCTGCTCGGCCTGATGACACTGATTGCCGTGTTTTTGTACTTATACAAGGCCTGGTCCGGTGTGGGTCGCGACCCTAAGGCCGGTGTCATCTTTCCACACTACGAACCACCCAGGGGATATTCGCCTGCATCGGCACGTTATATCTCCCAGATGGGCTATGACAAAGAGGCGTTGACCGCCGCTATCGTAAATCTGGCGGTAAATGGTCACCTCATCATTAGCAAGGACGATGACGATTATGTGCTGAAGAAGACCGCTTCCGAAAAAACACTGGCTCCCGGCGAACAAGTGTTACTGGCCAAGTTGTTCGCCTCAGGCACAGAACTGGAATTGGATACCGCAAATCGCGCGATCCTGATATTAGCGCGGGAAGCTCACCGGAAAGCACTACGGCGAGATTATCTAAATATTTATTTTGCCAAGAATACCTGGCTGTTGTTGCCGTCCGTCGTTGGCACGATCGCCATACTGGTAGTAATTGTCCTGACCGATTCTCTGGTACCGTTGGTTGCGCTCCCGTTCGGGCTCATCGTCCTGTTACATTTGTTATTCGCGTACCTGTTGAAGGCCCCCTCGAAGAAAGGACGTTTGCTGATGGACAAGCTGGAAGGATTCAAGTTGTACCTCGAGGTGGCGGAAAAGGACGATCTGAATTTACGACATCCGCCCGAGTTGACCCCGGAATTATTCGAACGCTATCTGCCCTTCGCCATCGCCCTGGGTGTCGAGCAAGACTGGGCCAAGCGGTTCGCCGCGGTATTCGCGGCATTGCAGACCAGCAATACCCCCGGCTATCATCCCGCCTGGTACGCTGGTCATTTCAGCGTGATGCATCTCAATACCTTTACCACCGATGTAGGTAGTGGTTTTAACACGGCTATTGCTTCCGCGGCAACACCGCCAGGGGGCACGGGCGCCGGTGGCGGTGGCTTCTCAGGAGGCGGCGGCGGAGGCGGCGGGGGCGGTGGCTGGTAATGAAGTAGCATGGGGGGAGAATGAATTTTTCGCTTATGTCTGCAATAAAAGTAATTTGGAATCAGGTGCGAAATGTGGTCTTGTCACTTATCACACTCTATCTAATCCTCTGTACCCTGCTGTTTTATTTTCAACGCTCTCTGCTGTATTTTCCAACTGCACTGCCACCCGGTGCAGCATGCTGTATCGAGAAATTGTCAGTGGATGGCGCCGAACTCACTCTTTCCGTGAAGGCCGGTCCGGGTAACGATGCGATCATCTATTTTGGAGGAAATGCCGAAGAAGTATCGGCAACGCTGGATGAATTCGCCGGGCATTTCCCCGAGCACGGGATAGTTCTACAGCACTATAGAGGTTATGGCGGTAGCACTGGGAAGCCAAGCGAGGCAGTCCTGCATGCAGACGCTCAGGCAGTCTATGATCTGGTGAAGACTCGATATAGCAATATTGCCGTTGTGGGTCGGAGTCTGGGAAGTGGTGTGGCCATCAGGGTGGCAGCAAACAATCCGGTCAGTCAGCTAGTGTTAGTCACACCCTATGACAGCATCTTGAGTCTCGCCAGGGGACGTTTCCCCTTCGTCCCCGTATCGTTGCTGCTCAGAGACAAGTTTCTATCTATCGACTACGCACCTCTGATCGAGGTGCCGGTTTTGGCAATAATCGCGGAACAGGATCAGCTGGTGCCGCACTCCCACACCGATGTTTTACTGAATGCATTTGCGCCAGGGATAAGCAGAACCGTTACAATTCCGGGCACCGATCACAACACCATCGGTAGCGAAGAAAATTACTACGCGGTTATTTTGGAATTCCTGACTCAGAATCGATAGTGGAAGCAACTGCTATTTACTAAACCAGGTCGTCGATGTAAGCGGCTGCCGAGTACTGACAAGTTAACTTAAATTTCGCCATTTTCGGTCGAAATAGGCCTATTCCTCAATGATAAATCAATGACTTACAGCCACATTCCCAATCAATTTGCACTTAAATAAAGTTAACTTGTCAGTACCACTTTGGTGGTTAACTGGTCAATACCTACAATACAATTGGCTTACTTGTGCTGCTCTCAGAGTTTAAAAAATGCAGCGAAAATCAGGTGACTGTTACCGATAGAGTAGAATAAGGGGAGGAGAGTGTAACAAATGTTTGATTGGAATCTATTCTTCATTCTTGTGGTTGTAAGCATTCCCGGTGCGGTTTTTGCTGCCCGCGCCGGAATGGTCATGATCGAAAACCTCATTGCAAGTGGGGGCACCGATCAAAAACTGCCGCCTAAGAACGTGCTCCAAGTGTTGGCCACAGTACAGTCGCTTGTGCTCACAGCGATCGCTGCTGCAATCGGCACTGCACTGGCGGACCGGGTAGGACTTGCTGCACCAGTATTCCAAGCCGCTTCCGCTGGGAATCCAGTCTGGCCAGAGATACATGCTCAGTTAGCGCCGGCCCTCTTGATGGGTTCGGTGGGCGCGTTGGTTTTCCTAGTCGCATATTATGGTTACTTTCGTCCAAGGCTCGACAAAGATACTGTCCACGCCACTGAAGACCTACGTGGAGCGCTTGGCCTATGGGGGAGAATTTTCTACGGTGGAATCGTCGAAGAGATTCTAGCGCGCTGGGGGCTAATGACACTCTTCCTATGGATCCTATCATTGATCGTTGAATCCCTTACGCCGCTTGTTTACTGGATCTCGATTCTCCTTTCTGGGCTGCTGTTTGCGCTCGGCCACATCCCAGGATCGCTCGCCGCAGGGGCAAAGAAGACGCCGATGTTCTATGCGGCGACACTTTTTCTTAACGGTTGGGCTTCACTAATCTTTGGCTGGCTTTTCTGGCAGCACGGTCTGATGGCTGCGATGCTGGCACATGCCTTGTTACATTTACTCTGGCACCTCCTCGAAAAGCGCACCTGGGCGGCCCTTGGAGATTAGCGTTTGTTAGGTTAGCGTCTGTCAAATCAACGCTTAACTGAATCGTCCGTGAAAGCGGGGTAGAACCCCCAGCGTTACTAGGGAACATTAAACTGCCTCCACGCTAAAACTCCGGAGATCTCCCTGGATCGCTTAATGTTGTGGCGATCTAGCTATTTATTCACCTCTGAATGAGTCGTATTTGGATTATTGGAATTCTCAGCTTACAACTTGCTTCACACAGACAGCCAACCCTTAGCAAATCAATCAGCACGGTGTTACTCTCAGGTCTGCAGTTTTTGTAAGCATCCAATCTTCTCAAAGTACAAGGGAGAAAAACAATGTTGATGAGTGCGAAATTGAAGGCCGGTCTGGTATTCGCTGGAAGCCTCTTACTATTTACGGGGAGCGTCGTCGCCGCCGATGTGACCTATTCCGAACATGTCGCACCGATCCTGTTGGAAAACTGTGCCACCTGCCATCGACCGGGTGAGGTTGCACCCATGTCCCTACTGAATTACGAGGAAACTTTGCCGTTCGCGGGGCTAATTGGCTATATGGTGGGCGAGCGTCGTATGCCTCCTTGGCATGCGGCTCAGGGGGTGCAGGACTATACCAATGATCGCAGCCTGAGTGGCGCCGATATTGAGCTGATCCAGCAGTGGGTCACCGATGGCATGTTAGAGGGTGATCGCAGCAAGTTGCCGCCTACGCCCAGCTTTAATGATGGCTGGCAGTTCGGTGAGCCTGACCTGGTGCTAAGCTGGGATGAACCTTATCAGATCGCCGCCAGCGGCGATGATGAGTACCGCTGCTTCGTGCTCGATCCAGGTTTCGAGCAAGATCAATGGGTAGATGTGGTGGAAGTGATGCCCGGTAATCGCACCGTAGATCACCATATCGTCATCTATATCGATCAGCGCGGTACCATCGCAGATCGTAAAGATGCAGCTGAGCCGGGTGAGGGTTATACCTGTTTCGGTGGGCCGGGATTCGCCGGTTATATGGTGCCAGGATGGGGCCCAGGCTACCAAGCCGCAGTGACGCCGGGAGATTCCGGTTATCTACTGAAGGCCGGCTCCAAGATCGTGGTGCAGATGCATTACCACAAGAATGGTACTGCGCAAGAAGACCTGACCCGGGTGGGACTGCGTTATGCCCAGACCCCCAAACAAAAAGTGCTGTACAACGGCTATGTGCTAAGCCTGGCGCTTAATATTGAACCTGGAGATTCGAACTACGTCGTCTCCGGCAGTGCGCCGGTTCGGGAGGACATCACCGTTCATTCGGTGCTGGCTCATATGCACTTTCTGGGTAAGGCAATGGATATCTGGGCGATATTGCCCGATGGCGAGCGTCTGGATTTACTAAAAGTGCCACGCTTCGACTTCTTCTGGCAGACTCAATACGCCTTAGCGACGCCACAGAAGATTCCAGCTGGATCGGTGATGCACATGCAGGCGACATTTGATAACAGCGCCGAGAGCCCCTACCAGCCATCGGATCCACCGATACTGGTGCACTTCGGCGAGCAGACTACAGATGAAATGGCAGTTGCCGTTTTCTTCCACACGCGTGATGCCGAAAACATCGGCGCCGATTCCGGTGGTAATTAGGCCACTGTGCCAACTGGGCAGATTAACTGGAATCTGCACTATTTCCCCATCGACACCGAAGTGAAAAACGCGCAGGCAGAAGCGGCAGTGTGGCTCTATCCCAAAGGCTATCAACCAGAATTCGAGACCAGGGGGGGAGCAATTCCTCGCCGCCGATACGGGTTCCGGAGGCTTATGGGATGGCGACTACTACTGCAGCTTTTGACCAGGCCGGCTCTTACGTGCTTCGTGTGCAGGCGATCAATGACACCGAGC
>SMVB01045004.1_pt1 | contig 12194 bp, 19 predicted proteins | sample 2456461 | NCBI WGS metagenome assembly SMVB01 (sample SAMN11095934, study PRJNA526329) | marine sediment metagenome | biome: Marine sediment; feature: Surficial sediment; material: Deep marine sediment; isolation source: Hadal surficial sediment | place: Pacific Ocean | collected 2014-05 | depth...
TATAAACTAATTTTATTACTTTAGATTATTGAGTCTGAAGAGATACGCTGCCACAAGGATGGTAACAATGTTTGGTGTTTTGATGATTACAATATTGATTACAATTGCTCTTGTTGGCTCTAACATGGATATAATACTAAAACAAGGAATTGTTTTTCAGGTAAGAGCAGAGATCATTGAGACACCTGCAATAGCTGAAAGCTTTTCGTCAGTTAAAGAGTTTGAAGTTTTTATTCAGAATCAGATAGACCAAAGAATCAAACTTTTAGGGCTAGATGAACCATGGTATTCTCCTCAAAGGATAGGTTTTACAATGTATAAGATACTACTACTTGATTTTGGAAATGCGACATTTCTAATTAGTGATGCTGGTTCTTCAGATGTAAGGGACATCATCCTTGAGAAACTTCCAAGAACAATTTTGCTTTTTACAACAGCCACAATAATCATTTCAATTATAGGAATCTTTCTTGGGGCATTGTCTAGTAGTAGGATAGGCTCACTTACGGATAGAGTAACATCAAGTTTTGCAATAATTAGTTCTAGTTTTCCTGTATGGTGGATAGGAATGTTAATGATATTCTTGTTTGCGTTTACTTGGCAGATATTTCCTGCAAGGGCAACTCCAGATATTCCCCCATCAGACCCAGGATACATCGGTGCATTGTTGTATCATATGGCATTGCCGTTAATTACAATTGTAATGATTGGTTTTGGTTCATGGGCATACTTGGTGAGAAATTTCATGGTTGGAATTATGCAAGAAGATTTCATCATGGCAAAAAAGACAATTGGGATTAAGCAAAACAAGATTATCTATTCTCATGCTTTAAAAAATGCCGCCCCGCCAATTATAACAATTTTGGCACTTAGTTTATCAGGATCTCTTGGCGGTGCAATAATAACAGAAGCAGTATTTGATTGGCCAGGAATGGGAAGACTGTATTTTGAAGCAATTACTGTAATGGATCTGCCAGTAATCATCGGTTCCACATACATTCTAACAGTATTCTTTCTGGTTAGCATATTCATTGCAGACTTGCTTTATGGTTATTTTGATCCAAGGGTGAGGACTGGATAAATGAGTAGTATATCACCTCAAGAAATAAAACAAGAATTTCTTAAAAGCAAGATGGGTATTGCAGGCATTACCATACTTGCAATACTTGTTGGAACATCAATAATTACCATAATTGTGATTCCAGTAGAGACTTTTCAAGAATGGAATAATCCAGGTAGTTGGATTTCATATCCAAGGGTTGCAGTCCCAATATGGGTAAATTTCTTTATGATAGAAAAGATTCCAGAGCATAAAATTTTAGAAACTCCAAACATTCAAACAAAGTCACAGGGAAAAATTTCACTTACATCACATCAATTTGGATTAAATTTTGATTATGATGACTTTCCAAGCGATTTCATGTATGTGTTTTCATCAGAATATTCTGGATCACCTCTACTGAAAATGACAGTAATTAGGCCTGATGGTATCAAACTTGAATTGTTATCAACATCGCTTCCATTCTCAAATTCAAAAACTATTCACAGTGAAAGAATATTTTCAACTGATGGAGCAATTAAGAAAAACTTGTCATTACAATCAGAAATATTTGCATTTACTCTAGACAGATTATCAGCAGAAGACATTGTGTTTTCAAAAACACTAATTAATGAACCTCTAAAAGGGAACTATATTTTTCTAATAGATTTGTATGCTGTAAATTCTGAAGTTCAGATTCCAGAATCAAAACTAATCATTGGAGGAAAAGCTTTTGGCATTATGGGAACTGATGAATTAAGACGTGATTTAGCAATTGGTTTGTTATGGGGGACACCGCTTGCATTGTTTATTGGCATTGTTGTTGCATTTGCATCAGTGACTATGGGATTGCTTTATGGGGTCTATGCAGGATACAAGGGCAAAAAAACAGATGATACAATGATGAGATTCAACGATGTAATCTATGCATTGCCAGTACTTCCATTTCTCATCATACTTTCAGTGACAATTAGTAATAGCATATTTGTGATGGTTGGGTTTTTGATGATGTTTGGATGGGTAGGAATTGCAAAAGTATCAAGAAGTATGTCACTTCAAATCAAGACTAGAGGCTACGTAGATGCTGCAAACATGATGGGTCAAAAAGATTCCAAGATAATTCTCAAGCATATTATTCCACAATTGCTGCCTTATGCATTTGCAAGTATAGCAATATCGGTTCCAGCTGCAATAACTACTGAAGCTGGTCTTAGTTTTCTTGGACTTGGAGATCCAACATTTCCAACATGGGGGCAGATCCTGCATGATGCGAATATTTTTGGTGCAGCAGCAAGAGGATTATGGTGGTGGATAATGCCACCAGGAGTAATGATTGCAATAACTGGTCTCGCATTTGTCTTTATTGGAAATGCACTTGATGCAATAGTTAATCCAAAATTAAAACGATAAAAAACTAGAGGTTAAATTTTCGAATTAATTCAATATTACCATCATTTAATTTTATTGAATAACATGATGAATTTTCATCATTAAATGCTGCCAACTTGTTAGCAAATACTTTTTTGCTGTGACCGCCTTCAGATGCAGTGTCTGATTCATCAAAACAAATTGACATTTGTTTCATGTTTAGATTATTTTTTAGAAGAAAAGCAATAAATTTTTTGTAATTTTCAGTTTCAAACCAGTCTATGTTTTTTTCTGTACTTACTCCAATCCATATCTCAATGGAGTTTTGGTATAGAACTTTTTTTCTTAATTCTTCTAATGCCATCTTTCATTCACAATTAAAAATCAGCACGTTGCATCTTTGAACCACAACGTGGACAAGTGCCACCGTTGTGTTTGTTGCTACAAACAAGACAAATATATTTGACTTTGGTAGAACCACCTAAAGAACCCATTCCAAAAAATCCACCACCACGTGTTTCAGAGTCACCACCATAACCACTCATACGATTCGCGTATCGTCTTCTTAGTAACATTGGAAATGCAATAAAGAGTCCTAGTGCTGCCACTAAACCATAGGGGAATGGAAGAATCATCTGTAATCCAATACTAATAACTAGAGATGCTCCTAGAAAAATCAAATAAGATTTGTAATTAAACAATTCATTAAATGTATCTTAAAAAAAGGTTATAAAGCTTACACCAAGGAACTGCCAAAGCATCAATCCCTCGACAATTCATTTAGTTACAAAAAGCCAAAGGAGACGTATGTTGTCTAGAACACGTAACAATCTCAATGTTATCAAAGACGACAAAGACATACACGGGAATGAGAGAGACTTGGAAAATGTTCTCAAAGATCTAGAGAGTGACCTAAATGCTGAAAATTGGGCACTAATTAAACGATATTTCAAAGTTCTAAATGCTTCTGGGGTGGGACCTATACGAAGGAGAAGAAATGATTACTAGAAAAAAATTTGATTTCATAAAGGAAAATTACAGTCAATATTCTAGCTGGGCAGTTTGGGCTGAACAAGAGGAGAAACAAAAAAGCAAGATTGGGGACCTGACGATTTTAGATCCGGACATAAATGAAAATCTACTTTCTGAGCTAAATCCTGAAGTGGTATTAGTGGCTCTAAACTTTTCATTAGATGTAAAACACCAACCATGGGGTAATTTTCACAGCAACAGACCTCATGCAACGGATTACAAGACAAGATTTGCACTCAAAGGTTCTACTTTGTGGGGCGGTTACATGACAGATATTATCAAAAACTATCCTGAGAAAGAATCTGGCAACGTCAGTATTTATTTGAAATTACATAGAGAATTTGAACAGAATAACATAAAATTTTTCAGAAAAGAACTCAAAGATATAGGAGCAAATAATCCGCTGCTTGTTGCCTTTGGGAATGAGGTTAACGATGTCTTGAACAGAAACATTACAGATTTAGAAATACTGAAGATTCCACACTATGCAAGCCATCAAGGTGCAGCACCATACAGAGAAGAAGTTTTGAAGCTGATAAAAAATCGGGCCATGGGAAAATGATAGAATTAACTGTATTAGAATTTCGGAGCTTGAGAAATGAATCCTAAAATCATTGTTTTAGTTATTGCCTTCTCCGTAGCAATGATTGCCATTATCAACATGTAGGAGAATGCTAGAGAATTACAATGATTAATCAAGCTTCAGTTCAAATGTACATGTTACCAACTCTTAACAATGAAAAGTACGTCATAGATGCGATGATGACTCAAACATTACAAGAAGAACGTATGTTTAACACAGGCTTTGTCACTTTTCAGTCAAAAGGTTATAAAGCTTTGTCAGTTTTGTTTAGACTTTATCATAGATATTTTACAAATTTCATACAATTGAAAGAGGGATAGAATTTCCGCTACTGTCCCATGCAAAAATAGAATCATCATCATATGGAGATTTCACAATTAGTGAAACCAATCCAAAGAAGTTATTTGAATCAGTTACAGATGGTTCTGCTGAACCACTTGGATGAGAATGAACAATTCCAAGATAGCTCATATCAAATGGTAGAAACGAATGAGGAAATCCAGCAAATGTTGGTCCAGCCTCACTGAAAGGAGGAATTACAAGTGCATCTATTTTTATTTCTCCATTTTTTGATTTTCCCTTTAGTATCAAAATTGCCTCGTTTGGATGTTTCATTTGACAGTATGATAAGATGCTATCAAGTGTATTTTTTTGTAGTAATACTTTACGTTCAAATTTTTTCTTCTTGGAAAACATAGAATTTCTTCAATTTAGAAGTAATTTAATTTTAAGATGGTAGGATAATGTATTTTGTATTTGAAAATAGCCTTAGTTTCTCTTCAATTTCAGATACAAGATGGGGTAACTTTGAATCAATTTCATCCAACTCGCCTTGAAAAGTTTCAGATTTGATTTGTGAATCTTCCTTAAATGAGGTATTTTTAACTAATTCACGTTCCAAAGATACAAGTTCGTCAGAGTTAAGAGAATTTAGATCATTTTTCATCTTTTTGTACTTTTCTAAATATTCTGAAATCTGTTTTACAAACCCATCAAGTGCTTCTTCAGTTTCTGTAATTTGAGACAACGATTTGTCAGCGTTCTTTACAGAAATAGAGCCAGAAGAAATTCCTCTTCTAACATTTTCTAAAATCATAATAATAGATTCCTTGTTTTGTGGAAGAAGTACATCAAATGGTTCCTTGACTAGTTTGGTCAAGAGATTTTTTTGTTCTTTATCTAAAGAAGAACCATACTCATATCTACTCAGAGGACGAGAAATTTTTGTAAATTGTATATCAATTTCATTTTTAATTTTTAATTTTTGAGTACTAAACATATCCAATGTATTTTTTAAATCGAGATACTTTTTGTAATTATCTGAAGACTTTATCCTTTCAATTGAATTATTTATTGATGTAATTTTTTGATCTAGTAACTGTGTGTTTTGGTTTACGTTGTCAATCTTGTGATTTTTTTCTAGTCGAGTCTCCTTTAAGGTTTTAATGTGATTTAGTGAATCAAGTATTTCATCAGAAGTTGATTTTGTAGAATCATAATTTTTTAGTAGGTCATGAATCTCAGAATGGTTTGTATTCATTATTTCAAGATTACTTTTTAATTGATTTGCGTATTTTTTTGCAAAGATATGGATAACTCTAGTTTGTCTTCCCAAGACATCACCAAGTTTTTTAAGAATTTTATTTAGAGTAAAGTCTAGTTTTTTTGCATCATCAATAGATACGATTTCTGGAAGATGCACAACATCTTTTTTGATGACATCAATTACTTGTTTTTTCCCCCTATCCACAATAGTAGAAAGATGTTTGTCAATATTGTCAACTTGGAGGCTGTCTTTTTCAAGAACAGTGCCTATTTTTATCAAATCTTCTATTAAGGGTTCGGTATTATTCCTTAGATAATTTAAGTCAGATAATATTTGAGATTGTCGTAATTGATTAAGTTCAGCTAGAATTTTGTGAACATCAGAAAGTTGAATCTCTTTGTTCTGAGGAGAGTTTTCCATAAGATTCTCTTCATGTTTCTTTTTTCCCCATCCAAACACCATTTGATAGTATAATTTAATGGGGATTAAAAACGGTTGGACAACTAAAATTTAAAATCAGTTAGAGTTTGGGTAATAATATGTCAAATACACTAAAAAAATCATTTCATACAGGTACTGTGAAAAAAACAATTACGATTAAATCATCAAAAGATAAAGTTTGGAGAAAAATTAGTAATATTGTAGGATTGCCAATGTGGGTAGTTGATGTAAAAAAGACAGTTTATCTTTCTAAGAAAAGAAGAGATGTTGGGGCAATTCGATTAATCACATTTGCAGATGGAAGTAAAATTGAAGAGCATATTATTGCATGGAAGAATAAAGAGTATTTTACATATATTGCAACTGAAGGCTTGCCATTAAGAGCATATGTTGCAACAATTTCATTAAAAGTAAAATCAAAAAAGATTGTTCAGATAACATGGCAATCTTATTTTAACAGCAAAAAGATGTCTGAAAAACAGTTCTCAGAATTTTCAGCATTTATGGGTTCATTTTATGAGGCATCACTAAAAAATCTCAAAGCATTACTTGAAAAATAACACAGAGTTTCAAGTCAAAATCTAAATATGATAAATCAAGAAAAAAGGTATGGGCGATATGCGATTTACCATGATGGGTATTGCATTAATTTTTGTAGGATTTATTATTCTGGGAGTATTTGGACATAATTATCAGGCTGCAACTTTAGAATCTAATGAGTTTGGAACATGTTATGAGTATTCTGATAAAAAAGCTCCAGTTGAAATCAAATGTTCGTTTAAGATATTTAATCAAACACTATTCTTTGCATTAATTATTGGGTTTATTGGTGCAGGAATCATTGCGTTAGTCAAAGGGGTACGAGGAAACTGGGATAATAAGGTAAAGCCAGAAGATATTGTAGGTCCAGGAAGAAGAGAAAACGAGGATTCTGAAAAGGACTAAATAAACAAGTTTATGAAGATTTTTGAGATTTTAGTTTCTCATAATCTTCAGGATCATCTTGTTCCAATCTTTGAAAACATACTTCATCATATGGCATTTTTTTATCAGTATATTATTATCAAATCCACATTTAAGCTTGAAGAATGATTTGTACTTTTTAGGTATACCTTAAAGATTGATTTCAGAACAAATACTTAGGCGTCTAATTCAATAATATTTTTCATTGAAACTATCATCTTTCCAATTTCAGATATTCTTTGATCAAACTGCTCATTAGATAGTTCATCAGGTTTATTCAAAGTAATTACAACTTCAGAAAAATCACCACTAGAAACTACACGCATTGGGACATTCCAAGATGATTCTTCATCAATATACTGATGATCTAGAATTCCAAGTGCTTTGTTTTCATTGAATTTGAGTCGGGCTTTTCCATGAAGGGTAGTAAAATACCACCAACCTTCAGCGTCCATTTTTGCATCACTCATCATCTTTGAAGGAACTTGGAGAATTGCATCAAATACATCACCTGTTTTCTTTCTCACAATAATAGAGATAGTTCTAGATCTAGTCACAGTAAAAATATCAAACAATAATTAAAAAAGATATAGTAGCAATCATAAGATCAATATTTTGAATCTATTTGTTGAGAAAGTCTTTGATTTTCTTAAGATTTGCAACATTTGATTCTTGAAACATAACCACAGATTCTGCTAGTGAATCTGGCAATACAGTTTTTAGATTGGTAACTAGTTCATTACCACTAGTTATCATATTATCAATAAGTTTTTCAATCTCATTTTTTTCATCAGTCATTCAGATTTGATAAGAATTAATCTTAATTAAATATTGGAGAATTCTTGATTAAATTTAATCTAAATTATGGCTATTTTTTTTAATTCAACCCCATTCTAGGCGTTCATAATCTTCAACCATTTTGATCTCATATGATTTTTTATCATTTTACATATTTTCTTAATTCAATATATTTAACAAAAGTCAGTGTTTGTTACTAAATATTACAGATTAAAAAAGAGTTTAGAGACTATTTTCAATTATCCTTTTTTTATCAAAGTTGAAGTAGAACGCACTTTAGGTAGTTGCTGAATATTACGTGAAACAATTTCTCTTATTTTTTCAAAATTGTCTGCTTGTAATTTTATTAACATATCATGAGTTCCAATTGTTTCAAAGACATCCTTAACTTCTTCAAGTTCATGAAGTTTTTCAATAATCTCAGCCTCTGCACCTAACTCACAATTTAGCATCACATATGCATCAGTCATTCATTTTACAGGTATTCATGATTATTTAAATCTGGAGACAAGTGGTGTAGACTACCATACCACATGAACTAACTCTTTGAGGTTTCGTCTTGGTTTAGGAAATTTTGTTTGCTCTGGATAACCAATACACAAAATGGAGGAGGGAACTAGATCAGTTTCAATAATATCCATCACTTTTTGTTCATTAAACATACCAATCCAGATTGAACTTAATCCTAATGCCTGAGCTGCAAGTTGAGAATATCCTGCAGCTAAAGTTGCGTCTTGTATAGCAAATTTTTTAAGAACATAATCAGGAAAATCAAATTTTACTCGAGATGGGTTTTTACAGAAAATCAACACAACAGGAGAATTAACATATGGTTGATTGTTACATGCCTCAACCAAAAGTTTTTTCTTTTCTGGACTTTTCATATAAAAAATCTCAAAACCTTGATAGTTTCCAGCAGTAGGGGCAGTATCAGCAGCAGCAATAATCTTGTCTATCTTTATAGTTTCAACTGGTTTGTCTGAAAATTTTCTTGTCGAACGTCTCTTTGACATTACAGCAAACAAGTCAGTATCTATAACTTCAGAAGGTTTAGTAGATCCAATAGACCCAGAATGTAAGATAAAATCAAGTAATTGATTTCTCACATCATCATCAGAAGAATCTGGAGTTTCTTGTGGTTCATAGCCTTGAGGATAAATTCTATCTCCAATTTTTTTTGAATCCACAAACAATTTACTAAATTTATCGTATTAAAGAATTGTAAACTAAATCATTCAGCTTCAAAACTATCACATCCCGAAGTACACGGTTTATTCATTACGCCTTCACATTTTCCTATTTCGTTGTGCATTATTCGGTGGTGACCACAAATTTTGCACTTTTCTCTAAAATGTGCAATTAGCTCAATAAGTAAAATTCCTGATTCTTGTATCTTTGATTCGGTTTCTTGTGTCATAATCTCATTTAATTGATAATTGTGATTTCTTTTAAAACATCTTAATTTTTTTGTATATGTTCTGTACTAGAATTATCCATTACAACCCAATATGCATTAGGTACAATTTTACTGTATTTTATTGCAATAGACATACAACATTTGAAAATCTTTGGACGATTATGGATTAATAACATAATGAAGGATCTTGACATTATCGATACTGAAAATTGCATGCACACATAGTGATTTTATATAAAAAATATGAGCATAGTTAAGATTTAAACGCCGGGAAAGGGAATCGAGCCCCTGCACGCTTGCGCGTAGCCGTTTTCGAGACGGCCGCCTTACCACTTGGCTACCCCGGCATCTAATCTGAGATTTTCTCCATAATAAAACAAATCAAATGTAAAGAAAAAACACAAAATAGTCCAAATAACAACAGAATCCAATGGGCCTAAATCTAAAAGACTTGATAATTAGAGAGAAAACAAATCTAGAAGCATTTTCAACCAAGATAATTGCAATTGATGCATACAATGCAATCTACCAATTCTTAGCAAGTATTAGAGGTCCAGATGGTTTACAGTTGTCAGATTCTGAAGGAAGAATCACAAGTCATCTGAGTGGTCTGCTTTACAGAAATGTCAACTTTTTATCTTTAGGAATAAAACCAGTGTATGTCTTTGATGGTAAACCACCATCACTAAAAACAGCAGAAATTGAACGTAGAAAACAGGTCAAAAAAGATGCAACTATCAAATATGAAAAAGCAATCGCTGAAGGGAACATGGAGGACGCAAGAAAATATGCACAACAAACTACCAGTATGAAAGATGGGATGGTAAAAGAATCAAAACAGCTTCTGACATACTTTGGAATTCCATACATAGAAGCACGTTCAGAAGGAGAAGCCACTGCTGCACATCTAACAAATACAGGACAAGCATATGCTGCTGCAAGCCAGGACTATGATTCTATTTTATGTGGTGCAAAAAGATTGGTAAGAAATTTTACCAATAGTGGAAGAAGAAAATTACCAAATAGAAATACATACATCGATATTGTACCAGAAATAATTGAAACCCAAAAAATACTGGATGCATTAGGATTAACAAGAGAAGAACTCGTTGATGTTGGAATTTTGATTGGGACTGATTTTAATCCAAATGGTTTTAATAGAATTGGTCCAAAAACTGCACTAAAAATGATAAAACAACATTCAAGATTAGAAGACATCCAACAAATTCAAGAACAGTTAGAAGAGATAGATTTCCAACAAATAAGAAAAATATTTTTGGAGCCGGAAGTAACAGATGTCGATGAGATTATTTTTGATAAAGTAGATTATGAATCAATTACAAACTATCTAGTAAAAGAGCGAAGTTTTTCAGAAGACAGGATCCAGTCAACTTTAAACAGACTAAAAAAAGCGCTAGAGAGAAAAAGTCAGAATCTGGATCAGTGGTTTTAATAATATTTCAATTTAATAACTAGTCAAACTAATTTTAAAAAATGCATCAAACTGAAGCAAGGAAAATTCTCAAGGATGCGCCTGTAATGTGGAGAAGAATAAATTCAATTGGAATAATCCTTGATTGCAATTCGACATATGCCGCAAACTTGGGATATGCAAAATCAGAGATAATAGGTAATCCAATCTTTGAATATGTGCCTAAAGAATCATGGAAAGCCATGAATGATTCACTAAAAACATGGTTTGAGACAGGTAAAGTTACTGACAGAAAAATTACATTCAAAAGACAGGATGGAAGTACTTTTCCAGGATTGTTACAAGCAACTAGCCTATATGATGAAAATAGAAATATGCTTGGAAGTAATACAGTGATTTTTGATTTAACACAGATGACTGATGAAAAAATTACAGAGTATAAAAAATTTTTTAGTGAGGCAAAGAACAGACTAGATGAAATCAAAGAAAAAGACTACGAGGAGTTAGATAATAAATCAAAATCAGAATATGATGGACTTAAAAATATGTTTGATATGCTTTTGATGGTTGATTTAAAAGAATTAAAATAATTATTGGTACTTGTTATAGAATATTATAAGTAATTACAGTAATTATTAAGATTTTTCTTTAATTGATTTTTGAATTTCATCAAATACACTTTGGACTTCAGTTACGGCTGTACTATCTTCCAATGTACTGACATCACCAATTTTTTCATTGTTTGCAATTGCTTTTAGTAATCTTCTCATAATTTTTCCACTACGTGTCTTTGGAAGTTTAGAAACAAAATAGATTTGTTTGGGTGTTGCGATTGCACCAATATCATTTCGTATTTTATCTGAAAGTTCTTTTTCTAAATTAGTAAAACTTTTTGCTACCCCTTGTTTTAAAACGACAAATGCAATTATCACTTCGCCTTTTAGATCATCTGGAATTCCACATACAGCAGATTCCGCAACATAATTGCTAGAAATAATACTGCTCTCAAGTTCGGCAGTTCCAATTCTATGACCTGCTACTTTTAAAACATCATCTGCACGTCCGAGTAACCAAAAATACCCATCCTCATCTATTCTGGCATAGTCACCAGAATAATAGTAGTTTTCATATTTTGACCAGTATACAGTTTTGTATTTTTCATCATCATGCCATAATGTCAAAAGCATCCCAGGCCAAGGATTCTTGATTACAAGATATCCCTTGGTGTTAGGAGAAACACAATCCCCATTTTCATCAACTATCATGATATTTACACCTGGGATTGGATATGTTCCAGAGCCAGGTTTTAGAGGAATTGTTTCCAACCCAGGTAATGATGAAATCAGTATTCCACCAGTTTCAGTCTGCCACCAAGTATCAATAATTGGACATTTTTCCTTTCCTATAGTTTTGAAATACCATCTCCAAACTTCAGGATTAATTGGTTCCCCCACTGTTCCAAGTAATCGTAATGAAGAAAGATCAAAAGAGTTTGGAATATCATCTCCAAATTTCATAAACATTCTAAGTGCAGTGGGTGTTGTATAGAATATTGTAACTTTATATTTTTGTAAA
>SMVB01085499.1_pt1 | contig 12194 bp, 5 predicted proteins | sample 2456461 | NCBI WGS metagenome assembly SMVB01 (sample SAMN11095934, study PRJNA526329) | marine sediment metagenome | biome: Marine sediment; feature: Surficial sediment; material: Deep marine sediment; isolation source: Hadal surficial sediment | place: Pacific Ocean | collected 2014-05 | depth 0-1...
AACTTTTTGATTCCACAGGCCTCCTCGATGAAAACTACTTTTTATACAACGAGGAAGACGATTTCTGTCGTCGCGCCCGCCGTCTGGGACACAAAATCTGTTATTACCCGGAAACTCGCGTAAAACACCTGTTAGGCCAAAGCACCCACCAACCCGAAATAAGAGAAAAAGTGATCATCGAAACGTATAAGAGCAACCTGTATTTCTATTGCAAATATTACTGCTTCACCTGGAACCTTATTTTACGTTTTATTTACCGCCTGACCTTCGTTGCGGGTATTCTCCGGTCGCTGTGGAAAAAAATGACGGGCCACACCTCCCTGGGAATAGAAGATTCCATTTCCCTAAAGCTGAAACTCCTTTTCATGAAAATTCCCGCTCCATCAAAACCCCGTCCATAAGCCAGATCAAGCTTCTGTTCCCAGTTGGTTGGAACCACAGATGAGAAAAAATAGTAACCATCGTAGCCCAGGCTTTCCAGCCTGTGCCCCAACGCAGGCTGGAAAGCCAGGGCTACTAAAACAAAAGAAGAAAAACTAGCAAACGCGAGTTGAATTTCACTCAAGCAAAATTCAATTTATGCCGATCCGTTAGAAATGGAGAAGTGTGCCATAAGTTTTCTGGTGAGCGTTTAATCGAAACGTTTCATCTGGACTATGAGCTAACCCTTTTAGGGAAAGCTGTATACCAAGAAATTCTAGGTTAAAGGGAAACTAATAATTCCGCAAAAGCCCATAGCACTTGAATTTTTGGTCCAGCGCTACGCTGGCTTAAAGTTTTCCGGGCTCTGTATGTAAAGTTCGTCTCCAGTTTTATGCCAATGGACCTGCAATCAACCACATTCCTTATTCTCATCGCCTTGACGGGAGTACTGTCCCGCCGCCCCTTTTTACGCTTTCCTCTGGACGACGATTTTTCCATCTATACCTACAGAGCCCGGTTCGCCAGCAAAGGATTCCAATGGAAAAAGGACCTGCAAATCATCGGCATTCCCATCTGGCGAATGCTCCTCATGGACAAGCTTTACGGAAATCCCCAGGGAGGGGTGCAAAGAATCCGCCACCTGCAAACGGTTTTCCACGTCGGCGGGTCGATGGCCATCTTCTTCGCAGTATTATCAGTAACCGCTAATCCTTGGGCCGCCTTTGCCGGCGGTATCCTGCACGCATTCTACGGAACCTCCCCGGACCTCACGGCGGGTTCCTTCAACCACGAGCAATTTTACCTTCCCTTCACCCTGCTGGGATTCGCCTTGTTGACGATGGGGCCGGAATCTGTATTTTACGCCGGACTCTGTTTTGGCCTGGCGACCATTCCCAAATTCACAACCGGACTTTATCCTGCGGTCTTGTCCCTGGCGGTCGGATATCACTATGGATTCGGATCGATGGCCGGATTTGTCATCGCGGCCTCTCTACCGATGATCCTTTCCAACCTGATCGACCAAAAAATGGGATTCTGGGATGGCCTTTCCCGCAAGCAAATGCAGACCCGCCTGGCAACCACTTTGAGATTGAGCCAGACCAAAGCCATGTATTTCAGCAGGCTCACGGAAGTTCGTAACCTGATTCTACAAACCCTTCCCCTTTGGGTCGCGGGCATTCCCGGTTTGTTCATGTCTTTTTTCGGGGAGCACGGAATCTGGCTGGGCGGGTTCACCGCCGTCACCCTGGCGATGATCGTTTGCCAGCGCGCATTCTCCCGCTACCATTACCTGCCGTGGCTGGTCTGGCTGGCGCTGGGCTGTGGCCTGGCGGTCGATTTTGTTTCACAGCAGGAGGCCACCGTGCAAATAGTCTCTGGGCTGATTTTCATCCTCTGCGCCACTTGGAATATAAAAAATCTTCTGCCTTTCTATTTGCGTCCAATGGATAGAAAAACCCTGGCGCAGTACGAAAAATTTGATCAATACATTTATCTGCCCTACCTGGGAAAGCTTTTAAAGCGCCTCACGCGGATGCGGGGCGAACGAGGCGCGAGGATTTTCGTTTGGGGAACGTTTTCCCAGCTCTACCATTTGACGGACCTGCCGGCGGCGGACAATTACCTGCACCATACCATTGGGCCCTGGGACACACCGGCGCTGGAAGGGTTTTATGACAGCGTAATCGGGGGATTGATTCGTCACAAGCCGGTTTATCTGATCAAAACCTTTACCGATCTCGACGTGGACTATCTGGAACAAATGACCGGATTGCGTTATCAGCTGATGAAAGTGGTCCTGGCGCGGTTTCCAGTTTACCGGCTAACCGGATTCTCCTCAGTGGCCGAAGACCCTCTCGCCCTGCCCTGGCAGGAAAAAATGCGACTCATGCAAACTCTTACCCAGGCGGATTGGCACGCTCCGGCCATCGACAAGACCGACTTTCAACAAGGAAGGACCGTCACAGCTCTGCGGGAATGTCGAAAACTGACCCGGTTGAATCCGCACGACTCGCAGGGTTTCATTTTTCTCGGGGAAATTTATGGCCATTTAAGCCAAACTGAAAATTCCATCGAGGCCTTTGAACGCGCCCTTGAGGAAGAACCTTTGCACTCGCATGTGCGCCTTATGCTCGCCAAACAGAAAATCAATCTCGGTCAATTGGACGAGGCCCAGGGATTGATATATGAAGAGAGGCTGCGTTTTGGCAATAACGACGAAACTCTTTTCCTCAATGCCCTGATTCATCAACAGCAAAACCATCATCAGAAGGCTGTAAGAGGGTTCGAGCGGTTCCGCACGCAGTATCCCAACCGGCACGATTGCTGGCTAGCCTTGATGGAATCCTTGACGGCCCTTAAAGATCGGGAACAATTGCAAAGACTGTACGCCGAATCTGAAAACATCGCCTGCAAACCGGACCGCGAGTGGTTGAAAACCAGCGTGGCGGGCGCTATCGCCAGGATGGACCGGGAGTTGCGCCCTGAGTCGGAAACCATGGACTATTATTTGAAGAAAGATCCGGACAACTCACTCCTTATTTATGCCAGAGCTTCGGCGCTGGAGCGGGAAGACGAGATAGAAAATGCCTGCGTCTTATTTGAAAAATTAACTTCTATCCATAAAACGTACCCACACATAAAGGCGGGTGCATGGTTTCGCCGAGCGCGGTTGTCCCAGGGGGATAATCAAGAACGCTTTGTCCGAAATTGTCTCGCGCTGGACCCTTCGCATCAGGGCGCAAGAAATTTGTTGGGCGAATTATTATGCGAACTAAAATTGGAATCGCAAAATCCTTTGGTTCCCCGTTCCACATGAATGCAAACAAACAACCTTCTTTATTGGAGACAGTTCCTTGAAATTTAGTTCCCTGCAAAATAGGAAAGAGAATCTAAATCCCTCCTCACCTCAATCCTCTCCTCCATTGGAGGAGAGGAGGAAACCCCTTCTCCCCTCTGGGGAGAAGGCTGGGATGGGGGGATATTGTAATTATGTAAAGGTCTCCTTGAAAGTCAGCGTCATCGTACCAAATTGGAACGGAATCCGTTTCATCGGCATGTGTCTGGATTCCCTTAAACACTCCACCTTTGACGATTTTGAAGTCATCGTGGTGGACAATGGCTCCGTAGACGGTTCACTTGAATTGATGGAAGAAAAATATCCCTGGATACGCCTGATTAGGCTCCCCAAAAATATGGGGTTTGCTATTGCCTGCAATCGAGGCATTCAGGCGGCGAAAGGCAAGTACATCTGCCTGCTGAACAACGACATCGAAGTCGAGCCCGATTGGCTGACGGAACTTTACGAAGGAATGGAGCGGCACCCGGAATGCGGGATGGGAACCACCAAAATGATGTTTCTGGATCAACGCGACGTGTTTTATAACACGGGAGACCTGTTCCACGCCTGGTCGTCAGGCGGCGGTCGCGGCCAGGGGGAAAAGGACGTCGGCCAATACGAGAGCGAGGATTACGTCTTTGGGGCCTGCGCGGGAGCGGGGATTTACCGCCGGGAACTGTTTGAAAGCGTTGGGGTTTTCGACGAAGACTTTTTCATCTTCGCGGAAGACGTCGATTTGAACATGCGCAGTCAATTGCAGGGATTCCAAACCGTGTACCTGCCCAAGGCCAAGGTCTATCACATTGGAACCGCCACGGTGGGACTTTACAGCGACCGTTATGTATTCCTCTGCAAACGAAATGACGTGTTCGTGCTCATTAAAAACCTGTCGCTGGGTCTGTATTATAAATATTTTTTCACCACCCTCAAACACCAGCTGGAGGACATCAAATATTTTTCTTACCGGGGACAGGGAATCGTCCTGTTGAAATCGAAAATTGACGCCTTGAAGATGCTGATTCCCATGCTGGTGCGCAGGTTCCGTATTCAATGTTCCAGGACCGTGGCGGATGCTGATATTGAAAAAAGTATTATCACCGAATAACAGGGTGATCGGTGTGAATTGTGTTCCGGGTTCAATTATGATTAAATCCCCGCTACGCGGGAGGAAAGGTGGGGCTGACGCTTGTGATATGCTTTGCATTGCCTTCATGCCCCGGAGGGGTACGCTTCGCTCACGAGTCCCTGGGAACCTATGGATTATGGGGAAACTATTAATTCTTCAAAAACCCATCAAACATCAATATTGGGTCCAGCCCCCAGGCTGGCCAGCGCTACGCTGGCCACAACCGATTTGACCCATCAGGCAATGGAAGAGGATAGCGCCGCTAAATTTAAAAGTGCTTTCCGCTCTCGCGACGCCAGCGATGAGGAACTGTCCCCACCCTCCGGTTTTTGCTTGTCACCTTCAGGAAACCTCATCCTTGCAGACGATTTTAATCATCGCATCCAGATCTATGACGCCACTCACAATCTGATAAAAAGTTTTGGCCGTAAGGGCAAGAACCCCGGAGAGTTTCACTATCCCAGAGGGATCGCGATAGATTCCAAGGAAAACATCTACGTTGCGGACAGTTGGAACCATCGGGTGCAGAAATTCGACGCGGCAGGGAACCCTCTGTTGAGCATCGGGTCCTGCGGGGAGAGCAAAGGGCAACTCAACGAACCTTACGACGTTTTTATCGACCCTAAAGACGACATCCTCATTGTCGAACGATACAACCATCGAATTCAAATTTTCAGTCCGGAAGGAAAATCGCGCGGCTGGATTGGAGGCCGGGGAACAGTGCTGGAAGAACAACTGTCCTGCATTTATGAAACTCCGAAGCATTTGTTTACCGCTCCCACTTTCGAGTTCCCGACCTCCATCGCCAGCGACAGCCACGGCAACTATTTTATATCCGATAGCGGCAACCACCGCATTGTAAAGTTCGATGCCCAATGGAATCTCCTTCGCACTTTCGGGGAACGGGGGAAAAACGCGGGGCAGTTTGAATACCCGCTTTGCGTTTCCGTAGGACTCAACGATCTTCTTTACGTCGCCGACCTGAACAACGACCGCATTCAGGTTTTCACATCCACGGGGCAATACCTTTATGAACTGAAAGAAGCTGAAAGCTCCCTGCCCCTCAAAACACCAAGTCTTACTGCCATTGACGGCAATGGAACGTTGTATGTCGGCCTGACGTTTGACACACGGGTGACGACGTTCCAACTTTCACAGGAACCTCGCAAGGATGTGCCCAAAAACGGGGACGATGATAATGCGCTGACCACCTGCCAGAATGCGGTGCGCCGACTGCCCGAAGAAAATGCAGGGACGGATACCGAAAAAAATATTGGGGTGGACCTTCTGCTAAAACTCAGTCGTCAAGCTGTCAATACTGAGGATGATCAGAACGAGTCCTTGCTTTTACAAGGACTCGATATTTTCTCCCACCATCTCAACGCTGTTCGCCAAACGGTGCTGGCGGTGCATGAAGAATGGGAAGTAGCCGCTGTCAACCATAACCAGCTGTTATTTGCCGAACAAAAACAGGTGCTGGATCAACGCGACGACCCCAGGGTATTCAATAAAAATCTTTTCCAGGCGGAAACTCTGGACAAAACCCTTTTCAGGAAATTACGCCACCATTTTTATGAATACCGGAGAGCCGTGGAACAAGGGTCAGAATTTGTTGGCAACATCATCAACGCCCACCTGTCCGAGTCCAGCTTGCGGCTCTGCCTGGACTTCATCGAAAATCATCTTGCCCGTATAGGCGAACAAGTGATTCATTTGCTGGAAGCCAGGGAACAAAATGAAAAAACCATGATGGAATCTTTTGCCGAAACACAGGGACAGGAAGGAAAATGGGAGACTTTTCTCATCCGGTCCAATTCCAACGCAAGGATCATGGACGTCTTGCGGCAATTCCATTTCGAGATACGTAGTCTTCTGGCAAGTATCAAGGGCGCGGCGTTGAAATTTCCGCAACACATCGATATCGAAAAAACCTTAAAAAGACAATTCATCGAGCCTCAAGACTCAGAAAAATTTCTGAAAATTTTACTAGGTTTTCAGGACGAGAGCCTCCTTCACAAGTCGCTTGAAATTCTCCTCAAAGACCTTATCGACCTGTGGATGATTCGTTGGGGAACCCATGTGAACACCCTGCCGGTTGATTTAACCCTGGCGGACTTGCAACCCGTTTCCTTCAACGCAGAAAACCTTACATTGAAGGAAATGGCACAACCACTGCTGACCGAGGGTATGCCTTTACGAAAGAAAGATGCCGGACTCGCCTGTGGTCACTTGCATTTTTCAGCAGACACCGTTTTACGTAATGGGGATGACTTCATAAAAAGTCTCTGGGCCCTTTGGGAAAACCAGCGGGTTTATGAAACCAAATACCTCGAAACGCTACAGCAACTTGAAACCCTGTCCCAGCAAAAACAAGAGTTGGAATTGAAAGCGATCCGGGTTAACCCACAGGACAAGCAATCTCCCATCACCCTGCAAAACAATATTTCGGTGGTAAATTTTCAAGTCAGTGTCCTGCGGCGAATGGCATTGACCATGGAAATCAACGAGGCCAACAATCTCTTTCGCCTCGTCATCGGAACCGGCCTGTTAATTTGTTCGGAAAACAACAAGGACGATCCTGAAGCATCACGATTGTTGAAGGCTCTGAATTCTTTTCAAGCGGACCTGGAAGAAACGATTAATCAGGCATTGCAGGAGAGGAAAACCCTTTCCTTTGAAAATTCGCGATTAAACGGAATATTGAACACTGGTAATGAGAACAAAAACATCGAAGAGTTGAACCAGATACTTGAAGTCAAAGACCAATTGGCCACCCTCCTGCCCACGCGGGAAAAACTGGATGCTGTCTTGAACCGCAAGTTCAAGGTTCGCAATATGATGAATAAATTACTGGAGTTTGAGAAAACCTGTGAACCGGAAAACGCTTCCCGCCAAGTGAGTTTTCCAAATCTTTCCTGCAAACTCTCATTTGCAAACAGCGGCCCCATGACTCGCAACTTGCGTCAACCCTACGGCATCGCTAGAACTCCGCAGGGCGATGTTATCGTCACTGATTATGAAAATCACCAGGTGATCCGGTTTTCCAGCCAGGGCATTTACAAAAACCATTTCGGCGGCTTTGGCAACGCTCCCGGGTTTTTCAATTACCCTGTCAACGTGCAGGTGGACCGCCAGGGATTTATCTATGTGGCGGATGAAAAAAACACCCGCATACAAAAATTTACCGGCGAAGGAAAATTTCTTTTATCTTTCGGCGATCATGAAAGTGACGGCCAACGGTTAGGCCCCATATTTTCATTATCCATCGACCCTGAAAACCGGGTTTGGGTGGCCGACCCCTCGCATAACCGGATTCAAATTTATTCCTCCAAAGGAGAGCATATCCGTTCCCTGGAAAGCGGGGAAAACCCCGGCCAAGACCTTTGCGAACCGGCCAGCATTGACTGCCTGGAAAACGGAGATTATCTTATTGGCGACAAGTCTCCCTATCTGCTCAAGCTTTTTGGTGCGGATGGAAAATTGATTCGCGGAATTAAAAAGGAAGGTCTGGGTTTCGGGGAGATTTATTTTATCGCCAGTCATCCCGATCACGGTATCTTCGCCACGGATTACTGGAGCAACCGGATTCTCCACCTGAGTGCCCACTTGGACGTGATTTCCATTTTCAAACATCCCGGCCAACGGGCGGGACAATTCGGCAAAGTGGGTGGGCTGGCCATCTTGGACGATCAATTGATCGTGGCGGATTTCGAAAACTTCCGCGTTCAGGTTCTTGAGTGTCCCACACTCAAGAGTGGCTCTTGATGGGATAAGGAGTATTTTTTCCCTGTCGGGTGTTGTTATCATCCACCGCCTGTAAAAAATCCCGCTCCGAAAAATCATCCGAGAAGATTTTGGCTTTGGTGTGGTCCAAAAAGTCCGGCTTGTACATGGCCGCTAAATCGGGCATGGAAAATGGCATACCCGGCATGAAATTCCCGGCGGCTTTTTGAATATCAGCTTGTGATCGGGATCGCTCCTGATTCGTGGCAATCAACACCGTGGCGACCTGTTTCGGATCCTCAAAAAAATACAACCGGCGAAAAATAGAATCAAACGTAGTCCGGTCCCCCGGTTTAAGCAAATTGCTTTTCCCATAGAGATTGGAAGCGATCACGCCTTCCGGGGTCAGAATGCCCCGGATTTCCCGATAAAATTCCTTTGTCTTCAGGTGGTAGGGTACGGAACCGCTTTTAAAGGCATCCAGCAGGATCAGGTCGTAAGAAATTTTACCGAGTTGATTTTGAACAAATATCCTGGCATCCATCGCGTGTAATTTATAATTTTCCGTTTCGCGCAAATAGAAAAATTTTTCACAAAGCCTGATGACTTTTGGGTCCACTTCGACCACATCGAGTTGCGCCCTGGGAAAGCGATTCTGCAGTAAATTTGAAATAGACCCGCCACCCAATCCCAACATCAAAATCCGTTTTGGAGAATGTTGGAACAAAAGGGATGCCAGCATCATTCTGGAATAAACCAATACGGGAAATTCCCGGGTCGCGGTATCCATCCGGCTTTGCAGAAAAAAATTGCCGCCACCTTTGAACCACATTTCCCTCTGGGTTCCGTTTTGAATCACATAAATTTCATTGTACCGGCTACGGGCCTTGGCAAGAATTTCGAATGTGGCAGATGTTTTTTTGTCCTGAATCAGTTTCATTACGATCCCGGGGTCGGCAAGGCCCCGTCAATTGACAGAGCAATCCCTGGATTTTTACCCGAAGAATATGATTTTTGCTACGATTTTTTTCAAAAATGAAGGGAATATGGGACGGGAGGCCAATATTACCTTCCCCTCGCAAAATTATATGTTAAGATTAATAATATCAAAAGGTTATTATATTTAAACTGCATCGCTTTTAAAAGGAAAAATTCCCCTTTTTTCAATACGTTACGACCACGCCATTGCCTAGCATTGTTCAGGATAAGGAGAGAAATCCATGCCCGAAAAAGGCCTCAAACATCAGGTTGGTTTAGAACAACATGGAATTAAAAATTTCAAGGAAGTTCATTGGAATCTTTCGACGCCGGATCTGTACGAAAATATTATCCGAAGGTCAGAAGGCGTTCTTTCGCATCTAGGTGCTATTTGCGTCGAAACGGGCGAATATACCGGGCGAGCCCCCAACGATAAGTTCATTGTTCAGGAATCTTCCAGCGAGGAAAATATTTGGTGGGGGAAAATCAACCGGCCATTCACGGTGGAGCAGTTCGACGCCTTGCATTCAAGGGTACTCGCCTACCTTCAGGGTCGGGAGATTTTCGTTCAGGATTGTTGTGCCGGAGCCGATCCCAATCATCAGCTCCATATCCGCATCATAACGGAAACCGCATGGCACAGCCTGTTCGCCCGCAACATGTTTATCCAGATAACAGACACGGTCAAGCTGGAGTCGCACGTTCCCGGTTTCACCGTCATTCACGTTCCAGGGTTCAAAGCGATTCCCTCGATTGACGGGACCAATTCGGAAGTATTCGTGATTGTCGATTATGGCAAACAACTGGTGTTGATAGGCGGAACCAGCTATGCCGGTGAAATCAAAAAATCCATATTCTCCGTGCTCAATTACATACTCCCGCACAAAGACAACGTTTTGTCCATGCATTGTTCCGCAAACATAGGTGGAGAAGGCGACAGCGCCGTTTTCTTTGGCCTTTCCGGAACCGGGAAAACCACACTGTCCGCTGATAAGGACCGGGCCCTGATCGGTGACGATGAACACGGCTGGAGCGACGATGGTGTTTTCAATTTTGAGGGCGGTTGTTACGCCAAGGTCATCCGCCTGTCAAAAGAGGCGGAGCCGGATATTTACGAGTGTACCCGCCGGTTCGGAACCATTTTGGAAAACGTTCGGCTCGATGCCAGCACGCGCCGTCTGGACCTCGACGATGCAAGCCTCACTGAAAATACCAGGGCGAGTTATCCCATCTCGCATATTCCGAACGCGACCCCGTCCGGACAGGGAAATCATCCGAAAAATGTCATCATGCTGACTTGCGATGCCTATGGCATCATGCCCCCGGTGGCCAAACTGACTCCCGAGCAGGCGATGTACCATTTCATCTCAGGGTACACCGCCAAAATCGCGGGAACCGAAAAGGGACTGAGCCGGGAACCCTCGGCCATATTCAGCACCTGCTTTGGCGCTCCGTTCATGACCCTGCACCCATCCGTATATGCCAATATGCTGGGCGAAAAAATCGCCAAACACAACGTCTCCTGCTGGCTGGTCAATACCGGTTGGACCGGCGGCCCCTACGGGGTGGGAAATCGGATGAAAATCGCCCATACCCGCTCCATGATTAAAGCCATTCTTGAAGGACAGCTTGAAAAGGTGGCCACATTTAAAGATCCCGTTTTTGGACTGGCAATCCCCGAAAAGGTCGAAGACGTTCCCAGCGAAATCCTCAACCCGAGAAATACCTGGAAACGACCGGAAGACTATGACAAAAAAGCCAAGGAGCTGGCAAACCAGTTCGTTGAAAATTTCAAGGAATATGAAAAGACTGTGAGCAAGGAAATTCTGGCGGCAAGCCCGCGTCCCGCGGGGACAGGAAAAGGCCCGGCAAAAATTCACAAGTTAAGGAAGTAACTACCTGGAACAGTTGCACGGGTTGGAAAGACTGTGCTACAGATGTTTGAATTGGCCCCAAATCGTATGGTGATGGAAGGAAACTTTGCTTTTTTAAAACTAACTTTCTTCTCCTGGATTCCTGAAGACAATCTCCCGCCTCTCATATAGGGATTCTGAACATTGACACATCCACCGCGAATCGCAATTACCATGGGAGATCCCGCTGGCATTGGACCCGAAATTATCGTCAAGGCATTCCGCGACAATTTTTCCTCTTGCCAAGCACTCGTTGTGGGATCTGCCCGCTTTCTTGAATCCGTTGCCGAGCGGATGGAAGCGCCCATAACCGTTCACCCGATTGCCACTCTTGAACAGGCACGGTTTCAATCCGGCGTCCTTGATGTTCTCGACCTGCAAAATATTCCCCAGGATATGATACAGGGCCAGGCCACCGTGGAGGGCGGTAAAGCCTCCGTTCAGTACATTGAGACTGCGGTGAAACTTGCGCTGGACCATCAAGTCGATGCCATCACAACCGCTCCCATCAACAAGGAAAGTATTCATAAAGCAGGATTTCTCTACCCCGGCCACACGGAACTGCTGGCAAAGCTCACGCAGGCAAAAGATGTCGCCCTGATGCTGGCGGGAAAAAACCTTCGTGTTGTTCTAGTGACCACACACCTTCCGCTGGATCAAGTCTCAAAACAAATCACGGTGGATCGCGTGCTCACAACCATTCGGTTGACGCATCAGTGGCTAAAACGCCATGTGACGGAAGCCCCCAGGATCGCGGTCACCGGACTGAACCCGCATTGCGGCGAGGGCGGAATCTTTGGCGGAGAAGAACAATCCGCTATCGTCCCGGCTTTGGACGCGGCGCAAAAGGAAGGTATTCATGCAGAGGGGCCATTCTCCGCCGATGCGCTGTTCATCCGCAAAATGAACGACTCCGCCGCAAGCGGACGGAGTATCCGACAGGGATCTTCATCTAATAACCGTAGCAAGCCAGGGGGTATAAAACCCACTGGTGAGAATCAATTTGAGGCCTATGACGCCGTCGTCGCCATGTACCACGATCAGGGAATGATTCCTGTTAAAATGGATTCCATGGGAACTGCAGTGAACATCACCCTTGGCCTGCCGATTGTCCGGACATCGGTGGATCACGGAACCGCTTACGACATCGTGGGAACCGGAACCGCATCGCCGGAAAGCCTGAAAATTGCTG